>Ga0136631_10000031_pt1 | contig 36161 bp, 44 predicted proteins | sample AntDrymUQ6012206_2_FD_104655 | JGI IMG/M metagenome (GOLD analysis project Ga0136631, IMG submission 104655) | Polar desert sand microbial communities from Dry Valleys, Antarctica - metaG UQ601 (22.06) | ecosystem: Environmental > Terrestrial > Soil > Desert | place: Antarctica: Dry Valley... | reverse complement strand
GTCCCACAACTCGTCGACGAGACGATCGGTCGAGACGACCTCGTCAGCATGGATGACAAGCAACGCCAGCAGCTCCGCCGGCTTTCGTCCACCGAGATCGGCCGACAGCCCGTCCACTCGCACCTCGAACCTGCCGAGGACGTGGAAGCTGAAGCGTGAACTCGCGGCCACGTCGGGCAGCGAACATAGCACCCGCCAGGTGGAGGGCAAAGACGGGTTTTGCCGACCGGCAACCGTCATTTCACCCCGTGGCAACCGCCTCCGTGTTCGGTGAGGTGCGACTCGTCGGAAGGACGAGCTTCCCCACTAAGGAGGTTCGCATGTCCCGCACGATCCTCACGGCCATTGTCACCGGCGCGCTCGTGCTCATGGGCTCGGCGGCGCAGGCTGCCGCAACACACCGATCCGTCGCGTCGCTCAGCGGCCCGTATATCGGGTCGTACAAGGCGAAACTCACCTTGGCCGAAGCGACTGCCCAGGGAGACGCGCGGATGACCGGCACGTTCAGCCTCGTGCTCAGGCGCAACGGCACCTACAGTGTCTCCAACCCCCTCGACGGACGTACGAACGGGCGCCTCGCAGCGCTTCCGAACAAGAAGCTCCGGTTCTTCTCCGACTCCGGGTGCATTGCGGGCGCGTTCGAGCGCCCCAAGGGCGGCATCTATCGCTGGTCGATCTCCGGCCAACGGCTCACGCTGAGCCTCGTGAGCGAAGGCCCGTGCACGGGCCGTTCGCAGAGCCTCACGTACCCAGTCTGGAAGCGCGTCTGAGCACAGCGCGTCCACGCGGCCCGGCGCCTGCGGATCTTCGGTGCCGGGCCGCAGCGCGGCTACACTTCCGCGACTACGGGGGCGTAGTTCAGTTGGTTAGAACGCCGGCCTGTCACGCCGGAGGTCGCGGGTTCGAGTCCCGTCGCTCCCGTTCCGAGCCGCTGCGTCGGCTCGCTCGCCGGGGGTCAGGCGCCGGTGTTCGGGGGCGTCGTGATCGCACGAGCCGCTCGATACTCGCTGCCGGCCACAGCGCTTCTGCGTCGTAGGAGACGTCGAACGCCGGCGTCGAGTCCGGAAGCGTGATCCAGCGCAGCTTGGACCCAGTGAAGATATGCCCGTCGGGCACGACGCTCGAGGGCTGGTCGAGCGTGCCGCCGCGAACGTACCGCAGCCCGGGACGCTTGCACCGACTGAGAAACGACAGTACCACCGCCCAGACGGTGGCGATTCGTCAGGGTGACGCGATCAACGCCCCCGCTCTGACCTCGATGTTCAGGCAGGTCATCGCCAACAACAGGGCCGGCGGCTGGCGCAGGCTGAAGCGCGAAGCCTGAGCCTCGCGCTTCAGAACGGCGCCGGCGATCAGCGTGTCCGGAACTCGCCCGACGAGAGCGTCTGGTTGCCGCTGCGCTCGATTGCCAGCACCTCCCACTTGTACTTGGTGCGGGGCTGGAGGAATCCGTCCGGCACGGCCATGCTCGTCACCGATCGCGGTACGTAGATGCTCAGTCCGAACTTCCCGATCATGTGCGGGTGCGGCTCGACATCCTTCTCGATGATGAGCTGGTACGCGATGATCGTGACCGGGTCGCCGGTGATCGTCTTCGACACCGGCTTCCAGCGCGCGACCACTCCGCGCACGGGCACGGTCGCGCCCTCTGCTGGCGAGACGAGCTTCAGGCCCGCGGGGATGTCGTGCGTGAGCCACGCCTTGCCCGTTGTCCGGCCCGCGCTCTTGCCGTTTTCCTGGGTCGGCCCGGAAATCGTGTAGCGGCCCTCGGGCAGGTTTGCGAGCGTCTCGTCGATCGGCACCTTGGCGTTCTCCGGCTCGACGGACTCGAAGAACAGCTCGGTCAATCCCAGCTTCGCGAGCGACCCGCGAGCCTCGAACGCGAGCACCTGGCCGTCGGGCCCGTGCACGTCGAGCCGCCGCCAGCCTTCGCTGTCGACGAAGCCCTGGAATCCGGTGTCCTCGTCGGTTGCGTTGTGCTCGATGTTGAGCTTCGCGTCCTTGAGCGGGACCGCGCGAGCCGACTGCTCGCCGGCGCTTGAGGAAACTGCCACAGCGGACAGCAGCACCGCCGGCACGAGCGCCAGCAATAGGGGAACGGAGAGTTTCATCTGAACCTCCATGGTCGAGGGGTCTGTTCGAACCCGACGCTAGGGCGACGTCATGAGTGGAAGATGAGATCCGCTGTTAAAGTCGACAAGACTCTAACCGTCTGCTACGGTAATGGTCGTGTCGACAAGAACACCGAGTCCTGGGGTGCCGCAAGACTATGACCCGGCCGAGTTTCCGGCCTTCGCCGTCACCGTCGACGTCGTGATCCTGACGATGTCCGAAGGGCGGCTCTGCGTCCTGCTCGTGCGTCGTGGGATCGCGCCGTTCGAAGGGATGTGGGCGATCCCGGGCGGCTTCAAGCGGCCGACGGAGACGCTCGACGAGGCGGCAAGGAGAGAGCTCGCCGAGGAGACCGGTGTCGACGCCGCGAGCTTGCTCACGCAGTTCGGCGCCTACGGCGATCCCGGGCGCGACCCGCGAATGAACGTCGTGACGGTCGCGTACCTTGCAGTGCTTCGCGACGTCGGATCGATCGTGGCCGGCACCGACGCAGCCGATGCTGCGCTCGTTCCGGTGACGACGGGGCTGGACGGTACGTTCGAGCTGGCTTTCGATCACGCGCGGATCGTGCGCGACGCGGCCGACCGGGTCCGCATCGACCTCGAGCTGAGAGGGATCGCGACAGCATTCCTGGGACAGACGTTCACGCTCGCCGAGCTCAGAACGGTGTACGAGGGCGTCTGGGGTGTGCATCTCGACGGCGCCAACTTCCGGCGGAGCCTCCTCGCGGAGGACGGCTGGGTCATTCCGACCGGGCGCAGAGCGCGACCGGGCGCGACCGGCGGCAAGCCCGCCGAGCTCTACCGCGCCGGCCGCATGTGGAACCAGGGCGGCCCGATCCGGTATCCGCACCAATCCGAGAGACGAAAGGGAACGACATGAGAGCAGTTGTGTTCGATCGCTACGGGCCTCCCGAGGTCCTCCGCGTCGAGGAGATCGAGCGGCCTGCCCCGAAGGAGGGCGAGGTCCTCGTGAAGGTGCACGCGACGACCGTCAACCGGTCGGACTGCGGGTTCCGCGGAGCGGAGCCGTTCTTCACACGCTTCTTCACGGGTCTCCTCCGGCCGAAGCACCGCACGCCTGGGATGGAGCTCGCCGGAGAGGTCGTCGCCGTCGGCGGCGGCGTCAACGAGTTCACCGTCGGCGACGAGGTCTTCGGCCTCAAGGGCACCGGGGCGAACGCCGAGTACGTCTGCGTCCGCGCGGGCGGCGCGCTGGCGCACAAGCCGGCAAACGTCACGTTCGAGGAGGCTGCGGCCGTCAGCGACGGCGCCTGCATCGCTCTCGCGTGCCTCCAGCGCGGCGACCTCCGCGAAGGCTCGCGGATCCTGATCTACGGCGCCTCGGGCTCCATCGGCACGGCAGCCGTTCAGCTCGCGAAGTCCTTCGGCGCACATGTCACAGCGGTATGCGACACGGCGCGGATGGAGCTCGTGCAGTCGCTCGGCGCCGACGAGGTCGTCGACTACACGAAGGAAGACTTCACGAGGAACTGCGAGACCTACGACGTGGTGTTCGACGCGGTTGGGAAGCACTCGTTCAGGCGAAGTCGCGGCTCGATCAAGGACGGCGGCATCTTCCTCGAGACCGACCTCGGCTTCATGTGGCACGTGCCCCCGCTCGCCCTCGCGACGAGGTGGATCGGCGACAAGAAGGTCACGCTCCCGATCCCGAGGTACACGAAGGAGGACGTCCTCTACGTGAAGAGGCTCATCGAGGCGGGGAACTACCGGGCCGTGATCGATCGCACGTACCCGCTCGAGGACGTCGTCGAGGCAACCAGGTACGTCGAGACCGGGCAGAAGACCGGGAACGTCGTGTTGACACTGAACGGAGTCGCCCGATGAACGTCCACACCCTTCGGCAACTGACCGACGAGCGTCTCCACCAGCGCATGATCGAGGCGCAGCACGAGCGACTCGCTCTGCAGTTCCGTGACCGACGCCCTCGACGTATCCGCGGGCGCACCGATGCGGCGATGCTCGGTCACGTTCTGGCCGCCCGACATCACGGGACACCGTGAGATGAGAGCGATCGTCCACGACAGGTACGGGCCGCCCGAGGTGCTGCGCGTCGACGAGGTCGAGCGCCCGGTACCGAACGACGACGAGGTTCTCGTGCGCGTCCACGCCACGACCGTCACGCGAACGGACTGCCACATGCGCGCGGCGAGCCCGTTCATCTGGCGGTTCATGCTCGGCCTGCGCCGACCGAAGAAGAGGATTCTGGGACTCGAGTTCGCAGGCGTCGTCGAAGCCGTTGGCTCGGCGGTCACCGAGTTCTCGACGGGAGACCACGTGTTCGGCCTCCGGTCGGGCTCGCACGCCGAGTACGTCTGCGTGCGCGAGGCCGGCCTCCTGGCGCGCATTCCCGAAGGCACGACGTTCACAGAGGCGGCAGGCCTCTGTGACGGCATGAGTCAGGGCCTGGCCGGTCTCCGGAGCGGACGCGTCGGCCCGGGGACGAGGCTCCTCGTCTACGGCGCCTCGGGCTCGTGCGGAACCTCGGCGGTGCAGCTGGGCGCCTACCTCGGCGCCCATGTGACGGCGGTGTGCAACGGAAAGAACGTCGACCTCGTGCGTTCACTGGGCGCTGACGAGGTGATCGACTACGAGGAGGAGGACTTCACCAAGAACGGCGAGACGTACGACGTCGTCTTCGACGCAGTGGGGAAGCACTCGCTGCTGCGCTCACGCGGCTCGCTCGTGCGAGGCGGTCTCTACGTCGCGACCGACCGCCTCTACAACTTTCCCCTGGCCCACCTCACGAAGTGGGTCGGCAAGAAGCGGGTCATGTTCGATGTCAAGGGCGGCTACGACCGCGAGGACGTGCTGCTCGTCAAGGAGCTCGTCGAGGCCGGGAAGTACAGAGCGGTCATCGATCGCACATATCCACTCGAGGACGTCGTCGAAGCGACGCGCTACGTCGAGAGCTGGCAGAAGACCGGGAACGTCGTCCTCACCCTGAACGGAGCGACCCGATGAAGGCGGCTGTCCACGAGCGTTTCGGGGCGCCCGAAAAGGTCGTCGAGCTCCGTGAGGTCGACAGGCCCGAGCCGGCCGCCGACGAGGTGCTCGTCCGCGTACGAGCGACCGCCGTGAACATTGCGGAGTGGTACGCCGTGGTCGGCAGGCCGTGGATCGCCCGCCCGACGATGGGATTCCGAGGGCCGAGGGACATCCGCATCGGTGTCGACTACGCCGGAGTCGTCGAGACGGTGGGCAAGGACGTGACTGAGTTCCGGCCCGGCGACGAGGTGTTCGGCGGGCGGAGCGGTGCGTATGCCGAGTACGTGGCGGTCAGGGCGGAGCGCGCGATCGTGCGCAAGCCGGCCAACGTGACGTTCGAGCAGGCGGGCGCTGTGGGAACCGCAGCGATCACGGCGCTGCAGGGACTTCGCGATAAGGGCGGTCTCGAGCCCGGCCAGCGCGTCCTGATCAACGGCGCCTCGGGAGGGGTCGGCACGTACGCCATCCAGATCGCCAAGGGGCTCGGCGCCGAGGTGACGGCGGTGTGCAGCACGCCCAACGTCGAGATCGCGCAGTCGCTCGGCGCGGATCTGGTGGTCGACTACCGAGTCGAGGACGTCACGAGGCGCAATGAGCGCTACGACCTCGTGCTCGACATCGCCGGGACGCAATCGTTCTCCGAGCTCCGACGCGTGCTCGAGCCGAGGGCGACCGTCGTGGTGGTGGGAGGGCCGAGGGCCAACCGTCTCCTCGGACCGCTTGGCCATGTCGTCGGGTCCCGACTTCGGGCCATCCGGGGAAGTCAGCACGCCACGTTCTTCATCGCGAAGTTCAACAAGGCAGACATGGAGACGCTGCGGAACTTCATGGAGGCCGGGAAGCTGACGTCGGTGATCGACAGCACGTACCCACTCGACGAGATCGCGGGCGCGCTCCGGCACATGGGCGAGGGCCACCCGCGCGGCAAGATCGCCGTCACCGTGTAGCCCGCCGTTCCAGCTCGTCCTCGACGAGGCTCGGGTCGAGGCCGCGCGCGGCGAGGAGCACGTAGGTGTGGAACCAGAGGTCCGCCACCTCCTCGACGAGCCGCTCGTTGCTCTCGGAGGCGCCGGCCAGAGCGACCTCGACGCCTTCCTCGCCGACCTTGCGAGCGGCCGCGGCCGGGCCGGCGGCGACGAGGCCGGCGACGTACGAGCCGTCGGGTCGCTCCTGCGCGCGCTCCGCGACGCGACGCCAGAGCCACGGCGCGAAGCAGGAGACCGCAGCCGTGTGACACGTAGGACCGGCCGGGCGCACGCGCAGGAGGATCGCGTCGCCGTCGCAGTCCTCGCGGAGCTCCTCCACCGCGAGCGTGTTGCCGGACGTCTCGCCCTTCCGCCAGAGCTGCTGGCGCGAGCGGCTGAAGAAGTGGGCCTCCCCCGTCTCGCGAGTGCGCCGAAGCGCCTCGTCGTCCATCCACGCAAGCATCAGGACGCGGTTCGTCTCCGCATCCTGGACGATCGCTGCTCGAAGATCAGGCGACATCACGCAGTTGGACTCCCAGGGCCTGCAGCTCATCGCGAAGCGTGGCCAGACGCGCCGGGTTCTCGTGGAGGATCGACGCGAGGAGCGCCGCCTGCGCGACGCCGAGCGCCTCGGCGACATGCTCTGCGCTTCCCGCTCCGCCCGATGCGATCACGGGAACCGTCACGGCCTCGGTCACGGACGCGGTGAGCGCGATGTCGTAGCCCGACCTCGTGCCGTCGGCCTCGATCGACGTGAGCAGGATCTCTCCTGCGCCACGCTCTACCGCTTCGCGCGCCCACGCGACCGCGGAGCGCTTCGCGTCCTCGGTTCCCGCGCGCGTCCGAACCTCTCCCCGTGTCGCGTCGATCGCGACGACCACGGCCTGCGAGCCGAGCCGTGCGGCGAGCTCGCTCAGCAACTCGGGTCGCTCGAGCGCCGCGCTGTTCACCGAGATCTTGTCGGCGCCCGCCTCGAGCAGGGCCGCAGCGTCTGCGACCGAGCGCACGCCACCTCCGACCGTGAACGGGATCGCGAGCCGATCTGCAATCCGCGCGACGAGCTCGACAAGGGCCGCGCGGCCGTCGAGCGTCGCCTTGACGTCGAGGTACACGAGCTCGTCCGCACCCGAGTCGGAGTACAGCGCGCCGAGCTCGACCGGGTCACCGACGTCCGCGAGGCCCTCGAAGCGCACGCCCTTGACCACGCGGCCCGCCGCGACGTCGAGGCACGGGATCAGGCGCGGGAGAGGCATCGCTCCAGCAGGCGCGCGCCTGCGGCGCCGCTCTTCTCGGGATGGAACTGGACGCCGAGGAAGCTTCCGGCTTCGGCGACCGCGACCACTCCCTCGGAGCATGCAGTCGCAGCCGGCGTCTCCGCGGCGTACGAGTGCGCGAAGTAAAAAGCCTCGCCGTCGGGCTCCACCGCAGCCCAGCCGATGCGCGGGACGCGGCCCTCGCGGAGTCTGACCGCTCGGCCGGGAAGGAGCCCGAGCCCGGCGACACAGCCGTCCTCCTCCGACTCCTCGAGCGCGAGCTGCAGGCCCAGGCAGATGCCGAGGGTGAAGCCGCCAGCGGCGACGCGGCGCTGCAGCGCATCGTCGAGTCCGCGCTCACGCAGCCCTTTCATCGCGCTCGCTGCCGACCCCACGCCTGGCAGGACGGCGAGATCTGCGGCCTCGACGTCGGCGGGGCTGCTCGTCACGCTCACGTCGGCTCCGAGACGCCGAAACGCAGCGACCACCGAGCGAACGTTGCCCGCGCCGTAGTCGCAGACGGCGACGTTCATACGCGGCCCTTCGTCGACGGGAGCACGTCGCTCTCGCGCCGGACGGCCGCGCGCAGCGAGCGACCCACTGCCTTGAAGGCCGCCTCGGCGACGTGGTGCTCGTCGCGGCCCGTCGACTCGACGTTGATCGCGAGCCGCCCCGCCTGGGAGAGGCTGCGCAGCACGTGCTCCGCGAGACCCGGGTCGAGCTCGAGCCGGATCTCGGACGCGGGCCGGCCACCGAGATCGACGGCGCCGCGGGCGAGGGCGTCGTCCATCGGCACGACCGCGTCGCCGTAGCGGGCGATCCCGCGGCGATCGCCGAGCGCGCGATCGAGCGCCTCTCCGAGCACGAGCGCGGCGTCCTCGGCCGTGTGGTGCCGGCCGGTCTCGAGGTCGCCGACGCCGTCCAGTGCGAGGTCGAAGCCCGCGTGGAACGCGAGCTGCTCGAGAAGATGGTCGTAGATCCCGGCGCCCGTCTGCACGCGAACGAGGCCCGTTCCGTCGAGGGCGAGCCGGACGCGGAAGCGCGTCTCGGCGGTCGCGCGGACGTGTCGCGCGCGGCGCAAGGGCGCAGGCGTGGTGGGTGACGGCCGGTCGAGTGCGCGCGCAAGCGCGCCGAGCAGGAGGTCGTCGTCCTCGCGGTCGCGAATCGACCAGCGGATTCCGTCCGGGAAGACGCGCACCACCAGGCCTTCCAACAGCAGCGCCGCGCCGAGCTCGTCCGGCTCGTCGATCGGGACGAAGAGGAAGTTCGTCCGCGACGGGAGCGGCTCCAGCCCGAGCTCGGCGAGCACCTGTGCACAGCGCTCGCGCTCCTCGACCTGCGCGCTTACATCGGGCGGGTTCCGGAGCGCCGCAAGGGCGAGAGCCGCCGAGATGCCCGAGATCGGCTGCGGAGCCTGGCGTCGGTTCAGCTCCGCAGCCGTCTCCGCAGCGGCGAGCGCGTAGCCGACTCGCGCGCCTGCGAGGCCGAACGCCTTCGAGAAGGTGCGCAGGACGACGACGCCATCCTGGATGTGATCAGCCGCTGTGTCGCCCGCGTACTCGAAATACGCCTCGTCGACGACGAGCGGTCGCGCAGCCGGAAGCGCGCCGAGACTCCCCGTGGGGTTGTTCGGACGGCAGCAGAACGTGACCGCCGGCGATTCGTCACCGATCTCGGCTCCGGCGACGTGCCCGGCGACGCGGAAGACCGGGTACGTAGGTGTCTCCGCGATGGCGACGGAGTCGCCAGGGCCCGCAAACGAGCGCGCGCACAACATGATGAGGTCGTCGGCGCCCGCGCCGAGAACGACGTTCTCCGGCTCGACGCCCGCGTAGCGCGCGATGCCGTCGACGAGCTCCGGAAATCCGCCGTGCGCGTACTCGTTCGTGCAGGCGAGGGCGGCCGCGATAGCGCCTGGCCGTGCGGTCGGAGACGGAGCTGCCGGCACGTTCCCGTCGAAGCGCACGATCTCGACCGGATCGAGGCCGACCTCGGCGGCGATCTCGTTCGTCGACGGCGCCCAGCGGTACTCCGCGAACTCGGAGGGAAGCGCTCTCACCGGCGGACCGCCTCGGCGTGCGCGGACATGCCCTCCGCCGCAGCGAGCGCCTCGACGGTGGGTCGCAGCGCCGCAAGCCCTTCGGCCGTCACGCGCTGGGTGGTGATCGGCTTCAGGAAGGTCTCCAGCCCGATGCCGCCCACGGCACGAGCCCAGCCTCCGGTCGGCAGCACGTGGTTCCCACCTGTCGCGTAGTCTCCCGCGGCCACTGCCGACCACGGCCCGACGAACACCGCGCCCGCGTTTCGGATCCGCGGAGCCGCCGCCTCGACGTCATCGCCGAGGAGGACGAGGTGCTCCGGCGCAAGCTCTTCGACGACGCCCAGAGCTGCCTCGAGATCCCCGTTCACGTCGACCACGCGGCACACGGAGTCAGGCCCGTGCTCCGCCTGCGCCGCCAATTCGAGCTCGACCACACGCGGCTCGGCGCCCGATCCGGCGAGCACGACGACCTCGGAGGGCCCGGCCGGAAGGTCGATCGACACGTCGCGCGAGACGATCAGCTTCGCCTCGTTCACGTACGCCCCGCCCGGCCCGCAGATCTTGTCGACACGCGGAATCGACGCGGTGCCGTAAGCGAGCGCCGCGATCGCCGGCGGTCCGCCGAGAGCCCACACCTCGTCGAACCCGAGAAGTCGCGCCGCAGCCGCGACGCGCCCGGCGCCCTCCGGGGGCGTGACCACCACGATCCGCTCGACGCCCGCAACACGCGCCGGCACCGCGCACATGACGAGCGTCGAGATCAGCCCGCGCGGCACGTAGATGCCGACCGAGCGGAGCGGAATCCAGCACCGTTCGAGCTCGACTCCTGGGCGCACCTCGAGCCGGATGTCGCGCGGGCGCTGGAGCTCGTGCCAGCGCTCGACCGCGTCGGCGAGCGCGCGGAGAGCTTTCTCGGGAATCTCCTCGGTGGGCTGCGCCAGCGCCGGCTCGACCCCGTCGAGGCGCAGCGACCACTCGCGAAGCGCCTCGTCACCGCGCGCGCGAACGTCCTCGACGATCTCCGCAACACTGCTCACCGAAGCATCCGCTCCACCGGAACGAGCAGGATCGAGGATCCGCCGGCGGCCTCGAGCTGCGGGAGGAGCCTCCAGACGTCCGCCGCGGGAACGAGCGCCTGCAGCGCAACCATGCCCGGCTCTGCCAGCGGGACGATGCTCGGCGAGCGGGAGCCGGGCACGATCCGGCAGATCTCCTCGAGCGCGGTCTCGGGAGCGTTGAGCATGAGGTACCTCGTCTCGCGCGCCTCGACGACGCTGCGCAGGACGGTCGCCATCTCTCGCGCGCGCTCGTCGCTGCCGCGCCGGGCGATGAGAACCGCCTCCGACGCGAGGAGCGCCCCGAGCGAGCGCAAGCCGTTCGTCCGCAGCGTGCTCCCGCTCGAGACGAGATCGACGATCGCATCGGCGAGCCCGAGGCGCGGAGCGACTTCCACCGAGCCCGTGACGCGAACGAGCTCGACCGCGAGGCCGCGCTCGGCGAGCAGGCGCTCGGTGAGGTTCGGATACACGGTCGCTACCCGCGCACCGTCGAGTTCCTTCAGCGCCGTCACGGACGACTCGGCGGGCACGGCGGCCTCGAGCGTGCACGCGCCGAAGCCGAGCCCGAGCAGCACGTCGACGCTGACGCCGCTCTCCTCGACGAGATCCGCGCCCGTGACGCCACAGTCGACGACCTCGTCCTGGACGTACTCGGGGATGTCGGCGGCGCGGACGAGCATGACGTCGACGGGGGCGTTGCGACAAGGAAAAGCCAGCGCGCGCTCGCCGGGTTGCTCGGGGCCGAGGCCCGCAGCGTCGAGAAGCGCGACGGAGGGCTCGCGCAGACGCCCCTTCGCGGGGATCGCGATCGTCAGCCGGCGCGAGGCGTCTTGCGGGCTCGTCGATCGAGTACCAGCCTGTACCCGTCCGCCCCACGCCGGAGCCACTGCGCGACGCGCGTCACCGTCGTCGTCGAGGCGCCCGTCTGCGCCGCCACCTCGAGGTACGGGAGCCCCTGATCCAGCAGCCGCGCCGCCTGCCAGCGATGCGTCAGCGCCTCGATCTCCTGCAGCGTGCACAGATCGCGGAAGAACCGCTGCGCCTCGTCCAGCGACCGGAGGCTGAGAATCGCCTCGAAGAGGTCGTCTGTCTCGCTCGTTCGCCATGGATGCGGGGGCTCGTCGGCCATCGTCGGTTGCAGCATGTTAGCATGCTAACACGGTGCCCGGCCAACCAGAGACATTCCAGGTCATCCCGGCGGTCGACATCCTCGGCACGGAAGCGGTGCGACTCCTCCGTGGAGACTACGACGAGGTCACGCTCCGCGAAGCGGACCCGTTCGCGTTGATCGAGCGTGTCGCCCGGGCCGGTGCGGAGATCGTCCACGTCGTCGACCTGAGCGCCGCCAGGGCGGGCGGCGTACGGCTCGAGCTCGTCGCGCGCGCGGTCGCGGCGGCGGCTCCGGCGCGCGTCCAGGCTGCAGGAGGCGTGCGCTCGACGAGTGACGCCGCGGCGCTCGTCGTCGCAGGCGCTGACCGCGTCGTCGTAGGTACCGCGGCGTTCTCGAACAGCAGCCTTCTCGACGAGCTCGTCCGCGAGCTCGGCGCGAAGCTCGTGGTCGCAATCGACGTCCGCGCCGGGACCGTCGCGGTCGACGGCTGGACTCAGGCGACGTCGTTCTCCGTCCCGGATGCGGTCGAGCGCGCAACGCAGGCCGGTGCGAGCCGGTTCCTGTGTACCGCGATCGAGCGCGACGGCACGCTCGGCGGCCCGTCGTTGGATCTCCTCGCGGAGGTGTGCGCGCTGTCCGGTCTTCCCGTCCTTGCAGCCGGCGGAATCCGTTCGCCCGACGATCTCAGGGCGATCGAGGCGGTCGGCTGCGAAGGCGCCATCGTCGGCCGGGCGCTCCTGGAAGGGCGCGTTCCCCTCGCCGCGCTCGAGTCGAGGAGCGACGAGTAGAGTCGCGCGGTGATCGACGCGCTGCGCGTTGCACCTGGATCGTCGCCCGGAATCGCCGCGCGCGACCCGCACGCCGACCTCGGCCTCGGAGGCAAGGAAGCCGCGAAGCAACTCCTCGACGAGCTCACGACCCGTCTATCCGACCTGCAGGAGCGGCTCTACGCGGAGCGCACCCGAAGCGTCCTCGTCGTGCTCCAGGGGCTCGACGCGTCCGGAAAGGACGGCGTCATCCGCTCGGTGTTCACCGGCGTCAACCCGCTCGGCATCCGCGCGACGTCGTTCGGCGTGCCTACCGAGACCGAGCTTGCGCACGACTACATCTGGCGCATCCACGCGGCGCTCCCGTCGCGAGGCACGATCGGCGTCTTCAACCGCTCGCACTACGAGGACGTCGTCGCTGTGCGTATGCACGACCTCGCGCCGGAAGACGTGTGGCGGCGGCGGCCAGCCCACATCCGAGCCTGGGAGGAGATGCTCGTGGACGAAGGAACGGCGATCGTCAAAGTGTTCCTCAACGTGTCCAGAGACGAGCAGCAGCGGCGCTTCCAGGAGCGGATCGACGATCCGACGAAGCGCTGGAAGTTCCGAAGAGGCGACCTCGAGGTGCGCGAGCGATTCGACAAGTACGTCTCCGCCTGGGAGGACGTGATCGCGGAGACGTCGACGGACCGGGCACCCTGGCATGTGGTGCCGGCCGATCGCAACTGGGTGAAGAGCACGGCTGTCGCGACCATCGTCGTGGACGTGCTCGAACGCCTCGATCCGAGGCTGCCCGATCCGGAGCCCGGCCTTGAAGGGCTGGTGATCGCGTGAGCTCGACGTGCTCCCATCTCGACTCGATCGCGGTGACCGAGCTTCCGGAAGCTCCGCTCGAGTGCGAGGAGTGCGTCGAGATCGACGGCAAGTGGATGCACCTGCGCATGTGCCTGCAGTGCGGGAAGGTCGGCTGCTGCGACAACTCGCCGAACCGCCACGCAACCGCGCACTTCGAGGAGACGGGACATCCGCTGATCCGCTCCGCCGAGCCGTACGAGGAGTGGAAGTGGTGCTACGTCGACCAGATTCCGGCCTAGGATCGCGCGGTTGATCGCGCCGCTCGCCGATTCCGCGCTCGCGTTGCGCACCCTGTCGCTCGCACCCGGGCTCACGGAGACGCTCGCCGACGCCGAGCTCGACTCTCTACTGTTCGCGTCGTCGGGTTCCGGCGTGCTCTCGGTCGGCGAGAGCTCCGCACCGCTTCGGACTGGGAGCGCAGGTCTCGTGCTCGCGGGCGAGGATGCGACGCTCCAGTCGACCGACGAGCTCGAGCTCATCGTCGTGACGGCCGGCGCGAGCACGGATCTGCACGCTCCGATGGGGATGCGTGAGCTCGTCGTCCCGCTGGACGCCGCGGAGCAGCAGCAGGCGACGGGCGCACGCTCGTTCCAGCTCCTCTTCGGGCCGCACAACGGCTCGACGCGCGCCACCCTCTTCGCCGGCTACGTCCCGCCGGGCCAGGCGCCGTGGCACTACCACCTGTACGACGAGATCGCCTTCGTGCCCGAAGGGCCTGGCCGCCTCCACCTCGAAGAGACGACCGAGGAGCTCTGTGCCGGCTCGGCTTTCCGACTACGACCTCGCCAGGTGCACATCGTCGAGAACCTCGGCGACGCTGCGATGACGATCATCGGCGTCTTCACGCCCGCCGGCAGCCCGTCTGCCGCGTATCTCGAGCCAGCGATCGCCGCCGAGTACCGCTTCGGCGAGTAGCGCATGGCCCTCTCGATCCCGGTCGTCTGGAGCGACGCGCATCGGCTCCATGCGCCGGAGACCGCCATCTGGGTCGGCGTTCCGATCGATGCGGACGAGCTCCCCGAGCGCGCCGACCGCATCAGAGCGGTACTCGAGGACGCCGGAGCGCGTGTCGTCGAGGCCGAGCGGCACGACGACCCAGCGCTGCTCGCGGTGCACGACGAGGGGCTCGTCGACTTTCTCCGGACCGCCTGGGCCGACTGGGATGCCGGGGGGCTAGCCGGCGATCCGGGACAACCGGACGTCGTCGGCTACGTCTTCCCCACGCCCGGGCTTCTCGACGGCTTCGAGCCTCGCGTCCCGACCGCGCTCGCCGCACGCACGGGCGCCTGGTGCTTCGACACGATCACGGCCGTCGTGCACGGCACCTGGGAGGCCGCGCGCGCGGCCGTCGACACCTCGCTCACCGCGGCCGACCTCGTCCTCGGCGGCACGCCCACTGCGTACGCGTGCTGTCGGCCACCCGGCCACCACGTCACGCGATCGGCGTTCGGTGGCTGCTGCTACCTGAACAACGCCGCGATTGCGGCGCAGTACCTGCGCGACCACGGAGTCGCACGCGTCGCCCTCCTCGACGTGGACGCCCACCACGGCAACGGCGCGCAGGCGATCTTCCGGGAGCGTGACGATGTGCTCACCGCGTCCGTGCACGTCGATCCGGCCGAGGGCTGGTTCCCGCACTTCCTCGGGTTCGCCGACGAGACGACGTCGACGAACCTCAACGTCACCCTCGCGCCTGGATCGGGCGACGACGCGTGGCTCGCCGGCGTCGACCGCCTCGTCGAGGCGGCGCGCGCGCACGGGAGCAAGGCGCTCGTCGTCGCGCTGGGCGTCGATGCCGCCGCTGACGATCCGAACTCGCCGCTCGCGGTCACCGAGGCGGGTTTCCGCGAGGCCGGACGCCGCCTGGGCGCACTCCGCCTCCCGACCGTCGTCGTGCAAGAGGGCGGGTATGTGCTCGAGACAGTGGGGGCGCTGGTGCGGGCTACGCTCGAAGGGCTCGGCGACGTCGATGGAAAACGTGTCACGAGCGCCCGATGACTCTCCGCACCCGTCTCTTTCTCGAAGTCGTCTGCTCCCACATTCCGGACCCTCCGGCGCGCGTGCTCGAGGTCGGCTGTGGCAAGGGAGACCTCGCGCTCGCCCACGCCGAACGCGGGTTCGACGTCACGGCGATCGGCCCGAAAGCCCCGGACGGCCCGATCTTCCGGCAGGTCCGCCTCGAGGACTTCTCCGACGAGCACGGATTCGCCGCAGTGGTGGCGAGCCTGTCGCTCCACCACGTCCACGACCCAGGCCACGCGCTCGACGCCGTCGCCTCGCTTCTCCCACCGGGCGGTCCGCTCGTTCTCGAGGAGTGGGCGATCGAGGCCACCTCGCTCTGGTACGTCGGTGAGCGCCGATGAGCCGCCCGGAGCTTCGGCGCCCCGTCCTGCTGTACGACCCGACCTGACGCTTCTGCCGCTTCGCGGCGCGTGCCGTCGTGCGACTCGACCGCCGCGAACGTCTCGCGATCCTGCCGCTGGACGATCTCGCGGCGCAGCCGCTCCTCGCCGCGCTCTCGGAGACCGAGCGCCTCGCGAGCTGGCGTCTCGCGCGGCGTGACGGATCGCTCGTCGGGTATGCGGGCGCGCGCGGCCGGATCCCCGATGCGCTGTACCGCGCAGTCGTAGAGCGACGTGATCTCCTCGGCCGCCTCGTGCCCGACGGGCCCGCTCCGCGCCGCTACCCGTAGAGCTTCAGGCGAACCACTCGCGCAGCGGGACGCCGACGCCGAGCGACGAGAGATCGCCGTCACGGATCGCGCCGGCCGCGCCGGCGAACGCACGCACCGCCACCCACGTCAATCCGCCGCCGACACTCACTCGCTGCGCCCCGGCACCCGCGATCTCGGCAAGCGACAGGTCGCCGAATGCGAGCACGTTGACCGGTCTCGTGACCTGGTCGCAGACGGCGCGGATCTCGTCGACCGTCCGCAGTCCCGGCGCGTAGAGAACGTCGGCTCCCGCCGCCTCGAACGCCTGCAGGCGGGCGATCGTGTCCGCGAGGTCGGGGTTGCCGCGAATGTGGTTCTCCGCGCGCGCCGTGAGGACGAACGGGAAGTCGAGGCCACGCGCGGCCTCGACCGCTGCGACGACGCGCTCGACCGCCTCTTCGAGCTCGTACAGACCGCGGGACGGGTCGTAATCCTCGATCGACGCGCCGACGGCGCCGGCTTCGCCCACACGTGCGATCGCCGCGCCGACACCCGCTGCGTCCGCGCCGTATCCGTTCTCGAGATCGACCGAGACGGGAAGCCCGGTCGCCTCGTCGAGCTGCGCGGTGTGTGCGCAGACCTCCTCGAGCGTCGCGGCGCCGTCGAGGCGCCCCAGCGTGAACGCGAAGCCCGAGCTCGTCGTGGCGAGCGCCTCGAACCCGAGCGCCTCGAACACGCGAGCGGAGCCCGCGTCCCACGGGTTGGGAATCACGAACGGCTCCCCCTCGTGCAAGGCGCGGAATGCCTGAGCCTTTTCCTGTTGCCTCGTCACGTCAGCCTGAGAGGCCGGAGATCGCGTCACCGACGAGCCTGATGCCGATCAGAAGGAGGGTCATGGTCATGATCACCGCAGTATTGCGCCCCATCCATCCTTCGAGCGCGGGCAGGCTCCCGGGAGCTGCTACCCCGCGCGCACCTCAGCTCTGAGCTCTCGCAGGCGAGCGGTCTCGATGGCAACGGAGAGCACCACCACGACGATCACGACACCGAGCGTTACGACCGCGTCCGTTCCGTCGAGCCCGACCGCGAGGACGAGCGCCACCGCAGCCGCTGCGAGTCGCTCCCAGGCGATTCGGCGGACGACGCGGAACCGCATCAGCGCGAATCCGCACAGGAAGATCGCCATGCCGAGCCCGAGAGCCCAGCGCCCGGCCTCCGAGAGCGGATCGAGCGGATGCTCGAGGGTCTTCTTCGCCGCGACGGCGTAGAAGATGATCCCGAGCACGACCGGGTAGTGGAAGTAGGTGAAGACGTCGCGCGCGAGTGGCCCGCGCGCAGCCGCCGACGCACGGCGGAGCGAGCGTTCCGCAGCGACCGCCGTGAAGTCGAAGTACGCCCACCACAGCGCAGCGACACCGGCGAACGCGACGACGACCGAGAGCGCATACGTCGTGTCGCGCTCGAGCTCAGACGTTCCGATCCCGATGGCGACGATCGACTCGCCGAGCGCGATGATCACGATCAGGGCGAAGCGCTCGGCGAAGTGGGACGGCGAGACGTTCCACTCGGCGCGCGCGACCGTGAGCGTCCCGACGACGTCGATCGCGAGCGAAGCGAGCCACACCCAGGCGCGGTAGTCCGGATCGACGAACCCACCCGCGAGCGCGACGAATGCCGCGGCGAGAAACCAGGGCGCGAGCCGGAAGGTGGCGCGCAGCGTGCCGGGGTCGTTGCGAACTCCCCAGGAGTACAGCGTGGTGTTGAGGACGCGCACGACGAAGTAGGCGACGGCGAACCAGGCGGCCTCGTCCTGGAAGGCATCGGGGACGGCCAGCGCCATGAAGAACCCGGCTGCCATCGCCGTGAACATGATCAGGCGCGTGACGGTGTTCTCGATGTCGATCGCGTTCGTCATCCACGCGTACGCCGACCACGCCCACCACACCATGGCGAGCACGAGCGCCGCGCGCACGAAGCCCTCGACGCTCGTGTCCTCGAGGATGAGCGCCGTCACCTGCGTGAACGCGAACACGAACACGAGGTCGAAGAAGAGCTCGATGTAGCTGGTCTTCCGCTCCTCTTCGACGTCCGTGGGCTCCGTGACGAGCGGAGCGACGTCGCTCATGTCACGCCTTCGCGACAGCGCGCTCGAGCGACGCGACGGAGAGCGGCGAGCCGGACGCCTGCTCGACGAGCCGATCCCAGCGGACGGACTGACCCGGAGCGAACAGCTTCTCGCGCAGGAGCGCACCCGCATCCGGCCGATCGACGATCCCGCCCGCCGCAGCCTCGAGTGCCGCCGTCAGCTGGAGACCGACGATCGCTCCGTAAAGATAGGTGTGGTAGTAGACCGGCGCGGTGGCGATGTGGATCTTCGCCGCCCAGTCGGGCGCCCGGCGCTCGTCCGGCGGCGTCACGCCCTGGTAGCGGGAGACGAGGTCCCACCACAGCGTGTCGAGATCGGCCTCGGGATCCGCGTACAGCGCGCGCTCGAACGCATTCATCACGAGCACCCAGCGCGTGAAGACGAGGAGCTCGACTGCCCGCGCCGATTCCAACCTGCTCCCCAGCTCCGCGATCTCGGACGGGCTCGCTCCGAGGACGAGCTCGAGCCATTCGCGCCGCCAGGCGAGCGCGCCGTGCAGGAGCGCCGATGCTTCGGTCGCGACGAGATGCGTCGAGCGCAGCAGCCACGGCAAGTCTTCGCGGTAGCCGAGGTCGTACACGCCGTGGCCGAGCTCGTGGAGCATCGTGTCCATCGAGTCGTGCGTCTGCACCGTATTGGCGAGGATGCGCACGTCGCCGCCGCGGTCGACGTCGATGCAAAACGCGTGCTGGTTCTTGCCGCCCCGCGGATAGAGATCGCTCCGCGCGAGGATCCCCTCGACGTCGAATCCGATCCCCTCGAAGGTGCGGCGCGCGAGCGCGACCACGTCCTGTCCGTCGAGGAACGGGTCGAGGTCGACGGTTCCGTCGGGGGGCGTCTCCTGGAAGAAGGGATCCGCGTAGTGCCACGGACGCAGCTCCGAGACGGAGCAGCCGAAGCGAGCGGCCAGGCTCTCGTCGAGCTCCCCCTTCCAGCGCGCGAACGGCTCGGCGGTCACCCGATCCGTGTCCGCGAGCGTGTCGATCAGCTTCTGCTCGTCGAGCTCGTCGGCCGACAACGACAGCGCGAACCAGTCGCGGTGTCCGAGGGCGTGCGCGGCCTTGTTCCGAAGACGTGCCAGCTCGCGAACGTCGTCGGCGACTTCGGCGCCAACCGTCTTCGAGGCCTCCCACGCCTCGCGACGCTCCGCCGGATCGTCGCTTCGACGGAGGATCCGCTTGATCTCGGTGTCCTCGACCTCGACTCCGCCGACACGCCCGCGGTGGCGCGAGAAGCGCAGGTCGACCGAGGACTCGAGCTCGACGATCCTCGCGCGCAGATCGTCCGGGACCTGATGCGCGAGCATGAGGTCGTGCAGCAGATCGAGTCGTCTGCCGGCCTCACCGTTCGCTCCGGAGGCTCGCGCCGCCACGACTGCCGCGAAGAGCTCACGATCGGCCAGTGCGTTCGACCACGCGAGCTCGGCACGCGTTCGTCGGTCGGCGTTCTCCTCGGTCGCGGAGACCTGCGACTCCCACCAGGCGAGGTTCGCCGCGAGCGAGAGCGGAGCGAGCCTGGCCTCGGCCTCATCGAGGATCGCGAGCGCGTCCCGCATCGGGGCGCGATCCTACCCGCGCTCATCGGGTCTCTGCTTCTGCGGGCGGTAGCCTCTCGGCCGTGAGCGCCGTCGAGCTCAAGACTCTGCCATGGAGCTGGTACACGGATCCAGCCGTGCTCCAGCTCGAGCGCGAGCGCATCTTCCGGCGCTCGTGGCAATACGCCGGGCACGAGGGTGACGTGCCCGAGCCCGGCTCGTTTGCCGCCAGCTCGGTCGGCGATGTTCCGGTCGTCCTCGTGCGCGACAAGGAGGACACGCTGCGCGCGTTCCTCAACGTCTGCCGTCACCGCGGCTCGCTCGTGTGCGAGGGCTCGGGGAGGCGCGAGACGCTCCAGTGCCCCTACCACGCGTGGACGTACGGGCTCGACGGCCGTCTCATCACCGCGCCGCGCGGGAACAAGGAGGGCGGGATCGACAAGGACGAGCTCGGGCTCGTTCCTCTACGCCTCGAGACCTGGGGACCGCTCCTCTTCGTCAACCCGGATGCGGATGCAGATCCCCTCCACGACTACCTCGACGGCATCCCCGAGCGAGTCGCCGACGCGGGGATCGACCTCGCCGCGTTGCGCTTCCTCCAGCGGTCGGAGTCCGAGCTCGACTGCAACTGGAAGGTCTCCGCGGAGAACTTCCTCGAGTGCTACCACTGTCCCACCGCGCACCCCGGGTTCTCCGCCGTCATGGACGTGAGCCCCGACGCGTATCTCCTCGAGGTCAACGCCGCGCGCATGACGCAGCACGGCCCACCCAGACGCGAGCCGCGCGGCGCGTACGACCCGACGGGCGAGATCGAGCGGGGTCAGTTCCACCTCGTGTTCCCCGGCACCGTCATCACCGTCATGCCGGGACGACCGAACTTCTCGATCGGACCGATCGTCCCGCGCGACGTGGAACGGACTCACCGCTTCATCGACTACTTCGTGGCCGAGGATGCAGAAGAGGCGTGGATCGAGGAGTCGCTCGCGTTCGACGCCGAGGTCGGCGCCGAGGATCGGGTTCTGATCGAGCGGGTGCAGGCAGGGATGCGCACCGGGCTGATCGAGGACGGCAGGCTCCTGCCGGAGTCCGAGAAGCTGATCGCGCACTTCCAGGCGCTCGTGGTCGACGCGCTCGCGTAGCGCGCGAAGTTGACCGACCTGCCGTCCGGAAATTCGTGCAGGTCAACTTCTGGCAGGAGCAGAAGGAGGCAAACGTCCCGCTCGGCCGCATGAACCTCGCGCTCCATGGGCTCTCGGGCGACATCCGCCAGGCGAACAGCTACTACGAGGATCTCCACGACGCCGTCGGCGCCTTCGACTTCGTCATGGCCAATCCGCCGTTCAACGTCGACAAGGTCGACAAGGAGAAGCTCGCCGACGACCGGCGCCGCTTCCCGTTCGGGCTCCCTCGACCCGACAACGCGAACTACCTCTGGATCCAGCTCTTCTACTCGGCGCTCGCCGAGGGCGGCCGCGTCGGCTTCGTCATGGCGAACTCGGCATCGGACGCGCGAGCGAGCGAGGCCGAGGTCCGCCGGCAGCTGATCGAGGACAAGGCCGTCGACGTGATCATCGCGATCAGTGCACCAAAATGTCGCCAATTGGTTAACGTCCCGCGCGCATGCGGTTCAGCCTGACCCCGCGGACCTCCGAGTTCTTCACGCTGTTCGGCAAGGCCGGCCAGAACGCGCTCCAGGTTTCGCGACTCGTCGAGAGGCGATTTCGCGAGCACCCGAACTCCGGCATCACGCAGGAGCAGGTGAAGGCCGAGGAGACGGAGGGCGACTCGATCACGCGCGAGCTCATCACGCTGTTGAACACGCAGTACGTGACGCCGTTCGACCGCGACGACATCTACCAACTCGCGACGGAGATCGACGACGTCGTCGACTACCTCGAGGAGGCGTCCGCGCTGCTCGGCCTCTACGGCGTCGAGATGCCCACGCGCCACGCCGTCGAGCAGTGCGGGATCATCGTCAAGGCCTGTGAGCAGCTGGCCATCGCCTGCGACAACCTGAAAGGGATGCGCGGCGTCCAGGAGGCGCTCGTCCAGGTCAAGGCGTTCGAGGACGAGGGCGACCGTGTCCTCCGCGAGGCGCTCGGGGGCCTCTTCCGCGACGAGGCGATCGACCCGCTCATCGTCATCCGCTGGAAAGACATCTACGAGGGGCTCGAGAAGGCGCTCGACGCCTGCGAGACCGCGGCGAACGTCATCGCGAACATCCTCGTCAAGAGCTGAGGCCGGGGAGGCGTGGAGGACCTCACCCTCGTCGCAGTCGTCATCGTCGCGCTCTTCTTCGACTTCACGAACGGGTTCCACGACACCGCGAATGCGATTGCGACGAGCGTCTCGACGCGCGCATTGACGCCACGTACCGCTGTGATCCTCGCGGCGATCCTCAACTTCGCAGGCGCGTTCGCCTCGTTCGCAGTGGCGGCGACGATCGCCAAGGGGATCGTCAATCCCGACGCGATCTCGCTGAGCGTCATCCTCGCCGGGCTCGTCGGTGCGATCTCGTGGAACCTGGTCACGTGGTTCCTCGGACTGCCGTCGAGCTCGAGCCACGCCCTCATCGGTGGCATTGCGGGCTCGGCGATCGCGGCGTCCGGACTCGACGTCATCAAGTGGGGCGGCATCTGGGAGAAGGTCGTGAAGCCCGGGCTCCTTTCACCGACGATCGGCTTCGTCGCCGCCCTCCTGATGATGTTCGCCATCCTCTGGGTGATCCGGCGGCGCTCGCCGAGCCGCGTCAATCGCGTGTTCCGCCGCGCGCAGATCGTCTCGGGGAGCTTCGTCGCGTTCACCCACGGGACGAACGACGCGCAGAAGACGATGGGCATCATCGCGCTCGCGCTCATCGTCACCGGCAACCTCGACGAGGACTTCAGCCGGCCTCCCACCTGGGTAATCGTGTCGTCCGCACTCGCGATGGCGCTCGGGACGTACGCGGGTGGCTGGCGGATCATCAAGACCATGGGCACACGCATCGCCAAGATCGACCCGCCGCAGGGCTTCGCGGCGCAGACCGCGTGCGCCGGGATCCTCTGGACGACGGCGCACTACGGATTTCCGGTCTCGACGACGCAGACGATCACCGGGTGCGTGATGGGCGCCGGTGCGAGCCGCAGGTTCTCCGCGGTGCGCTGGGGAGTCGCCGGGAACATTGCGATCGCGTGGATCCTCACGCTTCCCGCCGCAGGTCTCGTCGGCGCGCTGATGGAGTCGGTGACGAGGCTCCCTGCCGGGAACCTGATCGTCTTCCTGCTCGCGGGGGCGATCGCGCTTGCGGCCTTCGTCGGCCGTCGCTACGAGACGCGCCGCCTCGTGCCCGCGCAGGGATAGCGCGGCTTCTCCGCGCCCTCGATTCCTCGGTAATGCACACGGGTACGTCGTGCCGATAGACAATGGTGCGATGGCGACGAAAATTCGCAGCGAGCCCGTAGAGAATCTGCTCAACCGGGAGCTCTCACACCTCGAGTTTCATGCTCGCGTTCTCGAGCTCGCGACCGACGAGACGCTTCCGCTGCTCGAGCGGGTGAAGTTCTGCGGAATCTTCTCCTCGAACCTCGACGAGTTCTTTCAGGTGCGTGTCGCCGGCCTGCTCGGGCAGGCCGAAGCGGGAATCCCGGTCCGCTCGGCAGACGGGCTCACGCCTCAGCAGGCGCTCGCGCGGATCCGCGAGCGCGTTCTCGAGCTGTCCGCACTCCAGTCGCGGCTCTGGAAGCGCGAGCTACGTCCCGCGCTCGCCGCTGAGGGAATCACCGTCGGCGGCATCGAAGACCTCAGCTCGAAGGAGCTCGAGAAACTTGAACGCCGCTTCCATCGCGAGATCTATCCCGTGCTCACTCCGCTCGCGGTCGGTCCGGGACAGCCGTTCCCGTACATCTCCGGCCTCTCGCTTTCGCTGGCGATCTTCGCCGAGGACCCGGAGACGGGCGACGAGCGCTTCGCGCGCGTGAAGATCCCCGAGGGCCTCCCACGCTTCTTCGAACTCGGCGGCCGCGGCCTGTACGTCCCGCTCGAGCAGATCATCGCCCACTTCCTGCCGGCGCTCTTCCCCGGCGTCGACATCGTCGAGCGCGCGGTCTTCCGGGTGACGCGCGACGCCGACTTCGAGGTCTCGGACGACGCGGCCGACCTCCTCGAGGCCGTAGAGAGCCAGCTTCGCCGACGTCGCTTCGGTGACGTCGTCCGGGTCGAGGTGAGCTCATCCGCGTCGTCCGAAATGGTCGCTCGGCTCCAGAGCGGGCTCGAGGCGGACGAGACACAGATCTACCGAGTGGAGAGCCCGCTCGACCTGTCCGAGCTCCTCGAGCTTGCAGCCGTCGACAGACCCGAGCTGAAGCACGAGCCCTGGATTCCCGCGATTCCCCCGCGGCTGGCGGGCGCGCAGTCGGACCTCCCGCAGATCTTCGACGAGATTCGCCGTGGCGACGTGCTCGTGCACCAGCCATACGGCTCCTTCCGCGCGAGCTTCGAGGTTCTTGCGCAAGCCGCCGTCCGCGACCCAAATGTCATCGCGATGAAGACGGCGGTGTACCGCACGAGCGACGACAGCGTGCTCGTCGGCTCGCTCATCCAGTGCGCGGAGGACGGGAAGCAGTCGGTCTGCCTCGTCGAGCTCAAAGCCCGCTTCGACGAGCTGCGCAACATCGAGTGGTCGCGCGAGCTCGAGCAGGCGGGCGTCCACGTCGCATACGGATTCCCCGATCTCAAGATCCACGCGAAGATGACGCTCATCGTCCGCCGTGAGGGCGACGCGCTACGTCGCTACGCCCACATCGGCACCGGGAACTATCACGCGGCGACGGCACGCTTCTACGAGGACCTCGGGATCTTCACCGCGGACGAGGAGATCACCGCCGACGTCGCCGACCTCTTCAACTACATCACCGGTTTCGGGCGCCCACAGAAGTTCAGGAAGCTGCTCGTCGCGCCGTTCACACTGCGCAAGGGGCTCGTCGAGGAGATCCGTTCGGTCGCCGCGGCGGCTGCGGCGGGAAAGCACGCGCGCATCCGGCTCAAGCTCAACCATCTCGTCGATCCGAAGATCGTCGACGAGCTCTACGAGGCGTCGAGCGCCGGCGCCCGCGTCGACATCATCGCGCGCTCGACGTGCGCGCTTCGGCCGGGGGTCGAAGGGCTTTCGGAGAACATCCACGTCCGCTCCATCGTCGGACGCTTCCTCGAGCACAGCCGCATCTACTCGTTCGAGGCCGACGAGCGAATCGCCACCTACATCGGAAGCCCCGACCTCATGCAGCGCAACCTCGACCATCGCATCGAGGTGCTCGTGCCGATCGAGAACGCGCGTGTCCGGCAGGAGATTCACGGGATCCTCGACAGTGCGCTCGCAGACGACACGAACGCGTGGATCCTCTTGCCGTCGGGCGAGTGGGTGCGAGCTGTCGCCGCGAAGCGGGAGAAGGCGCACTCGCATCACGAGGCGATGATGAGGCGCTCGTTGAAGCGCGCGCGCCGCGGCGCCCGCGACCGGCGTGCCGGATAGCACGGCGATCCCCGAAGTCCTCTTCGTCTGCGTCCACAACGCGGGGCGGAGCCAGATGGCCGCCGGGCTCGTGCGTTTGCGCTCCGAGGGGCGAGTCCACGTTCGCTCCGCGGGCAGCGATCCCGCGGACACGATCAACCCGGCCGTGATCGAGGCGATGGCCGAGATCGGCGTCGACATGAGCGAGGAGTTCCCCAAGCCACTGACCGACGAGGTCGTGCGCGCCGCGGACGTGGTCATCACGATGGGTTGCGGCGACGCCTGCCCGATCTATCCAGGCAAGCGCTACGAGGACTGGGCTCTCGCGGATCCCGCCGGACAGGATCTCGACACCGTCCGGCAGATCAGGGACGACCTCGACGGGCGCATCCGCGTGCTCGTCGGCGAGCTCGTCCCCGACGACGACTAGACCCGCCCGCTAGCCAGTCCGAGCGGCGTGTCGTTCGACCGCGCCGACGGCGGCGGGCGGCGCGAGATACAGAGCTGGCACGAGCTCGGGACCGTTCCGCTCGAGCACCCAGGCACCGCCCTTCTCGCACGTCACATCCCGGCCCAAGAGGTTCTCGAAGACCTCGCGATGCGTGCAGACCAGGGACGACTCCGGCAGGTCGACGAGCAGCGTGAGGAGATCGTCGAGCGGAACGTCCGGCTCCAGCTCCCAGCGGCTCTCGACAACGAGGTGTCGGCTCTCGGCGAGCGGCACGACCGACTCCAGGCAGCGTGCGAGAGGGCTCGAGACGACTCGCGTTATCTCTCGATCCGCGTACGCCCAGACGAGCTGGCGGGCAACCATGCGTCCCACCTCGTCCAGCCGACGGAACCGATCGATCCCCGGTGACGACAGTCGCTCGCCTGCGCTCGTGTGTCTCAGGAGTAGCACGGACCCCTCTCGTTGCAGGCAGGCCTCTCCCCGGCCTGTGCAGGGATTCTGTGTGGTCCGGCCGCGCTGGTCAAGAGCGCGGGCTCGTGCGCAACGCGTCGAACGCGACCGCACCGGCGAGGCCGCCGAGCAGTGGCGCGGTGAGATAGATCCACAGCGAGCCGAGCTCCCCGGAGACGAGCGCGGGCCCGATGGAGCGCGCGGGGTTCAGCGACGCCCCGGAGATCGGGCCGCCGACGAGCGATGCGAGAGCGATCGTCCCGCCGATCGCGACCGCAGCAGCCCCGATGGACACGCGGGTGTCGGTTGCCACCGCCAGGATCACTGCGAGGAGCGTTCCCGTCATGAGGAGCTCCCAGACGAACGACTGGGCATCGGATCCGGACGGCATCGTGGCACCGAGACTCGCGACGTCACCGAGTGAGGCTCGCAGCACGATCGCTGCAGCGATCGCTCCCGTGACCTGCGCACCCCAGTAGCCCGGGACCGCTGCCCATGCCAGGCGTCGCCGGGTCGCAAGCGCGAGCGTCACTGCCGGGTTGATGTGCGCACCGGAGACGTGCGCGAACGCGTAGATCATCGCCATCACGACGAGACCGAATGCAAGCGAGATACCGACGTGCCCGAGTCTTCCTTCCTCGGCGTCCACCATGATCGCTCCACAGCCGAAGAGCACGAGCGCAAACGTCCCGAGTGTCTCGGCGCCCAAGATGCGAGCACGATCGCCAGTCACGTCACACGGCCACGGCCGGCTCGGCCAGAAGGCCGCCGATCCGCTCGAGCGTCCCGGGCTTCAGCCGGTAGTACGCATACGTGCCCCGCTTCTCGCGCTCGAGCAGCCCCGCATCCACGAGCTGCTTGAGGTGATGGCTCACCGTTGGCTGCTTGATCCCGAGCAACGGCTGGAACTCGCACACACACACCGACTCCCCGTCCGTCTGTAGCAGACAGTTGAGGATCTGGAGTCGGTGCCGGTCGGCGAGCGCCTTGAAGAGCCGCTCGAGCTCGGACGCCTCCTCCGGCGACAGAGCCGGCCCGGCGATAGGCGTGCAGCACTCGACGAGTGGAAGGTCTCTCATGACAACATATCGTATCGATCGTTGTCGATGCCTCCTGATACCACGAAACGGCCCGGAGGCCGCTTCGTGGCGGACAGGTGTCGGTCGGAGGGAGAAGCTAGTTTCGGTTGGCCGCCTTCACCGCGAGGATGAAGTTCGTCTTCGCTCGCTTCAGCTGCTTCGGCGTCAGCGAGATGAAGTCGGACCTGTTCGCGATGGCGACCTCGTTGTCGAAGATGTAGTCGATGAACGCCTGCACTTCCTGCCGCTTGAACGACGAGCCCTTCGCGTAGATGAAGAGCGGCCTCGCGAGCGGCCGGTACGTGTTGCTGAAGACGCTCGCCTTCGAGGGTGCGACGCACTGGTTCGTCTTCGGGTTGGTGACCTGAATCGCGTTGAGCCGGCTCGCGTTCTCGGTGTAGTACGAGAACCCGAAGTACGCCATTCCACCGCGCTCACCCGAGACGCCCTGCACGAGCACGTTGTCGTCCTCGGACGCCTGGAAGTCTGTGCGGCTCGCGCGAGCTCGACCGTTGATCGCCTCGGTGAAGTAGTCGAACGTGCCCGAATCCGTCCCCGGCCCGAAGAGCTTCAGAGGCACGTCGGGGAAGCCGGCGCGAACGTCCTTCCAGTTGTTGACCTTGGAGCCGGGCTCCCAGATCTTCTTCAGCTCGGCAGTCGTGAGGCAGCGCGCCCACGTGTTCTGCTGGTTCACGACGACCGAGAGCGCGTCGTTGGGCCACGGTGAACGCCCGCCAGGAGCCGACGTTGGCGTCCTTGCACAGCTTCGCCTCGCTGAGGCGCATCGGTCGCGACGCGTCCTGGAGGTCGGTCTCACCCTTGCAGAAGCGCGAGAAGCCTCCGCCGGTGCCCGAGATGCCGACCGTGACCTTGACGCCCGTCGCGCCCGCGCGCCTGAAGAGCTCTGCGGCGGCCGTCGTGTACGGGCCGACCGTCGACGATCCGTCTGCTGTGATCGAGCCCGTGAGCTTCTTCAGGTTGTACGTGGGGCCTGCGGTCGAGCCGGCGATCGCCGTCGACACGACAACCGTCGCAACGAATGCCCCTGCGGCCAAGGCGACGCCGCGGCGCCCGAATGTGAATCTCATCGTGTTCCCATCTCCTCGTTTCGATTTCCCCTGCCATCGCGATGGTCGCGGCGGCCGCTGCGCGCGTGGGGCGACGAGGAGTGAACGTCGGGTGCTGAAGTGGTGAAGCACGGCGGGGTGCATGGCAGCGCCAACACCGGCCGCGCTAGCGGCCGCTTCAGGGACCTCGCGTGCGGGCGTCCGCGCTAGCGGATGCCCGCGCTGCGGACAAACTCAGTGAGACGCGTCCGTGAACTCGGCGAACTCGCCGGTCACGAGGAAGGCGGTCTGCTCGCCGATGTCGACGGCGTTGTCGCCGATCCGCTCGAAGCAGCGCGCGACCGTGATCTGGCGCATCCCCCACTCGAGCGCCTCGGGGTTGTGCACGTACCCGAGCACCTCGCCGAACACCTGCCGGTTCGCGCGGTCGACGAGGTCGTCGAGCCCATGCAGGCCACGCGCCGTCTCCACATCACGTGCAGCGAACGCGTCGAGCGACACCCTGACCATCTCCTCGCAGCGCTCGCCCATGTCGACGAGGCTCTCGATCACGGTCTGCTTCGTGTCGAGGTGGGCCGAGAGCTTCGTGAGCTTCGCGATCGTGACGCACTGATCGCCCATGCGCTCCACGTGGAGACCCGAGTGCAGGAGCGCCAAGACGAGGCGCAGGTCGCCCGCGACCGGCGTCTGTCGCGCGAGCACGAGCTCGATCTGCTTCTCGAGACCGTGATAGCGATCGTCGATCTCGTCGTCGAACGCGATGACCTCGTCGCAGAGCTCGACGTCCTGCGTGCGCAGCGCGTCGGCGACGGCGCGAATCGAGCGGAGAACGATCTCTCCCGTCTCCTGGAACCCTGCCTCGAGAGCGTCGAGCTCCCCTTGGAACTCGACTCTCATCCGAATCTCCCCGTCACGTAGTCCTCCGTTCTCTTGTCGGACGGCGTCGTGAAGATCTTCGTGGTCGAGTCGTACTCGACGAGGACGCCGCGCCGACCGCCACCGTCCTCGTCGACGATCACGCTGAAGAAGGCGGTCATGTCCGCGACCCGCGCTGCCTGCTGCATGTTGTGCGTCACGATGATGATCGTGTAGTCGCGCTTGAGCTCGTGCATGAGGTCCTCGATGCGCGTCGTCGAGATCGGGTCGAGCGCGGAAGCAGGCTCGTCCATGAGGATGACGTCCGGCTCGACCGCGAGCGCGCGCGCGATGCACAGTCGCTGCTGCTGACCTCCCGAGAGGCCGAGAGCCCCGTCCTTCAGACGATCCTTCACCTCGTCCCACAATGCCGCCCGCCGCAGCGCCTGCTCCACGCGCTCGTCGAGCGAGCCCTCCATGCTGAGCACACGTGGCCCGAACGCGATGTTGTCGTAGATCGACTTCGGAAACGGGTTCGGCTTCTGGAACACCATGCCGATGCGCCGCCGGATCTCGACCGAGTCGACGTCGCGGGCATACAGATCCTCGCCGTGGTAGAGCACGGTTCCGGACACTCTGGCGCTGGGCACGAGGTCGTTCATGCGGTTGAAGCAACGGATGAACGTGCTCTTCCCGCAGCCCGACGGACCGATGAACGCAGTCACCGTCTGCTTGTGGACGTCCAGGTTCACGCCTTCGAGCGCGACGTTCCCGCTGTACGCAACGCTGAGGTCGGTAACGGAGAAAACCTTCTCCCGGCGCTCGACCTCCGTGCGCTCGAGCCCGTGAGAGACCTCCGCGATCTTGCCGCTGTCGATTCGTCGAGCTTCCATCTGCGTCATATCCTCACTCACCACTGCTTGCGGTAGCGATTGCGAAGGAAGATAGCCACCGCGTTCATGCTGAGCACGATGACGAGAAGGACGATCGCGCCGGCAGCCGCAAGGGTCTGGAAGTCGGTGTCGGGCTGCTTCGTCCAGTTGTAGATCTGCACCGGCAGCGCTGTGTACGGGCCGAACAACGTCGGATTGAACGCAACGTACGTGATCGCGCCGACCATGATCAGCGGCGCCGTCTCGCCGACCGCGCGCGACAGCGCGAGGATCGATCCCGTCGCGATGCCCGGGATCGATGCCGGCAGCACCTGGCGCCATACGACCTGCCACTTCGTCGCACCGAGCGCGAAGGCACCCTGCCGAATCGAGTCCGGAACGGAGCGGATCGCCTCGCGAGAGGAGACAACGACGGTGGGCAGGACGACGAGCGTCAAGATGAGCCCACCCGCGAGGACAACTCGGCCGACGCCGATCCCTCGCACGATGAAGGCGAGACCGAGGATCCCGTAGACGATCGCCGGAACGGCGGCGAGGTTCTGGATGTTCACCTCGATCGCGCGATTCCACCAGCGCTCGCGATTCGCGTACTCCTCGAGGTAGATCGCCGTCATCACGCCGATCGGCACCGAGAAGAGCAGGACGACCAGGCCGAGGTAGAGCGTCGCCAGGATCGCGGGCCGCGCTCCGGCCTCCGCTGGCACGGTCGACGGCAGGCCGGTCAGGAGCTGGCTCGAGATCGCCGGCCAACCGGTGATGAGCGTGTCCACGAGGAGGACGGCGAGGGTCCCGAAGGCGACGAGCATGCAGAGGAGCATCGCGAGCGTGAAGAGACGGTTCCGCCAGAGCCGACGAGGCCGGTCGCCCTGAATCGAAACCGGAGTCGCCAGCGACGTCACTCGTAGACCTCGCGGTACTTGCGCACGAGCCGGATCGAAATCAGGTTCATCACGAGCGTCATGACGAACAGGGTGAGCCCGACCGCGAAGATCGTCTTGTACTCGATCGAGCCGGTGGGCACGTCACCGTTGCCCGTCGCGCCGATGAAGGCGGTGATCGTCTCGATCGTCTCGCGCGGGTCGAACGTGATCTGCGCGAGCTGACCCGCCGCGATGAGCACGATCATCGTCTCTCCGACAGCTCGCGAGAACCCGAGCACGAAGGCGGCGATGATCCCCGACACCGCAGCCGGAACGACGATCTTCATCGAGACCTGGAGCTTGTCCGCGCCGAGGGCGTAGCCACCGTCGCGCAGATCACGGGGAACAGCGGCCATCGCGTCCTCGGAGAGCGTCGCGATAGTGGGAATGAGCATGACGCCCAGCACCAGGCTCGCCGCGAGCGCATTGAAGATCTCGACCTGCACTCCGAGCTGGTTACGCAGGAACGGCGTCACGAACGTGAGCGCGAAGTACCCGAGGACGACAGTTGGAATGGCCGCGAGAATCTCGAGGATCGGCTTGAGAAACGCCGTCGCACGCGGTGCGGCGTACTCACTGAGGTAGATGGCCACGCCGACCCCGAGTGGGAACGCCACGAGCGCCGAATAGAACGAGATCATCAGCGTGCCGACGACGAGCGGGAGCACGCCGAACCTCGCGTCCAGGAAGAGCGGCGCCCAGGTCGTCCCGGTGAAGAAGTCGACCGGGCTGACCTCACGGAAGAAATCGAGCGCAGGCAGCACCAGCGAGAGGACGATTCCGACCGTCGTGAGCACCGAGATCGCCGCCGCGACGAACAGCGCACCGTAGACGACCTGCTCTCCCCAGCGGATGCGCTTGCGGGGGAGAATGGTCGTCGCCGGCCGCGGGGCGGTGACGTCGGCGGTCGTCATCTACGAGAGGGCATCGTCGAGCGCCTGCAGCTGCTCGTCGATCTGCTCCTGGCTGAGAGGGACGAAGCGAGCCGCCTCCGCGATCGCGTTCTGGTTCTCGAGCGCGTACCGGGAGAACTCCTCGACGGACGCGTTGTCCTCGAGCGAGCTGAGCTTCACGTACATGAAGAGAGGTCGAGAAAGCGGCGTGTACGAGTCGTCCTGCGCCGACTCGGCACTCGGCGCGACGCACCCCGAGCCGCCGTCGACCCCGACCGACCTCAGCTTGTCCTGGTTCTCCTCAAAGTAGGAGAGGCCGAAGTAGCCGAGGGCGCCCCGGTCACCGGAGACACCCTGGACGGTGACGTTGTCGTCCTCGGTCGCCGCGAAGTCCGTGCGGCTCGCGCCTTCCTCTCCGTTGATCGCGTCCGTGAAGTAGTCGAATGTCCCGGAGTCGGTTCCGGCGCCATAGAGCTTCATGGGAACGTCGGGAAACGACGGATCGACCTGGTTCCAGTTCTTCACGGTCGAGCCGGGCTTCCAGATCGCATTGAGCTGCTCCACCGTGAGACATGTCGCCCAGTCGTTCTCGAGGTTCACGACGTTCGTGAGGGCGTCGGTTGCGACGCGAAGCTCCACGTACTCGACGCCGGCGTCCTCACAGAGCGCCACCTCGTCCTCGTCGATAGCGCGTGACGCATTCGAGATGTCGGTCTCGTCGGCGCAGAAGCGCTCGAAACCGCCGCCGGTGCCCGAGATGCCGACGGTGACGTCGCCGCCGCCGCCCGCCTTCCAGTCTTCGGCGGCCTTGGTAGTGAACGGGCCGACGGTGCTCGAGCCGTCCGCCGTGACAAGTCCACCGCTCGAGCCCGAGTCGTCGTCGCCACCACAACCGATTGCGACAACTGCGAGTGCTGCGATGCAGCCGAGCATTGTGAGAACTGCGCGTGAAGTCATACCGCCAGTCTCCCGTGAGGTTCGCGGCCTCCGGGGAGCCGAATGGTGAACTTGTGGTGACGATCAGGTGAACCGAGCTACGGGGCGGGAAGCTCGCAGCGGACCTCGAGCCCGCGACCGCGCGCCCCGCGCGCCCCGCGCGCCTCGACCGTCCCTCCCGCCTGCGTGACGATGTGTTTCACGATGGCGAGCCCGAGGCCGGTTCCACGCGAAGCGCGTGCGCGATCGGCGCGGTAGAAGCGCTCGAAGATGCGCGGGAGCTCGGATTCCTCGATGCCGATGCCGTCGTCGGTGCCGCTAAGGGCGATCACGTCATCCTGCGGCTGCACGGCGAGAGTGAAGGTCGCGCCCGGACCCGCGTAGCGAATCGAGTTCTCTGCCAGGTTCCTCGCGACGACTCGGAGCATCCGCGGCCTGATGGCCAGCTCGACGTCGTCGCCACACTCGAGCCGAAGCTCGACCCCGGCTCGCGCAGCGCGCTCGGCGAGCTCGTCGAGCGCCTCCTCGAGCACGGGCTTCACGGGCGTCGAACCGAGTGCGACAACGCGAGCGCCCGACTCGAGCTCGCTGAGGAACAGCACCTCGTCGATGAGCTCCGTGATCTGGTCGATCTCACCGCGTGCCTGCTCGACGAGCGCGGCGACGTCCTCGCCGGGAAGCGCCGCGGTCTCGAGGAGCGTCAGGAGCCGAGCTAGTGGCGTGCGCAGCTCGTGCGACACCGCCGCGGTGAACCCTGCGCGAAGCTCCTCGTACGCCGCGAGATCCCCTTCGCGCGAGAGGTAGACGAGGCGCTCGCGCTCGCCGCCGACCTCGTACGGAACCACGAGCGGGATGACTCCGCGCTCGCCAGTGAGAAGGTCTCCGGGGATGCGCTCGCCTTCACGCAGACCGTCGATCGTCTGGCGCGCACGCCTGCTCGCGTGCAGCACGCGATCTGCCTCGTCGAGCACGACGATGGCCTCTCGGCTCTCCTCGACGAGCACTCTCCCCCGGGTCGCGTCGGCATCCGTCACGTCACACGGTTCTAACAGAACGCTTGCGATCCGCTTGCCGGGCGCTCACGGCGTCCGTACTCACATGTCGGTGAATGCGTGTGTCCTCACGGAAAGGAGACATGCATGAAGCTCAAGGCATTCGCGCCGCTCGTCGCGGCCGGAGCTCTCGTCACCGCGACGGTTGCCGCGGCCGCGGTGATCACCGGCACGCCGGGTGACGACGTGCTGCGCGGGACTGAACAGGCGGACCGGATTTCGGCGTTCGCAGGCTCGGACCTCGTGTACGCACGTGGTGGCGCCGACGACGTTCGGGCGGGGGCGGGGAACGACGGCGTGCGCGCGGCCGACGGTGGCGACCTCGTGTATGGCGGTCGCGGAGACGACGTCGTCGCCGGTGGAGACGGGAACGACCGCCTCTACGGCGGATCCGACTCCGATCAGGTTCTGGGTGGAAACGGCAACGACCGCGGAGCCGGCAACAAGGGCTCCGACGTGGTGCAGGGTGGGGACGGAAACGACTCGCTCTACGGCGGCTGGGGTTCCGACCGGGTGTTCGGCGGCAGCGGGAACGACGAGCTCCACGCACTCGCGGCCGACGGCGATCCGGACCTCCTCGACTGCGGGCCGGGAAACGACAAGGCCTGGGTTCTGCGCTCCGAGCGCCCGCGGACGCAGCTCGTCGGCTGCGAGACGGTCTTCGTCGTCGACGGCCCGTCGGCCGATCAGGACGAGGGCGAGAACGCGGACGCAGACACCGAGGCAGACGCGTAACCTCGGTTTGGGCCTGCATCCCGCGCGCCGCAGCGTCGGGATGCAGGCCCGTCTCATTCACCACTCGGTTACGAGACGGTCACCATCTGGCCGCCCCTGGAAGGCTCGGAGGGGGCCACTATGGTGTTGCCGAATGGCGAAAGTTCTGATCATCGAAGACGACGACGTCATCGCACGTGGGATGGCGCGCCACCTCGAGACGGCCGGGTTCGATGCCGTCGGCGTCGCGAACGGCGAGACCGGCCTCGCGCGGCTGCGCTACGAGCGGCCCGACGTCTGCGTCCTCGATCTCATGCTCCCCGGCATCGACGGATGGCGCGTGATCGAGCAGGCACGAGACGAGGGGATCGGCACGCCGATCGTCGTCGTCTCTGCCCGCGGCACCGAGCACGATCGCGTGCACGCGCTCGAGATCGGCGCCGACGACTACCTCGTGAAGCCGTTCTCGATGAAAGAGCTCGCAGCGCGCGTTCGGGCAGCAGCTCGACGCGGTGTGAGCGAAGCCGAGCCACGGCGCGGCGACGAGATTCAGATCGAGGAGCTGCGCCTCGACCCCGACAACGTCCAGGCGTACGTCGACGGCAAGAGCGCCGAGCTCACACCGACCGAGTTTCGCCTCCTCTACACGCTCGCGCGCGAGCAGGGCCGCGTGCTCACGCGCGATGAGCTTCTTCAGCGCGTCTGGGGCCGCCGCGCAACGCATCGCGACCGAACGGTCGACGTGTTCGTCCGCAAGCTGCGCGAGAAGGTCGACCGGCGCGCGCCGCGCCACACCTTCATCCACACGCGCTACGGCGTCGGCTACAAGCTCGAGGCCGAGCCGAAGTAGCCCAGGCGGGCGTCAGGCTCCGGCGCACTTCGACGGGCCGGAGCGGGGTGGCCCAGCGAGGGAGGAAGAGCGCAGACGGCGAGCGCTCATGGATCGCAACCTAGGCGCCTGCCTGCCCAGATCAGTGACCCTTTTCGGAAGTTCACTCGGGCGAGGGAGCTCGCCGGGCGACCGATCGCCGATGCTACAGTTCACCAGGCTAATGATTAGCGAGGTTACTCTTACACCCGAAGCGGTCGCGGCAGATCTCCGGCCGGTGCTGCTGCGCGTTGCGCGGGAGCTGCGCAAGGAGACCGAGCAACTCGGCGTCACCGCACGGCAGGCCACGCTCCTCTGGCTCGTGAAGCGCAGCCCGGGCCTCTCGCTCGCGGAGCTCGCCGCAGAGGAGGGCATCTCTCCGCCGGCGATGTCCGGCCACGTCGACCGGCTCGAGCGAGCAGGGTTCATCGAGCGCGTGCGCTCGACCGACGACCGGCGCCGCGTCGGATTGCGCCTGACCGAAGAGGGCGAGCGGCTGATGCGCCGTGTGCGGGCCCGCCGCACGACGTGGCTCGCCGACCGTCTTCGCACGCTCGATCCCGAGGCCCTCAAAGCGATCGAGGCTGCGATTCCCGCGCTCGTGCAGCTCGTGGAGCTCGACGCATGACGACGCTGGCCTTCGCGCTCCGCGCTCGCACCTTCCGCAGCCTGCGCAGACACCGCAACTACCGCATCTTCTTCACGGGCCAGCTCGTCTCGCTCGCCGGCACGTGGATGCAGAACGTCGCCCTCGCGTGGCTCGTCATCGAGCTCTCCGGCTCGGCGATCGCGATCGGTGCACTCGCGTTCTGGAGGTTCGTACCGTTCACCGTTTTCGGGCTCGTAGCCGGGGTCGTGGCCGACCGCTTCGAGTCACGGAAGCTCGTCATGGCGACTCAGGCCGGAGCGATGATGATCTCGATCGCCCTGGCGATCGTCACGCTGACCGGCACCGCGACGCTGCCGATCGTCTACGCCCTCGCAGCACTTGG
>Ga0136631_10000030_pt1 | contig 36498 bp, 40 predicted proteins | sample AntDrymUQ6012206_2_FD_104655 | JGI IMG/M metagenome (GOLD analysis project Ga0136631, IMG submission 104655) | Polar desert sand microbial communities from Dry Valleys, Antarctica - metaG UQ601 (22.06) | ecosystem: Environmental > Terrestrial > Soil > Desert | place: Antarctica: Dry Valley... | reverse complement strand
CCCAGAAAGCGCCCGCGATCTGCGACCCCGCCACCCGCCGGATCGAGGATTGCCGCCGGTGCGGGGGCTGCACGTGGCGTGGCCGATCTCAACAGCAGCCACAGCGCGACGATTCCCGCCGCCGCGCCGGCGACCCCTGCCACGATCGCATCCGCAAAGCCCGCCTGGGGGTCGTCGAGAGAGGCGGCGACTCCGATCGCAGCCATGGCGGCGAGGCCAGCGGCTCCGACGGCGAACCGCCGAGCAGCCAGGATGCCGAGTGCGGCGCCCAGCAGCCCGGCTCCGACGAGGATGCTTGCGATCAGGAAGGGCTTATCCCACGTGCCGAGCGTGGAGATCACGGCCCGCTCGACCTGGCCCGGCACGGTGTCGATGATGACGTCGCCGACCGCGACGACGAGTGAGCGGCCGTTTGACCGCAGTCCGGCGACGAGCTCCGCGATTCCGAACATCACCCCCACCGCGAGCAGCCCGGCCATAGTGCCGTACGCGCGGTTGGCCTGTGCGGGCTGATCCGGGTGGAACGTGTCCGGGTGGGACTTTCGTTTCGAGGACATCGCCTCGAGGCTAGGTCTTACCGGATTACGCGCGGGCTAAATCGGCAGCTCCCGAATGCCTACGTCCGCCAACGTAGGATTCGTGGCCGAGATGGCAGCGATGCTTGATCCTCCCCGCAGCGAGGCCGGCAGGATGTCTGCGGTGCGTCGCTACGACGTGCTCGACAGCCCTCCCGACGGCGCATTCGACCGAATCACGGCGCTCGCTGCGCGGCTGTTCGACGTTCCGATCGCCCTCGTGACGATCGTCGACTCCGATCGCATCTGGTTCAAGTCGCGGCATGGGCTCGACGTCGGAGAGATTCCGCGCGACCCGGGCCTGTGCGCGTCGGCCATCCTCCAGCATGGCCCCTACCTCGTCAATGACGCTACGACGGATCCGCGCACGCTTGCGAATCCTCTCGTCGCGGGCGATCTGGGACTGCAGTTCTACGCCGCAGTGCCCCTCACAACCCACGATGGCCACAACCTCGGCACGCTGTGTGTGATCGACCGCCAGCCTCGTGAGCTGACCGACGACGAGGTCACCAATCTCCAAGATCTCGCCTCCGTGGTGGTGGACGAGTTGGAACTGCGCCTCTCCGCACGGCGAACCGTCGAGGTGGAGGCCGAACTGCGGCACGTCGCGGAGGAGCTTGCGGGCACGCTCCAGGACAGCTTGCTGCCGGCGCAGCTTCCCGCGGTGGCAGGACTCGAGGTGGTCGCGCGTTACCACGTCGCACAGCGAGACCAGGTGGGCGGCGACTTCTACGACGTGTTTGCCGATCCGTCCGGCGCCGGCTGCGGCGTGGTCGTAGGTGACGTGTGCGGCAAGGGAGCATTCGCAGCCTCGCTGACTGGCACCGCCCGCTGGGCGCTCCGCACGATCGCGCTCGGAGACTGGACACCGGCGGAGGCGCTCGCACGGTTAAACGCCGTCCTCCTCGAGGAGTCTGCGGAGCCAGAGCGCTACTGCACGGTCGCTCTTGCGGCTGTCCGCCCTCGGTCTAGCGGCGGAGCCGAGCTCGTGGTCGCGCTCGCCGGCTATCCGCAGCCGCTACTCGTCGACGCGAGCGGGAACGTCCAGCGTCTCGGCAGCCCCGGCCCGATCTGCGGCTGGTTCACCGACGCGGAGTACGCGGACGCAGTAGCCGAGATCCCACCGGGTGCCGTCGTTCTGTTGTTCACGGACGGGTTGCTCGAGGCCATCGGCGGACGTGGGTGCTTCAGCGACGGTCCTGTGCAGGACGTCCTCCGCAGTCTCGCCGGGCACACGGCTGGCGATGTCGCCGATGCGCTGGATGGGGCGCTGCCGACTGGCGATCTCCAGGACGATGCGGCCTTTCTCGTCATCCGGGCCGACGAGGCGTCGTGAGCGACATCAACGCGCTCGCGGTCAGCAAAGGGATCTCGGACGGCGTGCTACGAATCGTCGTCACCGGCGAGATCGACGCAATAGCCGAGAAGGAGTTTGTGGCGCACGTCTTGGACGCGATCCAGGCAACCGACGCCGAGCGCATCGTGCTCGACCTCGACGGCGTGACGTTCATCGATTCCTGGGGATTGCGACTGCTGCTCAAAGGCCGTCGACAGGCAGATACGCGGAGAGTCCTGCTGACGCTCATGATCTCTCCGGACAGCCCCGTCGCTCGGCTCCTCGAGGTGGCGGGTGTCCGGGAGATGTTCGCGTACGAGCTTGCCGACTAGCCAAGGATCACGGCGCTCGCATGGTGGGGGGCGCGTGCCCCGTCCCCAGCCTGTTGCGTGGACGAGCGGGCGCGCACATGCTGGACGGCGCACTCGACGTCGACCTCGGACGCGGAGGGCGCCTTCAGGTGCTCGGCTCGGTGGGTCAGCACGACGAGCGCTTGCGCGAGATCGAGGTTCTCGTAGCTCAGCGCGGACGGTCGGATCCGTTGCAGGTAGCGGTCGGGCGTGGCGCACACGCCAGGATCGAGGTCGATGCGGTTTTTCGCGGTGTCGGCGATGCCCTTGAGATGAGGGAGACCTCCTCGCCGCTACGCACGAGCTCGTAGTGCTGCGAGAAACTTCGCCCAGGCCTCCGGATGCCAGCAGTAAACCTTCGGCCGCACGCCGACGCTCGAGCTCGCAATCTCGGACAGGTCGCGCCGGCAATAGGTCGCTGTGCGCGATCATGAGCGCTCGCACGATGTCCCACTGGGCGTTCCGCCAGCCGGCGCGAGACAGCGCCCTGCAGCCGCGCCTTGCCGCGGCCGACGCCGGCTCGAGCCGCTCGTTCGGCGGATCCCCGACCTCGTCGTTGTACGTCGACTCGCACGTTCGCCGCGACACGTTCGCGCCCGCGTCCAGCGATCTCTCGATCCCGTCGGACCAGGACGCGTACGTGCCGAGCCACTCGTCCTCCGTGGGTTGCACCCAAGGGCTCCAGGCGAAGAGCCCGATCAGGCTCGCCATCACGGCGGCCGTGCCGAGAACGGCAAACAGCCCGCACTTCAGGCTCGAGCTTCCCCAGTGCGAGGCGTCAGGCAGCGCGACGCTCGGCTCCCTGATGAGCGCGCGTCACATCCTCGAGACTTTGTGTCATCGCCACCGCCTGTGCTCGGCTTGCGGTATCCGGGGGAGATCGGCGGTGCCGTCAGCTCGCCGATTGCGCTCACGAGGGGTCGCCTCAACCTGACTCACCCGTGCTGATTCCGCCGATTCCCCACCCCGGACACATGTGGAGCACCCGACAGCGCGAGCGCGAAACAACCAGGCAAGGCCGTCGACGCCGTCGAGCGTGGAAGAATGAAAGGACAACACGCGTTCAGCCGTCTCATAGGACAGGTGACTCGAGCGTGAGGACGTCTCGCGCGCCCGTACGAGGGCTTTCGGCCCAGAAGGGAGGCAGCACATGACCCTAACGATCAACGACTCGGCGCCGGACTTCACGGCGCAGACGACCGAGGGGGAGATCTCCTTCCACGAGTGGATCGGCGACTCGTGGGCGATCCTCTTCTCGCATCCCAAGGACTTCACGCCGGTCTGCACGACGGAGCTCGGCTACATGGCGAAGATCAAGCCCGAGTTCGACCTCCGCAACGTCAAGATCATCGGCATCTCGGTCGACTCGACAGGCGACCACGAAGGCTGGGCGCGAGACATCGAGGAGACCCAGGGGCAGGCACCCAACTACCCGATCATCGGAGACGCCGACTTCGCAGTCTCGAAGCTGTACGGGATGCTTCCCGCCGAGGTCGGCGGCGAGGCCGCGGACCGCACAGCAGCCGACAACCAGACCGTGCGCAATGTCTTCGTCATCGGTCCCGACAAGAAGGTGAAGCTCGTTCTCGTCTACCCGATGACGACGGGCCGCAACTTCGACGAGGTGCTGCGAGTGATCGACTCGCTGCAGCTGACGGCGAAGCATCGCGTGGCCACGCCGGTGAACTGGCAGCAGGGTGACAAGGTGATCATCGCCGGCTCGGTGTCGAACGACGAGGCGAAGGAGATCTGGCCGGACGGCTGGGAGTCGCCTAAGCCGTACATCCGGATCGTCGACCAGCCCGCGTCCGACGTTCTGGCCGAGAGATAGGAGCTAGAGCTTCGAGAACGACCTGGCGGTAGGTCAGCCGGCACGACCGCGGCTGCGAAGCAGGCGCGCTTCAGGGATTCTCGCGATCAAAGGGCCCGCGTTAGCGGGCCCTGTGATCTGCGCAGGGCGCGCGCGATTCGTCGGTAGGTGCGACCGCGGCTGCGAAGCAGGCGCGCTTCAGGGATTCTCGCGATCAAAGGGCCCGCGTTAGCGGGCCCTGTGATCTGCGCAGGGGACCCGGGTGGGCGGGGCCCTTACGTAGTACGGCGCAACTTCGGGGTCAGGCGGATCGCCTGCGGGGAGAGGAGTCGCGCCGGTACCGGTAGCTATTCCACATCGTGCGGACGGACACGACGTTTTCCAGGCGATTTCCACACCGCGAAACTCGCAATTTGGTCGAACTCCGTGACGGATATCCACAGGGTCTGGATAGCTTTCGTCGGGCTAGACTGCGACGGTGGCCGAGTACGGAACGCTGAGAGTCAAGACGGGGCTCGCCGAGATGCTGAAAGGCGGCGTCATCATGGACGTCGTCGACGCCGAGCAGGCGCGCATCGCGGAGGACGCGGGTGCCTGTGCCGTCATGGCGCTCGAGCGCGTTCCCGCGGACATCCGCCGCGACGGTGGGGTCGCGCGGATGAGCGATCCCGAGAAGATCAAGGAGATTCAGGAGACGGTATCGATCCCCGTGATGGCGAAGTGCCGGATCGGGCACTTCGCGGAAGCGCAGATCCTCGAAGCGCTCGAGGTCGACTACATCGACGAGTCCGAGGTCTTGACGCCGGCTGATCTCCAGCACCACGTCGACAAGTGGGCGTTCACGATCCCGTTCGTGTGTGGCGCGACGAACCTCGGAGAGGCCCTCCGCAGGGTTTCGGAAGGCGCGGCCATGATCCGGACGAAGGGCGAAGCGGGAACCGGAGACATCGTCAACGCAGTGACGCACATGCGTGCGGTGTTCGGCGCGATCCGCGCGCTGCAAGCAATGCGCGAGGACGAGCTCCATGCAGCCGCGAAGGAGCACCGCGCGCCGTACGAGCTGATCCGCTGGGTCGCGGAGAACGGACGGCTTCCGGTCGTGACGTTCACGGCGGGTGGCATCGCGACGCCCGCCGACGCATCCCTCTGCATGCAGCTCGGCGCCGACGGCGTGTTCGTCGGCTCCGGCATCTTCAAGTCAGGCGATCCCGAGACGCGCGCCAAGGCCATCGTCGAGGCGACGACCCATTTCGACGATCCCAAGGTCCTGGCCGACGTATCGGCCGGTCTCGGAGAGCCGATGGTCGGCATCTCCTCGAGCTCCCTCGCCGACGACGAGCGGCTCGAAGTCCGCGGTTGGTAGCAATCGCGGTGGAGAGGTCGCCCCGGATCGGCGTCCTCGCACTGCAGGGTGCGTTCAGAGAGCACGCGGCCGCGCTTGGCAAGCTCGGCGCCGACGTCATAGAGGTGCGCCTGCCCGAGGAGCTCCACGGCCTCGACGGCCTTGTCATCCCCGGCGGTGAGTCCACGACGATCATGCGGCTCGCCGAGCTCTACGGGCTCGACGCGGCCATTCGCTCGTACGGCGGAGCGATCTTCGGGACGTGCGCCGGGATGATCGTCCTCGACCGTCAGCACTTGGACGTCGCCGATCTCGAGGTCGACCGCAACGCCTTCGGCCGTCAGGTGAGGAGCTTCGAGGCAGACGTGCAACTCGCCGGCGACGAGACCCCGCTTCGCGGTGTCTTCATCCGGGCGCCACGGATTCGCGACGTCGGTGACGGCGTCGACGTGCTGGGCGAGCTCGACGGCGAGCCCGTGCTGGTGCGCGACGGCCGCTTGCTGCTCGCGTCGTTCCACCCCGAGTTGACCGACGACATGCGGGTACACGAGCTGTTCCTGCAGATGGTCGAGGAGGCGAGTCGTGTCCGGGCATAGCAAGTGGTCGAGCATCAAGCACAAGAAGGGCGCCGCCGACGCGAAGCGCGGGCAGCTCTTCTCGAAGCTCTCGCGCGCGATCATCGTTGCGGCCAAGGAGGGAGGCTCGGATCCGGACGGGAACCTCGCGCTCCAGAACGCGATCGAGAAGGCGCGCTCGTACTCGATGCCGAAGGACAACATCGAGCGGGCGATCGCGAAGGGCTCGGGCGCAGATGCGGACGCGTCGAGCTACGAGACCGTCGTGTACGAGGGGTACGGACCGGAGGGCGTCGCCGTTCTCGTCGAGGCCGTCACCGACAATCGCAACCGAACGGCGTCCGAGGTGCGGCACGCGTTCACGAAGCACGGAGGCAACCTCGGCACGACGGGTGCAGTCGCGTGGCAGTTCGAGCGCCGTGGCGTCATGCTCGTATCTGCGGACGGCGCCGACGAGGACGCGCTCGTCCTGACCGCCGCGGAAGCCGGCGCCGACGACGTGGAGCTCGACGGCTCGAGCTTCGTCGTGACGAGCGCCCCCGAAGCGGTGGCTCCGGTGCGCCAGGCACTGGACAAAGCGGGCTTCGCCGTCGAGTCGGTCGACCTCGCGATGGTGCCGAAGACGACCGTCGCCGTCTCGGACGAGTCGACGGCGCGCCGGATCATGAACCTGGTCGAGGGTCTCGAAGAGACGGAGGACGTCCAGGACGTCTACGCGAACTTCGAGATCCCCGAAGCGGTTCTCGAAGCGGTAGCCTCCTAGGCCGAACCTGTGGCGATCGTGGCGGCGGACACTACGGGCAGGCGAGCGGACCGCATCGAGTCGCTTCTGTCCGCGCGCCTCTTTATCGAGCCCCAACTCGCCGACGATCGCGTCACGTTCGTCTCCAATCTCTCAGGGCACCTGAGCCTCTACGCGATGGACGCGACGGGTGGCGTCCCGGAGCCGTTGCTTCCGCCTCAGATCGCGCTGCAGAACCCGGACCTCGTGGGCGGGTACCTCTTCCACGTCGTGCCGCGTCTCGGCCAGATCGTCGTCATGCTCGACACCGACGGCGACGAGAACTACGTCCCGCATGTGATCCCGCTCGACGGGGGATTCCCGGAACCGCTGGCCGAGGCGACGTTCGCCGGAGGACGCTCGCATCTCGTACACCTCCACGACGACACGCAGACGGCGTACTTCGCTGTCGAGTCCCGTGAGGAGTCGCTGACGACGGCGATCAGCGTCGACCTCGAGAGCGGCTTGATGCGGACGATCTGGCAGAGCGCGTACGGCGCGTTCGTCGCAGCCGAGACGCCGGGGCACACTGGAGTCGTCCTCGCCGACGGGTACACGATGGGCGACGTCGTACTCTACGAGGTCGACGCCTCGGGCGAACGCCGGATGCTCTACGGAACCCCGATCGAAGAGCGGGATGCCGATGGCGACCACCCTCTCACCGGCTTCCGTTTCGGCTACGGAACCGCGAGTGGCGCTGGCGTGTTGCTACCCACGACTCTCGTCGACGATGCCGGGTCGCTCGGATTCCTCGACCTCGAACATCCTGGCGACGTTCAGCCCGTTGCGATCTCCGGCCTCGCGCACGAGGGCGTCGGCGAGTTGGAGGGGATGCAACGGCTCGAGGGCGACCGCTATTCGATCGTCTACAACATCGACGGCTGTTCGTGGGCCTACGCCGGATCGTTCGACGAGACACGACGGGCATTCGACGTCGAACGGGTGCTCGTGGGTGAAGGCGAACTCGCCGGTGGAGTGCTCCACGGTCTCCACTACGACGAGGGAAGCGGGCGCTCCATCGCGGCGTTCTGCACGGCCACGACTCCGACGCAGCTCTACCTGCTCCCGGCCGACGACGCGTCGCCTGCGACGTTGACGCGCGAGCGCGCGCTCGGGCTCGCGCCGGGACTGCTCTCGGTTGGCGAGGACGCAGCTTTCGAGTCGCACGACGGGCTGCGCGTGTCGGCTCAGCTCTACCTCCCGTCGTCCGAGCTCGGATACGAGGGTGCGCGGCCGCTCGTCTACTACGTCCACGGCGGGCCTCAGAGCCAGGAACGGCCGAACTTTGCGTGGTTCTCGATGCCGCTGATCCAGATCCTCACGCTCGAGGGATTCGCCGTGTTCGTCCCGAACGCGCGCGGATCGACCGGCTACGGGCTCGACTACTCGAAGCGTGTCGACCGCGATTGGGGTGGGCTGGATCGCCTCGACCACGTCCACGCCATGACCGAGGTGCTCCCGTACGACGAACGGGTGGACACGTCGCGGGCCGGTGTCGTCGGGCGCTCGTACGGCGGCTACATGACACTGACGCTCGCCGCACGTCACCCCGAGCTGTGGCGCGGAGCCGTGGACATGTTCGGCCCGTACGACCTGTTCACGTTCATGGACAGGCTGCCGGAGACCTGGAAGCCGTACTTCTCACTCGCGGTCGGGGACCCGGAGGCAGACGCCGACTTCCTCACGGAGCGTTCTCCCAGGACCCACATCGAGAGCATCTCGTGCCCGCTCCTCGTCATCCAGGGTCAGAACGACCCGCGCGTCGTCGAGCGCGAGTCGCGCGACGTCGTCGAGCGGCTTCGCGGGCTCGGGCGCGACGTCGACTACCTCGTGTTCGCGGACGAAGGTCACGATGTGTTGAAGCTCGGGAATCGAGTTCGCTGCTACGAGACGATCGTCGCGTTTTTCGCGCAGCACCTGTCCTAGAGGCTTGTTAGGGTCTCGCGCGATGCGCTGGCTCTCCGTTCTCGTGATCGCTCTCGCACTCGTTGCCGCAGGGTGCGGTGGCAGCGACGACGAGTCGGCGGCCTCGGACGAGACCACGGTCGAGGAGACACTCACCGAGGAGACGTCAGAGGAGTCGACGACCGACGACGACGAGCTCACGGACGGTGACACAGACTTCAACTTCGCCGACGAGGATTGCCAGAGTCTCGTAGCCGCGTTCCTCGGCGTCAGCCAGGCGTTCGCCGCCGCCGCGGGAGGCTCGGACGCTGAGCTCGAAGAGCAGGCCGAGGCGTTCGCGGAGTACGCGGACGACGTGCCGGACGAGATCAGCGACGACGTCGCGACCCTTGCCGCCGCCTACGGCCAGTACATCAAGGTCATCCAGGACGCGGGTATCGAGCCGGGACAGATCCCGACTGCAGAACAGGCACAGGAGCTCTCCGAAGCGCTCGAGTCCGTCGGAACGGCGGACGTGAACGCAGCGTCCGAGCGCCTGAGCGCTTGGACGACCGAAAACTGCAGCTAGCGTCCTTTGCCGCAGATTGACGATTCGCTAGCGCGAGTCAATCGCTGAGATCCCTGAAGCACGGCTGCTTCGCAGCCGTGGTCGCTGTCACCGACCGACCACGCCGCCGCCGGCGCAGGAACGTCCGGTCCCCTGCGTAACTTCTCTCCGTGAAGGTACTCGGCATCGACCCAGGGACGGCTGCGTGCGGGTACGGGATCGTCCACGGAAGCGACGGGCGCCTCCGGGCGGGGGCGTCGGGGTGCTGGCGGACGTCCGCGCGGGAGCGGCTCGACGTGCGGCTGCTGACGATCTTCGAGGGAGTACGGGAGCTCATTGCGGAGCACGAGCCCGACGCCGTCGCAATCGAGGAGTCCTACGTGGGTGCCGACGCCCGCATCGCACTCTCCGTCGGTCAGGCACGCGGCGCCGTGCTCGTCGCGGCCGCCGCAGCCGGAGTCGAATGCGCTGAGCACGCGCCGGCGCGTGTAAAGGCGACGGTGTGCGGATATGGCCGCGCGGAGAAAGGACAGGTGCAGCGCATGGTGAAGGTCATCCTCGGCCTCGATGCAGAGCCTCGTTCCTCGCATGAGGCGGACGCGTTCGCCGTCGCGATCTGCCACGCGCTCGGGTCACCGCTCCAGGGAGCACTACGGTGATCTCCCGGCTTCGCGGCACACTTGCCGGGCGAACCGTCGACGGGCTCGTGCTCGACGTCGGCGGCGTGGGCTACCTCGTGAATGCGACGCCGAGCGTCCTGCGGCGCGCCGACGGCGCTGCGGAGGTGACAGTCGAGACGTATCTGCATGTCCGCGAGGACGTGCTCCAGCTCTACGGCTTCGCCGACGCCGCCGAGCGCTCGCTGTTCGTGCAGCTGCTCGGCGTGAGCGGCATCGGCCCGAAGGTTGCGCTCGCGGTCGTATCGAGCGCGTCCGCCGATGAGCTCCAACGGGCGATCGCTCTCGACGACTCGGCGCGGTTCCAGGCGATCCCCGGAATCGGCAAGAAGACCGCCGAGCGAATCGTGCTCGAGCTGGAGGGCTCGGTCGTGGCGGCGATTCCCGCTCCCGGCGGCGAGGCCCCTCGTGAGCTCGTCGCGCGCGATGCGCTCGTCGAGCTCGGATACTCGCTCGTCGAGGCGGAGCAGGCGCTCGCCGGCGTCGATCCCGATCTTCCCGCCGAGGAGCGCGTCCGCGAGGCGCTCAGGAGTGCCGCGTGACCAATCAGTTCCTCGCGCCCGTGTTGCGCGACGGCGACGAGGAGGTCGAGCAGTCACTGAGGCCGCGCCGACTCGACGACTTCATCGGCCAAGAACGCACGAAGGAGCAACTCGACATCGCGCTGCAGGCCGCCAAGGCTCGCGGCGAGGCGCTCGATCACGTCCTCCTCGTCGGGCCACCGGGGCTCGGGAAGACGACGCTGGCGACGATCATTCGCGAGGAGCTCGACGTCGGCATCCGCACCGTTGCGGGCCCTGCGCTGGAGCGCAAAGGGGACATGGCGGCCATCCTCACGAGCCTCGACGAGAAGGACGTCCTCTTCGTCGACGAGATCCATCGGGTGAACCGCGCGATCGAGGAGATTCTCTATCCGGCGCTCGAGGACTTCCGGCTCGACATCATCGTCGGCCAGGGTGCAGGAGCGAGGACGCTGACGCTCGATCTTCCGCCGTTCACGCTCGTCGGCGCGACGACGCGCACGGGACTCCTCACGACGCCGCTCCGCGACCGCTTCGGCATGACGTTCCGGCTCGGCTACTACGAACAGCACGAGCTCGCGACGATCGTCCGCCGCTCTGCCGGGATCCTCGGCGTCGAGATCGCCGATGAGGCGGCCGACGAGGTCGCCCGTCGTGCGCGCGGCACGCCACGCGTCGCCAACCGCATCCTCCGACGGATTCGCGACGTCGCCGAGGTTCGCCACGCGGGGGCGGTCACCATCGAGATCGCGCAGGAGGCACTCGAGCTCCTCGAGGTGGACGCGGCAGGGCTCGAGCGGGTCGATCGCGAGTTGCTGTCGTCGATCGCGCACAAGTTCGGCGGCGGGCCCGTGGGTCTCTCGACGCTGGCTGTCTCGCTCGGCGAGGAAACGGACACCATCGAGGACGTCTACGAGCCGTATCTCCTGCAACTCGGTTTCATCCAGAGAACCCCCAGGGGGCGGGTCATCACCGAGCTCGGTCGCGAGCACATCGGCTCTGTGCCGGGCGCAGACGGGCTGTTCTGACGATGTCGGCACACGTCTGGACACCGGGTGCTGCAGGCCCGCTCGACGAGTTCGTCCAGCGACTCACGCGCATGGTCGCGGCCTTCGCGAACGAGCACGGGCTCGAGCAGGCGGAGGTGTGCATCGAGCTCGTGGACGGGTCTCGCCACACGCTCGAGACGACGAGCGCCGAACCAGGCTTCGGATTCTTCTCGTTCATCGCGCATCGCGATGACGGCGACGAGCCCCGGAGGCTCATCGTCCCGATCGGTGCCGTGCGATCGATCGTGATCTCCGCGCCCGATCCCGAGCGGACGTTCGGCTTCGTCTCGGACGTGTAGGGGCGAGGCTTGCCTGGCCCTCGCCCTCGCCCTCGTCCTCAGCCTCGGTACTGCAGCTCGTTCCAGGAGGGAACGGGTGCGAGCTCGAGGAGCGTTCGACCGCCCTGGGGCTCTGCGTACCCGAAGTCTCCGGTGTCGTCGATCCACGACACGTCGAGGAGGCCCTCCTTGACGCGGTGGTCGAGCCACGCTCCGCGGAAGACGAGCTTTCGCAGCCAGTAGACGAGCGACTCGCCGTTCTGGAGCGAGACGCGCTCCCAGTGCCGGACGACGTAGAGCCCCAGGCCGCTTCTTGGATCGACGATACGGCCGTCGGCCACCAGTTCGACCAGGTCGCCGGCCTCCTGGTCGTCGACGTCGTTGGATGCGATCAGCTCGAGCCGCACCGCGGCAGCGATCACGCGCTCCTCGAAGTCCATCGCCGAGAACTCGAAGCGGTGGCCGAGGAACTCGACGACGAAGTCGTCCCCCGAGCGGTAGTTGGCTGCGAGCACAAGCCTCAGCGTATCTAGGCTCTCTGACATGAACGACCGACGTCTCTGGGCTGTGATGGCCATCGTCGTGCTCGCGATCTGGCTCGCGGGCGCCGCTGTCACGAAGTATTCGCTCGAGCAGATGGCGTTCGTGACGCCGATCGCCGTCGTGGTCGTGGGGGCCACGATGGGGATCGTCCTGCTCTGGGTAAAAGTCGTCACGGACTCGTTGCGAAGGCGACGCGAGTCGTAACCTCCCGGCGTCTGACGGCGTCCGATCCCGTCCGTACCGTCACCGTGCGTGACGAGCTCGTGGACGATCGAACCCGTCGACACCCGCGCAGCGTGCTCGCTCGCGCGTGACCTCGGCGTCAACGACATTACGGCGTCCGTCCTCGTACGGCGCGGATACGACACGCCGGAGACAGCAGCGCGGTTCCTCGACACGGCGCTGCCCGGGCACGATCCGCTTCTTCTCGGAGACATGAAGGTCGCGGTCAACCGCATTCACTCCGCCATTGCGAGGGGCACACGCATCTGCGTGCACGGCGACTATGACGTCGACGGGATCTGCGCCACGGCGCTCGCCGTCCTCTTCCTGCGCGAGCTCGGCGCCGACGTCGAATGGCATCTGCCGAGTCGCTTCGAAGAGGGGTACGGCGTCTCGCGCGAAACCCTCGGCCGCCTCGCGGACGACGGCGTCGGGCTTCTGCTTACTGTCGATTGCGGGATCACGGCCGTCGACGAGGTCGCCGAGGCGAGACGACGCGGGCTCGAGGTCATCGTCACCGACCACCATCAGCCGGGAGAGACGCTGCCCGACTGCCCCATTGTCGCGACGCAGCCGTCGAGCTATCCGTTTCCCGAGCTCTGCGGAACCGGGGTCGTGTACAAGCTCGGAGAAGCGCTCCTCGGTGCCGACAACCCGGCGGTGCGGCGTAACCTCGACCTCGTCGCGCTGGCCACGATCGCGGACGTCGTCCCGCTCGTCGACGAGAACCGCGCACTTGCGGCTGCCGGGCTCCTCGCACTCGCGGCGACCCGGCGACCGGGGCTGCAAGCGCTCATGCGCACGGCCGGCGTCGATCCCGCAGCCGTCGACTCCGGCGCGGTCGGCTTTCGGCTCGCGCCGCGGATCAACGCTGCGGGGCGTCTCGGCCGGCCGGACATCGCCCTCGAGCTCGTGCTCACGGACGACGCCGACGAGGCGCGCCGCAACGCGGAGACCCTGGAAGAGCTGAACCGTGACCGGCAGGCCGTGGAGGATCGGATCCTGCGCGAGGCGACCGCGGCTGTCGACGCGATGCCCGAGCCGCGCCGCCGCCGCCGTGGCTACGTGCTCTGGAACGAGGACTGGCACGAAGGCGTGATCGGGATCGTGGCGTCGCGACTCGTCGAGCGCTTCCACCGACCGGTGGTGCTGATCACGCGCTCGCAGGATTCGTGGAAGGGGTCGGGAAGATCGATCGCGTCGTTCGATCTCCACGGCGCGCTCTCGGCGTGCTCGGCGAACCTCGAGCGATTCGGCGGGCACCGGGCCGCTGCCGGTCTCTCCATCGAGGAGTCGAGGATCGAGGCGTTTGCGGACGCTTTCGCCGCACATGCCGACGCCCACCTGGACGCCGACGAGCTGTTCGAGGTGGTGCGGGTGGACGCCGTCGCCTCGGCGCAGGACCTGACGCTCGGTTTGGCGGAGGAGCTCGCGCGGCTCGCTCCGTTCGGTCTCGGAAACCCGGAGCCCACGCTGCTCGTGCCCGCAACGGAGGCGGTTGCGCCGGCGACGGTCGGCGACGGCAAGCACCTCCGGTTCCGCGTACGACAGCACGGCCGCGACGCCGGAACTGCGATCGCGTTCGGACAGGGCACCCAGATCGACCGGCTCCGCGCCGCGGGCCGCTTCGACGTCGCGTTCAGGCTCAAGGAGAACCACTGGAACGGCACGGTCGCGCCCCAGCTCGTGGTGCGCCGGGTCTTCGACACACCGGAAGGCTACGAAGAGCTGCGCGCCCGTCTCGCCGAGCTCTGGAGAAGCGGCGAGAGCGCGTGGACACCGGAGGCGCGCCGCATCTTCGGAGAGCTGGCGCTCCACGAGGAAGGCTCGCGCCGACGTCAGCTCCTCGAGTCGGAGTCGTTCAGAGCCCTCCTCCTCGACCCCGCGCTGCCTCGCGCCGCGTAGCCGGTCAGCCCAGGCCGGGGCGTATGGGCACCAACGCATCGCGCATGACGAGTGCGAGACGGCGTGCGCTGCGGTGGCGCCACCAGCGGCGAATGCTGCTCATGGGCGGTCCGAGTTCGCGGGCATGCATCCTCTTCCTTCCCGACGAGCGAAGCCCGGAAACCCGCTCAGTACACTGAACTCATGAGTGTCCTCGACGCCAAACGGCATCGCGAAGACCTGGTCGAGGAGCTGATAGCCGAGGTCGAGGCCTACAACCCGGACGTCGACAAGGAGCTCCTCCGACGAGCGTTCGAACTCGCGGAGCGCGCCCACGCCGGGCAGACGCGCCGTTCGGGCGAGGAGTTCATCCACCACCCGCTCGGCGTCGCGCGCGTCTGTGCCGAGCTTCGCCTCGACGAGCAGACGATCGCGGCGGCGCTGCTGCACGACGTCCTCGAGGACACCGACTCCGATCTCGACGAGCTCCGCACGGAGTTCGGCGCCGACGTCGCCCTGCTCGTCGAAGGAGTCACGAAGCTGACGCGCATCAGCTTCCAGAGCCGCGAGCAGGCCGAGGCCGAGAACTACCGCAAGATGATCGTCGCGATGGCGCAGGACGTCCGCGTCATCCTCATCAAGCTCGCCGATCGCCTCCACAACATGCGCACGATCGAGTATCTCGGCAAGCAGAAGCAGGCCCAGAAGGCGCGCGAGACGCTCGAGGTGTACGCGCCGCTCGCCCACCGGCTCGGCATCCACGCTCTCAAGTGGGAGCTCGAAGATCTCGCGTTTCAGACGCTTCACCCGCGGAAGTACGCGGAGATCAAGGCGATGGTCGCGGATCAGCGCGCGGACCGCGAAGCACAGGCCGAGAAGGCAGGTGAGATCCTCGGCGAGGAGCTCGAGAAAGCGGACGTCCCGGCGGACATCACGGGACGCGCGAAGCACCTCTACTCGATCTACGACAAGATGGCGAAGCGGGGTCGGGAGTTCAACGAGATCTACGACCTGACCGCGCTCCGCGTCATCTGCGAGCGCTCGGGCGAGGAGGGGACGCGCGACTGTTACGCGGCGCTCGGCCTCGTCCATTCGCTCTGGAAGCCGATGCCCGGCCGGTTCAAGGACTTCATCGCGATGCCGAAGCTAAACCGCTACCGCTCGCTCCACACGACGGTGATCGGGCCGGAGGGGCGGCCGCTCGAGATCCAGGTGCGGACACGGGCCATGCACGAGGAGGCCGAGTACGGTGTCGCCGCGCACTGGGTGTACAAGCGCGGCAGCAAGGCGAAGGCCGACGACGAGTGGCTCATCTGGGTCAAGTCCCTCATGGAGGGCCAGCACGACGATCAGGATCCGGGCGAGTACATGCGCAGCCTCCGCACGGACCTCTTCGCCGAGGAGGTCTACGTCTTCACGCCGAAGGGCGAAGTGAAGGTGCTCCCTTCGGGCGCGACACCGATCGACTTCGCCTACGCGGTCCATACGGACGTCGGGCACCGCACCGTGGGCGCGAAGGTGAACGGCCGCATCGTGCCGCTTCACTACCGCCTGCGGAGCGGCGACTTCGTCGAGATCCTGACGTCGAAGTCCGGGCGAGGGCCCTCGCGCGACTGGCTCGCGCTCGTCACCTCGTCGCGAGCCCGCAACAAGATCCGGCAGTGGTATCAGCGCGAGACGCGCGGGGAGACCGAGGCGAAAGGCCGTGACCTGCTCGACCAGGCGCTGAAGGCGCAGAAGCTTCCATACCGCAAGCTCCAGGGCTCGAGCGTGCTCGCGCAGGTCATCCGTGAGACGGGGTTCAAGAAGGCGGAGGACTTCTACGTCGCGCTCGGCGCTGGGAAGCTCTCGCCGACGCAGATCGTGAACAAGGTCATCCAGCGCCTGAAGACCGAGGAGGTCGCGTCGGAGCCCGTCGTCACGACCAAACCGTCGCGGGCGCGTAAGGCCGTCTCCAGCGACCGCGTCGGAATCAATGTCATGGGAGTCGAAGACGTGCTCGTGCGCCTCGCGAAGTGCTGCACCCCCGTGCCGGGCGACGCGATCGTGGGCTACATCTCGATGGGGCGTGGCATCACGGTGCACCGAGACGACTGCCCGAACGTCCGTGCACTGCGGCGAAATCCGGAGCGCTTCACCGAAGTGGAGTGGGAGGGAGGCGCGTCGTCCGGCTTCCTCGTGCAGATCGCCGTCGACGCGTGGGATCGCTCCCGTCTCCTCGAAGACGTCGCGCGCACCTTTGCCGAGCACGGCGCGAACATCGTCTCGTACGGCGGTTCCGTCGATGACGGGATGGCGCGGAACTGGTACACGGCCGAGGTGGGGGAGGTGAAGGAGCTCCGCTCGCTCCTCACGGCTCTACGCAACCTCGAGGCCGTCTTCGACGCGTACCGCGTCACGCCGTCCTGACGCGAGCGGCGGGCGCTTCGCCTGTCGCCGCTTCGAGGAGGAGCTTGAGCCGCAGCAAATCCTTGCGGTTTGCGCGACCGATCGCCCTGGCCATCACCGGTGCGGCGACGCGCGAGAAGCCGGACGGCTCGCCGCGATTACGGAGCGTCATCCGCGTGTAGCCGTCCGCGGTGTCAGTCCAGGCGTACGCCGTCTCCATGGGGCACGGCCCGTCGGTCGTACTCATCACGAGGCGTTCGCCGGGGACGAGCTCGGTCACGCCGTACGTGTACGTGAGGCGGCGACCAAGAAAGCGCGCGATGAATGCGACCTGAGATCCGACGGCGAGCGGTGGCTCCGTGCGCCACTCGACGCTCTCGATGTTCTCGTACCAGGCCGTCGCGTTCGCGGGATCCCCCGCGAACGCAGCGACCTCACCTCTTGGACGCTCGATCTCGATGTGGCTCTGGACGTCGACGGTCACCTCTCACGCTCCGGCCCGGCCGATCACCCCTGGGAAGACCTGCCGCTCGAGATTCGCGAGAACCGCTTCCCATCCGTGGACGTGCATGCCACGAATCTCCTCGCTCGCGAATCCGTCACGTCGCCGGTGTCGGTCCGCGTGGACAGGCGGTAACTGCCGCCCTCCGTGGCGTCCACCTCAGCAACAGGCGTTTGCCACGACGGTTGGGCCGCCGACCAACGGGTGAGAACCGCGGGGTTGATCCAGGCATCGAAGATGTCTTCTCGGAGCGCGGCGTAGCGGTGCGAGAGCTCGAGCTCCTGGCTGACATCCGTCATCGTCGAACCTCCCGTTCCTCGGTGGTTTCCGCAAGGTGTCTCTCGACCGTGTCGAACTTCGCCTCCCACAGGGAGCGATGAAGCTCGAGCCAGCTCGAGACCTCTCGCAGTGTGTCTGTCTCGAGTCGCAGCTGGTGCGTCCTCCCGCGAACTGTTCGCGTGACGACACCCGCACCTTCGAGCACTTTCAGATGCTTCGTCACCGCCGACTTTGACACGCCGAGCCCGGACGAGGCTCGGCCCACTGTGGCGGGCCCCGATGCGAGACGTTCGACGATCGCACGCCTGACGGGATGAGAGAGCGCGTCGAAGCTACGATCGAGAGCGGCTTGATTGTTCACCTAAAGGTGAACTATACACCACCACTCAGAGCGGCCAGTCGGAGCGGGCGCGCAACGAGGCGAAGTCCGCGTCCATGCGCGCATGTTCGGCGAGCTCCGGTCTGAGCTCGAGTGCTCGGCGCAGATGCTCGACCGCGTCGTCAGGCCGTCCGACCAACGCCTCGGCGCACGCGACGTGGTACAGCGCTCCCGGGTGATCCGGTCGACGCTCGAGAACGGCTTCCAGCTCAGCGAGATAGGCGTCGTAGTCCCCTGCCGTGCGATGCCGCTCCGCGGCGAAGAAGTCTTCCCAGGCGGACGGCTCGTACGCGGCGTCGCGTGGGCCGCCGATGGCCAGCACCGACGTGTTCGGCTCCTCCGCGCGCGCATGCCGTTTCAGGTCCACGTCGCGGATGAAGACGATCGTCCCCACCGGTGCGTCGAGCGTCTCGTCGCCGAGCGTGAAGGTGGCCCGGCCGGAGACCACGACGTAGACCTCCTCGTGCCCGAGCGAGCGCTCGGTGTGCTCCTCGACGACGTCGTCACCCACGTTCGGCGCCACGTAGGCGTTGATCCCGAACGCGCCGATGTCGAGCGCCCGACGAACCGGCCGCCAGAGAAGCGTGCCGTCCACGACCGGGATCGGCTCGATGTCGTCCAGGCGAACGCTGTCCCAGCGCGCCGTGGGCGATCCGTCGTCATCGTGATTCGGAATATCCGTAATCGCGTAGCTCTTTGTCACCTGTTCAAATCTAGCTTCGCGCGCTCGTCGATACCGGGCGGTGTACACGAGGTACCGCTGATCCGCGAAGAACCGCGGATGACAGGCCTGGAGGACGAGCTCCTCGCGATCGCGCGACTCGAGACCGACAGATCGTTGTCGTCGACGATCCGATGGCGCGTGACGCGGTACTCGACCGAGCCGTACGGGAGCTCGACCGAGATCGTGTCGCCGGCCTCGAGACGATCGAATGTCCGAGAACGGGCGCCGTACGTCGTTCGGTGTCCCGCGACGTAGACGAGCTCGCCGGCAGTACCTGCACGTGGCGATCGACGACCACTCCCGACTTGCCCACTGCGAGATCCTGCACAGCGAGCGCAAGGCAGAATGCGCCGCCTTCCTGCGCCGGGCGGTCGCCTGGTACGCCTCCCAAGGGATCGCAATCGAACGGGTGCTCTCGGACAACGCGAAGGCCTACCACTCGCATCTCTGGCGCGACACTTGCGCCGAGCTCGGCGTCGCGCGCCGGCACACGCGCCCGTACTCGCCGTGGACGAACGGGAAGGCCGAAGCGCTGATCAAGACACTCCTGCGAGTGGGCGTACCGGTTCGCGTACTCGACGAGCACTCACCGCAGCAAGGCGCTGCCCGGCTACCTCAGGTGGTACAACCGACGAAGACCCCACGGCTCGCTCGGAGCCCGACCTCCGATCAGCCGCGTCTCACACGTCTGTGGTCAGTACATCTAGGCGTGCCTAGACGCTCGACGACCACGCTTACGGGCGTACGGCGAGCGTCACCTCGAGTGTCCGCCGGTCGCCGTCGCGGAGGACGACGACCGAGACGGTCTCGCCGGGTTGCCGCGCGTCGACCGCGCTCTGAAGTGCGGTCGACGACGTGACCGCCTGACCGTCGAACTCGACGATGACGTCGCCTCCGGTGGGGCGCTGCTGCCCGTCGACGAGCTCGGTGCCTGTGGCCGCGCGCATGCCGGCCTCGTCCGCCGGCGTATCTGGCACGACCGTGGTGATCGCCACGCCCTCCTCGACCGATGCCATTCTCACGCCGAGGTATGCGTGCCGCACCTCACCTGTGGAGATGAGCTGCCGGGCGATCGAGCGGACGGTGGTCGAAGGGATGGCGAACCCGACACCGTCGGAACCTCCGGATTCGCTCTCGATCTGGGCGTTCACGCCGATCACGCGTCCGCGGTTGTCGAGGAGCGGACCTCCGGAGTTGCCGTGGTTGATCGCCGCATCCGTCTGGATCGTGTCCGTGATGGTGAAGTTGTTCGGCGCCGTCATCTCGCGATGGAGCGCGCTGACGATGCCGCTCGTGATCGTTCCCTCGAGGCCGAACGGGCTGCCCATCGCGAGAACTGGATCCCCGACGTCGACCGCACTCGAGTCGGCGACGCGAAGCGGCGAGAGCAGGCCCGCCGGCGCATCGACCCGGATCACGGCGAGGTCGGTCGAAGGATCGGTGCCGACGAGCTCTGCGTCGAGCTCGACGCCGTTCCAGAAGCTCACCGAGATCGACGACGCTCCGGCAACCACGTGCTGGTTCGTCACGACGTGACCCATGTTGTCGTACACGAAGCCGGACCCTTGCGCGCTCGACTGTGATCCGCCTCGTGCGGAGATCTCCACGACGGACTGCGACGCCTGGTCGTAGACCTCGCCCGGCGAAAGCCCGTCGGAGGCGACGGGCTCCGAGCCCTCGACGGTGACCTGCCGCACCACCGTCGTCGCGCCGTCGTCGAGTACCGCGAAGGCTGCGGCTCCGAGGCCGAGGCCCAGAGCCAGCGTTGCGATCAGCCCGAAGACGACGAGTGGGGTGCGGGTGCGGGACGTCATGCGTCAGGCAGCAGTGTGGCGAAAACGAGGCGCAGTCGGATGAGGGTCGGGTAAGGGGCGACTAAGAAGTCGCTAAGACCCGAGCTCGAATTCGCCGCGCAGCGCACAATGCGGGCCATGAAGATCCTGGTCGTCGATGACGAACGCGCTGTTCGCGAGTCGCTACAGCGCGCCCTCGACCTCGAGGGGTACGAGGTCGAGCTCGCTGCCGACGGCGAGGCTGCGCTCGACCGTCTCGGTGCGACGACGCAGGCCGACGCCGTCATCCTCGATGTCCTCATGCCTGGCATCGACGGTCTCGACGTATGCCGGCGGCTTCGTGCCGAAGGCAATGCGGTTCCGGTGCTGATGCTTACGGCGCGTGCGGAGGTCGACAACCGCGTGGCCGGGCTCGACGCGGGAGCGGACGACTACCTCGCGAAGCCGTTCGCGCTGGCGGAGCTGCTTGCGCGGCTGCGTGCGTTGCTCCGACGGGCGGCGAACGGCGAAGAAACGTCAGACGTGCTCCGCTTCGCGGATCTCGAGCTTCATCTCGGGACGCGTGAGGTACGACGGGGGAGCCTGTCCATCGAGCTCACCCGCACCGAGTTCTCACTGCTCGAGCTGTTCCTCCGGAACCCGCGCCAGGTGCTCACGCGCTCCATCATCTTCGAACGGGTGTGGGGCTACGACTTCGGCCCCACGTCGAACTCCCTCGACGTCTACATCGGGTACCTGCGCCGCAAGACGGAGGATCGTGGCGCGCCTCGCCTCATCTACACCGTGCGCGGCGTCGGCTACGCGCTTCGCGAAGCATGACGTTCAGGGCACGGATCGCAGTCTCGGCAGCCGCGGCGGTCGCGCTCACGGTGGTCGCCGCATCGATCCTCCTCTACCTCGTCGCGCGCGAGCAGATCCGTGCGCCGGTCGACGAGGCCCTCGAGGGTCGAGCGGCTCAGATCTCACTTCAACAGCTGGCCGTGATCCCGGGTCAGGGTGGGAGCGACTACCTGGCCGTGAGACCCGAGTTCGGTGAGGCGCGGGGATACGTGCAGCTCGTACGGACCGACGGATCCGTTCTCGTTCCCCCCAGGCAGGAGCTCGACCTGCCCGTCGGTGAACGCGCGCTCTCGGTGGCCGGAGACGAAGGCGCGGCATTCTGGGAAGACGTGACGGTCGACGGCACGCACATTCGCGTGTTCACGTTCGCGTACGGCCCCGGCGCCGCGGTTCAGGTCGCGCGCCCGCTGAACGAGGTCGACGAGTCGCTTCGTCGCATCGGCCTCTTCCTGCTCCTGATCGCGGCCGGCGGCGTGGTCACTGCGGCAGGCCTTGGCCTTGTCGTCGCGCGCGCAGCGCTCACCCCGGTCCGCAAGCTCACGGAGACGGTGGAGCGCGTGAGTGAGACCCAAGATCTGTCCGAGCGCATCGAGGTGGCCGGGAACGACGAGCTGAGCCGGCTCGCGGCGAGCTTCAACGGGATGCTCGGCGCGCTGGAGGAATCCACTCGCGCGCAACGGCAGCTCGTCGCCGACGCTTCGCACGAGCTCCGAACGCCTCTCACGAGCGTGCGCACGAACATCGAGGTCCTCGCAGGTGATCGCAAGCTGCCGCCCGACGATCGGGCGCGCCTACTCTCGGACGTGGTCGAGCAGCTCGGCGAGATGACGACGCTGATCTCGGAGCTCATCGAGCTCGCACGCGCGGAGCAGATGACCGTCGACCCTGAAGACGTCCGCCTCGATCTGCTCGTCGCCGACGCGGTGGAGCGAGCTCGCCGCAACCGACCCGAGGTGGTGTACAGCGTCGAGCTCGAGCCCGCGGTCGTGCAGGGAGTGCCCGCGACGATCGAGCGGGCGGTGGGGAACCTGCTCGACAACGCGGCGAAATGGAGCCCTGCCGGCGCCGAGGTCGAGGTGCAGGTTCGTGACGGGAGGCTCACGGTGCGAGACCACGGCCCTGGCATCTCGGACGAGGACCTCCCGTACGTCTTCGACCGCTTCTACCGCGCCCGCGGGGCGCGCGGGATGCCCGGGTCCGGGCTCGGGCTGGCGATCGTTCGTCAGGTGGCGGAGTCGCACGGCGGTGACGTGGTGGCCGAGCGTGCCGAGGGCGGCGGCACGCGCATGGTGCTCACGCTCGGCGACGCCAACGCCCTGGCGTCGGCTTCTTAGCGAGGTCTTACTCGCTGCTCAGGAGGCTTTCACGCGGGCGCGCTCAGATGCCGCTCCTGTTGGATCTTCCTAGCACGATCTCAGTGACCTCTCAGACGGGAGTAATGCTCAGCATGAGCAGGAGTGAGAAGCTGCCGCTTGCAGCCGGTGCCGCCGGTGTTGCGCTTCTCGTTGCAGGACTGGGCGTCGCAGGCGCTGGAGAACCGCGTCGACGAGGCTCTCGACGATGGCCGTCTCACGCAGGAGCAGGCTGACGAGCTGAAGGAGCGAATCGACACGGACGACTACCCGCTGGTCTTCGGCCGTGGCGGACACGGCGGCCCTGGCCCCGATCCACGTCCCGGGATCACTCACTCGATCGAGGGGCATCCCTCGTTCGAGTGGGGTACCTCGTTCGAGGGATTGCATCCCTCGAACGCGTGAATACAAGGAGGAGTGGGGAGAGGGGAAGGGAGCCGCGCGCTCGTCCCTCGGACGGGCGCGCGGTACAACCGACCCCCACCGGTCGGGCAACTGCCCCCTCCCCATCCTGTCCCGCAGATCAAGAATCTGCAGGAGCAGATTCTTGATCGCGACCGTCCAAGGCAGTCGCTGCACTCCATGGAACGTCGTCGTGATACCGGCTTTGCGCTGCCCTACGGCTCCCACGCGTCGCCGCCCGTGTCCCAGCCGATGAGGACCTGGGGTGCGACGAGCCAGGCGACGTGCTCGAGCAGCTCGCGGTCCGGGCTTCCGTCCGCCCAGAGCTCGCCGACGAGCGCGTCCCGGAACGTGTTCGGCACGCGCACCCTGGGCCTCGTCCGGCGCGCCGGCCTCGGGCCTGAGCACGAGAATCCCGTCGTCGAGAAAGCTGACTCCTGCCCAGGCGATCTCGGGGTCCGAGACGAGCGCGGCGATCGCACGCGGAGGACGTCGTCGGCGTCCTCGGTCTCGCCGAGGATGCGCTCGATTGCCTCGGCCGGCCGCTCGCTCACTCGACGAGATCGCCTCGCTCGAGTGCACGAACTGCAGCCCGCAGGCCGTCCGGTACCGGTGTCGGACGCCTCGTGCCGAGGTCGATCAGCACGAGCGTCTGCTCGGCCGTGACCATCAACGCCTGGTCCGGGAGGCGGTACGCGGCGCACTCGTACGTCACGCTCGTGCGCCCGATCCGGCTCATGCGCACGAACGCCTCGATCAGGTCGTCGAATCGAGCAGGTGCGTGGTACACGACCGCCGAGGCGCGCATCACGAACTCGGAGCCCTCGGTTCGGAACCCTCCGAGATGGCGGTGGTACTCCGTCCGCGCGTGATCGAAGTACGGCAGGTACCGCCCGTAGTAGACGACGCCCTGCGCGTCCGTGTCGGAGAACCACACGCGCGTCAGCGCCGAGTATTTGAAGGGCGGCCGCCGATCGGTGACCCGCCCGAGCTCCGGGACGTCCGTCACTGCGTGCGCCTACGCACGGATTACTCCGAGCACCTCGTCGCGCTTCTCGGTCATCAGCGCCTCCGAGAGCGCTTCGAGGTTGAGGCGTAGGAGAGGCTCCGTGTTCGAGGGTCGGACGTTGAAGTGCCAGTCGTCGAAGTCGATCGAGATCCCGTCGAGGTGTGAGACGCGACCGCCTTCTGCCGCGTAGCGCTCCTTCAGCTGTTGCAGCTTGAGCGGCACGTCGGCGACGGGCGTGTTGATCTCGCCGGTCAGGAAGAAGCGCTCGCGGTACGGCCGTAGGAGCTGCGAGAGCTTCGTCCCGCTCTGCGAGACGAGCTCGAGCATGACGAGGAACGGGACGACGCCGGTGTCGGCTTGCGAGAAGTCGCGGAAGTAGTAGTGGGCGGACACCTCGCCGGCGAAAACGGCGTCGTCGGCGCGCATGCGCTGCTTGATGAAGGCGTGGCCGACCCGATTCACGAGCGGCGTTCCTCCGGCTCGCTCGATGGTCTCGGCGACTGCCCAGCTCGCGCGCACGTCGTAGATGACCTTCTCGCCCGGCGTCTTCGCGAGCACGGCCTCGGCAAGGAGCGCGGTCGCGAAGTCGCCGGGGACGAACTCGCCCGTGTCGTCGACGAAGAAGCAGCGGTCGGCGTCGCCGTCGTACGCGACTCCGAGGTCTGCGCCCTCCTCCACGACCTTTGCGACGATGAACTCGCGGTTCTCCGGCAGGAGCGGGTTCGGCTCGTGGTTCGGGAAGCTCCCGTCGGGCTCGAAATAGCACCGAACCACGTCGAGCTGAGGGAGTCGCTCGAGGACGGGCGGGAGCATGGCTCCGGCCATCCCGTTTGCGGCGTCCACGACGACGCGGAGCGGTCGAATCGCGTCGATGTCGACGAACGAAAGCACCTTGGAGACGAAGCTGGGCCACACGTTCTCGCTGCGGACCGCTCCTCGGCGCTCGACCTCCCCGAAGCCCGACTCGGCTCGAGCTCTGATCTCCGCAAGCCCGGAGTCGCCCCCGACCGGCAGCGCACCGCGACGGACGATCTTCATCCCGGTGTACTCCTTCGGGTTGTGCGACGCGGTGACGCAGATGCCGCCATCGAGGGCGAGCTCGGAAACCGCGTGGTAGAGCATCTCCGTCCCCACGAGCCCTAGCTGGACGACCTCGGCGCCTGCGTCGGCGAGGCCGTTCACGACAGCCGCGAAGACGGTCGGAGACGACAGGCGCATGTCGTGCCCGACGGCGGCGCCGCGGGGCTCGAAGTGCTCCGCGTACGCGCGCGCCACCCGGTACGCGCCGTCCTCGTCGAGCTCGCTCGGGTAGATCCCGCGAACGTCGTAGGCCTTGAAGACGGAGGGGTCGAGCACGGAGGGATGCTAACGGCGGGATGCTCGTCGCCCCCGCCGTCGTTTCTACACTTCAGCCATGGAGCGCAAGCTCGCAACCGTCCTGTTCGTCGACATCGTCGACTCCACGCGTCTGGTGACGGGCGCCGACCCCGAGGTCGTTCGCCGTCGCGTCAACGCGTTCTTCGAGATGGTCTCGTCGTGCGTCGTCCAGCACGGAGGCATCGTCGAGAAGTTCGCGGGAGATGCCGTGATGGCCGCGTTCGGCGTCCCGCAGGCACACGAGGACGACGCCCTGCGAGCTGCGCGCGCCGCGCTCGCGATGCGCGCGGCGGTCGACGAGCTCGAGCTCGAGGCCCGGATCGGCATCGAGGCAGGCGAAGTCGTCGTCGACGGCACCGACTCGACATTCGCCACCGGCGAAGCGGTGAACCTCGCCGCGCGGCTTCAAGAGGCGGCACGGCCAGGAGAGATCCTCATCGGCCCGACGGCATACCGCCTCGCCGCAGGCAGCCTTGTGGCCGAGGACGCGGGCCCCCTCGAGCTGAAGGGCATCGATGGCCCTCTTCGAGCCTGGCGAGTCGTCGACATGCTCGACGGCCCGGCGCGTCCGATCGGGCCGCGCGCTCCCCTCGTCGGTCGCGACGCCGAGCTCGAGCTCCTCGAGAACACGTTCAACCGGAGCCTCCGAGACAGCCGTGCGCACCTCTTCACGATCTACGGCGAGCCGGGCGTCGGAAAGAGCCGTCTCGCACGTGAGTTCCTCGACGGCGTCGAGCGCGCGAGCGTCCTGGTCGGGCGCGCGCTCCCCTACGGCGAAGGCGTCACGTACTGGCCGCTCGGCGAGATGGTCAAGGCGGCGGCGGGCATCTCGGACGACGACCCGCTCGAGGAGGCCTTCGAAAAGCTCCGCGAGTGCTGCGCCGAGGAGGCTGTCGCGGACGTCCTCGGGCTCGCAGCGGGACTGATGGAGGCGCTCGACGGGGAGCGCAGCCCGCAGGAGATCGCCTGGGCCGCGCGTGAGGTGATGCAGGGAATCGCGGACGTTCAGCCGCTGATCCTCCTCTTCGAGGACATCCACTGGGCGGAAGCGCCTCTCCTCGACCTGATCGAGCACGTCGCGGACGGGGTCCGCGCGCCGCTCCTCATCCTGTGCCTCGCTCGCGTCGAGCTGCTCGATGCGCGGCCGGGCTGGGGTGGAGGACGTGTTCGCTCGACGGCGATCGAGCTCGAGCCGCTGTCGCAGGAAGAGAGCGCGGAGCTCGTGGAGCAGCTCCTGAGCCAGCTCGCCGGAACCGCGGGCGAGCGGCCAGCGTCGCTGCCGCAAGCGGCACTCGATCGCGCCGAAGGCAATCCACTGTTCGTCGAGGAGACGATCCGGATGCTCATCGAGAGCGGATCCGGAAACGGGTCGGCCGACCGCGTTCCGGAAACGCTCCAGGCGCTGATCGCCGCGCGCATCGACCACCTCGATCCCGCTGCGAAGACCCTGCTGCAGCGCGGAGCGGTCGTCGGGCGCGTCTTCTGGCGCGGCGCGCTCGAGCACCTGTCGCCCGACGTTGCGGAGCATGAAACGCTGCTAGAGGACCTGCTCCAGCGGGAGTTCCTGCTGCGCGAGCCACGCTCGTCGATCTCCGGCGAGGTCGCGTATCGCTTCAAGCACGCGCTCATTCGGGAGGTCGCGTACACGGGACTGGCCAAGCTCGCTCGGGCGCAGTATCACGCGCGGTTCGCCGAGTGGCTCCAAGAGCGAACGGGCGAGGAGCTCGTCGAGATCCGCGCGTACCACCTCGACCAATCCGTCGAGTTTCTCACCGAGCTCGAGGGCGCCCCGCCGGAGGAGCTCGCGCACGAGACCGCGGCTGCGCTCGTCAAGGCGGCGAAGCGGGCGATCGCGCGCGAGGCTTTCCCGAACGCGCGGAAGCTGGGCCTGCGGGCGCTCGAGCTGCGACCGACGCTCGGCGCACGCTACGTCGCGGCGCGCGCCGCGTGGAGAATGCAGGACTGGGGTGCCGTTCAGGTCGAGATGACCAAGGTTCGAGATCAGGCGCGCGAGGAGGGCGATCGGGTGTACGAAGCACTGGCCCTCACAGCCCTCGGCGAGGCGTCGATCAAACGCGATGGTGATGCGGCAAGCGCGCGAACGCTCGTCGACGAGGCCCTCGAGATCCTGCCCCGCGACTCCGATGCGGTCGCTCACTTCGATGCATTGACCGCTCGCGCCGTCGTCGCGGCCTGGCTCGGCTCCGGTGACGACTACGTGCGGTACATGGAGCGGGCATACGTCAAGGCGCTCGACGCGGAGCGCAAGGACCTGCAGACGATCGCGGCACAGGCGCTGGCGTCCGCGCACATCATGCGGCTCGAGTTGGATGAAGCGGAGATCCTGCTGACACGCGCGCTCGAGCTCGCGGGGGAGAGCGGGAGCGTCCGCGCTCGCATCAGCTCAACGCTCGCGTACGCCGGCTTCTTGAAGGTCAAAGGTGAGCTCGACGCTGCGGGGACGATGATGGAAGAGGTACGGGAGACTGCGGTGGAGCTCGGCATGGAGCCTGTGCTGGCGGCGTCGCTGTTGAAGCTCGGCTGGCTCACGCGTGCCAAGGGGGATCTCAAGGGCTCGGAGAAGCTGTTTCGTGAAGCTCTTCGCATCACCACAGCGAGAGGCGATCGAGGGCTCGAGCCCGACTACCAGGCTGCACTGGCCACGACGCTGGCCCAAATGGGAAAGATCGACGAAGGAGAGCGACTTGCGCTGGACGCACGCGCCCACGCGGTGCCCGAGGACACGAGCTGCCACATCTTCGCCATTACCGCACTCGCGATCATCCGAGGTGCTCAGGGACGCGACGGTGAGGCGGAGGAGCTGTTCCTGTCGGCCATAGCCCTCGCCAACAAGTCGGATCTCAAGCTCCTCGAGCTGCATCCGCTCGAGCACGTGGATGAGTTCCTCCGCAGCCGCGGGCGAGACGACGATGCTGCGGTCTACGAAGCGCGGCTCGCCGAGCTCGCTCCAAGGACCGACGTGAGCACCGAGCGGATCGCCTGACTCGACTGCTCGTCGGGCGACTCGGAGATCACCGTGGCCGGGCGCTCGAAGCCGACCAGCGCGTCGCGGAGCGGCTCGGCTCGAAGCGTCCCGTCGCCGTACGGAAGGTGCTTCGTCTCGTTGCGGTTGGCGAACGCGATGTCGGAGAAGTGGATATGGAACGGCACGTCCGGCTCGAGGACTGCGTCCACCAGCGCGAGGGCGTCGGCGAAGAGCGGTGCCTGGAGGAACGCACCGTCGCTCGTCGCATGCATGTGCGCGAAATCGAGCACGGGCCTCACCCAGCCGACACGACGCGCGATCTCGACGACGTCGTCGACCGATCCGAGGTCGCGGACACGACCCATCACCTCGATGCCGAACGGCACTGCGCGGTCCTTCCCCGCGAGGCGCTCGCGGAGCGTGCCGAGTTGCTCGACGACTGCGGCGATCGCGTCCTCGCGACTCCGCCCGAGGAGGAAACCGGGGTGGAACACGACGAGCTCGGCACCGCTGGCCGCCACGATCCCGGCGCTCCGATCGAGCGCGCCGACCGCCGACGTGAACTTCCGCCCGCTCGCCTCGAGGTGTCCCATGAAGCCGAAGAGCGGCGCGTGGACGGACAGTGCGATGTCGTTCTCACGCGCGAGGTCGCCGAGCCGCTCCGCGAAGGGGTAGTCCATCCAGAAGCCGCTCTCGAAGTCGATCTCGGACGCGGAGTAGCCGCGCTCCAGGAGAGCCTCGATCGCCTGCTCGGGCGACTCCCGTGAGGGCATGCGTGCCGGCCCGACGCGGATGCGCGATGCCACGCCCCGATCGTAGTACCGATGTGCGAGCCTTCCGGACGTGAAGGCGACGATGCTGCTCGCGGACTACGCGGTCGTATCCGACGGCAAGCTGACGATCGTCGGCGGCGGTTGGTCGCAGACAGGCCCGGAACCGGCGTCGTTCGGAATCGGGCTGCTCATCCAGGTTCCGTGGGATCAGGCAAACACGCGCCACGCCTTCTCGGTGGAGCTGCTCGACGCCGACGGCTCGCCCATCGGGTTCGAGGACGAGGAGTCCGATCAGGTCGTCGCGTTCGGTGGAGAGTTCGAAGTGGGTCGGCCGCCCGGCCTCAAGCCGGGAACGCCGCTCGACTTCCCGGTGGCCGTGAACTCGACCCCACTGCCGCTCGAGCCGGGTCGCTACGAGTGGCGACTGACCATCGACGACGCCTCGCACGAGGACTGGACAGCGCCGTTCACCGTGCGCGGCGAGGAGCAGTAGCCGCATCGCGAACTCCGTCCGACAGGACCCGTACGCTCGACGCATGGCCAGAGACCTGTCCAGAAGCCCTTCGAGAATCGATCTTCTCGAGCTCGACATCGACCTGCGCCTCGCCGACCTGTGGCGGGAGGCGGCCGATGTGTCCGACTGGAGCCTCGAGATCATGGCTGCCTTCATCCGAGCCGCATACGGCAAGGGTTACTGCGACGCGCTCACCGAGGAATCGCCCGGGTCGCTCTGTGTCGACCACGGATATCGCATGCCCGATCGCCGGTTCTCGGAGTGCGATCCGGCCGAACGAGCCGCGTAAGCGGCTGTTCAGGGCTTCGGTCGCGCTCGGGGCTAGACTCCCGGCATGGCTCGGAACGCGAGTCCGGCGCGGCTCGTGATCGCACTGTCGGTCGCGGGCGTTCTCGCCGTCTTCCTCCTGTACACGTCCATCGCCGGCGGCGGCAACCCATCGCTTGCGCCGAGCGAGCTTGCGGGGCGCACCGGCGACGTGCAGCTCGCGGGGCTCGTGGTCGGCCCCGTACGGGGTGACGCGCACGATGGCGGCCTGCGCTTTCGGCTGAAGGACATCTCCGGCGAGAGCACGACGTCGGTCGTCGTCCTCTACTCGGGCTCGGTTCCGGATCTCTTCAAAGTCGGGCGCCACGTCGTCGTGGACGGTGCGCTCCGGAAGGGCACGTTCGTGGCGCAGCCCGGCTCGATGATCACGAAGTGCCCGTCGAAGTACGCGCCGAAGCAGAGCGGCGACTCCGCCTGACTGTCGCCCATGCCTGAGCTGGGTCGCGCCGCGCTCCTCGTCACACTCGGTCTTTCCGTCTACGCGCTCGTCGCAGGCGCCGCCGCTGCGCATCTCGGACGCCGTCGGCTCGCCCGCTCCGCGCAGAACGCACTCGTGGCGTCGTTCGCCACGAGTGCGGTTGCTGCTCTCGTTCTCCTCACAGCGTTGCTGCGCAACGACTTCTCGTTCACGTACGTCGCGCGCTCGACGAGCGAGGCGCTCCCGACTGCGTACACGATCTCGGCGTTCTGGGGCGGGCAGGAGGGATCGTTGCTCCTCTGGCTGCTCGTGCTCACGGGCTTCGGCGCTGCCGCGGTGAGCCTCAACCGGGGTTGGGCGCGAGATCTCATCGTGTGGGTCGTCCCGGCCTTCGCCGCGGTGTCGACCTTTTTCGCATTCCTCGTCGTGGTGGTCGCAAGCCCGTTCGCCACGCAGGCGGCTCCGGTAGATGGCGCCGGCATGACGCCAAGCCTCCAGAACCCGTACATGCTCGCGCATCCGCCGCTGCTCTATCTCGGATACATCGGCCTCACCGTTCCCTTCGCGTTCGCGATGGGCGCGCTCCTCTCCAGGAAGCTCGACGAGCGCTGGCTCATCGCGACCCGGCGCTGGACGCTCTTCGCGTGGGCGGCACTCGGGATCGGTCAGCTCCTGGGAAGCCACTGGGCCTACGTCGAGGTCGGCTGGGGCGGCTACTACGCGTGGGATCCGGTCGAGAACGCCGCGCTCATGCCGTGGCTCGCCGCGACGGCGTTCCTCCACTCGGTGATGATCCAGGAGAAGCGCGGGATGCTGCGGGTGTGGAACGTCCTGCTTGTGATCCTCGCGTTTTCGCTGTCTCTCTTCGGGACGTTCCTCACGCGCTCCGGAGTCGTCAACTCCATCCACTCGTTTACGCAGAGCTCGATCGGGCCGTGGTTTCTCGCGTTCATCGCGCTCGTCGTCGCGGTCTCGCTCGGGCTGGTCTTCTCGCGGCTCCCGCAGCTTCGCTCGCCGACGAAGCTCGAGTCGGCGATCTCACGGGAGGCCGCCTTCCTCTACAACAACCTGCTGCTCCTCGCGCTCTGCCTCGCGATTCTCTGGGGCGTGGTCTACCCGATGCTCTCCGAAGCGGTGCGCGGTGAGGCGATCGTCCTCGGACGCTCGTACTACGACTTCTTCCTCCGGGCCTTCGGCCTGCCGCTCCTCCTCCTGATGGGGATCGGGCCGCTCGTCGCGTGGCGCCGCGCGTCGCTCGCGAGCCTCGCGACGACATTCCGCTGGCCCACGGCTGCGGCCCTCACCACCGGCGTCGTACTGCTCGCGCTCGGAGCCGGGAGCTCGATCCCCGGTCTCGTCGCCTATACGTTCTCGGCGTTCGTCATCGCGACGATCATGATGGAGTTCGCGCGAGGAACGCGTGCGCGCAAGGCGCTCGGTGCGCCATCGTGGCTGTCGGCATTCGGCTCTCTCATCTCGCGGAACCGGCGCCGATACGGCGGCTACGTGGTACACGCGTCGATCGTGATGCTCGCGATCGGTGTTGCCGGTTCGAGTGCGTTCGACCGCGTGGCAGAGGCGAAGCTGGCCAAGGGAGACTCGATGCAGATCGGCGACTACACGCTCGTCTACCGGTCGCTCGACGAGCGTGCGAGCTCGAACGCGACGGAGATTCGCGCGACGCTCGACGTGCGTCGCGGGGACAGCGAGCTCGGAACGCTCCAGGCGGGCAAGAATGCGTACACGATCGAGGAGCAGGTCTCGAACGAGGTGGGCATCCGAAGCGACAAGCTCACCGGCGAGGACCTCTTCGTGATTGCGGAGCAGATCGATCCCGACGGAAGCGTTTACTTCCGCGTCTTCGTGAAGCCGCTCGTCAACCTCATCTGGCTCGCCGGGTTCGTTTTCCTCTTTGGCTCGCTCATCACCCTGTGGCCCGACAGGCGCGAGCAGCGACGGCTCGTGGCGCGGGCGTCCGAAGTCGGCATTCCCGCGACACGTTGACCCTGGCGCTCGTGCTCGCCGCGGCGCTCGCGGTAGCGTGTGTCGTTTCCGTCGCGCTCCCGTTCATTCGCGAGCCCGAGCCCGAGTCTGACGCGCTCGATAATCTGGACGACGCGGAACGGCACCGGCTCGATCTCCTCGAGGAGCGAGATCGCGCTCTCGGAGCGCTCAAGGAGCTCGAGTTCGAGCATCGGACAGGCACAGTGTCGGACGAGGACTACCGGGCGCAGCTCGGGCCGCTTCGCCGCAACGTCGCCACGGCGCTGCAGGCGCTCGGTCGCGAGTCGGGGAAGGGTCGACCAGCTGATGAGCGAAACTAGAGGAATGGGACGGCGAATCATCGCTGTCGTCGGCCTTGCGCTCGCGCTCGCGCTGGCTGCGTCGGCCTCCGCGCAGACCCCCGAGGGCGACAAAGCGGCCGTCGACGCGCGGATCGCCGGGCTGCAGGCCGAGATCGCTTCGTCCAAGGCGCAGGAGGGCGTCCTCACGTCGCAGCTCTCGGCCGTCGTCGCCGAGCTCGAGGACGCGCAGACGGCCGTCGACACCGCGCAGGCGAGCGTGAGCACGCTCGAGGCGGAGCTGTCCGCGGCACAGGCACGACTCGACGAGCTCACGGCGCTCCTCGCGAGGCAGACGAAGCGTCTCGAGCGCCTCCAGATCGAGTATGCAAAGGCGGTGGGGATCCTCGAGGCGCGGGTGCGCGCTGCGTACATCGACAAGCCACCCGACGTTCTCGCCTTCCTCGTCTCGGCGTCGAGCTTCGACGAGATCATCGACAGCGTCGAGCTGATCTCACGGATCGGTGCCCAGGATCGGCGCATCGCGCGTCAGGTGGAGAAGGCTCGGGTCGCCGCGGCCGCCGAGCGCAAGGCGACGATCGGCACGAGACGTCTCCAGGCCGCGACGGTCTCCGTGATCGGCTCGCGGACCGAGGAGGCGCGGGTCGCGCGAGATCAACTGGCCGGCGACCGCGACCGGCTGGCGACGGTCGAATCCCTCAAGCAGAGTGCATTGACCGATACGCGCCATACTCGTGAGGAGTACCTCGCTGAGGTGGAGGCACTGGCGGCCGAAAGCGCAGCATTGGCGGCGCAGATCAGGGATGCGCAGACGGGTGCCGGCTCAACAGGTACGGGGCAGCCTTCGGCCGCGGGTTTCATCTGGCCATGCGACGGTGTGGTCGTCAGCGGCTTCGGGATGCGCTGGGGCCGCATGCACGAAGGGATCGACGTCGGCTGTTCCTACGGAACGCCCAACCGGGCCGCTGCCTCGGGCACGGTCATCTACTCCGGCTGGCTCGGGGGCTACGGCAACCTCGTCGTCGTCGACCACGGGAACGGCCTCTCGACCGCGTACGCGCACGCATCGTCGCTCCTCGTCGGGGTGGGCCAGTCGGTATCGCAGGGAGAGACCGTGTCGCTCGTGGGCTCCACCGGAAACTCCTCCGGACCGCACCTGCACTTCGAGGTACGCGTCAACGGCCAGGCCGTGGACCCGTTGCTGTATCTCTAGCTCTCGATTGCGCGCGAAGAACCCTGAAGCGTCCGCCTCGCGGCCGCTACCGCGCGAACAGCTACGCCGCTTCGGTTGCTGCCCGCGGCAGCGCGACCGAGCTGACGACGTGGAGATCGGGGAGGGCGCGCCAGCGCTCGTCGAGCCCGAGGCCGTAGCCGGCGAAGAGCTCGTCCGGAACGGTGAACCCGATGAAGCGCACGGGCAGCTCGTCACAAAGGCGCCGGTACGGGCGGTCGAGCAGCGTGACCGCGGCGAGGCTCGCGGGGTTGCGCACGAGGAGCGTTCGGCAGAGGAAGTGCAACGTCAGGCCCGTGTCGACGACGTCCTCGACCAGCAGGACGTGACGTCCCTCGAGTGGCGCGTCGACGTCCTTCAGGAGCCGGACGGCGCCGTCCTGTCCACCGGTGTACGGCGCAAGCTCGATCACGTCGAGCGTGTGTGGAATCCGAAGCGCGCGCGTGAGATCTGCGAGGAAGACGACGCTCGACTTCAACGGGGCGATGAGGATCGGATCGAGTCCGTCGTACGCGGCCGCGATCTCGGCGCCGAGTTGGGCGACGCGCGCGGCGATCTCCTCCCGGGTCAGATGCACGGCGCCTACCACGCCGTTCTCGGATGCCGATGCGCTCGCCACTACGAGGCGAGCTGCAGTCCGTAGCGCTGCGCGAGCCGCTCGATGTCCCGCCGGTAGAAGAGCTTCACGCGCACCTGGGGATAGAGGCGCTGAATCTCGCGAAGCTTGCGATTCTTGCGTGTCACGAGCGACTGCTTCATGACCGTGACCTCGATGAAGAGGTTCTGCTCAGGAAGGTAGAAGTCGGGCGTGAAGGCACTGACGACGCGTCCGTTCTTGTCTCGCTCGAGGACGAAGGAGTGGGGCTCGTAGTCCCACGGAACGCCGTAGTAGTCGAGGATCTTGGCGCACTCGACCTCGATCCGGTTGGCGAACCGTGGAGGCTCGTTGCCACAATATGCCTGGAAAACGGGACTTGCGACCCGCACCTGCGCCACCGTACCTAGGGCTCCGGACGACCTCCGAACGCGCCGTAGACTTCGACTGTGTTCCGGATCGCGCAGTTCTCCGACCTTCACTGCGGGGAGACATACTTCGAGGCGAGCCTGCTCGAGCGCGCGATCGGGGAGATCAATGAGCTCCAGCCCGACGTCGTCGTGTGCTCGGGTGACCTCACGACCTTCGGCTTTCGCCACGAGTACCTGACCGCGCGGGAGTACATCGATCGCATTCACTGTGACGCCCTCGTCGTCGTCCCCGGGAACCACGACTCGCGCAACGTCGGCTACGTGCACTTCGAGGAGATGTTCGGAGACCGGAACTCGGTATTGCGGAAGGGCCCCGTCTCGATCGTCGCCGTCGACTCGAGTGAGCCCGACCTCGACCACGGGCAGATCGGGCGTGGTCGCTACCGGTGGATCGAAGAGCAGTTCGCCGAACCTGCCGAGCTCAAGGTCTTCGTGCTTCACCACCATCTCCTTCCTGTTCCTGGAACGGGGCGCGAGCGAAACGTCGTCTACGACGCGGGTGACGCGATCGAGTGCCTCCAGCGCGCAGGTGTGCGTCTCGTCCTGTCGGGGCACAAGCATGTTCCGTACGTCTGGCGCCTCGAAGATCTCTTCGTCGTCAACGCCGGGACGGTCTCGTCCCTCCGCCTGCGCGGCAACACGAGGCCCTGTTACAACCTCATCGAGATCGCTGACCGGAAGGTCGACGTGTGGCGTCGTCACCCGTTCCACGGCCAGGAGCGGCTCGTCTCTTTTTCGCTCGACACGCTCGAGTACGCGAAGTTCACGGGCACCATCGAGGACGAGGTCACGGCGCGCACGTGAGGGCGATTGCGATCGTCGACGGCGAGCACTATGCCGCCGTCGTGCGTCACGCTCTCGTGGAGCTTCCGTACGACTTTGCCGCCGCGGTTCTCATCGGCGGGCAGGAGAAGCTGCGCGGAGGTGAGGAATACGGGGTCCCGCTCGCCGCCGACATCGAGTCCGCGATCGCCTCGCACGCGCCGGACGTCGTCGTCGACCTCTCCGACGAGCCCGTGCTCGGCCCGCCCGAGCGTCTCGCGCTCGCCAGCAGGGTGCTGGCCTGCGGCGTCCCGTACGTCGGGGCGGACTTCCGGTTCGATCCGCCGGCGCGGGCTCCCTTCGCGATGCCCTCGATCGCCGTCGTGGGAACGGGGAAGCGCGTCGGGAAGACAGCCGTGACCGGACATCTCGCGAGACTGCTCGCGGCCGACCGCGACGTGGTCGTCGTTGCGATGGGCCGAGGCGGGCCGCCCGACCCCGAGGTGATGACGATCCCGCCGACGGTCGAGGCGTTGATCGAGCTCTCGCGGTCCGGGCGACACGCCGCGTCGGACCACCTCGAGACGGCCGCGCTCGTCGGGGTTGCGACGGTCGGTTGCCGACGCTGCGGTGGCGGGCTCGCCGGCGCGGTTGCGACGTCGAACGTGGCCGAGGGCGCGCGCGTCGCCGCAGCTCTCGATCCCGACCTCGTGGTGTT
>Ga0136631_10000029_pt1 | contig 36514 bp, 26 predicted proteins | sample AntDrymUQ6012206_2_FD_104655 | JGI IMG/M metagenome (GOLD analysis project Ga0136631, IMG submission 104655) | Polar desert sand microbial communities from Dry Valleys, Antarctica - metaG UQ601 (22.06) | ecosystem: Environmental > Terrestrial > Soil > Desert | place: Antarctica: Dry Valley... | reverse complement strand
GTCGGGTGGGCTCGCGTCGGCCATCGATGGGCTCACGGAGGCGGGGGAGCGGACGGCGGACACGGTCGCGTTGCTCCTGCGCGCGAGCTTGCTCGACCTGCCGGCGGGCGGTCTCGCGCCCGTGCTGCGCGAGCTGGCGGGCGTCCTCTCCGAGCGCCTCGAGGCGGGCGAGAAGGCGCGCTCGCGCGCCTCGACGCTGCAGCTCGAGGCGGCGATCCTCGCCTTGAGCCCGATCGTCCTCTTCCTGTTCGTCGGGCTCGCCTCGCCCGCCTATCTCGAGGCCTACCGGACGCCGGCCGGGACGCTCGTGGGGACGATCGGCGGGCTCCTGATCTTCGGCTGCTACTTGCTCATGCTCCGGCTCGGACGCGTGCCCGAGCCACGCAGGACCGGCGATGCACGGTGAACGGCGTGCTCTTCCTCTCGAGCGCGTGCCTCGTCGCCGGCGGGCTCCTACTCGCCTACGCCTATGCCTTTCGCCGGCCGGCGCTCGCCGTCCGGCTCGCACGCGCAGAGGGCGTGAGCATGGGCAGGCTCGCGGGTCGCGGGCTCGGACGCGAGACGCCAGCTTGGCTCTCCAGCTTGCGCGCGTCCTACGAGCGCGACCTGCGTCAGGTGGGCGGCCGGAAGACGCTCGCCCGCTTCCTCGGTCACAAGGCGCTCGTGGCGCTCGCCCTGCCGCTCGTCGCGCTCTTGCTCTACGCGGCCGTGAGCGGGCGCCTGCCCTCGTCTGCCGTCCTGCTCCTTCTCGCTGTCGCGGGCTTCTTCGTCCCGGATCTCATGCTGCGAACGGAGGTGAAGCGGCGGCGGGAGGCGATCTTCCTCGGTCTGCCGGAGGCGATCGCGGTGCTCGCGCTCGCGCTCGGCGCCGGCCAGTCACTGAGGCAGGCGCTCGAGCTCGCGGCGCGCGACTGCCCGGGAGCGCTCGGCGAGGAGCTCACGCGCGCGCTCTCGCTTGCCCGCCGCGAGCGCTCGCTCGGGGAGCGGGAGGCGCTCGTCCGGGTCGCGAGGGAGGCGGGCGAGCCGACCTTCGCGCGCTTCTGCGAGCTGCTGGCGGCCAAGGAGAGTCCCTACCGGGCGTTCCTACGCCAGCAGGCGGCGCAGGCGCGCGCCGAGCAGAACCGCTACCTCGAGCGCGCCGCCGACCGTGCCTACCTCGCGATGCACGCGCCGGTCGCGCCGCTGTTGGCCGTGCTCGTGCTCTTGCTCGCCTACGGCTTCCTTCGCTTCCTCGCCCAGACCGTCTAGCGCACGAAAGGAGTGACCACCATGCTCGACACGTTGTTTTTCCGGCTCCTCGAGGCCGCCGAGCGCATCCGCCGCGAGGAGCGCGGCGACACCCTCGTCAACTGGGTCGTACTCGCCGTCGGCCTCGCTGCCGCCGCGGCGGCGCTCGTAGCGCTGCTCAAGCCGGCGATCCAGACCGGCGGCCAGAACATCGTCGACTTCATCTCGGGCGCCGGCTAGTGACATGAGTCGCGCCCGGCGCAGGCTCTCCCGCGAGCGCGGCGACGCCCTCATCGAGGGGCTGTTCGCATTCGCGCTCGTCCTCCTCGTCGTCGGGCTCGCCGCGCAGGCGCTCGCTTACGCGCACGCGCGCTCGGTCGCCGCCGCCGCAGCCCAGGACGGCGCCCGCGCCGCCGCGACCACCGGCCCCGAGGCGGGGATCGCGCGTGCGAGCGCGATCCTGGCGGCGGCTGGTGGCACCGGCGAGAACCTGCGCGCCTCCGCGAGCGAGGACGGCGACGAGGTGACGGTGAGTGTCGAGGGCGAGGCGCCACGGCTCTTCTCACTCCCGCTTCTCCTCCCGGCGGTCAGTGAGAGCGCAAGCCTGCCGCTCGAGCGCTACCCGGCGGCGGAGGCCGCGCCATGAGAAGCGTCCTCTCCCGGGTGCGCTCGGAGAGCGGACAGGCGCTCATCTCAGGCCTGATCCTGCTCGCCGGCGTTTTGATTCCGCTGCTCTTTCTCGTCCCGCTCTTCGCCCGGGTCGAGCAGGGCCGGCTCGCGGCCGAGCAGGCCGCGCGCGACGCCGTCCGCGCCGCCGTGCAATCGCCCTCGCCAGTCGCCGCCGAGGCTGCCGCAGAAGCGGCGGTGGCGCGCGCCCGGGCACAAACGGGGCAGCCGCTCGAGCTCACGCTCGAGGGCGAGTTCGCTCGCGCCAGCGTTCTCCGCGCCCGCGTCCGGACGGACGTCGACCTGGCGAGCATCCCGCTCTTCGGGGCGATCGGCACCGTTGAGGTGAGCGGCGACGCGGCAGCCCCCGTCGATCGCTACCGCAGCCTCCTCGGAGGAGAACCTCAGCCATGAACCCGACCCGACAGCGCATGCGGGACGAGCGCGGCGCGGTGCTCGTCGCCGGGCTCCTGCTCACACTCGCCGTCCTCATCGTCATCGGCGCCGCGGTCGACATCGGCCGTGCCTTCATCGAGCGCCGCGAGCTCGTCTCGCTCGCCGACGGAGCCGCCCTCTCGGGAAGCCAGACGCTCGACCTCGAGGCGCTCCACGCCGGACAGCTCGCGCTCGACCCGAGCGAGGCACAGGCGACCGCACTTGCCGTGCTCGCGATCGAGCCGCAGCTGCGAGCGCGGGCGAGCGCAAGCCCCGCGTCGGTCAGCGTCGAGGTCGAACGCGAGATTCCGACATTGCTGTTGCGCTTGGTCGGGTTGCCCACGCTGACCGTGAAGGCGCAGGCAACCGCGGAGCCGCGCGCGCCATGAGACGGGCAGTGGCGATCGAAGCGGCGATCGGGGGCGGGCTCGCCTTCCTGGCAGCGGGTCTTCGCCTGGACGCCGATGGCACTGAGCTCGTGCGCCTCGTGATCCTCGGGGTAGCGCTCGGCGCCGTCGTCGCCTTCGACCTCGGCGAGCATCGCATCCCGAACCGCATCGTGGTTCCCGCGGCCGTTGCCTGCGTGGGGTTGCTCGCCGTCGAAGGCGTTCGCCCGCAGAACCTGCTCGGCGGCCTCGCCGTCGTCGCCCTCACGCTTGGCCTGAGCCTCTTCTGGCCCACCTCCTTCGGGATGGGCGACGTCAAGCTCGCCCTCCTCCTCGTTCTCGGCCTTGGGGGCCTCGCGGCACAGGCACTCCTACTCGGTTTCGTCCTAGCCGCGGCGTTCTGCGCGGTACTGATCCTGCGGTACGGGCGCTCGGCGGCCGCGCGGTCGCTTCCCCTCGCTCCCTTCCTCAGCAGCGGTGCGGCCGTGGTCGTGCTGCTGTGAGGCTCACGTCGCTTGTGTTCCGATCGCTTATGGCGGCAGCCGTGTCGCTTGCTGCCCTCGCGGTCCTCTGGAGATTTCGGCCCGAGTGGCCCGAGCTTCCCGACTCGTTGTCCTCGCCGGTCACATCGACGTTGCTCCAGCAGCTCGCGCTGGTCGCGGCGTGGCTGCTCGCCGCACTCGTCATTCTTCAGCTGCTCGTCGAAAGCCTGGGAGCCATGCGCGTGCGGCGGCGCGGCGACCTCGGCAGCATCGCATTGCCCGCCACGATGCGGGAGTTGTCGCGCTTGCGGAGGCCTGCCAGGACACTCGCAATTCTTCGCCCAGTGATTGCTGAGCCGAGGTTGTTGGTCGTTGCGCCTCACGAGGCAACGCCGGCGCCAGCGGTGCAGGACATCGTCGGCGCGAACAAGGTGGCCCCGCAGCCCGACACGGAACCTGACGAACGCCCACTTATCGCGCTCCTTGGCCCGCTCACGATCCAGGGCGGCAAGCGGAGCCGCCGTGGCCTGCGCGCCCGTGCGCTCGAGCTGATCGCGTTTCTCGCCCTGCGACGTGAGGGCGCGCAGCGCGACGAGATCCTTGAGGCTCTCTGGCCGGGGGAGGATCCGAAGCGAAGCCGCCAGCGTCTCTACCAGGCGGTACGAGACGCGCGGCGCCTCCTCGGGGAAGACGCAGTCGTAAGCGAGCGCGATCGCTACTGGCTCGACCGCACCCGCGTGCGAGTCGACGTCCACGATCTCGAACGGCTCCTCAGTGAGCTAACCGACGACGATCAGGGCGCCAACCGCAGGGAACTCCTCGAGAGGGGTCTGCGCCTCTTCCGCGCAGAACCTCTCGAAGGGTGTGATTACGCCTGGTCAGGAGGCGAAGTCCGCGGCCTCCGCGGCACCTACGTCGAACTGATCGAGCTTGCGGGTCGCGCGCGGCTTGAGGCCGGGGACGCTCGTGGCGCTCTTGAAGCCTCAGAGCGCGGGCTCGCGGTCGACGAGCTGAATGAAGCCTTGTGGCGGCTCGCTATGGAGGCGGAAGGGGGCCTCGGTCTGCGGGAGAGCGTAGAAGAACGCTACGAACGTCTCCGCACGCTGCTTGACGAGCGACTCGGCTTGGAGCCGCAGCGAGACACGCGTTTGCTCTGTCGACGCCTACTCGGCCAGAACTGACGCGGGAGGCCGTTAGGACCATCGCGCGGACCTCGACACGGCCGGGAAACCCAAATCAGGAGCAGGGGATTCTGGCAGGGGGAACGTGTGTTCGGTAGACTCGTTGCGTTCCGACGCGGTTGGTACTGTCGTTTAATGGCATGGCGCAAGCGGGGAAGGGGAAGCCGCCGATAAGCGTGAACATGGCTCCGTCGCTCGATCTCCGTAGTGCGTCCGGCCTCTTGGCGCTGCAGCATCTGCCGCGGGTCGGGCCGACGACGGCGCTGCGGGCGGCGCTTCATCGCGATCTCAAGGCGACGAACGGCATTGCCGTCGACGAATCCGCGCTCGCTGCCGCGCACGAGTGGGCGGAGGAGGAGCTCGACCGTTATCGGCGAGCCGAGGTGGACGTCATCGCCTTCTTCGATGACCGCTATCCGCAGGCACTGTCGGGAATCAACGATCCGCCGCCGGTTCTGTTCGTCAAAGGAAACATCGACCTTCTTGCCAGTCCGCGGCAAGTGGCGGTCGTCGGAACGCGCGAGCCGAGCGTCTTCGGCGAGACCGCAGCCCAGACCATCACCGCCAAACTGGGTGAGGCCGACTGGACGATCGTCAGCGGCCTGGCCATCGGAGTCGACACGCTCGCACACCAGACGGCGCTCGCGGTCGGGGCGCCAACGATCGCAATCCTTGGCAACGGCCTCGATCGTGTCTATCCGAAGGTGAACGAGCCGCTCGCACAGCGGATCGTCGCCAACGGTGGGTTGCTCCTGAGCGAGCTTCCGTTCGAGGCGCCGCCGGTCCCGCGGAACTTGATCGCGCGCGACCGGCTCCAAAGCGGGCTCGCCGCGGCGGTCGTTGTCGCTCAGACAGGGGTGAAGGGCGGGACGATGCACACTGCGCGCTTTGCCGCCGAGCAGGGTCGGCCGATCTTCTGCCCCGTCCCGCACGGGGAAAACGGGAAGAGCGAAGGGCTGCGGGTTCTACTGGAGCGGCCGGGTCGGGAGCTGTGCGACGTGATCCCGGCCTGGAAGCAGGCGCGCAGCCTGTGTGCGCGCCTGGGCGCGCAACCGATCGCGCGTCCGGTGGAGCGAGAGCAGCTCGATCTGCTCCTCGACTCGCTCGAGCTCGCACTTGTCCGGCCCGCGGAGCGCGACCAGCAGGCCCTGCTTTTCCCTGCGAGCATCGAGGCCTGACCCGCGTCTAAACGTTCCGCGTATAGGTGCAGCCGAGCGACGTGAAGTAGTTCGGACAGCCGACGAACGCTTGACCGTCGTGGTGCCGGTGGTAGATACGCAGGCTCGCGCCGCACATTGGGCAGGGCTCCGGGAGCCGATCCTGGGTTGCTGCCAGCGCGATCACGCTCACCTTCGCAGCCCCGCTGGCGAGCAGGGTGTTGCGACAAGCCTCGACTTGGCCGCCGCTTGTCAGCACGTCGTCGATCAGCAGCGCGTGCTCGCCGTTGAGGCGGGCAGCACGGAATCGGCCCTCGTTCGCGGCGCGCCTCGCGTCGTGGGGCAGCTGCTTGTAGTTGTCGACGGTGAAAGTCATCGTGAGGACGCCGGCGCCATCGCGCGCGCCGAGTGCTTGAGCGAGCGCGGCCCGAACTGGCTCGAAACGGTCGAAGTGTGAGTCGGGCGCGGGCGGGACAGAAACCACCAGATCGGGCATCGATGAGCGCCAGCTCGGACGCCAACCGAGCCGGGCGAAGATCTCTGCGACCTGCTCCCCCTTCTTGGCGTCATCCTTTGCCGCGAGCACCAAGGTTGAAAGCTTGTGCTCGGGATGGCGATCGACGTCCTCCGACGTGAAGTAGCGGCCGAGCGCACCGACGCTTTGCTCGACTCTCATCACGGTGCCCCAGTGCCAACGGGGGTCGACGCCGGCGAGCACCGCCTCCGCGAGGGGGCGAAGCCTGTCGAGGTCGGCGAGCTCGAGCAGCCGCTCGGGCTTCGAGATCGCGACGTCCGGCCACCAGCGCCGCCAGGTCTCCGGGGCGACCTTCGACCAACTGACACCAATCGAGGCAGCACCAGCCGCTGCCGCCGCTGCCGCATCCGTATCGAGGTCCCCGACATGGACGCAGTTGCCGATGGCGACGCCCAGCTCCTCCGCGATCGTCTTCAGCGACGTCGGGTCGGGTTTCGGTGGGTAGCCGTCGGAGCCGGTGACGAGCGCGTCGGGGCGGATGCCGAACCGCTCAAGCAACGCAGAGGCATACCACCCCGGCGAGTGCGTCAGGATTCCAATCTTCATGCCTTCAGCCTTGAGCCTTGCCGGAATCTCCTCCACCGAGACGCCGACGCCGCCGAACGGCCGCACCCGATGGAGCCGTGCCTTCACGACGCTCCACTGGCCGGCCCTCCGGGCGTCTGCAAGCGCGCTCGTGTCGAGCAACGTGTCGTCCAAGTCGAAGATCGCCGCCTCGATCATCCGGAGAGTCAGCGTATCCGCGACTCCGGTAGGAACTGGAACGCTGCGGAGCTTTGCTCCGCGTGTTCATCAATTCGCCTGGATGAACCCGACGGCTAAGTAAGCGTCGATTCGATCGACCTCCACATTGTTGGGAAGGGCGACAGCGCAGTAGCGCTCGGCCCGCGTCAGCGCGACGTAGGCGATCCGCAGTTCCTCCTCTTGCGACTCGTCTACTGCTTCGCCGAGGAGCGGAGCCGACCAAAGCTCGGCCTGGTCGGACTGTCCGTGCCTGGGCTGTACGACGAGGAGCACAGCCTCGTGCGACTCCCCTTTGACGTCATGAACCGTGCGGGCGAGTAGCGACGTCGGTTGCGTCGAGAAGACGTCTGATGCTTGGACCGCGTTGAAGCCCGCCTTCGACTTGAGCGCGTGTTGGGGCTTGTGTGCAGGATCGTCCGTTAGTCCGGCGAGCACGATCTTCACCTTCTCGCGCGCCTGCGCGATCCAGTCCGCCAACGTCCGGTCAAAGTCCGGCAACTCCTTCATCAACGTCATGAGGGAGCGCCGAACAGCTAAATGCCTGTCGGTCTCGGCAAGGATCGGGTCGTCGCCCCAGGCCATGTCGGCAAGTAGGCGCTCCGCGGTACGCAGCTGATCCCGCTCGATCGTTCGCTGCTCGCGAGTCGAAGCTCCGAGACGGCCGAGAGAGATCACGAACTTGTGCAGGCCTTCGACGCGTTCGATCCCGTTGATCTGATCGCGGAACTTGCGTCTCCGTGCCAGGACTACGGCGCCACCCTCCGCGATCTCGTGATGGGCGAGCCGTCCCTGAAACGATTCCACCGCTGAGCGCAGGTTGCCTTGGTCGTAGATCACGATCTCGGGCGGGATCTCGCAGTCTTTGTTCTGTCCGACCGCCTCGTCGGGGTCAGTGCGGCCACAGAACCGGCAGGTCACGTTGCAGATCGCCTGCGAAGACCGGAAGTTCTCGGTCAGTGGGAGTTCGGCCAGACCGCAGTGGTCGACCAGCGCCTGGCACAGAGGAGGCCGCGCGCCCTGGAAGCTGTAGATCGACTGCTCGAGATCGCCGACGAGGACGAGTGAGCGTAGCTTCCCGGACCCGTGGAGGAGCTCGAGGCATTTGAGCTGCACATCGCTTGTGTCCTGTGCCTCGTCGACAATCAGCTCGTCGAATCTCTGTGCCACTGCCGCGCAGATCTTCGGATGGTCCGTGAGGAGCTTTTGCGCGTAGTACATTGCGTCGCTTCCCGATACAAGTCCGCGCTTGCGAGCCTCCTGCTTCTTCGCTCGCACCTGCTGGATCTGTGTGGTTGCTGCATCTTCGCGCGAGACGCCGATCGTCGGTCGCGTGTGAACAACGAAGGCGCCGGTGGCGGTGTAGTGCAGCGCTCCAACCGGAAGCCTCTTGCTCTGATCCCCTTTGTAGATCACCGGCGGCCAGCCCGGCCACGCTTCATCCATGATCAGGTTGCATGGCTGCCTGATCCCGAGCAATTGTCCGTACGGATAGACGACGTAGTCGAGCAGGAACTGATGGATCGTCCCGGTGAAGTGCCTGGCGTCGAGGACGACGCCGCGCTCACGGACGGTTGCTTGGATTTGTCGGATCGCGACGTTCGTGTACGAGGTCGCCGCAACTCGGAGCGGTTTCTGTTGTGCTGCGAGGCGCGCGAGCCGGATCCCGACGATGCGCGTTTTGCCGCTGCCCGGCCTTGAGAGCAGGAAGTAGTTCCCGTCGGCGCGTACCGCTCCGCGCTGCTGATCAGACACATGCTCGGGATCGTCGATCCAGAGCTCGAGCCGCTCGGCGGTGGTCATCAGTCGCCAGATGCCCAGCTAATGGCGTCTCGGAGGTAGTCAGGGACAACGAAGTCGCGCCCGTCAGCAAGAACCTCGGACAGCGCCTGCGCGAATCGGCCCTTCACGTCCTCGACGGCGCCCAGCAGCGCATCCGGTCGACCGCCTTCGAGCTGAGCAAGCCCTTCGGCCACTTTGGGCTTCACCAGCGCAAGGGCCTCGATCAAGGTCTCCCAGTTGCCTGCATTCGCCAGATCCCACTCGAACGTTCGCGCTGCCAGGAATACATGCAAGGTGTCGGTCTCGTTCGCCTTGAGCTTCTGTGCCGTTGCAGATAAGAGCGGTTCGCCACCCTCAAGCTCGTCATCAAGCTCTTTCCTTGTTGGCGGATCGCCGTCCGACACGATCGCGCAACGGTACGGAAGCCGCTCGGGCGAGAACAGCTCAGCGAAAGGTGCGAACGACACGCCGCCAACGTTCACGATCGTGACGCCGACCTCGCTCAGCGATACGTTCAGCCGCTCCGCGAGCTGTGGAAGCAGAAGTTGTTCCGCGATTCCCTCGACGAGGATCACGCCGCGAGCAAAGAGCAGGCTCGCCTTGGTGACGTCGAGGAAGCGGCGGAGATGGTCGAGCGCCTTCTGCTCGATTCCGAAGTTGGCGGGAGAGCGGCCGACGATCGGCTGACCGGCAGCCGCTCGCGTCATCACCGTCATCCGCTCGACACCTGACGCAGCAGCGAAATTTGGTGAATGCGTGGTGACGACGACCTGCGTCTTCGTGCCCGCCTCGCCCTCGAGGTAGCGCATGAGCAAGTCCTGGAGCTGCGGGTGGAGATGAGCCTCCGGCTCTTCGACGAGCAGAAGATGGAGACCGTCCTCGGGCGGGTCGTTGGTGATGGCGGCAAGTAGCGTCGCCATGTAGAGCAGGTTGTTGAACCCCAGTCCATTCTCGGCGAGTTCGAGTGCCTCCTCATCCCCGGCGAGCGCCCACAACGCACCGATCACGCGCTCGAAGCGGGGATCGCTGAACCTCAACCCCGTCTTCTGGGTGAACAGGGGTCCCACGACCTTGTCTAGTCGCCCCTGGATCTCGGTGCGAGCCTTCCCGACCGCGGTAGTGCTGGAGAGGCTTGTGTTCGCCCCCGCAGCCGCCGTTTCGATTTCCTCTCGCTCCTTGCTTCCTTTCGGTGCGAGTGCGTTCAGGAGGTTGACCAGTTTGTTGTCGCGGCCTGGACGCAGGTCGCCGGCGGCGTCGCGGAGCGGGGGCAGGTACGTGTGCAGGACTGTTTCGCGGGCCCATTGTTCGACGCCGGGCTGCATGCTGTCGCCGCCGTACCATGTGACATTGACGCGACCGTCATCTCTTAGCTGGGCGGTGAGCCTGAGCTTGGCCGCGTCGTCGGCGACCGAAGGTGCGAGGCATGTGACGAGCCGTCCGCGTTCGTGCTCGGTGAGGCCAACGTAGAGAGCTTCGAGCTCGAAGGTGTCACCGAGTCGAGTCCCATGGCCGTCGTGAACGAAGTCGTCGCTTGTGATCCAGCGGCTGAAGCGCGCGCCCGCGCGTGGCTGCGTGAGAAGCCGGAGCGCGTCGATAACGTTGGACTTGCCGGTGTTGTTCTCCCCAGCGATGAGTGCCACCGGGTTCGGAAGTGGAACCTCACCGTGGAGGTTGCGGAAGCCGTGCGCAGTGAGCTTCGTCAGTCTCATCTCATCATTCGATCGATTACGGGACGAGCATGTCGAGCGCGTCTGGGGCTATCTGGCGAGACAAGTGTTCACCGCCTCGACGATCAGCAGCTCTTGTTCCACCGGATAGCCGCGAGCGAGCACCGTCTCCGCTAGTCGCGCTGCCGAGCCGTCGAGCGACTTCGCGATCGACCGGCGGTAGCCGTTGTCGCTTGCCCACGGCGTGCTCGGCTCGTGGGGCACTGTCCCCACGTCGAGTAGGCGCGCGTGCGGAGCGGCGAGCAGCAGCTGCTCGGCAATGCGGATCCCGCCCAGATCAGCGTCTGTTGCAATCACGGTCGTGGTCGCGCGTTCGGCGAGTTGGCGAACATGTTCGATCGTGGCCCGGCCAGGCATTCCAGCCGTGTAAACGATCGCGAGATCGTGTCGCGTGTCGGCCAGCGTCTCAGCTGCCTGCAGGTTCTCGACCAGCACGAGAGGAGGATGACCTTCATTCAGAGCGAGGCTGAGGTCTCGTTGATCTGCGCGCAGGATGACCGGCCCCGACAGAGTCGCCGCTATGAAGGACGAGTTCGCTGTGATGATCGTGATTCGACCGGCAACGCCGATGCGGGAGCTACGCCGGACCCCGGTCGCGTCCGCCACCCATTCCGGCACCCCGACCCGTTCAAGAACGCTCGCGATGTCGTCACGGGCCTTGGTTGAGCCGAAGTGCCGCTGTGAGAAAGAGCGTGGGTTTTGATTGACGACTCCTTCGCTCAGGTCGATTGCGACCGCGATCAGGGCTGGGAGTCCGGGCGCGTGACCTGGCAAGCGACGGAGCGAATCGGCGAGCTCGGTGCAGATGTCCTGCACCAAGTCGGCGGCTTCGCGAGCGCGTGCCTGTGTAGCCGCGCGCGAAGCCGTCCGCTCAGCGACTCGCGCCGCGCGCCTCTCGGCCCAGCTGCTTGTGAGAGTCCAGTCGACAACCCGTCCAAGCTCGAGGTCGTCGCTGACGTCGCACCGCAGGCGGACTATCCCGGCGCGGGCGAATGCGATGCAGGTGTCCCAGGCATCCGCGCCGTAGCGCCGCTCGATAGCGTGCCATGTGCGGCGCTCTGCGCCGAACAGAAAGCGCTCGTCGCGGTCTTCCAGATCGGCGGCGCCTGGGACGATGGCCGCGGCCGTGAGCTCAACTCGCGTCAGCTTGAGCAGACCCCGGCGATTCCGAATCGGAACTCGCTCACCGCTCACCGCCATTCGATACTGGTGCAAGGGCCGCGCCTGAACACCGTCAGGAACGCCGCCGAGAGTGATCGCCGCGACCGGTTCGGGTCCGGCACTCACAACAGCTGGCGTCCGGCGAGGATGTCCGCGGCGGCAAGGTCAACACGTTCGCCGTTCGAATCGAAGCCGAGCATGCGCGTCGGCCGATTGAGGGCCTCGCTCGTGCTCGGGCACTCGAAGTAGACGATCTCGTCGCAGAACGTCGCCGCATCACCAAGAACGGAGTCTTGACACGTCCCGAGGACAAGGACTGCCTTCTGCTCTGCGGTGGCGGCGATAGCGCGGAGAACCTCGCGTCGATGGTTCACTCCGAGGCTGTCGCCGAGCTCGTCGATGATCAAGACGCGGCCCTGAGGGTTTGGGGCAGCGAGCAGAGCTGCGAGCACGAGATGAACCGTGAACAGCTTCTCTTGGGCGGTATTCATCTGCGAGTCATACGGCAGCATCCGGCCGTGCTGCGAGCGTCGCCAGCGCGGGGTTACCTCCCAGCGCCAGCGCTCCTGGGGCGTCTTGGGCCGGTAGGTGTTGATCGCCAGTTCTGCGCCGAAACCGCCAGCCTCGCGTGTCAGCTTGTCGAACTCCGCGCCGATTTCATCGAGTGCTTGACGGACTCGCTGTTCGACCGCGTCCTGCAAGCTCGCAAGCCCCTCGTGCAGCTCAGTGCACTCGCGTCGCGCCAGGTCGATCTCGGCGGCGCGCTGGACCTGAGTCCGCTCGATCCGCTCCGCCATCACAGCGTCCATTTCGGCGTGACTTTCCAGCCAGTCTCGGAGCGGAGCGACGATGGCATCGAATGATGGAGGTTGGCGCCCGGACGGATCCTCGATGAGCTGGCCGCGGCGCCGGGCGACTTCGGCGAGTTCCGCGGTCGCTGCTCCGGATCCGTCCGAGTGGACGCCGAGGGCGTGAAGCGCATCGAGGAGTTCGTCACCGGCGCGGCGGCGGAGTGTGTTCTCGGTTCGGTCCTCGTCCGCTAGCGCAAGTTCAGCCGCGTCGTTTGTGTCGCCCCAGCCGCGCTCCCAGTACTCGACCTGCAACATCTCCTTCTGCCGGCGGAAGCCACGCAGCTTCTCGTCTGCCTGGTTCCGGTCTGAGCGGCGCAGTTCGACGACGGTCGCTGCCTTGCTGCGCGCAACCTCGAACGCCTGAACCTTCACTCGTGCTGAGTCGGCGAGCTTCTCGGCTGTGGTTCGCTTCGGGTCAAGATCGTCGAGCACTTTGTCCTGCGTTGCGGCTTGATCGTTCGCCGCTGTGATCTGCTCCGTCAGTTCCGCCGTCCGAGCCGCGGCCTCAGCTGCTCGCAGATCGCCATCGATCTGCTGCCAGTGCGCTATAGCGGCGTCGCGCTGGGTCGTCGCCTCGGCGAGTTCGGCAAGGGCTTGATCACGGACGCGTTGGGCGCGGGCGGTTCGATTCGCCCGGCCGGTCTGCGGCTCGTCGTGTTGGTCTAGGACAAGAACGCCGAGCGTTGAGTCAGTGACGACCGAGTGTTCGGCCCGTGGGCTATAGCGGTTGCCGAGGAGCGAGAGGAACTCGTGAGCATGCGGCGGCGCCGCGATGATTCCGTCGGGGAGCGGGCGGTCGCTGGAGTGGCCGACGATGAGCACCGCCTCCCGGACCCCTTCTAGCGCGGCAAGCGCCTTCTCTTCGTCGTGCGCCTCGATGAGTACGGCGTTGTCGTAGAGGCGCAGACGCGGCTCCCAGAGGCGGCGTGCGCTTTCCTGAGTCTCCACGGCATCAAGGAGTCCCCAGCCGGCGATACCGGCCGCACGTAGCGCAGCAATGACCTCGGCCGAGCCTTCGCCTCCTCCCTCGGCCGCTGTGAGCGCACCTTCGGCTCGCTTCGCTATCTCGCTGGCCGTCCAAAGCGCACGCTCGTGCAGTTCCATGCGTGCGTCCGCGGCGACCAGTAGCTGTTGGCATTCGTCGATTGGCGTTCCCGACCACGCTGCGGCTGATGTCTGTTCCCGCCATTGCTGTGACTGAAGCTGAGCAGCAAGGGCGCGGGCATCCGCGGCTGCTTGGCGTGCAGTTTCTTCGCGCGCTCGAAGCCGGGCGAGTTGTGTTTCGGCTTCGCTGAGCTGCCGCTCCAGATCGTCGGGGTGCTCGAACTGTTCCGATTCCGCGATCGCGGTCTGAAGCTGTTGATCGGCCTCGGCGAGCACCCGCTCGGCCTCGTTCTCCTTCTCTTCGAGTTCGCTGCGGCTCTTGATCACATCGAGGTATCCGCGAGCGAAATGAAGGCTCCAGAGTCGCTCCGCTTCCTCGAGATCCACGCGCGCCTCTTGACGCTCGCGAAGCTTCGCAAGCGTCGCTTCCTCCTGCTGCCGCGCGCTCTGGTCCTGGGCGGCAACATCCGCAAGGCGCCGCTCGGCTGCGTCAAGCCGTTGTCGCTGCTCTGCCTCGCTCTCGAATGCCCCCGCTCGGCCGGTGAGCCTGATCAAGTCGGCGCCGATCTGGGTCGGCGAAAACGCGCCGGCGTTCATCTGCAGGAGTGAAGGGTCGGATCGTTGGCTGCCGCGCTTGGCGACGTACGCGAGGACGCGCGGTGAGTCTCCGTAGAGCACGGATGCGTAGCCCGCAGCGCCTGCTTCGGCCTTCGCACCGAGCCCTCGCCATTCCTCATCTGCGTTCAGGTGCCGGTCTGCGTCTGTCTCTCCCGGTGCGAGGTGAACGCCGTCTCGCCAGCGAACCAGGACATGCGGTGAGATCGCGCTCAGGCGGCACCAGACAGTGAGTGCGGTCATAGCGGGATCGACTTCATCCGTGAAGACGCCGATGACGTAGCCGTGTTGTGCGGGAGCGAACCGTTGGGCTGAGGTTCCCGCTGTTTCTGGCTCGAAGAGCAATGCGGAGACTGACGCCGCTCCTCCTCCGCCGAGCCGCCACTCAGGGTCGCCCAGGAGTAGGGAGACCGCAGCAAGGAAGCTCGTCTTTCCGGACTCGTTGGAGTCGCCCTTCGGGCCACGGCCGCCGACTGCGACGAAGGCACCTGGGACGAGGGCGACCGGATGGGCGGTCAGGCGGGCTATGTCGATTGTCTGGACACAGGCAAGCTGCCGTCGGCCAATGACTCCCATGCCGCGGACATCATCGGCGGGAAGGGTGAGATCGAGTTCGATCATTGCGGCGTTGGTCCCTGGTCGCTGTGACGCCTGCGAATGATCTGGGCGAGCGTGCTCTCAGGTTGTGCGGCGACGATCAGTTCGTCCCAGATCCGCTTTGCCCGAGCCTCGCTCAGTCGCAGGAACTGCGGTCCGGGAGCAATCGCGCCGCGTAGGCCGGGGCGGAGGATGCCGAGTGATCGGAGGCGTCGCAGCGACCGTTGGATGTCGAGCCGCGTCAGGTGCCGATTTCGCTGCAGCTCATCGACGGTCGTTGCCTCGGCCTGCGTCCAGTCATTCCCGGTGAGCCGTCCGCGCGCGCGCGGTATCGCGACTGTGTACAGGAGAACGAGCGCAAGCACGGCGCGGTCCTTCTCGTTGAGTATTCCTGTGCCCTCGTCAGCGAGGACATTTGCGATGTCGTCGTCGTAGGCGGAGAGCCAGCCCCGGTCAACTTCGAGAAGGGTGCGTCCGCACGCCGCCAGCGCGGCAGTGACTTCCGCGCGCAGGCCCGGATCCTGGAGCGCGCCGAAGCGAGCAGGGTCGACGGGGGCATCGGCCGATTCGACGGCGGCGACAGCGGCAAGCACATCGTCTCGTGCGCGGGCGTCGAGGAGGTCGAGTTCGTGGAGGGCGTCAGACACCATGTTCCTTTCGCGCGGTTGGCAGCGACCCGTGGAAACGGCGCAGAGACTCGATCTGGCCAGGTGCCCAGGCAGCTACGGCGGGGCCGAGATACACCTCTGTATGGCGTAGCTGGATCAGCCCGGCTGCACGCAGCTCGCTGCGGAGCGCGCCTTTCACATGCCGGTCGTCGGCACCGAGTGCTGTCGCCGTCTGAATGATGTCGACCGCGGTCGTTGGAGTGCCCGGGTACGGAGGTGCGGAGGGGTCGGTCCAGCAGAGGCCGAGGCAACAGGCGAAGGTGAGTGTGGGGATCGGTGAGAGCCGTCGCGGCGAGATTCCGTCATCACCGACGGCGGGTTCATAGCCATCCGTCCAGGCGAGGACGAATGCGCGGCTGTTGTCGGGCTGCTCCACGTCGCGTAGTCGGCGTCCGAGCTGGAGCGCGACGCGCGCGACACGATCGATATCGCCCCCGCTAAGAATGGCCGCGTGCTGAGCGCGTAGCCGCGCCAGCTGAACCGCGGTTGTCATCGCGCGACCTTGGTTGCAGCAGGCGGGTTGCAGTCGCCGACGGCCCGGTCAGTGTCTGCTTGAGGGGAGGAGACGCTTGCCCGGCTCAGGGTGCCGCCTGAAACGTAGGTGACAGGTCCATCACGATCGACGATGAGCTCGTCGGCAAGCTCGACGCTGTATGGCTGGGACTCGTCGGCGTCGAGCGCGAGAAAGTCAGTGAATGTTCCAGCAGCTCCTGGCCAGCCAGCGCCTCTGAGGACGTTGGCGAGCGTCGCATCGGGCTGACCTTGGAGGTGCTGCTCGGCCATGAGCGCCCGACGGCGTGTCAACTGAGCACGTTCTTCCTCGAGTTGCGCTAACGGATCGCCAATCGAAGATCCCGCCGGCTCAGGTGGACGAGAGCGAACCGATCGTCGCGGACGGTAGGTCTCGACGACCTCGACGATCGCACCCGCGTCGACCCACGGCCGTGCCGGGTCGAAGACGGCTGTCGCAAAGACCTGCGCGAGCGCCGCGATGGGCGCGGTAATCGCAGCGGTCAGGTAGTCCTCCGGCGCAAGCACGCCGAAGTCACGCGCCTCTCCGCCTTCCTCAAGGACACGGGACACAAGGTCTTGGACAGCGGAGAGGTACCGCTGCGCCTCCGTCACGAGGCGGTACGCGGGCGCATCAAGATCCGGGTACTCGTCAGTGACGAGACGGTTGAGCGCTGCAACTTGGGAGATCAGGTCGCCGCGGTCGTGGAAGCGGCGTTCCTCGAGTAGCTCCTCGAGGGGTGCGGCGGCGACGAGACGGTTGACCTCATTCGCGAAGAGCGCGAAGAGTCCGCGGACGCGCTCGATTCCGTCGAGGACCGTGGCGCGCGTCGCCTGCCCGCGCTCGATCTGCAGCCGTGTCCTGTCGAGCAGGTGAAGAAGCTCATCGACGCCGCCGCGCTCTCCGAAGCGCTCGAACACGAGTAGCCCGACGACGCCAGCAGGGTTGAGGACGTACCGCTGCTGATGCTTCTTGTCGAGGATCGGCCGAAGCATCTCGAGGCGCACGAAGAGGTTGATTCGCGCCTCAAGTTCCTCGGATGAGCACGCCCCGTCAACGCGATCCGCGATCTCAGTGCGGGTCAGGCCGTGCGCCGCATCTTCGTGGGCGAAGGCGTCGCAAACCACCTCCGCGATCTTGAGCAGCCGTTCTTCCTCGGCAACCGCACCAGCGTCCTGAGCGACGGGTGCAACCATTGCCGCGATGCGGCGCATCAACGGGGAGCGCCGCTTCCCAGTCAGGCCCAGGTCAAGCTGCATTCTCGATCACCTCGCTGAGACCGCCCTGTCGTCGCGTGCCGCCCCGCTCGGTCATGCAGCGGCCTCGATAGCCGTGGCGGCATCGCCCAACTCCTGAAGCGTCCACTGCTTTGGTCGCAGTGTTTTCTGGGCGAGATCGACTAGGTGGCGGTGGTGGGTGAAGAAGATGACCTGCGTCTTTTCCGCGATCTCCGACAACGCCATGAGGCCAGCAGCGGCTCGGCGGTCGTCGAAGTTAATGAGCAGGTCGTCGACGATCAGCGGGAGAGCTTCGGCCCGCTCGAGCTGCTGTTCGATTGTGGCGAGGCGGAGCGCGAGGTAGAGCTGGTCGCGGGTGCCGTCACTCATCTGGTCGACCGTGATCTCGGCGCTGTTGCTTCGACGGCCGAGCAACACGACGTTGCCGCGCTCGTCAAAGCCGGTTGCTAGACCTGAGAACTCTGCGCAGGTGAGCTTGGAGAAGAAGTGGCTTGCCCGACCTAGGAGTGGGCCGTGGCTCTCCTCGCGAAACTTGTCGATCTGACCGCGCAAGATCGCGATGGCAAGGCGAAGCCGGGCGTACTGCTCAGCCTGCGCGCGAACGTTGGCTTTGGTCGCTTCGGCTGCCGCCGCCGTCTCGGCGGCCTCGTCGCCCCCCGCCATCTCTTTGAGGAGCGCACGCTCTTCACCGACGGTCTCGTCGAGCTCTCGGCGCCGCTTCGCGAGGTCTTCGAGCAGGCGGCTCTGCTGCTCGATCGCGGCCTCGACATCGGAAACATCCAGCCCCTCAACCTCGGCGGCGAGGTCGGCTGCCGGCGCCGCGCCGATCTGAATCATCTTCTCCTCGACCGTGCGTAGGCGCGAGCGCACATCAAGCCCAGCGGCCGATCGCTCCTCCGCCTGCTCGAGTTCTTCGAGCGTCTTGCACCTCGCCGCGTTCATCAGGCGTTGGAGTTCGGCTTCGGCGACGAGCCGGTCGTCAGACGCCTGACGAAGCGCGTCGTTCTTCTCATCGATCTGGCGCGCGAGTTCGGCCGCCTGGGTCGCCTCCGTCTGGGCGGACTCGAGGAGGTGATGGAGTTCGGCAACGATCTGATCGGGCGCAAGATCAGCGAGATCAGGCGCGAGCGCGTGTGCGAGATCGCCGGCAGAGGCGGCAAACGTACGAGCGTCACGCTCGATCGCGTCGATGCGTCCCTCGTAGGTTGCGACGTTGTCGAGCTTGACGAACAGCTCAGCCAGCGTGTCGACGACCGCTCGAACCTGCTCGGGCCTGAGGTCAGGACTTAGATCGAGCCTTGCGACCACGTCGGACCATTCCCCAGTCCAGTTCTCGATGGCGGTCGCAGCGTCTCTGACGGCCTGGCTTGCCTTTCGCTCTGCCTGCTCGAGCTTGGGCACGCGCTCGCGCACCTTTGTGTCGGCGACAGCGGCGCGAGTTTTCTCCTCGATCGCCTCATCAACAAGCTCGCTCAGAGCAGCGAGCGACATCCCGTCGTTGACCTCGCGACCGAGTGGCGCGAGCTCGCGGGCAACGGCGGCGCGATGCTCATGTACCGTCGCCGCCTGACTATCGAGCCGGGCGCGCTCTTTGCGCTGGGACGCGACCTCGGCGACGAGTTCTTGTCGCACCAGGAGCCACGCACGCATCTCGAGCGGTGGCAGAGGCGCGACGTCCGTGGTCGCCCACAGCGCCATCCACTCTTTGGCCAGCCCCGCTTCCTCCCCAATGATCAGTGCGGTCTGGCGCTCGTCCTCGAGGTTCTCGTCGTTGCAGCTTGCAATCGCGGCTTCGAGTTCCGCCTTCTGGGCCACCCGGTCGGCTTCGCGCCGGAGCCTGTCGGCGACATCGTCCGCTGTTCGAACGCTGATCTCGTATGCGTCAGGGAGCGGATGCTGCTCGTCAAACTCAACTGAGTCAGTGGTCTCGTCAGCCTCGAGCGTCCGGCGTACAAGGCTCCAGCCATGATCCCGGTGCTCGCGCGCGCTGGTGAGATCTGCTTCCGATGGAACGTTCCCGACGAGATCGAGCGCCCGCAAACGTTCCTGGTGGGTCGTAAGTTGCGTCTCGATCCGGCTGCGATTGCCGTTAAGTTCTCGGCGACGGTCAGCCACTTGCGTGTACTCGCGCTCGAACCGAGTGACCGTTTCTAGGCTCGGTACCCGCAGTTTCTCGAGGTTTTCGAGTGTCCGCTCGAACAGCGTCAGCTCCCCGAAGTCGGCTCCGAGTTGGGCGTCGGCTGCTTGGTACTCAGCCTCGCCCTCCGCAAGGACGGTCTCGATGTCGCCGAGGCGCCTAGCTGCCGCGAGTACTGCGCGTGCCGGGCCGAGGTCAGGGCGAGGCGGTAGTGCTGTTTCGTCCTCACGCGCTTCCGCGAGGTTGCTGCGCACTTCAGCAAGCGTCTCCTCGGCTGCACGGTTCGTCTCTGTGATCCGTACGTAGTCCTCGCTGAGGGAGACGATTGCGGTTCGAAGCGCTACAGTCGGCCGCAGCTCGGCGGAGTCCGTGAGTGCACGATCCGGGTGGGTTTGCGCGAGTAGCGATTTGGCTTCCACGGTGGTGCTGCGAAGGACGGCGCGAAGGCCGGGGAGGTCGAGTGCCGCCTTGACATGTGCCCCGATCTCCTTGTGGAGGGTACGGATCTCGCCCCCGCGTGCGAGGAGCGTGCCGAACGGCTTCAGTAGAGCGAGTCGCTCGTCAAGAGCGACCTTTGCCTGCTCGGTGAGAGCGCCGTCGCTCACAGCCCGGTCGAGATCGCGCTTGGCGGAGTGCCGCTCCTCACGGGCGCTCGCGGCGAGAACGACGAGGTCGCCGAGCGTGTTGGTCTCCGCGAGAAGTTGAGTTCGCGTTGCCGCGAGCGGAAGAAGCTGCTTGTTGCGTTCGAGTCGGTGAAGTTCTGCTTCCTGCTTCTGCAGTTCAGCGTCGAGGGTTGCCCGCTCATCTAGGGCGCTGTCGAGCGCGCGTTCGTGCGCGAGGTAGTCGCTCGGCCGCAGTTCCAGCTCGCGGCTGCGGCGGCGCAGGTCGTCGAGTTCGCGCAGGGATGCGTTCAGAACTGGAACCGAGCCGCCTGGCTTGAACAATTCGGTTGCCTCTGCTTCGAGGCCCTGGAGGAGGTCGTTGATTCCGGTGAGACCAACGCTGGCGCCGAAGAGCGCTTCGCCAACGGAGCCGCTGCCGGTCAGAAGGTCATGCGCACCTGCAGCGAGGGCGTCCCGCGAGAGCGCGAACATCTGCTCGAACAGATCACGGTCGAGGCCGCCGAGCAACCGCGCGAGAACGTCCTCGACGATCGGAGCGTCATTCGCGTCGCGCAGAGTGTCCTTGGCGCCCTTTCGTCGCAGCAGGCGGATTGCCGTCCCTTCGCTGGTGATGAGCTCGGCGCCGATGCGGAGCGTGGGCTTCTGGTGGACGAAGTCGTCGGTTGTCCGCACCGGGATCCCGTAGAGGAACCCGGCGACGGCGCGCAGCGACGTCGACTTTCCTGCCTCGTTGTCCCCGTAGACGATGTCGATCGTCCCAGGCGCATTACTGAACCGGAGCGTCTCGCCCGTGAAGCGGCCGAAGGCGAGGAGGTCGAGTGCGCCGAAGCGCATCAGCGATCGGCTCCCGCCAGGCGCGGTACGAGCAGATGCTCGGCGTCACGGACGAGACGGGTGATGACGCGGGGGTCGTCGAGATCGAAATCGTCTATGGCTAGCTCGGCTGGCAGTTTGCGCTTGAGGTCGGAGACGTGGTCGGAGAGCGCGTTCAGAGCCGACTCGTTGGCGGGCAGCTCACGCAGCGTCCGCAGTAGCCCACCGATCGCGTCGTCACGGGCGATCAGGCGGGCAACGTCGGCCGGCGGCCCGGTCTCGACGTTGATTCGCTCGAGCCAAGCCCGTCCGGGCGCGGCGTCGCTGACGGCGGCCCGGATCTCGTTGACGAGCCTCTCCCGCTGCGTCACGAGGATCGGATGCAGTGAGGTGGCGCCGACGAGGACCACTCTCGTTGCGACCAGCCGGTGTTCGACTTCGTCGGCTGTGGCCTCGACGGCAGCTCGAACGGATGCCAGCAGCTCGTCTTCGTCGGCGTTTGAGACATCCAGTTCGAGTTGCGCCCAACGAAGCACGTCGAGTTCGCGGTGCTCGACGCCGGTGATCTCGCCGGCCTCGACGAATACGAGCGATGCGCCCTTGGCACCGACTTCACGAATGTTCCGCCCTTGTGTGCAGCCTGGAAAGACCACCCACGGGTCGCGCGCAAGCACTTCGCGGCTATGGACATGCCCGAGCGCCCAGTAGTCGTAACCCCTGTTGACGAGCTGATCGAGGGTGCACGGTGCGTAGCCGGCGTGGCCGGGCCGACCGTCGACGCTCGTGTGTAAGGCGCCGACGTTAAAGCAGCCGTCGAGCGGCTCCGGATAGCCAGTCGCGAGATTGTCGAATACCTCGCGGCGTGCAAAGCCCTGCCCGTGGACAACAACGCCTACGTTCTCGAGGACGACGCTGCTCGGCTTAGCGGTCGGCAGGAGCGTCACGTTGTTAGGCGGTCGCAGCTGCTTCGTCAGGATGCTGGCCGCGTCATGGTTTCCCGAGGCGACGATGAGCGGGATCTCGGCTGCCCGCAGGCGGCTCGCCTGCGCGTTGAAAAACAGCGCGGTGTTGTAGTCGCGACCCGCGCCGTCGAAGAGATCGCCGGCGACAACGACGAACGCGACCTCCTCCTCGATCGCTAGGTCGACAAGGGCCGAGAGCGCGCGCCTGGTCGAGCCGCGTACCTCCTCGACCGGCGCGCCGGGGTAGCGGGCAAGGCCGACAAGCGGCGAATCGAGGTGAACGTCGGCGGCGTGGATGAACCTGAAGTCGGTCACCTTCGAGCCGCACCAATCCGTAGGAACGTAGTACTCATCTCGGCATGTACTACATGGATGGTCGGACGGTGGCCGCTGGGCAGACCGCTCGGCGGGCTACTCAAGCGGCGGGGAGAGGTCGCGGTGCGAGCGGCGGAGCGTGCCGCGCACCCGGGACGGCTAAGCCGCGACGCGAAGCCGGTAGAGGCCGCTCCGCGAACCGACCGACTCGACTGCTTTTGACCGTGAAACCTGGGTTAGGAAGGTCGCGATCGGGTCTTTGCCGGCGATCCTATGACCGCCGGCACGGACAAGCCGGAACCAGTCGCGGTAGTGGATTGACTCGCCCTCCGCGACCTCAGTGCGGAGGATTTCAATTGCGACCTCGCGGAGCCGCTGGCCGCGTAGCTCATCGGTCTGCAGGTCGACGCGGAGCTGCGGCGCCAGTTGGAGGACGTCATCAAGCTCTTGCAGCAGCCGTTCATCGAGCACAGCTCTCGCCTCGAGATCTTCGGCCTGTGCGCGGAGCGCCTCAGCCTCCGAGCGGAGCTTCCTCACGCGCTCCTGGAGCGCCTCGCGCTGTTGGACGGCCGCGGAGACGAAGTCTTCCGAGAGCGCGGCGGGAACGGGCACGCAAGGCACTCTATGACGAGCTGCGGACGAGGCTACCCGCTGGTCGCGCAACGGTTCACCGGCGTCGGCCGCCGGGAGTCGGCGTCGAGACAAGGCTGCACCGTGATGTGAGTCAGTCAGTCCACCAGAGACGAGGAGATCGGTGATGACGGCAAAGGCAGCAACCGCAAAGGCTCGCATGGGAGACACGCTCGTTGACCGCCTACGGGAGGAGCTTGGAGTACTCGGGGTGCTCGTTCAAATGGCCAAACGCCGCCAGATCATCGAGCTCCGATGTGAAATGCCGAGCTGCTACTGCCACAAAGGGAGGGCCCAGTTCGACCCCAAGTCGCACCCTCCCGGCCCATGGGAACCGTCGCCGGACCATTACCCGAGGCTCAAGTCCGATGGCGGACACCTCGACCCTTGGAACGTCCGGCTCTCGCACGTGCTCTGTAACCGAGAGGACTATGGCTGGCGCATGCGGATTAGAAGGATGCTCGAAAAGAGGATGTCGCTGGAGGAGATCGCCGAGAATCTGAACCTCAAGGGCGTACGGGCTCCGCATGGAAGGGGCAAGTGGTCGGCCGCCACCGTCCGGAAAGCGTTTGTCTCATAACGCCAAGTGGCTGACATCGGAGTTCCGGGCTCGCGGCCAGGCTGCGGCTTCGTAACCATCCAAGAGCGCTCGTGCCGAGCCGCTCTCCCTCTTACGATTGGCCGCGATGGCCGCGACTGAGCCCGTCCCGCTGACGCTTCGCCGCCTCGAGGACCACCTCTGGCAGGCGGCCGACCTGTTCCGGAACAAGGTCTCGAACCAGAAGGACTACATCCTCGCTCTCCTTTTCTTTAAGCGGGCATCCGACCTCTACAAGGAGGAGACGGATCGGGCGCTCGAGCAGCTCGGCGAGGCCGCCACCGACGAGCTCGCGCGCGACCCCGCCTTCCACGTCCTCCAGGTCCCGGCCGGCCACACCTGGGACGACGTCCGCGACACCGACGAGGCGCTGCAGGGCAAAGCGCTGAACGATGCGCTGGCGGCGATTGGCCGCGCCAACCCGAAGCAGCTGTCCGGCGTGTTCGAGCGGACCGACTTCAACAACAAGATGGCGCTGCCGAGCGACGACCTCGCGCGCATCGTCGAGCACTTCCACGAGCTCGGGCCGCTCGACTCCACCCGTGTGTCGACAGACATGCTCGGCCAGGCCTACGAGTGGCTGATCGCCAAGTTCGCAGCCGCCTCGGGCAAGGGCGGCGGCGAGTTCTACACACCGGCCGAGGTCGGCAAGCTGATGGCCGGGCTGCTCGAGCCGCAGACCGGCGACCGCATCTACGACCCGACGTGCGGATCCGGTGGTCTGTTGCTGCAGTGTCTCGCGCGCGCGGACGCGCAAGGTGTGAACGTCCGCTCGCTATTCGTCTACGGCCAGGAGCTCAACCCGGAGACATGGGCGATCGCGCGCATGAACATGCTGCTCCACGGCGCCGGCGACGCCGCCGAGATCAAGCTCGGCGACACGCTGGCCACGCCGGCGTTCGTCGACGGCGCGACGCCGAAGACGTTCGACGTCGTCATCGCCAACCCACCGTTCTCGTCGAAGAACTGGGGGCACGAACGCTTCAAGGCCGGCGGCGACCCGTTCGATCGCATCAAGCACCTGCCGCCGAAGTCGCACGGGGAGATGGCGTTCCTGCAGCACATGGTGGCGTCGATGAAGGAAAACGGACGGCTCGCGGTCGTGCTGCCGAACGGCGTCTTCTTCCGCGGCGGTGCCGAGCTCGCGGTGCGTAAGGACCTGATCGACGCCGACCTCGTCGAGGCGATCGTCCAGCTACCGGTCGACCTGTTCTACGGCGCGGGGATCCCCGCGTGCGTGCTCGTCATCAACCGGGCCAAGGCGAACGAGCGCGAGGGCCGCGTCCTGATGATCGACAACTCAGGCGGCTTCGAGCGCCGGGATACCAAGAACATTCTCAGCGTCGAAGCGATCGAGCGCGCAGTCGCCACCTTCAACGGCGGCGAAGAGCAGGAGGGTTTCGCGCGCTGGGTGGGGCGTGAAGCGATCGCGAGCGAGAAGTACCACCTTGTCGTCCGCCGCTACGTCGGAGGAGAAGGTCAGTACAAAGGCGCAGCTCGCCGGCAGAAGTCAGAACTCGGATTTGAGGAGTCGGTCGAGGCCTACGTGGCCGCGCGGGGCACGCGCTCGACCGAGGCTGACGTCGGTTCCCTGATCGCAGCAGTGCGCGACATCTCCGGTCGCGGACGCGAAGGGTGGCGGCATGTTGCGTTGCGAGAAATCGCCGCTGTCGATGGTGCGAAGGTCAAGGTGGATGCATCCGAGGAGTATCCGATCGTCGGCGTCCTGAATGCTGGTCAGGGGTTGTTCTGGCGCGAAACGATCTCCGGAGCCGACACGACCTATGCGACGCTCCAGCGCATTCGGACTGGACAGCTCGTCTACCGCAAGTTGACGGCATGGGAGGGCCCAATCACCGTCGTTCCAGCCGAGTTCGATGGTGGGTACGTGTCCAGCGAGTTCCCCACCTTCACGCTCGACGAGGACGCTGTGCTTCCGGAGTTTCTCGCCCTTGTCTGTCGGAGGCCAAGCTTCTGGAACGAGATGCGTATTCGCTCGCGAGGCACAGCCGAACGTCGGGGCCGCTTGAACCCAAAGGATTTTCTGACCGTAGAGATCCAGCTACCCGACCTGGACGCTCAGGCCCGGTTCGTCGAACTCGAGCGCGTGATCAGACGCATTGACGCTGAACGAGCGGCCCTTGGGGCCGTCGGCGCTGCTGCCCTCGAGCGCTTGCTGTCACCCGGCCAAGACCCAGCGTGACGATGCTCGGCACCGAGAAGCCCGTCCAAGAGAAGATCGTCCGCGATCTTGCCGCCATCGGCTGGCGTCCGGTCGAGCGCAAGGCGATGAACGAGCTGCGCCAGGGGCGCATGGGCGAGGCACTTGTCGAGCCGCTGCTCGTCGACGCCCTGCGCGCCCTGAACGAAGACCTGAGCGAGACCGAAGCGCTGCAGGTCGTCGAGGCGTTGCGGCGCGTCACGGACTCAGAGTCGTTCCTCGAGATGTTGCGCGACGGCTTCGACATCCCGCTCAACCCCGACGAGGGCTCACGCCACATCACCGTCGTCGACTGGTTGCATCCCGAGCGCAACGACTACGTCGTCAGCGACGAGTTCGCGCTCGAGACCGGAGCCATCCGCGAGCCGCGCGTCGACGTCGCCTGTCTGATCAACGGCATTCCGCTCGGCCTCGTCGAGACCAAGGCCTTCAACGACGACTGGAAGGAGGCCGTCTCGGACTTCGAGGGCTACTGGGCCGACGCGCCCGAGCTCGAACGCTACGCCGCCGTCTGCGTCGCCACGAATGGCTTCCGCTTCCGCGTCGCACCGAGCGGCGCTCGCGGAGTCTCGAGCTACGCCGAGTGGAAGGACACCTGGCCACACGAGAAGCCGGCCGCGGCCGAGCGCGAAGACCGCGAGCTCGAGATCGGACTGCTCGGGCTGCTTGATCCGCATAACCTCGCCGACGTCGCCGCTAACTTCGTCGTCTTCGAGACGCGCGGCGGCGTCACCAAGAAGAAGCTGGCCCGCTACCAGCAATTCCGCGCTGCCAACAAGCTGGTAGGGCGCGTCCTCGACGGCGAGCACGACCGCGGCATCGTCTGGCACACCCAGGGCTCCGGCAAGAGCCTGACCATGCTCTTCGCCGCACGGAAGCTGAAGAACGTCGGACTCAACAACCCGACGATCTTCATAGTCATCGACCGCCGCGACCTCGACGACCAGATCAACGAGACGTTCACCGCCTGCCAATTCAAGGGAGTCAGCCGAGCGACGACGCGCACCCGGCTCAGCTCGCTGCTCGTCGCCGACGCCCGCGGTGTCATCATCACCACCGTCCAGAAGTTCGACGAGCAGACGTCGACGCTGGCCGACCGCGACAACGTGATCGCGCTCGTCGACGAGGCGCACCGCACGCACGAGGGCCTCTACGGGATCCGCATGCGCGGCGCGCTGCCGAAGGCGAAGTTGTTCGCCTTCACCGGCACGCCGATCGAGTCGATCGACCACTCGACTCGGCGTGCGTTCGCCCCGGAGATCGACGGCAAGTACGAGAGCTACTTCGACGCCTACTCGCCGAAGGAAGCGATCGAGGACGAGGCCACTGTCGAGGTCGTCTACGAGCCGCGGCTGCTCGAGCTAGCCCACTTCAAGGGCGACGAACTCGATCGCTCGTTCGCCGCCTTGGTCGACGAGCTGCCCGAGGAGGAGCGGGAGAAGGTCAAGGCCGATGCGGCGCGGCTGAAGGTGGTGGCCAAGGCGCCGGCCCGCCTTGACGCGGTCGCGGCCGACGCGCTCGCCTACTTGCGCGAGCACGCCTTCCCGCAGGGCTTCAAGGCGCAGTTCGTCGCCGTCGATCGGGAGGCCTGTGCGCTTGTCGCCGACGCCCTGCTCGAGCTCGGCGTTCCCGCCGAGGAGCTCGCCGTCATCTACACGCCGCACGGCAAGGAGGACGCCAAGCCGGAGAACGAGCATCTGCGCCGCTGGTCGGCCGACGCGCAGTGGCGCCGACTGCACGGTTCGCAGGCGAGTGGGGAGGACGTCGTCGTCGGCGAGGACTCCGAGCTCGACCTTGGCGAGGTGCAGGCGCGCAAGAAGTTCATCAACGCCTTCAAGGACGACGACTCGCCGCTCAAGGTGTTGATCGTCACCGACATGCTCTTGACCGGCTTCGACGCCCCGGTCGAGCAGGTGATGTTCCTCGACAAGCCCTTGCGTGGCGCAAAGCTGCTGCAGGCGATCATGCGCACCAACCGGCCCTACCCGGAGAAGGGCAAGGACCGCGGCGTGATCGTCGACTACTGGGGCGTGTTTGACCGCCTCCAGGCGGCCTTCGCCGAGTTCTCACCCGAGGACGTCGAGATGGCCGTCCTCGATCTGCAGTCGCTCAAGGACAGCTTCCCGACGCTCGTCGCCGATGCGCTCGCGCTCGTGGCTGCCATGCCGCGCGACGACGACGAGTACGAGCAGATGATGTGGCTGCTGCGGCGGTTCATGGGTGACAAGGCAGCGGCCGAGTTGCTCGAGGAGCGCTTCCAGGCCGCCCAGTCGGCCTACGAGACGCTGGCGCCGGACCCCGCGCTGCTGCCTCACCTCGACGACTACCGCCGTCTGGTGCGCGTGCGGGCGCTGTGGCGGCGCGGGGCGAGGCTCGACGATCGCGACAGCGACTTCGACATTCGCGAGTACCGCCCGCACACTCATGCGCTCGTCCAGGAGGCGGTTGCGGTCGAGCGGCTCAGGCGCGACCTCCCGATCTACCGAATCGACGGCCAGTACCTCCAGCGCCTCGAGGAGGCGCCGGGGTCGCCGGAGGAGAAGGCGGCCGAGGTCGAGGCGGCGATCGAGTACGAGATCCGCGCCCGCGGCGGCGACAAGGATCCGGTTGCGCGCTCGCTGGCCGAGCGGCTCGAGCGCATCCGCCGCCAGAAGGAGGAAGCCGACGCTGACATGCTCAGCCTGCTCGAGGATCTCGTCGGCGACTGGGCCGCCGAGAAGGAGGCCCACGAGGCGCTCGGCCTCTCCGAGCGCGCGCAAGGATTCTTGAGCCTGACGCGTGCCCAGGCGCCGGCGGGTCTCGGCGACGACGCTCTCGTCGACCTGGCGCGGCGGCTCGACGAAGCCGTGGCCAAGCACGCGACCGTGAGCGACTGGGCCGAGCGCGACGATGTCCGTCGCGACATCCGCGGCGAGGCCATGCGGACGCTGCTGGCCGACGAGCAGACGCGATCGTTCGTCACGCCGGCGTTCCTCGACGAGCTGATGACCGTCGCGACAGCCAGGGAGTCGACGACAGCATGACTGCGGCCCGCGCCAGTGTCCGGAAGGTGTCGCCGCCGCAGCTACGGGATCGGAGGCCGCACCGCTTCGTCATCGGGGGCGAGACGTTGATCGTGCGTGTCCGCGAATCGCGGCGGGCGAAGACCCTACGGATCATCGTCGGGCCGCGCCGACCGCTGGAGGTGATCGTTCCCCGCGGCCTCGGCGCTGGAGACGTCGACGCCTTCCTCGAGGACAAGCGCCGTTGGGTCGAGACCAAGATCGCCGAGGCGCGCGCGATCCGCGAGCGGCCTCCCCAGCTTGGCCTCGAACGCGCCGGCACCGTCTGGCTCGCAGGCCGCGAACTTCCGATCGAGCGCCGTAACGGACGACGCGCGATCGCGATGCTGGAGGGCGATCGCCTGGTTGTCTTCGGCCCCGATGAGAATGCGGCGGCGGCCGTCGAGCGTTGGTACCGCCGCGAGGCGCGCCGTCGAATAGCGGATGTCGTGCGGCGGGAGGCCGAGCGGCTCGGGTACGAGTACCAGGCGATCGGCATCCGCGACCCGCGCACGCGCTGGGGCTCGTGCTCGCGTCGCGGCAACCTCTCCTTCTCGTGGCGGCTGCTGCTTGGGCCCGACGACGTGCTCGAGTACGTCGTCGTGCACGAGCTCTGCCATCTTCGCGAGCCGAGTCACCGGAAACCGTTCTGGCGACTGCTCGAGTCGGTTCGACCGGGCTGGCAGGAGCAGGCGCGGTGGCTCCGCGAGCACGGACAAGAGCTGCACGCCTACGACCCAGCCGTCTCACTGGCGAGCGCATCCCCATCTCCGCCGCTCGCGACGGCTGCTGGTTAGGACCGTCTCGGCCGACACTGTTGTCGCGCTGCGGTGGATCTCGGACATCGTCGTGAAGATCGAATCGCGCGCCTCGTCGGGCGTCAGTCCCCCGCGCGCTTACTACCCAATTGCGGGCGGGTTACTGCGCCGTGCAATCAATGCTCTGCGACCGAGCTCGTGTCCCGACTGTTGCCGGCTCTCGCCGAGCTACTCGCTCGTTCCTTTGATGGTGACGTCGACCTTTCGCTGCTCATCCTCGTCGGGTGTCGACGTTGCTGCCGAGGTCGGGAAGACGTATTCCAGCGCTTCGGCATCGCGGACGCCGCCGAAGGTTAGGTCCCCGCGGAGGCGGAGCGGGAGTCGTGCGAGCGGGTCGAAGATGAACCTCACCCGTAGTTCGCCGGCTCCCTCTTCAAGGCCCGCGACAACCGCCAGGAAGAAGTCGGGGTCGGTTCGGGCGCGTTCGACCTCGTTCGGCGTAAGCGTGATCTCGTTCGGGATCTCTCCGCCCGACGACATCTTGATCTCGAAGCACTGGCGCAGGTCGTCGATCGCGTCCGCGCCGACGCCGCGTCGGTGACGGAGATCGGCGACTTCGCCATCGCCGAGCGCGAGCGCAGCAATCACAGCGTCGTATGCGAGCTGCTCCCGCGCACTCATCGGCGGCAGCACGCTTGGCGGCCCAGGCGCTCCGCTATCCGTTGTCTTCCCGTCTAGGTCGCGGCCGGTTGTCGTGCCGGTCTTCGGCGGCGTGCCGCCGCCGGTCGTCGCGCGCTTCCGGGGCGGTGGAACGATGATCCCGCCGCGTGGAGCCCCCGCGTTGACGATCGTCCCCTGCGACGGCTCGAGCTTGTCGATCTCCTTCAGCTTGCGCACCTTGACGCCGCCGCCGCCGCCGGCCGTCGTGCCGGCGGCCGGCTTCTTGGCCGTCTTTCCCTTGCGGGTGCGCCGATCTTCAGCCTGGGTGCGCAGCTGAGCGAGCCGATCGTCCGTCGTCTCTTCCGCGTCGACGTCGCTCGAGAGGACGATCTTCTCGGCTCCGAGACCGCTCTCGGCCTTCTGCCACATCGCCACCCATGCCCACGCGACCTTTTGTCGGTCGCCGTCGAACAGTTCAGCGATCGCGCGGCCACCACCTTCTGCCGAACCGATGTCTTCTGCGGACCGGGCGAACAACGTCAGCGGCTGCCGGAGCAGGTGTGCCTCGGCCGGCGCGACAAGCCGGCGACCTCCGGGGACGGTCGCTGCGACCTCAAGATCACGATCGAGAACCAGGAGCGCTGCTGCGAGTTCGTCCCAGGCGACGGTCAACGTCTCGTAGAGCGCTTGGTCGCGGCGGGCGAGCTCGGTGCGGAGGTGCTCGACCGCGAGCACGAACCGCGGCCGGAACTCGTCGCCGACGGCCGCGCCGTAGCCGGCGTTCGCAACTGGCATGAACTGCTCCGTGCTGATCAGCGCGAGCCCGAGCGCCTCGATCAGCGATTCCATGTCGTCGATCGCGAATCCGGGCTGCCAGACACGTGCTTGATCGGCGACTGCGCTGGCCACGGTTTCGTCCGCGATCGCGTACACCGGTCGTCGTGTCGTCCACTCCTCGCCAGTCCAGACGGGAAGTGACCGCAACGTCGCGCGCAGTTGCGGCGTCGCGTCTCCGAGCGCGCGCGCCAGCGTCCGCACGGTCTCGATAATCACCGGACGATCGCCATCGCCAAGTGGCCCGTCGTCTGCGATTTCGCGCAGGACCGCGACGCAGTCTCGAGCCTCGGGAAGCGGGATCTGGAGGGTCCGCCAGAGCGGTTCGAGCAGCGATGTGTTCGCAACGAACGGGCGGCGGCGTCCGAAGATCGGCGGACCGCTCAGTACCTGCGCCGGTGCGTACCAGCGACCGTTGATCAAGAGCAGCCCGCGCACGCGCCCGCCGCGGCCGCCGGCGAAGTGCGACCGTAGCGCAGCGACCGTCATGTCGTCGACCGGTCGCTGGCCGCGGCCGTCCGCCGGGCAGGCGAGTGCAAGGATCCGGTACGCGGTCCGCGTCTGCTCCTCGACCGACACCCCGGTCTTGCCGGCGTCGCGTAGCTCTTCGAGCCGGGTCACGATGCTCGTCGCCGACGGGCCGCGTCTGATTCGTAGCGCCGTCAACGCAGGACTCCGCAGCACTTGATCGTCGACGCGCATCAGGTACAGGCTGCGTTTGTCGCCGACCGTCAGACGGTTCGCCTCGCTCGGGAGGTGCAGGTCGAGCGGTGCGCGCAGTGCGCCGGTTGCGCACGGAAGCCACGGTTCGGATGCGGCTCGAGCGAGCCAGGTCGCTATCACCTCGCCGCGGGCGTGCCAGTAGCCGTCGTAGCCCCAGACCGCCTGCGCGGTCGCGTGATCGGCGAACTGACGCTCCCAGCCGCGCGCCAGCAGCCCAAGAAGTGCAGCGGCCCGTCGTTTGCGGCCTGCGCCGGGCCGGTCGGCCTTGATGTTCTCGATCACTGCGTCCAGATCAGGCGACCAGCGGTCGTCGATCAGATGGGTGGCGCGTTGGTTGAGCGCGCGCAGCTCGGTCGCCTGCACCTCGGGGAGCCGCCACTGTTCGAGCGGGCTCACCAGCCGCGGGTCGCGGCTGTAATGCTGGATCTCGTTCGGGGGCCGCACTAGGCGCGGGAACGTCTGCACCCCGAGCCGCGCGAGCAGCCGCTGCGCACCGAGTTCGCGTCGACCGCCCGCGCGCTTGAGCACTAGCCTGTAGTCAGGCGATACCCAGCTGAGCTGCGGTGTCTTGCCGGCGGCGCGCGCGAAGCTGTCGGTCTCGCGGTCTATCTGGCGTGGCAAATAGGCCGTGCTCGGGGAGACCCAGAGCGGCTCGGTCTTACCGCGGTCGTCGTAGCGGAAGCCCCGAAGCTTGATCGCTCGGCCGATCTTCGGTCCGAGCTCGCGTTGCTCGTCGTCGCTGAGTCGCTCGAAGGCGTCGCGGAGGGAGAGGAGCGGGCCGTCGTCGAGCGGGATCGGTTCACGCCTCCCGCGCGCAAGCAAGGCCAGCGCTTCGCCGTCGGAGTCGTACGCGCCGACAAGCAACTCTTCGTCCTCGAGCTCGCTGCGCACGCCCCGTCCCATCTTGTCGCTGCCGAGATAGACGGGGTGGATGGCGAGGGTCAGGCCGAGCTGCGAGGCCAAGCTTTGCGGTTCGTCACGAACGACAAGCGACCGGGGTTCATCCCGGCGCGGCGGAGCGACGCGCGTTTCGTCAGCAAGCATGACGCCGCGCTTCTCGCAGAACTTGTCGAACACCTCAGCCTCGATTGCGGCGGTCGCAAACGCCACATACCACTGTGGTTCACGCTCTCCGAGCTCGGCATCGTCGAGCTCGAGCAGCTCGAGCGCTTCTTCAACATCGAGCAGCTGTGAGCGTCCGAGCTCTTGCACGACGCGTCGCCAGCGACCGAACCGGTCGCGCTGCGTAGGTGGAACAGCCGAGAACCCGTCCGCGAGTAGCTCCTGGTCGCTCCCGGTCAGGACGCTGTCGAGACCTGAGTCCTCGAAGACGATCTCGTCAAGCGGCCGCAGCGCGTCTTCCGCCCCCAGCCGAAGCTCGTCGGCGAGGCGGAGATGACAGCGGCCGATCACGTCGAACAGCAACCGCTCGCGCAGCCATTCGCTAATCCCGTCGGGGACGTCGTGCAGCAGCGGCACCGCTCCCCAAGCGCGTCGCGCATCACGGCTGAACAACTCCAGCGTAACGGCGGCGAGCAGGTCGCCTAGCTCGGCGAAGCGGTGCGCATTCCAAGCCCGCTCGTGCAAGGTCGAGCGTGCGGTGTCGGGGTCGAACTGTGCGTTGAGGCCTACGGGCAAGGTGGATGCGACCGGCAGCGGCAGCCGGTCGTACAGCAGCCCTTGTTCGGGCCGGCGCGGGACGCAGATGCCGAGAGTGGTTGTCGGCCCGGTCGCCTTGTTGTGCCGGCGCTCGTCTGCCTTCAACGGCATCTCGACGAGGTAGCGCGAGTAGGTCTGACTCCGCTCACGATCCGTGAGCTCGACGACTTCGACCTCGAGCTCGCGCCCGTGAAGCTGGATGTGCGCCATGCGGCGCTGCCGCCCGTGAAGCTGATGGTCGACGACAGCCGCGCCGCGCCTCAGGTCGATCTGCGCGACGCGCCGGACACTTCGCAGAAAGACGAGCGAGCGTGTGCCGAGTTCGGTCATGAACTGCTCGAGAGCCGCCGCGTCGACCTCGTCGTGGAGCGGTACGACCAGCAGCGTCTCGCGGGCCGAGGGGTCGTAGAAGCCCTCGATCGCGGGCTCGGGCGGGCAGGGTGCTGGCACCTCGCCCATGCGGAAGTGGTACGGATGGCAGTGTGCGTCGATCGGACCGCCGAGCGCGCGCAGCGTCTTCTGGCCGATCCCGAACCTTCCGGAGGCGCTCGGGTCGTCGGCTTTAGTGCTCACCCAGGGAAGCACCATCGCGCCGACGTGCTCCAGCGAAATTGGTGCTCCGTTGTGGACGATAAGCAGCTCCCGGCGCTTCTCGTTCACGCGCAGGGCGACGCGGAGCTCGGTGGCGCCGAGGTCATCGCCGTTCTGTATCGACTCGACGATGCCCTGGAACGGACGCGCGCTCAAGCTCTCTGCGCCGCGTTCGGATCCGCGGCGACTCGCCTGGAAAAGCGCCGGCTGGTCTTCGATGAGCTCTGCCAGTCGCTCTATCGCGGCCGCCGCGAATTCCGGTGAGGCGAGCTCGGTCAGGCTCTCCATCTCCGGCCAGCTATGAGCAAGGTGCTCGGCCGCTTGCCGGCCAAGCTGGCTGTCGGTAGTGGTCGCTGCCGCAGGTTCCGTCACGCGATCAGGATTGCAGCCGCAGCCGTGAACGAGAAGCGCCGCTCGTCGCGGCAGGCTTGGTCGTCTTGGTCAGAGCAGCCGATGCGTTCAGGCCCCTCTGTTCCACCTCACTTTGCGCGTCGTGGACCTGAAAGCTCCATAAACGGCTCCATACCTGACGCACGTTGGAGCCTATGCAAGTCGATCCGAGTTGGAAACGGGCTGTTTGCGGCGCTTTTGCAGAGCCCTCTGACGGACTCGAACCGTCGACCCCCTCCTTACCATGGAGGTGCTCTGCCGACTGAGCTAAGAGGGCGTGTCGCGAGTGTAGCCCGGTGCGTCGATCCGGTTGCGGTGTTTGCGTGGCGACGGCTTGTCTGACAGGGTCCGCTCAGCGCCGGCCCCGTCGCTCGGGGATCGGCCTCGAGGGGAGGCCAACGCGGATGGGAGTGCGAATGCACGTACGGATGGCGCGGTACACGACCACTGGAGACATCAGCGAGCTCATCAAGCGCGCCGAGGACGGGATGCTCCCGCTCTTCGAGGGCTCGCCCGGCTTTCGCGCGTACTCGATCGCGGTGAGCGGCGACGAGATCTTCTCGTTCAGCGTCTGGGACAGCTCAGACGATGCCGAGGCCGCGAACGCTGCGGCTGCGGGCTGGGTCGCGGAGAACATGGCTGACGACATCACGCTGACCGAGCAGAACTTCGGCGAGCTGATGCTGTCGACAGCGCTCGGCGTCTCGCCGGCGCGCGCCTGACCTGAGATTGCGGGGGGAAGCGCTTCGAGGGCGCTCCCCCCGCACGCTACGTCTCGAAGTCTCGAGAGGTCTTGCGGCCGCGACAGCGGACGCCTTCAGGGGGCTTAGCGCGATCGGAATCCGCTCGCGCGGATTCCGATCTTGCGCGGATGCAGGGAGGAGGATTCGAACCTCCGAAGGCTGAGCCAGCGGGTTTACAGCCCGCCCCCTTTGGCCACTCGGGAATCCCTGCGGGGCGGGTGATTGTAGCCGCGGCCCGGATCACGCCCTACGATCGTGACGTGGAGCGTTTCGATGCTCTCGTGGTCGGTGCCGGGCCTGCGGGGTCGGCGACGGCGCTGCATCTCGCGCGGTCGGGCGCGCAGGTTCTGCTCGTCGACCGGGCGCGATTTCCGCGGGACAAACCGTGCGGCGGTGGGCTGACGGGGCGTGCGCTGAAGCACGTCCCCTGCAGCGTCGAGCCGGTCGTCGAGCGCGTCGTCGATCGGATGGTCATGCGCGTCGGGTACCGCGCGACGCTCGCGCGTGGGGGCGACGAGCCCCTGATCGCGATGACCCAGCGCCGTCGCCTTGATCTCCATCTCGCGGAGCAGGCCGCGGCGGCGGGAGTCGACTTCCGGGACGGCGTCTCCGTCACCGACCTCGAGCTCGAGGACGGCCTCGTTGCCGCCCGCGTCGGCGGGTCACACGTGCGTGCCGCGTTCCTCGTCGGAGCCGATGGCGCCAACGGCATCGTCTCGCGCGTAGCCGGTTTGGGCGACGGGATCGTTCGCGGCGTCGCGCTCGAGGGGAACGTCCCCTGGAGCGTGCTCGAGCCTGGGTTGTACGAACGCGCCGCCTGGGTCGAACTCGGCGTCGTTCCGGGTGGCTACGGATGGGTGTTTCCGAAGGGCGATCACGCGAACCTCGGCGTCGGCGGCTGGATGGAGGAGGGGCCGCGGCTGCGCGAACACCTCGAGCGCCTGGCCCAAGCACACGATGTCGACCCGGCCGCGGTGACCGACGTACGCGGACACAGGCTTCCCATGCGGAAGCTCGGCGCGCCGGCCGCGCGAGGCCGCACGCTCCTCGTCGGAGACGCGGCTGGTCTCGTCGACCCGCTCTCCGGGGACGGCATGTACGAGGCGTTCGTTTCGGCGCGACTCGCTGCAGAGGCCATCACGGCGGGGCGCCCCGAGGAGTACGAGTCGGCCCTCTCGGCCTCGCTCGACCGCCACGCAGCGGCGTCATGGAAGGCGAAGCGTGCAGCTGACCGATACCCGCGCGCCTGCCTGTGGGCGCTGCGTGCGCCAGGGGTTTTCGATGCGGTGTCCGGGCTCCTTCGCGGCGAGCTCGCTCATCCGAGCGACGCGCCTCGGATCGCACGGCCACCGCTGCGCCTGCTTTCACGCCTCGCGCGCGCGGCACCTACTGCTCGCTGAGGGAAGGCGTTTATTACGCGACGCGTTGTTCGCGGTCGGGCCGAAGTACCACCGGGCCGAAGGCGAGCCTCGAGCCGACGTGCAACGCCTGCGCCGGTTTGGCGTAGTAGAAGCCCTGGCCGAGCGTGCAGCCGATCGAGCGGAGCATCTCGTCCTGTTCGGCCGTCTCGATTCCCTCGGCCACGACCTCGAGGCCGAGTGTCTCGGCCAGGCGCAGGATCGCGTCGACGAACGTGCTCTCCGTCTCGATGCGGTCGACGAACGGCTTCGCGATCTTGAGCATGTCGATCGGGAAGTCGCGAAGGTGACTCAGGGACGAGTACCCCGTTCCGAAGTCGTCGAGCGCGAGCCG
>Ga0136631_10000028_pt1 | contig 37248 bp, 43 predicted proteins | sample AntDrymUQ6012206_2_FD_104655 | JGI IMG/M metagenome (GOLD analysis project Ga0136631, IMG submission 104655) | Polar desert sand microbial communities from Dry Valleys, Antarctica - metaG UQ601 (22.06) | ecosystem: Environmental > Terrestrial > Soil > Desert | place: Antarctica: Dry Valley... | reverse complement strand
GTGTGCAACAACGTTTGAGCCCATCTCCGTCCTCCGGGCGATCTGGTCTCGGGGGAGGGGGCAAACGCAGCAACGGGCCAGACCGCACTGGCGTGTGTTCTCCCTCCCCCGAGTCGGATGAGTTGTTGCCTGACCCCGGGCTCGGCAAACGAGACCTCACACAGTCTTTACGTGGGCACGGTTGGGGCTGCGAGCTGGAACGTGCGGCGGACGGTCGCTGCGCTGGCCGAGCCGTCGTTTGGGCATCCCTCGTTCGAGGCACGTCTGCGCGAACCTGCGGCGCTTCAGACGCCCGCCGAAGCACGCCGAATCCGGCGTCTTCTGCGTGCTCCTCTTTCCCGATTCAGCCGAGAAACGATGCCGCCGCCCCGGACGCGGATCCGCAGCCGTCAGTGAGGAGCTGTGTGGGTCGTCGACGTGGTCCTGCAGAGCGGACGTGAGACCTACACGGTCTTCTGCGTCGACCCGCGGGAGCACAGCGGTGCGCGCCGTCGACGGCAAGACGGCGCGAGCGACCTGTCCGCGGAGCTTCTGAAGGCCGCCCGCCGCACGAGCGAGACCGTGACGGAGCGCAGCCACAGGCGGAGATTCCGCGACTACAAGCTCTGACGGCGCAGCGGCCGAGTGCGCCCGATCCGCGCCTTGCTACCGTGGAGTGGGAGAGAGGGGAACTGTCGTGAAGGACAGGAATGCGCTGTGGCTGTGGTCACTACTCGCGTCGCAGCGACTGCGATCAGCTGCACGCGAACACTGGAAGCGCGTCCTCGCAGGTGCGCTCGTCGGTTGGCTCTTCGCGGTCGTCGGAGGTGCGTTCGCCCTCGCGTCGCTCGAGTTTCACGGTCTCGTATCGGGCACGACGTCCGACGAGCTCGGGATCGTGATCGTGCTCTACGGCGTGGGTGTCGGGGCGCTGAACACGTATACGTTCAGGCCTGCTGCGCAGAAGCGGTGAGTCTACGGCTGCTGGAGCGGATCCACGAGCTCTACCGCTCGGAGCACGAGGCGATGGGCGAGCGCGGGACGCTGGAGCGGTTGGAGCGCGCGCGCGAGTGGGATCTCGCCCCGACGCTCGCAGCCCGGGGCGTCGTCGTGTTCCCGCACGCGGGCGTGCTCGATTGCGGGCATCAGGTCGCGGCCGCCGTGCACGGCTGTCTGGACAGTGGGGCCGACCGTGTGATCGTCGTCAGTGTGCTCCACGCGTTCACCGACGAGATGCAGGATGCGCGCACGCGCGTCTCCGCGGGCGCGAGTCCCTCGTCCTGGCCGTTCTGGGGCATCCAGGGTCCCGGCATCGACGGTCGTGCGGAGTGGCGCGACGATCACTCGCTGATCAGCTTCAGGCACTTCTGGGATGCGGAGGTCAGGCGGCGTGGTGTCGCGGAGCCCAAGGTGATCGAGCGATATCCCTTCCTCGCGGGCGGCCACCCCGAGCGGCTGCCCGGCATCGAGGAGCTCGCGTCGCTCGCAGCGGACTCGGTGATCGTCTCGACCGCAGATCCATTCCATCACGGGATCGGCTACGGAGATCCTCCCGAGCGTGCGCTCGCTCCCGACGATGGCGGGCTCGAGCTGGCGCGAACGACCATCGAGGACGGCATCGACCTTCTCGGTCGCGGGGACTATCTCGCCTACGACGCGCACTGCCTCGAGGCGAAGAGCGACGCGCGCGATGCCGGGGTCGTCTTCCGGTTCCTACGAGGGCCGCTCTCGGGAGCGATTCTCGACATGACCTACACGGATGCCTCCGAGCTCTACGACGCGCCGGCGCCGACCTGGGTGGCCGCCCCGCTCGTCGAGTGGCGACCCGCCTAGTGGTTAGCGCACGAGCCAGAGCTCGCGCTGCGGCGTCGAGAGCCACTCGATGCCGTCGTCCGTGACGAGCACGTCCTCCTCGAGGCCGATGTAGCCACGCCCGGGCACCGCGGTGCCGTATTCGAGCGTGAACACGTTCCTCGCTTCGACGACGCCGTACGGCGCGGCGCCGTAGCGATCCCAGCGCGGCGCGAGCACCGTGCCGCCGTCGTGCGCCGAGCGCCCGAGCTGATGGCCGAGCGCGTACATCGGCTCGGGATATCCCGCCGCCACGAGGCTCTCCCGGGCGGCTGCGTCGACTTCCCAGCCCGCGACGCCCGGCCGGAGCACCGCAACGCCTGCGTCGACCGACGCCCAGAGTGCGTCCCAGGCGCGTCGAACGTCCTCCGGTGCGTCCGTCTCACCGTGGTCCGGGAAGTACCAGACCCGCTGGAGGTCGCTGCAGTAGTCGTCGCGGGAAACGCCGAAGTCGACGTGCAGCAGCTCGCCCGAACGCGTCCGGAGCTCACCGGGAGGGCTGTGGCCGACCTCCTTCTCAGGACCGGCGTTGACCGCGGGACAGTGATCTCGTTCCCACGCGTAGCCGAGGCCTCGACGCTCGATCTCGGCGTGCATGATCCCCGCGATCTCGACCTCGCTCAGGTCGGGCCGCAGTGCGGGGGTGACGGCGTCGAAGATCTCTTCCGTCTCGCGCGTTGCGCTACGAATGCGCTCGACCTCGTCGGGCGACTTCCGTCCGCGAAGCGCGTTCACGATCGCTTCCGACGGGACGAAGCGGTCGGCGTACGTATCGGCGAACGTGTCCTGCAACACGCGCCAGAGCCCGTGCGTCAGCCCGTCCGCAGCGGGATCGCTCTCCGAGTAGTTGAGCGCGATCGTGCGGGGCGCGAGGCGTTCGACCGTGTCACGTAGGGCGGGGCGAATGCTCTCGTCGTAGCCGATCACTTCGTAGGCGCCGATCTGTTCCACCGACGGCGCGTCGAAGCGCCCGACGATGGCGATCCGCTCGCCGGTCGCGGAGACGAGGAACGCTCCCTGCCAGGCGCTGTACACGCCGGCGATCAGGCCGACGCTCGGGTCGCTCGTGAGCGAGGTCTCGCGGACGAACGTCAGCCACAGGTCGACGTCCTGCTCGCGCAGGATCTCGACGGCCTGGTCGAGCTTCTGCTGAACGAGCGTCGAGCGTGGCGGCATGGCGCGTGACGCTACCAGCGGCGGTCGGCGAGCTCGGAGCCGTCGCACTCCCCGGTCGGGCCTTCACAGCAGCCGATCTTCAAGCGGCAGAGAGGACACTGGAAGGTGCCGTGGCGCCACTCCATGTGTGCACCGCAGCGCAGGCAGATCTCGACGATCTCGCGGGCAGCTTCGGCGGCCACGCGTCTACCTTAGGCCGCGAGGAGGACGGCTACGATTGCCCCTCCGGCGCCGTGGCCGAGTGGTTAGGCAGAGGCCTGCAAAGCCTCGTACAGCAGTTCGAATCTGCTCGGCGCCTTCTCCCGTTGCGCCCTCGGCTGACGGCAGAACGGATGTGGCCGTTTGTCGTTGCGTTCGATCGGGGTAACACGCGTTCATGGCCGCGCCGCTTCTCCAGGTCTACCTGCGCGACCACCATGCAGCCGCAGCCGGAGGTGTTGCGCTCGCCCGGCGCGCACTTGGCGCTCAGGACCCGATCGCTGCTCGGATCGCACGCGACCGTGAGACGCTCGAAGAGATCATGGGTCAGCTCGGCATCTCGGCGAATCCACTCAAGGTCGGTCTCGTGCGGATCGTGGAGCGCCTGAGCCGACTGAAGTTGAACGGCCGGTTCGTGCGGCACTCCCCGCTGAGCCGCGTCGTCGAGCTAGAGACGCTCGTCGTCGGCGTGCGTGGCAAGGAGGCGCTGTGGACGGCACTTCGTACTGCAGGCGTTCGCCTCGAGGGCATCGACCTGGACGCCCTCGTCGACTCGGCGCGAGCACAGGGCTCCGAGCTCGAGGCACGGCGTGTGAGCGCCGTGTCGAAGGTGTTCGCAGGCACGGCGCCGGCGGCGACCCACAAGGTTGCATAGGAACGACGGCCGGGTTCGCTGGAGGGTCTGATTCACTCGCGCCGTACAGGCGTGGATGCGTGGGTGAACGCGGACGCGCCTGCCTCGTGATCGCCGAGCACGAACATGAGCACGTCATCGTCATCGTCGTCGGCGCCGGAGTGGCCGGGCTCGCGCGTGCACGCCTCTGGCTGGCAGCGGTCTCTCGGTGTTGTGGACCTCGCCTGATCCCCGTGGGAAGACAGGCTGCCGCTCAGCCGTCTTGTAGGTCGGATACCGACCCGAGGAGGATCACATGCAGGTGGTGCAGGCACGCGCAACATTCGTCACGCCCGAGACGTTCGACGAGTCGCTCACCACGATCGTGGCTCGCAGCGTGCTCGAGGCCGCATTGAAGGAAGACGAGTCGGCGGAGCTCTGGTTCGAGCTCGGAACCGAGGACGGCGAGGACGTCAACAGACTGTCCATCGACCTCTCGTCGACGGACATCGAGCAGCTCCTGCGGCTGTCGTCGGAAGACGAGATCGCGTTGACGCTCGACGGAGAAGGTGTCGAGAGCCTCTTCGGCGAGCCGGATGTCGAGGGTCACGGCTTGAAGGGTGCGATAGCGATCGCCGTTACGAGCGCCGCGATCCTCGTGCCCGCGTCCCAGGCCGCGGTTCCGCAGGCCACCGCGTCGGCGACACAGCAGGCGAAGATCCAGGCGACCGCACAGGTCGCGCCGGCCGCGACGGCGCAGGTCTCCAGCCTCGCCGCCCGTGCGCAGGTCGCGAGCCAGCAGGCCAAGGCGCAGGTTGCCAAGAGCCAGGTCGCGAAGGTCAGCGGTCTCAAGCTTCTCCGAAGCGGTCTCGCGCGGTAGCGGCACGTCGCATCGGCTCCGTGGCTACTCTCCGGAGCCGATGACGGCTGTGCGGATCGACGGGAGAGAGCTGGCGCTGAAGGTGCGGGCGGAGGTCGCCGAGGACGTGCGCGCGTTCGGGCAGCCGGTGTGCCTCGCGACCATCCTCGTGGGTGACGATCCTGCCTCGCATGTGTATGTCGGCTCGAAGCACAAGGCGTCGCACGAGGCTGGGATCGACTCGCGCGATCACCGCTTCCCTTCGGACACGGCCGAGAGCGAGATCCTCGAACTCATCGCCGAGCTGAACGCGGACGACGCCGTCGACGGGATCCTGGTGCAGCTGCCGCTGCCCGAGCACATGGACGAGCCGACGGTGCTGCGCGCCGTGGACCCGGCGAAGGACGTCGACGGATTCCACGTCCAGAACGCAGGCTTGCTCTATCTCGGAGAGCCGTTTCTCGTGCCCGCGACACCCTCCGGCGTGATGGTGATGCTCGCCGAGCACGGCGTCGAGCTGAAGGGGAAGGAGGCCGTCGTGATCGGCCGCAGCGAGATCGTCGGCAAGCCGATGGCGATGCTGCTCCTCGCCCAGCACATGACCGTCACGATCTGCCACTCGCGGACCGAAGATCTCGCGGGACACGCACGCCGCGCAGATGTTCTCGTGGCAGCAGTGGGCCGTCAGGGGCTCGTGACGCCGGACATGGTCAAGCGTGGGGCGACGGTGATCGACGTCGGCGTCAACCGCACCGACGAGGGCAAGCTCGTCGGCGACGTCGATCCCGGCGTGTTCGACGTGGCCGGGCTCATGACTCCGGTGCCGGGAGGCGTGGGCCCTATGACGATCGCGATGCTTCTTCGCAATACGTTGACAGCTGCGCAACATCGCCGCTCGCAGGTTGCGGTCAGCGGTTCCTAGGCGCTAGCGTTCCGGCCGTTGTGTACACCCGGCGTCGGCCCGCGATGGGCGGACGTCATCGCTGTAGGAGGGACAAGTAGTGGAGCAGGGCACCGTCAAGTGGTTTTCGAACGAGAAGGGCTACGGCTTCATCGAGCGCGAGGGTGGGGACGACGTCTTCGTCCACTTCTCCGCGATCACGATGGACGGCTTCAAGACCCTGACCGAAGGCCAGCGTGTGGAGTTCGAGGTCGTCCAGGGTCCCAAGGGTGCCCAGGCCGCGAACGTCTCGGCAGCAGCGAGCTGACCGAACGCGTATCGATGTAGCGGCGGGCTCCCGAGAGGGGGCCCGTTGCTTTCCGCAGATCGAGAATCTGCTGAGCAGATCCTCGATCGCGAGGATCCCTGAAGCGCCCCGGCTTCGCCGGTGCGGTCGCAGCGACCGACGAACGATTGGGAGAATGAATCGATGGCCATATCCAGAGCTGAGGTGCTCCACGTCGCGCGGCTTGCGCGGCTCGCTCTGACCGACGAGGAGGTCGAACGGCTCACCGAGGAGCTCGGCGCGATCCTCGACGCCGTCGGAGTGGTTGCAGAGCTCGACCTGGCAGATGTTCCACCGACGTCGCACCCGCTCGACCTCGTCAACGTGTGGGACGAGGACGAGCCGCGCGCGTCGCTCTCCCTGGACGAGGTGTTCGCGAACGCGCCCGCTCGTGACGGCGACCACTTCCGCGTCCCGCCGGTCGGTTAGTGGCCGCTCCGGGAGATATGTCCCTGCTTCGCGCGGCTGCAAACGCTTCGCATGCCGTCGTCCTCAGTCGGCCACATACCTATAGGTATGTGGCCTCCCTGCGTCCTAGGCCTGCTCGGTTTTCGCCCGCGAGTCAGGGCCCTATCTCCCGGAGCAGCCACCAATGATCGACACGCTGCGACTCACCGCCGAGGGCGCGATGGCGCTGCTCGAGCGCGGCGAGGTCTCCGCCGCCGAGCTGCATGCGGCGTACCTCGACGCGATCGCCGAGCGCGACGGCGAGCTCCACTGCTACCTGCGCACGTCCGAGGAGCCGAGCGGCGACGGTATCCCGATCGCGCTCAAGGACGTGATCTCCACGAAGGGGATCGAGACGACGGCGGGCTCGAAGATCCTCAGCGGGTATACGCCCGTGTTCGACGCGACGGTTGCTGCTCGCGTCAAAGGCGCCGGGCTCTCCCTCCTCGGCAAGACGAACACAGACGAGTTCGCCATGGGCTCGTCGACGGAGAACTCGGCATGGGGACTGACGCGCAATCCGTGGGATCCGTCGCGCGTTCCGGGCGGTTCGGGGGGCGGCACCGCAGCGGCGGTGTCGGCCGGCCTCGCGCCCTGGGGCCTCGGCTCGGACACGGGCGGGTCGATCAAGCAGCCGTCCGCGCTCTGCGGGAACGTCGGTTTGCGGCCGACGTACGGCACCGTCTCTCGGTACGGCGTCGTCGCGTTCGCATCGAGCCTCGACCAGATCGGGCCCGTCGCGAAGACGGTGCGCGACGTTGCGCTCCTTTATTCGATCATCGCCGGTCGCGACCCGCTCGACTCGACCACAGCGGATCTGCCCGAGGCGGTGGAGTTGCCGGAGGGCGACTCGCTCGACGGAGTCCGGCTCGCGGTGCCGAAGCAGGTGGAGGCGCTCGAAGCAATCGAGCCCGGCGTGCGGGCTGCGTTCGAGCAGTCGCTCGCGCACGCGCGCGAGCTCGGCGCCGAGGTGGGGGAGTGCGACCTGCCGCTCTCGTACCGCTACGGGATGCCGTGCTACTACCTCGTCGCGCCCGCCGAGGCGTCGTCGAACCTCGCGCGCTACGACGGCGTCCGCTACGGGCCACGTGTCGACGGGACGACGTACGACGAGATGGTGGATCGCACGCGCGACGAGGGCTTCGGCCCCGAGCCGAAGCGCCGCATCATGCTGGGCACCTACGCGCTGGCTGCCGGGTACTACGACGCGTTCTACGGCCAGGCGCAGAAGGTGCGTACGCTGCTCATCCGCGAGCATCGCGAGGCACTCGACGGTGTCGATGCGATCGTCACGCCGACCTCGCCGACCGTCGCATTCCCGATCGGGGACAAGGCCGCCGATCCGCTGGCGATGTACGCCTGCGACCTCCTGACGATCCCGTCCTGCCTGGCCGGGCTCCCCGGCCTGTCGATCCCGTGCGGGCTGTCGGACGGATTGCCGGTCGGTGTGCAGCTCATCGGGCGGCAGTTCGGCGAGAACGGGCTCTTCCGCGTAGGGCATGCGCTCGAGCTGACGATCGGGTTCGACACCGTTCCGGAGCGCCTGCGGAAGACGAGGGCGTGATGGCGAGGTACACGGATGCGGAGGCCGCCGCGCTCTACGACGTCCCCAACCCGCCGGGGCCGGACGACGACTTCTACCTCGAGTTGGCGCTGCGGGCCGAGGCGGTGCTCGACGTCGGCTGCGGGACCGGGCGGCTGCTCGGTCGCGTCCGGGACGCCGGTCGCACGGGCCGCCTGTGCGGAGTCGATCCCGACGTCGCGATGCTCGAGGTCGCGCTTCGCCGGGACGACGTGGAGTGGCTGCTCGGCACGGCGGCGTCGCTGGCCTTCGCGGACGAGTTTGACCTTGCGGTCATGATGGGGCACGCCTTCCAGTGTCTCGTGGGTGACGACGAGCTGCGGGCGTCGCTCGCGGCGATGCGGCGGGCGCTCGTCGACGAGGGCCGGTTCGCATTCGAGACCCGTAACCCGGTCACCCGGGCCTGGGAGGACTGGCACGGGAGGGTGCTCGACGCCGTCGACGCCTCGGGCAGACGCGTGCACGTCTCGTACGACGTCGAAGCGTTGGACGGCGACGTAGTCACCTTCACCGAGACGACGAGCGAGTCCGACGGCACGACGATGCGCGTCGATCGCGCGAGCCTGCGCTTCCTCGACGTCGATGAACTCGACGCCGGGCTCGCTGAGGCGGGATTTGAGGTCGAAGCCCGTTACGGCGGTTGGCGGCGTGAGTCGCTCGCGCCGACGAGCGCAGAGATCGTCACGGTGGCTCGCTGCGTCGCCCACGGGAGGACGCGGCTGCGATGACCTGGGAGCCGGTCATCGGTCTGGAGATCCACGTCCAGCTCAAGACGCGCACGAAGATGTTCTGCCGCTGCCCTGTCGGGTTCGGGGCAGGTGAGAACACGCAGACGTGTCCGGTCTGCCTCGGCTTCCCCGGAGCGCTGCCGGTGATGAACCGCCGCGCGATCGAGTGGACGATCAAGCTCGGGCTCGCGCTCGACTGCGAGATCGCCGAGCACGCGGTCTTCGCACGCAAGAACTACTTCTACCCGGATCTTCCAAAGGGGTATCAGATTTCTCAATACGATCTACCTTCTTGCATAGGCGGCAAGGTGCTACTGCCTACTGCAGGCGGCGATCGTGTGATCGGGATCGTTCGCGCTCACCTCGAGGAGGACGCCGCGAAGACGGTTCATGTCGGCGGTCGCTCGGGCCGGATCGGCGGTGCCGACGCGTCGCTCGTCGACTACAACCGCGGCGGCACGCCGCTCGTCGAGATCGTGACGGCGCCGGACATCCGCACGGCGGAGGAGGCGAAGCGGTTCCTCCAGCTCCTCCGCCAGACGATCGTCGAGCTGGGCATCGCCGACGCGGAGATGGAGAAGGGGACGCTGCGCGTGGACGCCAACGTGTCCGTGCGGCCCGCCGGTTCCGACGAGCTGCGCACGCGCACGGAGATCAAGAACATGAACTCCTTCAATTTCATCGCACGCGGGATCGACGCCGAGGTCGCGCGGCAGATTGCCGTCTGGGAGTCCGGCGACGAGGTGCGACAGCAGACCTACGACTTCGACGCCGGGACGGGCACGCTCACGGCGCGGCGCACGAAGGAGGAGGCAGACGACTATCGCTACTTCCCCGAGCCCGATCTCGTGCCTGTCGAGCCCCCGGCAGAGCTAGTGGAGTCGCTCCGTGCGGAAGTGCCCGAGTCGCCGGCGGCACGCATCCGTCGAATCGAGCCCGCGCTCGATCTCGAGCGCGCGACGGTTCTCGTGACAGGCGGTCTCGACCGGCTCTGGGACGAGACCGTCGTCGCGGGCGCGGACGGCGTGGCCGCGGCGAACGTCATTGCGAACACCCTCGTCGGTGCGGGTATCGACCCGGCCGCGGTGCCGGCCGGCGAGCTCGCGAAGCTCGTGGACGCGCGCGACCGCATCCCGCGTACGGCGTTCGACGAAGCGATCTCGAAGCTCGGCGACGAGGGCTTCAACGCCGATTCCTACCTCGCGCAAGAGGCCGTTTCGGACACGGGCGAGCTCGGGCCGATCGTCGACCGGATTCTCGACCAGAACCCGGGTCAGGTCGCCGCCTACCGCGGCGGGAAAGAGGGCCTTCTCGGATACTTCGTCGGTCAGGTGATGAAGGAGACGCAGGGCAACGCCAACCCGCGCGTCGTCTCCGACCTCGTTCGCGAGAAGCTCGCCGGCTGAGAGCGTAGAGGCGAGGCTTGCCTCGCCCTCGGCCCCACAGAAGGACGAGGGCGACCCAAGGGTCGCCCCTACGACTTCGGGATCTCCAGCTCGCGGCCGACGTACAGACCCGAGCTCTCCGCCTCGACGAACGGGGCCATTGCCCGCTGACGCTCCGCCTCGACCTCCGACAGCCGATAGGTCTCGCGCGACTCGAACGAGTCCCACACGGAGATGCCCACGACCTCGTTTCGCTCCTCCGAGAAGCACTCGTACGCGCTCAGCATGCCCGCGGGGAATGCGCTCGGCCGCCACGCTCGCCTGAACTCCTCGTACGTGCCGGGTCTGATCCGGCGCGTCGTGATCCAGACGACGTCCTGCTCGGGCTTCACGCGCTGACCGTAGCGAACCGCTTCCGAGCGTGCGGCGAACCAGCGCCGAACTCCGTTGCAAACGGGGAACCGCCTGCGAACATCGGCCCTCGCTCGAATCCGACTTACGACCCCTTCCAAGGGGTCAAGGATCTCGGATCCGGGCGAACCGTGTTCGCCGGGCCGCGCGACGACCCGTTCTTCGTCGATCTCGGCTCGATCTTCGACCTGGGCGGCCTGCGTCCGTTCAATGCGGCGCACATCATCCCGCTCGAGAACGAAGGCGGCGAGGACGGCGTGCAGAACTACAACGTCTTTTCGATCGCCATCCAGGTGCCGAAGACCGATCTGCTGCCATCGCCGATGGCCGACGGAAAGATCGGTATCTACGCGACCGCAAGCCGCGAGGCCACGCGCGGGCTGAACGGCGACGGGACGGTCTCGACGTCGGGCGAGTGGGTGCAGGTCTCCCGTCTCGGGAATCCGCTGGTCAACGAAGTCGTGATCCCGATCGGCCAGAAGGATCTGTGGAACTCCTCGGATCCTGCGGGCGACTCGCAGTTCGCGAGCCGGTACACGAGCCCTGAGCTCGCGGGTCTCGTGAACTTCCTCTATCCAGTACTGCCGGACACTCCGACGACGAATCGCACCGATCTCGTCGCAGTGCTCTTGACCGGCGTGCCGGGGCTGAACTTCACCGGTTCGACGCAGGCCGATCTGCTTCGTCTGAACACGGCCGTCGCGCCGACGAAGAAGCCGGAGCCGCTCGGTGTGCTTGCCGGTGACCTGCAGGGGTTCCCGAACGGGCGCCGACTCGCAGACGATGTCACCGACATCGAGATCCGGGCGGTGGCCTGCGGCTACGGCTCGTTCCTTGCCGGGCTGCTTCAGTGGAGCGTGCTCAGCCCCGTGGCGCGCGCTCGCCGACGCGGCGGTGTGGGTGATGGAGCGCGGAGGGCGAGAGGCGCGGCCTGTGCTCGACTGGACGGGACGGCTCGGGCGTTATCCGGCCGCCGCTGCGCTGTTCGCGTTCGTCGCGCTCGAGCTCGCACATCCACGGCCTGCGTATCCGCGGACGCTCGGAATCGCGATCGCGCTCTACACGTACTGGGCGCTCGCGGGGATGGCGGTGTACGGCCGTGATCCGTGGACGCGATACGGCGAAGGCTTCGCCGTCGCCTTCGGGCTGCTCGCGCGGATCGCTCCGTTCGCCGTGCGGGACGGGTCAGTGGTCGCTCGGTGGCCGTTCACGGGGCTCGCGGGCGACGATCGCATTCGCGGCACGCTGCTCTTCGTCGCGGTGCTTCTCGGGTCGACGAGCTTCGACGGCTTCGGTCGCTCCAGTACCTGGCAAGACCTTCTCGGCGAGCTACGCGCGGAGCTCGCCGGCTCGTCCCAACGGACTGTCGACCTCGCGACGACGTTCCTCAACCTCGGAGGGCTCGTGTTCTTCGTGGCGGCGATCCTCGCGACCTACCTCGCGGCGGTCGCGGCGGTGGAGAAGCTCGGCCGCAGCGATCGCTCGCTCATTCCCGACTTCGTCCTTCCGCTCGTCCCCATCGCTGCCGCGTATCTCGCAGCCCACTACTTCACGCTGTACCTCATCCAGGGCCAGTTCATCATCACGCTCGCCTCGGACCCGTTCGGGCGTGGCTGGGATCTCTTCGGGACGGCAGACTTCGCGCCGAACCTCGCCATCGTGTCGCCGGAAACGGTGTGGTACGTGCAGGTAGCGGCGCTCGTGGTCGGGCACGTTGCGGGACTCGCGATCGCCCACGACCGTGCGGTGGCCGTGTTCCAGGGCCGGAAAACTGCGCTCGAGGCGCAGCTTCCGATGCTCGGCCTGATGGTGCTCTACACGCTCGGAGGCATGTGGCTGCTGACTCGTGGCTAATGGGGCATGGGGGCATCGCCGGCGCGATCGTCGAGGCGTCGATCGCCCTTGCGGTGGTCGGCGTGCTCGTCTGGGCGTGGCTTCGTGAGCGGCGCCGGGGCCACGAACCCGGCATAGAGGAGCACGGCGGCGAGGGCGACGGCGGGCGCTAGCGCTCCGACGCCGAGCCCGGCGAAGCCGCTTCCGATCCCCGCTACCGCGATCCCCGCGAGGATCAGGGCGTTGCCGAGCGGGCGCGCACGGAAGGTCGCGAGCGCGACGACGACCACGGCGAGCGTCCCGAGCGAGTTGCCGAGGATGGCGAGGATGCGCGCGGGCCACAGTTCCAGCACGTCCTGTGCTTCGGGGATCTCCGTTCCCGCGAGCTCGGTCTGCAGCGGAGCAGCGATGGCCACGCCGACCGCGAGGCCGACGTAGACGAGCGCGATCGGAGTCACCCTCGGGCGCCGGACGAGCAGAAGCGATCCTGCGCCGAGCAACGCGGCGGTGAGGAGGCCTCCGCCGAGGTAGTACACGCGGAACGCCGCCTCGCTCCAGCCGGCCGCGGCGCCCCAGGCGAGGGCACCCGCTGCCAGCGCGTACGCCGCGAGCCCCGCCGCCCAGGCAGCGAGCTCCGGTCTCCGTCGCGCCCGGTACCGGCGCACGAGGTCGCCCGAGAGCCGGAGCGCGATCAGCGCCGCGGCGAACGCGAGCAGCGCATCCACGGAAAGGACTGTATTGCGTTGCCAGCGCTGTACCATCGCGCGCGTGCTCCGCCGCCTCGCCGGAGCTCGAGAAGACGCAGGGCACCGCACCGTCGTCGTGGCGCGCGGACACGACCGGCGAGCGAATCCGGTTCACGTCAGGAGTGCTCCCGGACACGATGCGCTGGACGAATCGACCGACGTTCCAGCAGCTCATGTCGTTCGGATCTCATCGGCCGCGGTAGCTACCCTCGGCGCGTGAGGAAGCGCTACCTCATGGCCCCCGGGCCGACCCCCGTGCCGCCCGAGGCGCTCGCCGCCGGCGCGGCGCCGATCATCCACCACCGCGGCCCCGACTTCCGCGAGCTCATGCTCCGCACGCTCGCTCGGTTGCGGCAAGTCTGCAGGACGGAGAACGACGTGCTGCTCTTCACTGCGTCGGGCTCGGGTGCCTTCGAGTCGGCGATCGTGAACCTGCTCTCACCCGGCGAGCGCGTGCTCGTCGTCACAGCGGGCGAGTTCGGCGATCGCTGGTGCAGGATGGCTGCCGCCTTCGGTGCGGACGTCCACGAGCTTCGGTACGCCTGGGGCGAGACGCCGCAGCCGGAGGACCTCCGATCGCGTCTCGATGAGACGGGAGCGAAGGTCGTGATCGTCGTGCACTCGGAGACGTCGACCGGGGTCGTCGCAGACGTGCAGACGCTCGCGCGGATGGCACGCGAGGCTGACGCGCTCGTCGTCGTGGACGCCGTGTCGAGCCTCGGCGCGGTGCCGCTCGAGACCGACGCGTGGGGGCTCGACGTCGTCGTCGCCGGCTCGCAAAAGGCATTGATGACGCCTCCGGGACTCTCCCTCGCGACCGTGTCCGCGGCCGCGTGGGAGCGAGCGAGGCGTTCGACGATGCCGCGCTTCTACTTCGACTGGGAGCGCACGCGGGCTGCGCTCGAGGGTGGCTCGACGCCCTTCACCCCCGCGGTGACCGTGGTTGCGTCGCTCGACGTCGCCCTGGGCTTGCTGCTCGGGGAAGGACTCGACGCGGCTTTCGCCCGTCATGCGGCGCTGGGCCGAGCCTGCCGCGAGGGCGTGAAGGCGATGGGGCTCGAGCTGTTCTCCCCGGACGAGGAGCGATCGGCGATCGTGACGGCGATCCTGACGCCAGACGGCGTGAACGCGAAAGAGCTCGTCCTCGAGCTTCGCGACCGCTTCGGCATCACCGTCGCGGGGGGACATGGCGAGCTCGGGACGCGCATGTTCCGGATCGGGCACATCGGCTACTACGACGTGCTCGACATCACGACGGCACTCACGGCAGTCGAGGCGCTCCTCGTCGAGCGCGGAGCGCCGATCGAGCCAGGTGTGGCGACCGCGCGAGCGCTCGAGGCGTACCACGACGCCGCGCGTGTCTGAACGACCCCGAGTCCTCGTCCGCGAGCCGATTGCAGCCGCGGGTCTCGAGCTCTTGAAACGAAGATTCGAGGTGGTCGAGGACGGCGAGTCGGATCTCGCGGAGATCATCGGCGACTTCGATGCGATCGTCGTGCGCTCGGCCACGACGCTCGACGCCTCGCTCATCGAGCGCGCGACACGACTCAGGGTCATCGGGCGCGCCGGAGTCGGCGTCGACAACGTCGACGTCGATGCCGCCACGCGACGCGGGATCGTCGTCGCGAACGCCGCGGAGTCAACGGTCGACTCCGCGGCCGAGCACGCGATCGCGCTCATGCTCGCGCTCGTCCGCAACATTCCGCAGGCGCATGCTGCGCTCAAGGCCGGCATCTGGGATCGCGCGCGGTTCACGGGAGTCGAGGTCGCCGGCAAGACGCTGGGCGTGCTTGGTCTCGGGCGGATCGGGCGGCAGGTCGCGCATCGCGCGCTCGGGCTCGGGATGCGGGTCGTCGCGTACGACCCGTTCGTCGCAGCCGAGCGCTTCCGCGAGCTTGGCGTCGAGACGCGCGGCTCGCTCGAGGAGATCTACGCCGAGGCCGACGTCCTCACGCTCCATCTCCCGCTGAACGACGAGACGCGCCGGCTCCTCGACGAAAAGGCGTTCGCGCAGATGAAGGACGGCGTGCGCCTCGTGAATGCCGCACGGGGCGAGCTCGTCGACGAGGAGGCGCTCGCCGACGCCATTCGCTCGGGCAAGGTGGCGGGCGCCGCGCTCGACGTCTTCGCGACGGAGCCGTACGCGGGGCCGCTGCTCGAGCTCCCGCAAGTAGTGGTCACGCCGCACCTCGCAGGGTCGACCGCCGAGGCGCAGGATCGTGCGGGGGTCGTCATCGCCGAGCAGGTCGCGGCGGCGCTCGCCGGTGAAGTCGTCCGCACGGCGGTGAACATCCCGGTCGTCGACCCCCGCGAGCTCGAGGTGCTCGGCCCGTTCGTCCCTCTCGCCTCGAAGCTCGCGCGTCTCGCCATGGCGCTCGCGGGTGCGTGGCCGTCTCGCATCGCCGTTGCGGTGCACGGGCCGCTCTCCGAGCACGACACGCGCTTGCTCACCGTCGCCGCGCTGAACGGTGCGTTCCAGGGCCGTGTCGACGAGGCGGTGAACGAGGTGAACGCGCCGCTCATCGCAGCCGAGCGGGGCATCGAGGTCTCCGAGCAGCGCTTCGCGGCGTCTCAGCACTACACGAACCTCGTGCGCGTCGTCGTCACCGCGGGTGGGGAGGAAGTCGACGTCGCCGGCACGACCGTGGGGCCCGAGCATCGCCTCTTCCTCGCGGGCGCGCTCGGCTTTTCGATCGACATCGAGCTCGCGCCGCACATGGCGTTCCTCTCGTACGACGATCTTCCGGGAGTGATCGGCACGGTCGGGACGATGTTCGGCGAGGCGGGCGTGAACATCGCGAACATGGCCGTCTCGAGGACGACGGAGGGCGGGAAGGCGCTCATGGCCTTCTCGATCGACTCGGCGGCGCCTTCCCAGCTCGTGGAGCGTGTCGACGCGGCTGGCTTCGACGACGTGCGCTTCATCCACCTTGGTTGAGGTTCCGTCACTCGGCGCACGCGGCGGTGGCTGGGTTGCGCTCCAGCTCGTGCTCATGCTCGCGATCCTCGCGCTCGGCGTCGTCGGGCCGGGGTGGGGCGACGCCCGCTGGTGGCTCAAGGGTGCGGGCGTGCTCCTCGTCTTCGCCGGCGCTCTCGTCGTCGCGAAAGCCGCCCGCTCGCTCGGCTCCGGGTTCACGCCGTTCCCGAGACCGGCGGAGGAAAGGCGTCCTCGTCGAGGAGGGGCCGTACGCCTTCGTGCGCCATCCGGTGTACTCAGGCGGGCTCCTGTTCGCTTCGGGCATCTCGCTCGCGCTCTCTCCGTGGGCGCTCGCGGCGACCGGTGCGCTCGCCGTCGTCTGGGCGCTCAAGGCCCGCGTCGAGGAGGAGTTTCTGCACGAGCGGTACCCCGGCTATGCGGAGTACAGCTCACGCACCCGCAACCGGCTGATCCCCTTCGTCTACTGACGTAAGCGCGAGCGCGACGGCCTGGTCGAGCGTCAGCGTATTGCCCCGCTCCCAAGCTTCCGCGAACGCAGCGTCGTCGAGCCCGCCGCGTATCAGCTCGAGGGTCGCCTCGTTTCGCTCGTCTTGGTAAAGAGGTACCTGAATTCCTTGCTGCTCGTGTAGGTGGAGTGAGCTCGACAGCAGTCGGGCGGCAATCTCGAGTTCCCGTGAACGCGCGTGGATCGCGGCCAAGCGGCTGAGACTGTCGAGCACGTGTTGAACATCGCCCTCGTCACGTCGGATTCGCAAACCTTCCTGCGCCGCTTCGACGGCGTCATCGAACCGGCCCGCATCGCGAGCATGTGAGGACGAGATGTCGAGCGCAAAAGCCAGATCCCTGGCGTTCCCCGTTGCTCGGGCTTTCTGGAGGAGCTCTTCGGCCAGCTCCTGGGCACGCCCGAGGTCGCCGAGCTCCTCGTACGCCCACGAAAGGTTGAAGCGCACGAGCTGAACGTCGTGCTCGGCGCCGAGGTCCGTGAAACGCCGCAGCGCGTCCTCGAGGGGTGGCTGCGCTCGCGCGAAGTCGCCTGACTCGATTGCGACGTAGCCCTGAAAGAAGGTCGCGCGCGCGATGCCCCAGTCATCCCCCAGGTCGCCGTAGAGCGCAAGCGCCTCGTCTGCGCTGAGACGCGCCCGCCCGTACTCCCTGATATCGACCGCGAGGGCGACGGCGCCCGTCAGTGCGGACGCCCGAGCAGCGGTGGGTGAGGCGTCGCCCGCCAGAACCTGGTCGAGTCGGCTCATCCCCTCGGCGTGGTAGCCGCGAACTGCCCAGAGCCGCCACGTCGCGCCGGCGAGTCGGAGGGCGGTCTGTGCATCTCCCGCAGCGGTGAGGCGGTCGAGCGCGGCGCGGACGTTGTCGTGCTCGGTTTCCATTCGGTCCAGCCACTCCCTCGACACCGACACATCTCTCGGTAGAGACTCCGCTTGGGCGACACACCACTCCGCGTGCCGCCTGCGCAACCCCTCCGCCTCTCCCGACTCCTCGAGCCGCTCGCCCGCGAACTCGCGGATCGTCTCGAGCATCCAGTAACGAGGCCCGAGCTCCGAGTCGCGCTTGCGTAGGAGACTCTTGTCCAGCAGCGACTGCAGTGTGTCGGGATCGGCTCCCGCGACCTCCTCCGCGGCCTCGTACGTGCATCCCCCGACGAAGACGGCTAGCCGCGCGAACAGCTGCTGCTCTTCTTCGGAGAGCAGGTTATGGCTCCACTCGATCGTCGCCCGCAGAGTCTGCTGCCGGGGGTCGGCGTCGCGAACGCCCTTGAGCAGGTCGAGGCGCTGCGAGAGCCGCTCGAGCAACTGCTCGGCCGAGAAGACGGCGGTGCGGGCGGCGGCGAGCTCGATCGCGAGCGGGAGCTCGTCGAGCCGCGCGCAGAGCTCGTCGACGGCCGGCGTCGGAGTGAAGCCGGGGTCGACGGCGCGCGCGCGGGCCGTGAAGAGCGCCGCCCCGTCGTCCTCGGCGAGCGGTGGCACCGGCCAGGCCTGCTCGCCGCCGATGCGCAAGCGCTCGCGACTCGTCAGCAGCAGCCGTGACCCGTTCGAGGAGCGCAGCGCCGCGATCTGCTCGGCCGCCTCGGGCAGCAGGTGCTCGACGTTGTCGAGGAGGATCAGCAGCGACGTGGCGGAGAGGTGCGCGACGAGTGCGTCCTCGAGCGGCGTCCCCGACTCTTCGCTCACCGTCAGCTCCCGCGCGAGCGAGGGCAGGACGAGCTCGGGATCGCGAAGCGGCGCGAGCGGCACCCAGTAGACGCCATCGGGGAAGCATTCGGATGCTTCTGCGGCCGCCTGCAGGGCAAGGCGGGTCTTGCCCGTCCCTCCGGGGCCGGTCAGTGTCAGCAGGCGCGTGTCGTCCTGTGTCAGCAGCTCGACCACCTCGGCGAGCTCCGCCTCGCGTCCGAGGAAGGGTGTCGCCGGAACCGGGAGGTTCGTGCGATAGAGACTCTTGAGAGGCGCGAACGTGCCCTCACCGAGCTGGTAGACACGCTCGGGCGCGGAGAGGTCCTTGAGCCGGTGCTCGCCGAGATCCGCGAGCTCGGTCTCGACGAGCGACGCCGTCGAGGATGAGACGAGCACCTGTCCGCCGTGGCCGGCTGCGGCGATGCGCGCCGCGCGATGGACGTCGGCTCCTACGTAGCCCTCGTCGGAGAGGAGTGGTGTCCCCGTGTGCAGGCCCACGCGCACCTGAATCGGTCCCCAGGCGAGCGCCTGTGTGAACGCGCCTGCCGCGCTCATCGCTCCCGGCGCCGTCGGGAACGCGAAGAAGAAGGCGTCGCCCTGGGTGTCGACCTCGACACCTCCCTCCGAAGCGCAGGCGTCGCGGATCACCCGCCGGTGCTCGGCGAGGGCGTCCGCGTACGCCCTCGCGCCTAGCTCGTGCAGCAACCGCGTCGACCCCTCCACGTCGGTGAAGAGGAAGGTGACGGTGCCGGAGGGGAGGTCGCGCGGCACGGGGCGAATCATGCGCGATACGGCAAGTGCACGGTAGGCTGGAGCGCGTGGTGGGAGCCTGGCCGGAGCCCGTCGAGCGGGTGTCCGCTTTCCTCCGCGAAGCGGGTGTTGAGGCGCGTATCCATGAGTTCTGCGACGGCACCGCGTCCGCGCAGGACGCAGCCGACGCCGTCGGCTGCGAGCTCGGCCAGATCGTGAAGTCGCTCGTCTTCGTGTGTGACGGACGGCCCATTGTTGCGCTCGTCCCGGGCGATCGACGTGGGGATCCGGTGAAGGTCGCACAGGCGGTCGAAGCGAGCTCGGCACGGGTCGCGAGGGCACAGGAGGTCGAGGAGGCGACAGGGTTCGCACCAGGCGCGGTCGCGCCGTTCCCGCTTCCGCACGTCGACACCGTGCTGATGGACAGTGCCCTCTACCATCACGACATCGTCTGGGCCGGCGCGGGCTCGGCTCACCACATCATGGGAATAAGCCCGACCGAGCTGGGTCGGCTCGCCCGTGTGCGGCCGATGGACGTCGCTGCAGACCAGGCTTACGATTCGTCGAAACAAAAGGAGACCTAAGACCCGATGCAGGAGACCGAGAAGATCTGGATGAACGGCGAGCTCGTCGACTGGGCGGACGCGAAGATCCACGTCGCGTCGCACGGGCTCAACTACGGCTCCGGCGTGTTCGAGGGCATCCGCTGCTACGACACGCCAGCGGGGCCGGCGGTGTTCCGGCTCACCGACCATCTCGCTCGCCTCGAGAACTCGGCGAAGGTGCTGTACATGGATCTCCCGTACTCGGTCGAGGAGATCCGATCGGCCGCACACGAGCTGATCGCCGCGAACGGCATCGCGTCCTGCTACCTGCGACCGCTCGCGTTCTACGGCTACGGCGAGCTCGGCGTCTCGTCGATCGGCAATCCCGTCGACGTCGTGATCGTCAGCTTCCCGTGGGGCGCGTACCTCGGCGAGGACAGCCAGACGCTCGGTATCACAACGAAGATCTCGAGCTGGGAGCGGGTCGGGCCGAACGTGATCCCGCATGTCGCGAAGGCGACCGGGATCTATCTCAACTCGATGCTCGCCACGATGGAGGCGCGACGCGGGGGCTACGACGAGGCGATCATGCTCTCGCACGACGGCTACGTCGCCGACGGCCCTGGAGAGAACATCTTCGTCGTGAAGGACGGCGTCCTCTACACACCGCCCCTCGCGTTGTCGATCCTCCCGGGGATCACGCGCGACACGGTCATCCAGATCGCCCAGGACCTCGGGCACCGCGTGGAGGAAAGCCTGCTCATCCGCACCGACCTCTATCTCGCTGACGAGGTGTTCATGGTGGGCACGGCGACCGAGGTGGCGCCCGTTCGGGCGGTCGACGATTGCGAGATCGGAGTCGGGCCGGTCACGCGGGAGCTCCAGCGGGCGTACCTCGACACCGTGCAGGGACGGAGCGAGCGCTGGAACCACTGGCTCGACATGGTCGAGATGTCGCCCTCGGCGGCGTAGCCTCCGGTGGCGGCGGTCAGGACGATTGGTCTGTCGAGCCCGTGGCTCGACGAGCGTGAGGAGGAGCTCGTCGCAGACGTGCTCCGCTCGGGACGCCTCTCGCTCGGGCCGACGATCGACCGCTTCGAGGAGGCCTTCGCCGAGGAGGTCGGCGCGCCGTATGCGGCTGCAGTGTCGAGCGGCACGGCGGGCCTTCATCTCCTCTGCATCACCGCCGGCGTGTCTGCCGGAGACGAGGTCGTGACGTCGCCGTACTCGTTCGTCGCCTCGGCGAACTGCGCGATCTACGAAGGGGCGACTCCGGTCTTCGCCGACGTCGACCGACGCACGCTGGCCCTGTCGCCGGCAGCGGTCGAGGCCGCGATCACCGATCGGACGAGGGCGGTCGTCGCGGTCGACATCTATGGGTATCCGTGCGAGCTCGACGAGCTTCGGGCGATCTGTGACGCCCACGGCATCGCGTTGATCCAGGACGCGTGCGAGGCGCTCGGCGCCCGCTACAAGGGCGGGGCAGTCGGATCGCAAGGACCGTCGGCGGTCTTCGCGTTCTATCCGAACAAGCAGATCACGACCGGCGAAGGTGGAATGGTCACCACACACTCCGAGAGCGAATGGCGCCTGCTGAAGAGCCTGCGCAACCAGGGCCGTGCCGACTCGAGCGGCTGGCTCGAGCACGCCCGGCTCGGGTTCAACTACCGGATCGACGACATCCGCGCAGCGATCGGGCTCGGGCAGCTCGAGAAGCTCGCTGCCATTCTCGAGGCCCGTACCGAGGTCGCCGCGCGGTACTCCTCGCTGCTCGAGTCGATCCCGGGTCTCGAGCTCCCGTGTGAGGACGACGCGGATCACGAGCGCTCGTGGTTCGTGTACGTCGTCACGCTTCCGGTCGGCGCTGACCGTGAGGCGGTGATCGCGACACTCGGCGATCGCGGTGTGCAGACGGCCCGCTATCTGCCGTGCATCCACCTGCAGCCGTACATGCAGGAGCGCTTCGGCTATCGCGTCGGGCTCTGTCCGGTGGCGGAGGACGTCGCGTCGCGGACGCTCGCGCTGCCGTTCCATGCGCGCCTCGGCGAGGACGATCAGGCGTACGTCGCGGAAGCATTGAGCTCAGCTCTCGTCGCGTGACCCGCGGCCCATCCCAAGGCGAGGCGCTCTCGACTTGGGGAATGTGGGCGGTTGCAACCGCGGCCGTGCTCGTCACGTACAGCTGGGTCGATCCGGCCGCGACGTACCACGTCTCGCGCGACGGGCTCGCCGGCGGGCTTAGTCGCGGGCTGACCGTCGTGAACTTCCCGATCGCGCTCGTCGCGATCGCGCTCGTCCTCAGCGCGATGGCGGCGCTTCCCGGCGCGGCGTGGTGGGCGGCTGCGCCTGCGATCGTGCTGTGCGCAACGATCCCGTGGTTCGTCGATCAGGCCGCTCTCGACGCGCGCTGGGTCAATGCGATCCCGGCGCTCGGTGTCGTCATCGCACTCGCACTGACCGTCGTGGCCGCGCGCAAAGCCGGGGCTGCGTTCGCGCCGAGGCGTCCGTGGGACGGCTGGCGAGTCGGGCTCGCGGCCGTCATCACGCTGATCTCGCTGCCGTGGATCGCTGCGGAGCTCGGATTCCATTTCCCCGGAGACCTCTTCATGGGCGAAGAGCTCGGTCGCGAGAACGACGGCACCCTGATCGCGGCCGTCCACCTCGGCCACCATCACGGCACGGACGGCGCCGTGCTCGTGCTCACCGCGCTGCTTCTCTCGCGTGTTGCCATCGAACAGCGAGCGCTGCGGATCGTCGCGTTTGCGTACCTCGGGTTGATGCTCGCCTACGGCGGCGTCAACTTCGCGCAGGACGCGTGGAACGAACAGATCGTGAAGCGCGGATGGACGGACGAGGGCATTCCCTCTGCGCTCCTGCCGGGCCTGAAGCCGATCTGGGCGGTCGTGATCGGTCTCGCTGTCATCGCGACGATCGGCTTGCTCCGGGAAGAGAAGCGCACGTCATACTCCGCCCCATGACGGTCCGGATGGTCTTCCTCGGCTTCGGGAAGTACGCACGTGCCGACAAGATCTACGCGCTCGAGCCGATCGTCGGAGACGACCGTGGAGGAGGGAGGCGTACCCGCGTCTGGGTCGAGGGCGTCTCCGAGCCGCTCGTCGCCTCGCGAACCGAGCGGACGATCCTGCACGACATGGGCCACGAGGCCGGCGACTCGGCGCTGCTCGACGGAGCGCTCGATCTCGCCGAGCGCCTTGTTGCCGCGGCCGACGAAGGGCGCGTCGACCTGGGCGACCTCGGGCGCCGTGCCCGCAAGGTCCTCGCAGCGACGGCACGACCCACCGAGACCGAGCCGCTCTTCTGAGCGCGACGCGTGCGTTCTTCGCGCGCGGCGCGCAGGACGTCGCGCGGGAGCTCGTCGGCTGGACGCTCCTCGTCGACGGTGTCGGCGGCGTGATCGTCGAGACGGAGGCGTACGAGCCGAACGATCCCGCGAGTCACTCGTTCGGCGGGAGGAAGACGCGGAACGCGACGATGTTCGGCCCACCGGGACGGCTCTACGTCTACCGGTCGTACGGCATCCACTGGTGCGCGAACGTCGTGTGCTGCGAGGAGGGAGTCGGCGCTGCGGTCCTCTTGCGCGCGCTCGAGCCGACGGATGGGCTCGACGTCATGCGTGCCCGCCGCGGGCTCGACGACATTCGTCTGCTCGCTACGGGACCAGGCCGGCTGACGCAGGCACTCGGGATAACGAGCGCGCACGACGGGCTCGACGTCCTCGCGTCACCCTTCACGACGCGACCGTCCGAGGCCTCCGTCGACGTCGTCGCCTCGCCGCGCGTCGGGATCACGCGCGCCACGGATCGCCTCTGGCGCTACTCGCTCGCCGGCTCTAGCCTCGTGAGCCGTCCCCGACCACGACTCTGACGCGCAGACCGGGCGCGACGGCGACGCCGGGTTCCGGCACCTGGCGCAGCACCGTTCCCTCCCGGCCCGGAGCGGTCCTCGCGACCAGTCGCAGCTTGAGTCGCTTCGCCTCGCGCTGCACGTCCGCAAGGCTCGAGCCGATGAGGTTCGGGAGGATGCCGTGCTTGGCCGTCGTCACGAAGATCGTGACGCTGTCGTTCGCCGACAACCCGCCGCGCCGCGGGTCCTGATTCACGACGAGCCCGGGAAACTTTCCGGGCGTCGCGAGTGAGTACGCGACGTTCGCCTCGAGCGGCTGCGCCGCGAGCTCGGCCTCCGCTCCGGCCCTCGTCATCCCGACGACGAGCGGCACGGACACCTCGTTGGGCTTGCAGTCTGCTTCCGTGTCCGGGCCGAGCCCGGAGAAGTAGGCGACGAGCCGAGCGCTGCGGCAGTAGCCGTTGTCGAGCTGCCACTTCCCGTCGCGCTGCACGACCCACGTCGATGCGCCGCCGAGATAGGGCGGCGAGTCGAACGACAGGTCCTCGTCCTCGTCGATCTTTTCGACGAACGCCTTCCAGATCAGCGCGGGAAGCGTTCCGCCGGCGACCGGCTCGCCGTCGAACTCCGTGAGCATCGGCCTCAGTGCATCGGGGTAGCCCACCCACACGGCGACGACGAGGTCGGGCGTGTAGCCGACAAACCACGCGTCACCGTAGTTGTCGGTCGTCCCCGTCTTCCCGGCGATCTCGCGGCCCGGAATGGCAGCCCGCTTCCCCGTCCCGGACTGGACGACGTCCTCGAGGATGTCGGTGAGGAGCTCCGCGTGGCTCTCCTCCATGACCTGCGTTGGGATCGGCGCGTTCACGTCGATCTTGCTCGACCGAGCGCGCTCCACGGTCTTGACGACGAGTGGCCGGTTTCGGAACTCCGAGCCGTCGACGCGCCGGCCCTCGTTGGCAATCGTTGCGTACGCGCGCGCCATCTCGAGCGGGCTCACCGCCCCCGAGCCGAGGCCGATGGAGAAGTACGGTGCGAGGCGGCTGCGAATCCCGAGGCTGTGCGCCGTGGAGACGATGGCCTTCGGCCCGACGAGATCGGTGAGCTGCGCGTAGACGGAGTTGTCGGACGACACCATCGCGCGCGACAGGCTCACGCGTCCCAGGTACGTCTTGTCGTAGTTCGTGACCCGCCAGACGCGGTCTCCCGCATCGATCGACACGGGCTTCGACTCGAGCTCGGTGACGGGGGAGATCCCCTCGTTCATCGCCGCCGCGAGCACGATCGGCTTGAACGCGGAGCCGGGCTGTCGCTTGGCCTGTGCCGCGAGGTTGAACTGGCTGTCGCGGAAGTTCCGCCCGCCGAACATCGCCTTCACCTCACCGGACTGCGGATGGATCGCGACGAGTGCAGCCGCCGGGCCGTCCGGGTTGCGCAGCACCTTCTCGATCGCTGCGCGCGCCTTCAGCTGGAGGTCGAGGTCGATCGTGGTCGTGACCTTGAGCCCGCCGCCGAAGACCCGTCCCGCGCCGTAGCGCGCTACGAGCTCGTCCTTCACGTAGTTGACGAAGTACGGAGCGTCCCCCTGCGTGCCGGGGAGGCGGATGTCCTCCGGATCCGGCAGCACGGCCTTGTCGGCGCCGACGACCTGGCGGGGCGTGATCTTTCCCTGCTCGAGCATCATCGAGAGGACCTGCCGCCTCCGGAGCGTGGCGTTGCGCGGGTTGGCGGAAGGGTCGTACAGCGACGGATCCGCCGGGATCCCGGCGAGGAGCGCGGATTCGGCGAGGTCGAGATCCTTCGCGCCCTTCTTGAAGTACGCGCGCGCTGCCTGCTGGATGCCGTATGCCCCGTGGCCGAAGTAGATCGTGTTGAGGTACGCGGTGAGGATGCGATCCTTCGTCCAGTCTTGCTCCAGCTGCCAGGCCAGGGCCGCTTCGCGAACCTTTCGCGCGATCGTCTTCTCGTTCCGGATGTACGCGTTCTTGACGAACTGCTGCGTGATCGTCGAGCCGCCCTCGACGATCCCCTGCTGGCGGACGTCCTGCCAGAGCGCACGGGCGATGCCGCGAACGTCGACGCCGTTGTGCTCGTAGAAGCGCTGGTCCTCGACCGAGACGATCGCCTGACGCATGATCGGCGCGATGTCCTCGGTCTGCACGAGCACACGGCTCTCCTCGCCGCGCAGCACCGCGAGGACGCTGCGTCCGTTCTCCGCGTAGACGACCGTGTCGACGTCGGAGTGCTGGGTGGCCGGATCCAGCGCCGGGATCTCGCTAGCGACGGCGCGAACGAGCCCGAATATGAACGACAGTCCAGCGGCCATGAAGAGGACGGCCACTAATGCCGCAAGACGACGCTTGCGAACCCGGCGCCGCGGACGCGGCGACCCCTTCTCTCTCCGAACCCGCAAGAGGGCCGATTCTAGCTTCGGGCGGGCGTTGTTGTTCCCGCAAAGGGTTCGTTCAGACGGGATTCGACGCGACGATCGGCGGAGTCGTAGGCGCATCCACGCCTCCGGCGTCCTCGACCGTGACCGCCACGACGTCGCCTGCCGTCACCGTTGCCTCGAGACCGACGATCTCCGTACCGTCGCGTCCGGGGAAGAGCCCGGCGCGACTTGCCGTGGAGAGATCGCCTCCGGCCACGATCCACATCTCGTACGTCTTTCCTTCCGGAGCCGGATCGAGGCCGTCGAGCACGAGGACGGCCTGTCCGTCCGCGTCGACGACGAGGCGACCCGTGCCCTGCTGGAGCGCCACGCTCTGAGCGGCCGGATCGACGAGAACCTGCGCTGCAGCCTGCTGGCGCGCCAGGGCGGCGCGCGTCTCGTCGAGCTCGCTCGAGAGGTTCGACCCCCACAGCCCGACCGCGAGCGCGACGACGGCTGCGACCGCAGCGACCGCACCGAGCACGGGCGCGACGCGTCGGCGTCGTGGCTCGAACGGCACGACGTTCTGCAGAGGCTCGGCGCGGATGTCCGCGATGATGCGCTCGCGCAGTGCCAGGCTCGGCTCCGGCCCGGACGCCGCGACTGCCAGGGCCTCGGTCGTCGTCCAGAACGACGCAAGCTCCTGCTGGCAGTGATCGCAGTGCGCGAGGTGCGCCTCGTAGGCGCTCCGCTCGTCGGAATCGAGCGCGTCGAGCGCGTATCCGGCGGTCAGCTCGTGAATTCCGGCTTCCATGATCCTTCCTGTGCCGAGTCGTCGAGGATCTCGCGCAGCCGCGCGAGTCCGGCGAACATCCTGCTCTTGATGGTGCCGAGCGGTACGCCGAGCCGTTCTGCCAGCTCGGATTGGGAGAAGCCACCGTAGTAGGCGAGCTCGAGTGCCTCACGCTGGGTGTCGGGCAGCTGCTTGAGAGCCGATTGAACCCGTTCGCGCTCGAAGCGCAGCCACGCCGCCTCCTCGGTCCCTTCCGTCGTCTGGGTGAGCTCCATGTCCTCCGTCAGCGGCTCGACCGCGCGTCGCTCCTCGCGACGCACGAGATCCACGGCCCGGCGGTGGACGAGTGTGAGGATCCAGGTGCTCGCCTTCGCGCGCTCGGCGCGAAAGCTCGCCGCGTTCCGCCAGACCTGGAGGAATGCCTCCTGCACGGCGTCCTCCGCGTGGCGCTCGTCGCGCAGGATGCGGAGCGCCAGTCCGTAGGCGACACGCGACACGCGGTCGTACAGCTCGCCGAGCGCACCTTCGTCTCCTCGCGCGACCAGCGCGACGAGTGCCTCGTCGGACAGATGAGCTTGGTGCTTGCGCATGGCGAAGCGGTTTTCCGGCGCGGGCAACGCTAACACGGCAGGTGAAAGACGTTTCGCTTTCGCGCTCATGGCCCTACTTCGCCGAGTGTGACGTTTCGGTTCGGATCGGCGACCTCGGTCGAACCGCCTCTCGGCCGGTCGCGAACAAGTGCTGTTCCCGAACACCATCGAGAGGAGAGAGTTACGCGAAGAGGGATCTCGACATCGGCGCGATCTTCGATCTCCTCGCGATCCGCAAGGGCACCGGCAACATGGGCGGCGGGGGGCTCGTGAAGCGCAGCGACTCGGCACCGGACGTGCCCTCTTCGAGCCCGCGCACGAGCACCCGCACCACCATCTCGTCTGCGAGGGCTGCGGCGCGGTAATCCACGTGCACGACGACGCGCTCGGCGACGTGGCGGGGCGCATCGACGAGCAGCACGGCTTCCGGCTCGGTGACGGCGAGATTGCGTTCTTCGGCCTGTGCTCGACCTGTCAGAGTTCGCGGACACGAGCGAAAGGAGCAGCATGAGCGACCACCCCCACGAGACGCCGCATGCCCACGAGCACAGCCACGACGACGGCACGGCGCACTCGCATGGGCACGGCGACCACGAGCACGACCACACAGACCACGAGCACGAGCACACGCACGCCGACGGAACGACTCACGCTCACGAGCACGTGCACGCCGAGGGCCACGAGTCGGATCACGATCACGATCACGCGAAAAAGAAGGGTTTCCTCGCGCGCTTCTTCGGCGGCTAGCTGATTCCCGGCTGCACGACGACCGCGTCGCGCGGTATACACGGCGGACTCATGCCAGGTGTGCGGAAGCAAAGCCGACCGCGTTGCCGCGTCGTCCGAGTGACGCGCGGGAGCGCATCCTCGAGACGGCATACGCTCTTCTCCCAGCACGGGATCCGGGCGGTCGGCGTCGATGCCGTGGTCGAAAGGGCGGGTGTCGCGAAGATGACGCTCTACCGCCACTTCGAGTCGAAGGACGAGCTCGTCCTGGAGTTCCTGCGGCGACGCGAGGAACGCTGGACGATCGAATGGCTGCAGGGAGACGTCGAACGGCGTACGGACGACCCGGCCGAGCGGCTGCTCGCGATCTTCGACGTCTTCGACGGCTGGTTCCAGCAGGACGACTTCGAGGGCTGCGCGTTCATCAACGTGCTCCTCGAGACCGACGACCGGTCGAGCCCGGTTCGCGAGGCGACGGTCGTGCACCTCGCGAACATCCGTGTGTTCCTGCGCGGGCTGGCCGAGGGCATCGGTGCACTCGACCCGGACGACTTCGCGCGGCGCTGGCACATCCTCATGAAGGGGTCGATCGTGGCGGCAGGTGAAGGCGACCTTCGCGCCGCCAAGCGCGCGCAGGCGATCGGCAAGCTGATCCTCGCGGACGAGCTCTCCGACTGAGCTGGGGTCTGGCTTAAGCCAGACCCCGAGTCGGTACTGCGAGCTCGACCAGCTCGCGGAGCACGTGGTATGCGCTCGCCTGCGCCTCCTGGACGCGCGGGATGTGCTGCGAGGGCGATACGATCACGTGGTCGGCGAGGCCGTCCGCTGCGATCCTCCCGCCGTCGTAGCCGACGAACGCGACCGTTGCGAGGCCACGCTGACGTGCTTCGCGGAGCGCCTCGACGACGTTCGCCGAGCCTCCGCTCGTGGAGAAGGCGAGCACGACGTCGCCCGGTCTGCCGTACGCGATGATCTGCCGCGCGAACATGACGCCCGGGCCGATGTCGTTGGCGAGCGCGGTGAGGATCGAGGAGTCCTCGGTGAGGTCGAGCGCGCGGCGAGCGGGCCAGCCCTGCGGCGCTGCGCGGAGGTCGGCGACGAAGTCCATCGCGTCGGTCGCGGAGCCACCGTTCCCGAGCGCGAGGAGCGTGCCGCCCGAGCCGACACTGTCGCGGATCGTCGCCGCCGCGCCGACGAGCGCGTCGCGCGAGTCGGCAAGCGTCTGCCGTCGCAGCTCGCCGACGTCGTTCGCCTTGCTGGCCACGGAGCGGCGCACGTCCTCCAGCACGACGTCGAGGTTCGTCTCCTCCTCGGCCAGGAACGGGTAGAGAAAGCTCGACGCTCCGGGGTCGTGGAGCGGGCCGACAGTCCGACCCTGCAGCAGGCCCTTGTGCTCGAAGAAGACGTGCACGAGCTCCCAGAGCAGGTGGTAGGTGGTCTCGACGAGCTCCTGGCGGACGAACGCGTCGCCGACCCGCGGCTCGAGCTCCCATTCGGCACCGGCGGGTGCGAACGCGATCGTGAGGCAGCCACGCTCGCGCGCGATCACCAATGCCTCGGCCGTCTCCGCGCTGTCCGACGCCTCGAAGGCGATGAGCGCGTCAGGCTCCTCCGCGAGCAGTGCGACCTGGGCGGCGAGCTGGCCGCCCTCGGGGGTGATCCCGAGCGCCGGAAGCGCCCGCTTGCCGACGATGACCGGATGGACGAACTCGACGGCGACGTGCCGGACGTCCGACCGCGCCTGCGGAGAGGCTCCGACCGCAAGCAGCCGTCCACCTCGTGCGAAGCGCTCCGCGAGCGCATGGCAGAGCAGCGCGATCCGCTCCGCCTCCGTTGTGAAGAAGCGCGCGTTTGCCTCCGCGCGGAGGGCGCTCAGCTCGTCGACGCGAGCCGCGAGCCCCTCGGCGGCGGCCGTCGCGCTCATAGGGCAACCTCAGTTGCCCTATGAGCGAAGAAGAGGGCTCGCGGGGGAAACATGGTTTCCCCCGCGAGCGTGAGCCGGAGGCGAGCGGTGCTCACGCGTGCGCGTGCTCGTGCGGGTGCTGATGCTCGCGATGCGATGTGTGGACGAGCCAGTCGCGCCACGCGTCGATGCCCTCGCCCGTCTTCGCGCTGACCAGCATGCGCGGGACGTCCGGATGCACGGCGTCGAGGTGGCGGTGGAAGCGATCGAGGTCGACGTCGAGATGCGGGATGAGGTCGATCTTGTTCACGAGGACGAGGTCGCAGGTCCGGAACATGAGTGGGTACTTGAGCGGCTTGTCCTCGCCCTCGGTGACCGACCAGACCATTACGCGATGATCCTCTCCGACGAGGAACTCCGCGGGGCAGACGAGGTTGCCGACGTTCTCGATGAGGAGGAGGTCGATCTCGTCGAGCGGGATCGCAGGAATCGCGGAGCGCACCATGTTCGCGTCGAGGTGGCACTCGCCGCCGAACTTCACGTCCGTGTTGATCTGCGTGACCGGCACGTCGAGGAGGGCGATCCGATCGGCGTCGAGCGTCGTTGCGATATCGCCTTCGAGGACGCCGACGCGAACAGCGTCGAAGCCACGCAGCGTGCGCTCGAGCAGCGTCGTCTTGCCCGCTCCCGGCGAGCTCATGAGGTTGACGACCGCGACACCTGCCCGATCGAAGTCCGCGCGGTTCGCGTGGGCGATCGTCGTGTTCGCGTCCAGGACGTCCTCGGCGACTCTCACGTACGTGCGATGCATGCGTCCTCCTCGATTTCGATCGACTCGACCTCGAACTCGTTTCCGGCCACCACCATCACGTCGGAGCTCCCACACGCCCGGCACGTGAACGGCGGGGACGCGAGCGCGCGCTCGGCCCCGCACTCCTGGCAGCGCAGCTCGGCCTCGACGACCTCGACTTCGAGCCGCGCTCCCTCGCACACGGTGTCCTTCGATACGAAGTCGAAGTAGAAGTCGAGCGAGTCGGGCACCACCTGCCGGAGCGTCCCGATTCGAAGGTTGACGACGGTCACGCGACGACCGTCCGCGTGGCGTTCGACCGTGTCGACGATCGCGCCGGAGAGGGAGAGCTCGTGCATCAGGCCGCGAGGATCTCCGCGACCGTCTCCTCGACCACTTCGGCCGCGCGGTCGACGACGGCCTCGACGGGCGGGCTCAGACCGATCCCGACCTCCTCGATGTGCAGCGGCTCACACGCCACCACCATGACCTTTCCCGGCCAGCCTCCGACGGCCTTCACGAAGCGGAGCACGGTCATCGGATCCATCGCGTGCGGGTCGATGAACTCGCCGTCTTCGATCGGCCCGCCGACGGAGTCGGGCTCGGCCTCCATGACGTAGAGCGTTCCCGGCTCCCCGCCCTGGCGGCTGATGTCGACGAGCACGAGCGCGTCGTAGCCTCGCATCACCTCGTACGCGAGATCGAGGCCGCCTGTGCCGAAGTCGAAGACCTGAACGCCGTCCGGAAGCTCGCGCTCCTGCAGCCGCTTCGCCACCTCCGCGCCGAACCCGTCGTCGCGCAGCCACATGTTCCCGACCGCTGCGACGAGGATCTGCTTCTTCCTCGTCTGGGTGGCCGTCATTCTCAATCCTCCGCGTGATCCGAGGCCGTGTCGACGGTCTCGGGATCCTCGTCGATACCGCCCTCGACAGGTGCGGTCGTCGGGCGCTCCTCCGAGAACTCCTCCTTGTCCGGATAGCGGACCTCGCCGCGATTCTCCGGCATGAGCTCGGTCACGTCCTGGCCCTCGTCGCCGGGGCCGCCTTCGGCTCCCGTGTCGCTGCCGAGCCCCTTCGAGCCCGCGTCGTCGTCTGACTCCGGGTTGTCGCTGTCCAGCGCGCTGCGTTCCTCGTCGCTCATCGCGTGTCTCCTTCCGTGTCGTCGGGGCCGATGAGCTCCACCTCGTTCTCGAAGAAGAAGTGGTAGCGCCCCGTATCGCGCATGACATCCTGCATCGGATCGCTGTCGATCGTGACTCCCAGGTACACACGCCCGTCGTGATCCAGGTAGATCCGCTCAAGCGACGCCGTCCGGCCGTCGAGCATCTGGTCGTACGGGTCGGTGCGGTCGGCGAGGCGGAGGACGACCTTGCCCCCTGGGCGGAAGACCCGGCCGTCGACCACAGCTTCCGCCTCGCCAGCTCTGGGGTCGAAACCGAGGTCGGTCGTCGGTCGCTGTGCCGCGGGCTTCAGCGCGCCGTGGAGACGCACGATGTCCTCCGCGGTCGTCGCGCTTGCACGGGCGAGCAGCTCGCGCACCGGGCCGTCCTGCTCGGCGATCGACTCGCGCTCCGCGTCGCTCAGCGCGTGGACGTGGAGCAGGAGCGCCTCCTCGATCTCCGTTCCGTCGAACAGGTCGCCCTGGCTCTCGGGGGCGATTCGGGGATGATCCGGGAGGAAGATCGCCGCGGCGAGCACCGCCGCGTCGTCGTCGCCGACGAGCACGGGCCACGTGTTGACGTTCTCGCAGCCGCTCGCGTCGAGCGGCGACACGAAACGGCCACGGGTCGTTCGAAGCACGCAGTGCGTCGACACGAGCGACGAGGCGAGCGCCTCGGCGCGTGCGAGCCCGGATGGAACCTCCGTGTGGTTCTCCACGCGCAGTCTCACGAGTGTCTCGTCCCCGGGCTCGATCTCGAGCATGACGCGGCCGCTGAGGCCCTCGTGCTCGAACCACTGCTCGCCCGGCTCGCCGAGCGACACCCGCCGCTCGGCGGCTTCGTGGCGCTCGCCGGTCGGCTGGAGGAAGAAGACGTCGGCTTCGACGTCTCCATCTTCCTGCAGGCGGCACTCCACCTGCAGGTGGTCGAACGTCGCACCGCTCCCGGCGGCGTACGCCGGTGGATAGACGATTCCGAACGGAGTGGGGGTGGCGTTCTTCGACGCTCCCGGCGTGTACGGGTAGAGCGCATAGCCCTCGTACAGCAAGGTTCGAACCATCTCGTCGATTGCGACGGTCACGGCCCGCTCTCCGCGAGCAGGTCTGCGACGGTTGCGTCGAAGGACGTGAGCCCGCGCGCGACCGTCTCCGCGCGCAGGCGGTCGAGCGTGTCGGAATGAAGCCGGACCCAGCCGCTCGAGACGTAGTGGTGGTCGATCATCTCGCGCCACGCCTTGATCGGCATCCGGAACTTCGTCGAGAGATCCCACGGGATCTGCACGAGCTGCAGGCGGCCGTCGTCACCTTTGTAGAAGATCGTCCCCGAGAACACCAGCGTGAGCGGGACGTGCCCGCCGGGCAGCGAGTAGAAGTACTTCGTCGCGGCGACCTCGAGGTCGTACGTGCACGGCACACGCAGGTCGAAGGTTGCCGCGCCCGTGAAGCTCGGCAGCAGCATGTCGACACGCGTCCACTGGAACGTGGTCGTCGTCGCCGACCACCGTTCGGGCGCGCCGAAGAGATCGACGAGGAGTTCCCGCGTCGGCGGATCGTAGGTGCGCCGCGCGGGGTCGATGAGGATCTGCGTCGAGAGCGAGATCGTGTAGACCTCGCGCTCCTCGACGTCCGACACGCCCATTCGGAAGATCAGCGTGGGAGCGGCGGTGAACTTCTCCGGCTCGACGCCGAGCACGGAGAACTCCGGGGCGGGGGTTCTGACGCCGGTACGCGCGAGATCGTCGACCGTCTCCGTCATGACGCGGCCTTCTTGCGCAACTCGTCGAAGAACGAGGTGACGGCGATCTCCACCGCGTCGCCACCGGAGATCCCTTCCCAGCCTGCACGGATCATCCCGACGAGCTCGTAGCAGCGGTCGATCGGCACGATCGCGTGCTGCGGCGGATTGGCCAGGCGGTTCACGACGAGCGCCTCGGCGTCCGTCTCGAGCTCGGCGAGGAGCGGGTTGAGCGCGACGAGCTCGCCCCAGCCGTGGAGGTCGAGCTCGGACTCCGTTGCGCCGGCGGGACTCGGGTAGAGGGCGATCACCGAGCTGGTGGAGGAGCTGTGGAACAGGAACGCGAGCCCGATCGGGATCGCGAGAGCGGTCCAGAGCTCGTCGGGAAAGTCGAAGTCGTCGAGCCAGACGGTTCGGCTCCCCGTGGGCCGGAACCCGGCGTCGCCCGAGCGCATTGCCCAGCAGGGCTCGCAGACGCAGGCGATTGCGCGCTCCTCCAGCTGCAGGAGGTGCCTGTGATCCGACGGGATGTCGGTCCGGCAGAGGTCGCAGCGCTCCTGCAGGCTCGGTGAGCTGGCCGCTCGGCGCGCGTTGACGTTGCGTAGGCGCCCGACGAGCGCACCTCGACCTCCGGACGTGATCGTGCCGGTCGACTCCGTCATGGTCCGGGTCGCGGCCGCACTACGCGGCGACCGCCACTTTGACGCTCCCGTTCTCCGTCAGGAGCGGTATGGGCGTGAGCTGGAGCGACTCCTCTCCGCCGAGCAACCGACCGGCGAGCGGAAGCTGGAAGCTGCGCGAGCAGGCCGGGCACGCGAGGATGCCGTACTCGAGCTCTCCTCGACCGAGCGCGGAGCCGCATCCGGCGCACTCGTTGCGGTACGCGAGGAGCGTGCCGCCGACGTTCGCGACGAGGAGCCCGGCGCCCTCGACGACGGCTTCGGTCATCGTGTCCGGGTCGAGGCCGGCGACCCCCTCGATCGCCACCCACGCAGGTGTCGACGGCTGCGCCGAGCCGATCACGGGCAGCGCTCGACTCGGGAGCGTCTGCTCCACGACTCCCTCGACGTCGACGCTCTCGAGATCGGGCGCGGCCTCCTCGAGCGCTTGCGTGATCGCCAGCTCGAGTGTCGAGGCCGAGGAGGGGCAGCCGTGGCAGCTTCCCTGCAGACGCAGGCGGAGGGCTCCGTCCTCGAGTGAGAGCAGCTCCACGTCACCCGAGTGCGACTGCAGGTACGGACGGACGGAGTCGAGTGCGCCACGCACGCGCGTCTCGAGGTCGACGGGATGCAGGCCGTGGATGAACAGCAGGCTCGCGACGACGCCGTCGGCAGCGAGCCGGTCTCGGAGCGCGACGGCCTCGACGCCACCCTCCTCGAGGGCCCGGAAGATGCGCTCGAGGCCCTCGCCATACAGATCCATGACGGTCGCGACAAGGTCGTCGGCAGCCTCTCGCGCGACCGGGTCCGCGACCGCATCCAGGCGCTCCTCGAGCGCCTGGATGCGGTGGACGAGCTCGTCCGGATGCGGACCGGGGGAGGTGCCGACCGGTTCGGTTGCGAGCTCGGTCACGGTTACGACAGTCCCGTCGGTGTGTGCACCACCTTCTTCACACGCCCCTTCGGGAGGTACATGTGCACCCCGCAGGGCAGGCACGGGTCGAAGCTCCGGACCGCGCGCATGATGTCGATGCCCTTGAAGTTCTCCGGGCCGTTCTCCTCGAAGATCGGCGTGTTCTGCACCGCGTCCTCGTACGGGCCGGGCGTTCCGTGGACGTCGCGCGAGCTGGCATTCCACGGCGTCGGCGGGTACGGCTGGTAGTTCGCGATCTTCCCGTCCCGGATCACCATGTGGTGGGAGAGGACGCCGCGTGCGGCTTCGTGGAAGCCGACGCTGACCGCTTCCTTCGGCACCGTGAAGTTGCTCCAGCTCTTCGTGCGCCCGGCACGCACCTCGGCGGCCGCCTTCTCGAGGTTGTAGAGAGCGACGAGAGCCGAGTACGCCTGGTGGTACGAGCGGGCGCGATTACGCTCGATCGCGTTCGACCACTGCGGGATCTTCCACTCGAGCTCCATCTCGGCCATGCTTGCCGACTTCGGCAGCGTCATCAGCAGGCTGTCGCCGGTCGCCTTCAGGAAACCGATGTCGAGCAGCCCGGCCTTGGCCGTGACCCACTGGCGAGCAAACGGCCCGCCGCCGGTGTCGCAGCAGACGTGCGTGTCCGTGCGCGCGTCGTAGATCCGCGGCGAGACGACCCAGCTGTACTTGTCCGTGAAGTCGCGCTTCTGCGGCTTCGGGATCGTCGTCTTGTTCCACGGGTGATCCTTGGAGACCGGGTTACCGAGCGGGTCGTGCGTGACGAAGGTCTCCTCGTTCTCCCACCCCTCGAAGTACGAGCTGCCGAGGAGGATCCGGATCATGAGGTTGATCTCGACGAGATCTGTCGTCACGAGCTCGCCGTTGATCACGACTCCGGGGGTGACGAACCTGCGACGACCCCAATCGGTCATCGTCTTGTAGTCGTAGTCGACGATGTCGGGGTCGTCGAATGCACCCCAGCACACGAGGTTCGTGTCGCGATAGCCGACGCGCTCGTAGCCGGGCAGCGCCTCGTAGAAGAAGTCGTACAGGTCGTCGTGCATGGGCACGGTGCGCTTGCAGTAGTCGAAGTACCGCATCAGGCGCACGTAGTAGTCGGTGATCGTCTGGTGCGTGATGTGGGCGCTGCAGCCGCCCGGCATGATCGTCGAGGGGTGGGTATGCCGTCCGCCGAAGAGGACGTACATCTCACGCGTCCAGCGGGAGACCTCGAGCGTCTCGAGATAGAAGTCGCCGGTGAACGGGTTGAGGGCGCGCATGATGTCCGCGATCGTGCGGTAGCCGTGGATGGACGAGTGCTCCGCGAGCGTCGTTTCCGCCTTCGCGAGGACGCTCGGGTTCGTCTCGCCCACCATCCGCTCGCAGAAGTCGACGTTCGCCATGCAGTCGTTGAAGATCGCGTGGTCGAACATGTAGTCCGCGAGCTCGGCGAGGTTGAACGCGTAGTCGCCGAGCTTCGGCGGCTTCACGCCGTAGGCCATGTTCTGGTTCAGGCACGACGTCGTGCAATGGTTGTCCCCGCAGATGCCGCAGATGCGGCTCGTGATGAAGTGCGAGTCACGCGGGTCGATCCCCTTCATGAAGATGTCGAAGCCGCGGAAGACCATCGAGGTCGAGTAGCACTTCAGGACCTCCTGGTTCGCGAAGTCGATCTCCGTGTGGATGCCGAGACTGCCGACGATCCGGGTGATCGGATCCCACGACATCTCCTTGACCATGACCTTCTGCTCGGTACGTGGGGTCTCGGTCGTCGTCATCTGTCACCTCCTGGCGATCGTCGGTTCAGGCGTAGTGGCGGGGGTTGTAACCGGTGGAGAGCTGCTTGCCCTTCTGCCTCCACTCGGGTTCCTTGTCGTACTTCTCCTTGATGTTCTTGTGCCGGAATCTCCGCACCAGCGGCCCGTACACGAGGCCCGTGAACGTCGCGGCCCTGGAGCCCCACGCGTCCTCGTCCATGAACGGCATGAACTTGTCGGGGAAGCCGGGCATCGTGCACGCCATGCAGATACCGCCGACGTTCGGGCAACCGCCCAGGCCGTTCTGCCAGCCGCGGATCGGCACGTTGCACTTGACCACCGGCCCCTTGCACCCGAGCTTGACGAGGCACCGCGGGTCGTCGCCGTACTCCGTCGCGAATTCGCCCTGCTCTGCGAAGCCGCCTCGGTTGCAGCCCTCGCGCACCGTGCGCCCGAAGAGCCAGCGCGGACGATGCGCCTCGTCGAGGTCGATCATCGGCGCCATCCCGCCGAGTTGGAGCACGAGGTAGAGG
>Ga0136631_10000027_pt1 | contig 37569 bp, 40 predicted proteins | sample AntDrymUQ6012206_2_FD_104655 | JGI IMG/M metagenome (GOLD analysis project Ga0136631, IMG submission 104655) | Polar desert sand microbial communities from Dry Valleys, Antarctica - metaG UQ601 (22.06) | ecosystem: Environmental > Terrestrial > Soil > Desert | place: Antarctica: Dry Valley... | reverse complement strand
GGGCATGGGAATTCGATGGAGGTTTGCGGTGGGGCGTTCCTCCAAGGCAGCGAGGGCCTCGACTACCCGACCAGCACGTCTCCCGGCCGAACGCTGAGCTTGCCGACGACGGCACGCTCGCGGGCCGGCAGCGCGGGCAATCCTCGGATTCCCACCGTTGCCGAGGCGATGCAGCAGGCGCTCACCCCAGAGGAGCAGGAACGCTTCATCGGGCATCTTCGACCTCTCATGGAGGAAGGCAACGGCGTCTGGCGTATGGCACCGCGTATCTCTACGCCGTCAAGCACTAGACCCCCATGACCTCCTACTTCGCGAGTAGGGGGTCAGCCGGGATCGATCATGAACACTGGGACTGCGGGTGCTGGTCGACCGTGGTCAACCTCAGGAGACGACCTCCACGTCCTGCAGGGCCTTGCGCGGCAGCTGCCGCTGATCCTCGTAACGTGCTCTAAAGGTGCGTTTTTGGATGCATCTCGCACGCGGGCACGCTGCGTCCGGCATGCCCACGAATCGAGCCTGGAGTAGCAAGGAGGTCCGCGCGGTTCAAGCCAGTGTTCGGGATGTCCCCCCGACGAACGCTCCAACTCACAGATAGTCATACAGTTCGGGCGTGCGGGTCTGCCTGGCGGTGCTGATCCTCTGCGCGACAGCGAGCGGCTGCGGATCAGGGAGCGACGAGACGCCGTCGACGGCCAGCCGGGCAATCAGGATCGAGCGTTGCGTCGACCGGCTGCTGCAGAGCACGGCGACGCAGAACGCGGCCGACGAAGAGTCGGCTCGTCGTTACGCGCGGAAGACGTACTGCGGGCGCTTCGACGAGAACGGTTGGGTCTACGACGACGGTGCGGTCAGCATCGCGGCCCGGACGTGGCTCGACCGCGGTGCGACGTGCGCGAGAGGCGGCGAAGGAGAGCCGACGACGACAGTGCCCTGCGAGGTAGAGCGGACTGCCGGGGGCGTCGAGACGCTCGACTGTGCCCTTCTTCACATCGTCAGACGGAGCGAAGTCCGCGAGTACATCGGCCGACGTGAGATGAATGGGGCCGTGGATGCGACGACGGGACGGCGCTCGACGAGCTAGGCGTTCCGTGAACTGACAACACCGGTCGCCGCACGGCTGCTCGCTGAGACCAAGCCCACACGACTTCCACGTTTCGGTTCGCGCGAGTCATTTCAGGACGCGCCGAGTGATGACCTCGCCAGCGGCATCACGTCCGACCAGGACGAACCTTTCGTCCGCGTGGTGCTCTGGCGCGATCTCGAATAGCACAAACCGCTCGGTAATCGGGACCGGTACAACGACGCCGTTGGTGTACTGAAGTTCGAGGCCCGCGACGTCGGAGCCGACAACACCACTCAGGGTCACGAGCGACTTTCCGTCCCCCTCCTCGTTCCTGAGGCCCGGGTGGACGCTAATCTCGTCTGGCGCCACGCACGTCCGCGGATCGGATCCACAGGTCAGACCCTCGCCGCCGCGGTAGCGAGTTATCTGGCAGAGCTCGCTGTTCTCGGCATGAGCCAGCGAGAACGACAGAGGAAAGCCGGCGGCGGTCTGAAGTCGAATCACGACGCGCTCGGGACCGACCGGGCCGGGTCGTGGGATAGGTTCGAGGCGCTGGATCTCGTGGCGCCTGAGCAACCCACTTGTTCTGCCGACCGGCGTTGACATCTCACGCGCGGGGAACACCTATCTGATTCGCGGCCAGCGCGGCGACAGCGTTCGGGCTCAGGTCAACAACGGTTGGATCGACGTCTCGGTCGGCCTCGCCCGTCGTCCGTCGAAAGTACGCGGCCTACTCGCCAACGCGAACGACAACCTCAAGCAGGTCGCGACGCGCAGTGGGACGGTGCTGACCTGGCCGACTCGTCCACTCGGAGATCAAGCGCAGGCTTCTGTCGCTTTCCACCCCGCCCGTAACGGTCGAAATCGTGGATGGGATTCCATCCCCCGGATGCCCATTTGGAGGCGTCCACAGATCAGGCAGGTTCGTTCCGCCGTCAAGAGGCGCTCGCGCAGCGAACACGATCCGTCCGAGGAGGAATGACATCGCGGCGGCCATGCACAGCGCACACGGCTCGAGTGTTGTGTAGAGGGTTGCCCTCTTCCTTTCGCTCCGATTCGCCACTCTTCCGCTGCGCTTCGCATCCATCAGGGCCAGCATCTCGGCTGGTCGAGCAAGCGTCGATTGGAGGGGTGTAGCCCAGAGCCTGGCCTCCGCCAACGCCTCGGCCATGAACTCGTGGTCGTGCTGGCGCACGCGGCGAGCATACGTGGCGCGACTTCGTGAAACAGTGCCGGGATACACCCGCAGGGACGGTGTCCCGGCATGGATATCGCTCTCGTGCGGTGTTCATCCACTCCAGTCTACGCCTATGTCGCCATCATTGACAACAGCCGAAGCTGCGAGAGCAGCCGCTACTGGAGCATCGCAATCAGCTCGATGTAGGACTGGCGAAGCGACCCGAGGTGCTTAGTCCCCCCCCTTGAGGTGAGCGCACGGCGCATCGCGTGATAGAAGCACTCGCGTTGGGAGACGTCATCGCCACCGCCGGAGTCGTCGTTGTCGACGGCGATCACGTGCTGCTGATCGAGCACGGTGACGGTGCTGGCCACATTACGGGCGCGTGGGGAATCCCCGCAGGCGGGATCGACGGTGACGAGACAGCCCAAGTAGCCGCCGCACGCGAGCTTGCTGTGGTGCTTGCTGACCACGCAGGCGTATCCGGGTAGCTAGGCCTCGCGTCCGGCGGTGAAGTGACCCACGTCGACGCGGCCTCGGCGATCACATCACGCGGCTCGCCTGCCCGACAGATCGGGCAGCCAGCCGGACTGCATACGTCGCGCCAGTGTTCCGCATCCGCCCACGCGGCTGACTTCATCCAGTCGATCCTATTGGCGGTCGCAAGAGACGTGTCACCTCGTGCGCGAGTGATCAGTGATGTCGGCAGAGGGAGCGCTACAGCGCGCGTTCGAGGCGGCAGCCGGAGCTCGCCGTATCGGAGATCGCGGAAACCTCGAATCCAGCGCGCTCATAGAGAACGCGCGCGGGAACGTTGTCGGCTCGCACCCAGAGTCGGCGAGCTGGGCTCCACGCTCCGCGGCCCACTCACAAACGGCGGTCAGCAGCGCACGGCCGACACCCGTGCGCCGTATGTGTGGCGCTACCCACATGCCGCCGATCTCGACCGTGTTGCCGTCCGGCGCCAAGAATCCGTCCACGACACCCACAAACGGGGACCGATCTGGACCGAGAGCCACGAAGGTCGCCATCTCGGTCCCGGCTGCGCCGCGAACCGCGCGATCGACCCAGAAGGCAGCGGCTTCGGCGCCTTCTCGCGCGAGGCTATCGGCGAGGTGCGGCAAGTAGGCGAGGGCTGCGAGCCGCACTTTTCGAAGACGCGCATACTCGCCCGACTCGACGAGTCGAATGCGTGGAGTGTCGTCCACGAGCGGAGTGTCCCCAATCAAGCACGTGTGACCGAGCGACAGAGGCATTGCGCTGGGCCAGCGTTCGAGAAAAGTCCCCCGAGCGATCCGAATAGGCTCGTCTCAGTGTCATCCTGGTCTTCACGAACCGGCTCGTGATCGACGCGCCGGTTAGGCTCGAAGCCGGCGGCGGGCTGACCCCTAGGCTCGGTGTCGGCCTTCCTGGCCTGACCTGCATGCGATCTGTCGCCCGCCGCCGTTCGAGGAGCACCAGCGTGACCTGATACGAGCGTGGCCTAAACGCCCCCACTGAGGCCTGTCCGCTGGCACTCCGCACGGGTGTGCCACGCTCGCGAGCGATAGCCGTTTCGATGCGTGAGGCGCTCCTCGGGCGCACGCTCGCCGCGGGTAGCACCGACCAGCTCGGATACCTCCGCCTCCATCAGCTGCTGACAGACCCAGGTGAGCGACTCGCGCAGGAAGTCGAGCCCCTCCTCCTCGAGCAGGTAGCCGACGACCTCAGCAGCCGTCATCCTCTTCGTCTCGGCCATCGTGGTGCTCCTTTCGTCGATCCTTGCCAGGAACCGACGAGTTTGAGCGCCGCGGTGGCCGGACCTTCATCCGGCTCCGTCCGACGCGCTCCTACACCACGCTACGGGACGTGACCGAGTTCCCGGGGCGTCTGCGCGCAGCAGGGGCATTTGCTGGGTCAGTGCACGACCATGACTCCACCTACTCAGCTCATCCAACTCCGGACTGACGGCTGCCCGACGCGCCCGAATCCACTCGGGCGGGGCTCGCATCGCCGCACTGGAGTTGGCGCTCACCCTCGTCTCGTCGGGTCGACCGTTTCGGGTTGGGGAGATTCGGACTCTCCTGACGAAGCCCGAGTTCAATTTGCCTTGCGGCTCCTACCGTGAGCGGTTCTTGAGCGCGGCTTGACCTTCGCTCCGGCCGACCGCGCCTTCGGCGTGTTGGGCGGCGGCTAGCGCTGCCACGAGGCCAGGCTCCGGCGTCAGCTCGGTGATGCGTACATACCGATCACGGGGCTGAGCGATCGTTCCAAGGCCCATACCGGATAGCTTCGCAACCGCTTCCAGACGCGTCCAGTGACGGTAGAAGACGTCTAGCCGCAATGTCGCATCTGCCGCGTCTCGGAGCTCTCGTCGTGCGCCGGCCGGGAGGAGGAGTTCGGCAACCTCCTCGATTTCATCGAAGTCGCTCACGTGCTCGACGTCGACCCCGACGGTGACACCTGTAGGACTCAAGGCTATGAGGCCCCGGTCCTGGGAATGCGAGACGCTGAACTGATAGTGCTGCCCGGATCGCGGGGTAACCAAGAAGGGCTTGCCACGCGTCCCGCTCGCGAACTGGAGCCGATGGGGAGGGTGACCCAGAGCTCGACCAAGGACGAACCGGAGAAGCGCCCGGCTCGTCGCACGGTGCTCGTCGCGCGAACGTCGTGCAGTCGCTAGCTCGTCGGACGAGAGACCAGCCGCTGCGAGCTGGGGGAGCGAAAGCGGCTCGAGCCTTGCAAGCCACACAACCACGTCCGATCGCAGACGGCTAGGTAACTCGAGCCGAGTTAGAAGAGGTGCGAGAGTTGCTTTCTGCTGCAGTGTCAAGCCGTGCTTCCGCTCGGTGGCTTGCATCGCCGCTCGCGCAAAGGAAGCGAGCTCACGAACGTTGACAAATCGTAGCGGCGTTGACAAATTGTAGCGTACAGGTGTTGTACTGGAGTACGATCCGCCCACAAGCTCAGGTCGCCGACAGATCATCGCTGGCTTTCGCGCACAGTCCATGAGCAGCTCGCATGAGCAGCTCGCATGAGCAGCTCGTCTGACGCTCTCGGACCGAGAGGGACCCCACGCGTTTTCGACGTCGACCGCCTCGAGGTACTGTGGCACGCGCGCGTTGCGAGTAGCGAGAGCGACATAGCGGTCACTCAGGCCGATCATGTCCTAACCTATGGCGCTCTCGCCCGTGCTGCCAGTGCCCTGGCGGCGAAGCTTTCGTCTCCTGCCGGTGGTTCGTACGCAGTGGCGTGCAAGAAGGGGTGGGAGCAAGTCGTCGCTGTGCTTGGAGTGCTCGAGGCTGGCGGGGCTTATGTGCCGCTGGAACTCCCGTTACCTCAGGCCCGGATTGCCGACGCGCTCGATCGAACGCAGGCTAGAGCTGTCATCGGCTCGGCCGAATCGTCCTGGTGGCTGGCGCAGTTCGGCCGCCCGGTACACACCATCGATGCTTCGACGCTCTTGGGACCATCCGGTGCGCAACCGAGCACAGAAGCGCGCTCGCCTTCCGATCTCGCCTACATCATCTTCACCTCGGGGTCCACAGGCGTTCCGAAGGGCGTGATGATTAGCCACCGCGCCGCGGCGAACACGGTTCTCGAGATCAATCGCCTCTTCGATGTCGGACCGGAAGACCGCACGTACATGCTTTCGTCGCTGGGCTTTGACCTTTCGGTCTACGACATCTTCGGTCCGCTCGTAGCCGGTGGGGCGGTGACGCTTCCACGACCCGGGGCCCATCGGGCGCCCGCGGTCTGGCTCCAAGACATAGTCGAGAACGAGGTGACGATCTGGAACTCCGTGCCGGCGCTCATGAAGCTTCTCGTCGAGCAAGTGGTGTCGACCGGAGCGGCGTTCCCGCGATCGCTCCGGCTCATCATGCTCAGCGGCGACTGGGTACCGCCTGCGCTGACCCGAGCACTTCGCGAGCTTGCTCCCTGGACAGAGGTCGCTGCGCTCGGCGGCGCGACCGAGGCCTCGATCTGGTCGGTCTTGCACAGGGTGGATGAACGCGACGCGTCGCGTAAGAGCGTTCCCTATGGACGTCCGTTGGCCAATCAGGCCGCATATGTTCTCGACGACGACCTAGATCCGGTGGCCGCCGGCGGGCCAGGCGATCTCTATCTGGCCGGCGATGGCCTTGCCGAGGGCTACCTCGGCGACCCCCGGCAGACAGACGGCGCCTTCATCGTGCATCCGGTCACGCGCGAGCGCCTCTATCGCACCGGCGATCGGGCCATGCTCATGGACTCGGGCGAGCTCGAGTTCCTCGGTCGCCGCGACCTGCAGGTCAAGGTCCACGGCTTCCGGATTGAGCTCGGCGAGGTCGAAGCCGCGTTGAGATCACATCCCGGGGTCGAGACCGCGACGGCCGTGGTTCTCGGAGGCCGGTGGGACGACAACAGACGCCTCGCGGCCGGGGTCACCCTCCGCCGAGGTGAGGCGGCGACGGAGCGTGAGCTGCGCGAGCACCTGTCAGCTCGGCTTCCTGGCTACATGGTTCCGCGCGCGTGCGCCGTGCTCTCCGACCTGCCCCTGACCGCCAATGGAAAGGTCGACCGAGACCAGGTGGCGATGAGGCTGGCCGCGTCACCCTCAGCGGCAGCGGCCGCCGATGGTGAGCTCACCGACATCCAGGCGACGATCGCCGCAACGTGGCGCGAGGTACTCGGCACGGAGTCCGTCGTACCGGAGGCGAGCTTCTTCGAGCATGGAGGATCGTCGCTGCAGGCGATCCGCGTTCTGGCTCGTTTGCGCGACAAGCTCGGGAAGGACATTCCGGCTCGGGCGATCTTCGACGCTCCTGATCTCTTCGCCCTCGCCGATCTAGCGGCGGGCGCGAGACCGCTCTCGAAGGATGTTACGCCGAGCGCGCGCGCGCCCGCACCGCTGACGTTTCAACAGGAGAGTGTTTGGTTCCTCGACAAGCTCGTCGATGGAAATCGTGCCTACCACTTCCAATGCTCGATTCGCTTCCAAGGGGTATTGGACGTGACACTTCTGGAGCAGGCGCTCACGCACATCGTCGAGCGCCACGAGGTCCTGCGGACGAGTGTCGTGCCCGACGACGGCGGGATTCCGCGACAGATCGTCCACGCCCCATTCGCCGTGCTTCTTCCAGTCGTCGACCTTCGCGGGCGCGACGACGAAACCGCGAAGTCAATGCTTGAGACGTTGAAGCATGAGGAGTTCGGCGTCCGCTTCGACTTCAGCCAGCTGCCGCTGATCCGGTGGAAGCTTATCCGCCTTCGCGACGACGAGTTCGTGCTGCTTCAGGTCGAACATCACTTCGTGCACGATGGCTGGTCCCTATCCCTTCTCTGGCACGAGGTCGAGTCCGTCTACGGCGCGCTCGCACGGGGAGCGACTCCCGAGCTGCCTCCACTTGAGTACCAGTACTCGGAGTACGCGCGCCGGCAGCGCGCTCGCGGGGAGGCGCAGTTCGATGAGGGCCTCTCCTTCTGGCGGGAGACGCTCGACGGGGCAGCGCCCGTCATCGAGTTGCCGGGCGCCAGGAGCCGTCCCCCGAGGCAGCGATTCGTCGGCCAGGTTTACCGCGGCCACCTCGACACCTCCCTCGTCGAGGGCGCACGAGACCTTGCCCGCGCGACGAGCTCCTCACTCTTCGGTGTCTGCATGAGCGCGTTCCTCGCGCTCGTCAATCGTTATCTCGACCGTCGGGATCTGGTGGTCGCGACGACGGTTGCCAACCGTTTCTCGGAGCCGGATCAGAAGCTTGTAGGCATGTTCGTCAACACAGTGCCCGTTCGGCAGTCGATCGACCCCGAGTCGACCTTCGGCGATCTCGTAGACGGCGTAAAGGAGACGTTTCTCGCTTCACTTCCGCACCATTCGGTCCCGTTCGATCGAATCGTCCGCACTCTCGCGCTGCCGCCTGACCTTGGCCGCAACCCCATCGTCCAGGTCGCGTTCAGCTTCCATGACTCGCCGATGGCTTCTCTCGAGCTTCCGGACGTTCGGGGAGCACTGCACGTGGAGTCGAACGGCAGCGCGAAGTTCGACCTGAGTGTGATCGTGATCCCCGGTCGCGGCGCATCGCCTGCGCACGTTCTCTGGGAGTTCAACACCGACGTCTACGACGAGCAGACGGTTACAGTCTTCCACGAGCACTACGTCTCGCTGCTTCGCGCAGCGGTGACCGATCCCGATACGACACTGGCCGCGTTGCCGCTCTGGAGCGAGGCAGACGCTCGTGTTCAGTCGTGGCCGACGGCGGAGAGCGCTGCAGGGGAGGCGTCGGTGGTCGAGAAGCTCGAGCGGCTCGCGCACGCCTATCCGGACGCGCTCGCGATCGTGGCACATGACCGCTCCCTCTCCTGGAACCAGCTGCTCTCCGAAGCCAACATGCTCGCCTCGGAGTTGCGCGCCCGAGGGGTGGGCCGCGAGTCGGTCGTCGGCGTGTACCTGCGCCGCGGAGCGCAGGTTCCTGTCGCGATGCTTGGCGTGATGCTTGCCGGCGGCGCCCACCTCCTTCTCGATCCCGACCACCCGCTCGGGCGACTGAGGCGGATCTTGGCCATGGCCTCGCCGGCCGCGATGATCACGACGCGTGAGCTCGCAGGTCAGTTCGAGCCGGTCATGCCGCTCCTCGTGCTCGAGGAGCTGCCGACTCCCGCTTCGGTCGCGGACATTGACACGACTATTGTTCCGGACAACGCGGCATACGTCGTCGCAACCTCCGGCTCGACCGGGGAACCCAAGCTCGTTGTCGCAACTCACGGGGGCCTCGCGAACCTCGCGTGCTGGACGGCGGAGGCCTTTGCTGTTCGCACGGGCGACCGCTGCGCACAGCTGGCGAGCCTGACCTTCGACGCCGCCGTCTGGGAGACCTGGGGGTTCCTCGCTAACGGAGCCTGTCTGCATATACCGAGTGACAGAGTCCGTCTCGACCCGGAGGCGCTGACGGCCTGGATCGCGGAGATGGAGATCGACGTCGTTTTCCTCTCCACGCCGTTGGCCGAGGCGACGATGGACGTCGTGTGGCCTCACCACCCTCGAGTCGTGCTGACCGGCGGCGACAAGTTGCGGCGAAAGCCGGGTCCGACCTATCCGCCGCTCTCCAACTGCTACGGCCCTGCGGAATGCACCGTCGTCGCCAGCTGGCTTCCCTCGGTTCCCCTCGAAGCTGATTCGCGGCCGATCACAATCGGCCAGCCGATGCGGAACACAGCCGCTTTCGTGCTCGACGATCACGGCAACCCGGCCCCCATTGGCGTACCCGGCGAGCTATGGCTCGGCGGAGCTGGCCTGACACGAGGCTATCTCGCAGATGCGGAGGCGACCGAAGCGCGGTTTCGGACGTTTCAGGTCGCGGGACGCGAGGGGCGTCTGTACCGAACGGGTGACCTCGGACGCTATCTTGCGGACGGAAGCCTCGAGTTCCTGGGGCGCGCAGACCGACAGGTGAAGGTCCGCGGCGTGCGCATAGAGCTCGGCGAGGTGGAGGCTGCGATTTCCGAGCTCGGCCGCTGTAGCGCGGTCGTCGTCCCCTCCGAGGGCCCGGGTGGAGTCCGGCTGCTTGCGTATCTCGTCGCGAGCGACCGGGCAGTTGACGTCACGGCGCTTCGCAACGATCTGCGCACCTGTCTCCCGCTCGAGATGATCCCAGCCTCGTTCACCGTGCTCGAAGAGTTCCCGCTGTCGTCTTCCGGCGGGAAGATCGACCTGTCGAGCTTGCCCGCGCCTGCGGCGGACGCGCACAGCAACGGCCCGGGCGCCGTGAAGAAGGTCTCGCTCTCGCGGGCCGAAACCGAGCTCCTCGACATCTGGCGAGGCGTGCTCGACCGCGAGGACATCGGGATCGACGACAACTTCTTCGATCTCGGCGGGCACTCACTCCTTGCGGCGAAGATCGTGGTGATCGCACGCCAGCGGCTCGGGGTTCCGCTCCCGGTCGTGGCACTCTTCGAGACGCCGACGATCCGAGGCATCGCAGCCGCGCTGGAAGTCGAGTCGGCTGCGGCTTCCGGCTGAGGCGCTGATGCCGCACAACGTTCCCGGCGCACCGATCACGACGAATCTCGCAGACGCCGATCTCTACGCCGACGGCGATCCGGAGGCGGTTTGGCGCGAGCTACGCGAGACGCACCCCGTCTACTGGAACGCGACGTCTGCCGACTCGGGCTTCTGGGCGATCACGCGCTATGACGATGTCGCTTCGATCCTCAAGAACACGCGCGACTTCACCTCGACGATGGGGATACGTCTCGATCACGAGCCGCGGGCAACGGCCGCGGCTGCGGACAACATGCTCATCGTCACGGACGTGCCCAAGCATCGGGCACTTCGGCGCGTCATGAACTCCGCCTTCACGCCGCGGATGATCAGCCGGCTCGAGGCGAACATGGTCGAGACGGTCCGCGCGGAGCTCGATGCAGCGCTCGAGAAGGGTGAGGTCAACTTCGTCGAGACCGCCTCGGTACTCCCATCGTCCGTGATCAGCGACATGCTCGGTGTTCCAAGAGAAGACTGGACCGTGATGCGCAGGCTGACCGAACGTGCCTTTGCAGTCAGTGGCGGCGGCGTTGGGGACTTGGACGCGGTGGCCGCGCATACCGAGATCCTCCTCTACTACAGCGAGCTAGCCGAGAGGAAGCGCCGGGACCCCTCCGACGATGTCGTGAGCGCCCTCGTCCATGGATCGATCGACGGACGGCCACTCACCGACGACGAGATCTTTCTCAACTGCGATGGGCTTCTGCTCGGTGGCAACGAGACGACCAAGCACGCAACGGTGGCAGGACTCCTCGCGCTCGTCGAGAGTCCAGAGGAGTGGCGTAGGCTCGGGTCGGAGCCGGCCCTCATCACCTCGGCCGTGGAGGAGATTCTCCGCTGGTCGAGTCCGGGGATGGCGATCACCCGGCACACGCGTAGGCCGATCACCTTCGGCGACCAAGAGATCGGCGAAGGGGAGATGGTGTCGCTCTGGATCGGGTCGGCCAACCGCGACGAGCGCGCGTTCGCAAACCCGGACGTCTTCGACATCACCAGACAGCCAAACCACCACCTCGCTCTCGGCGTCGGCCAGCACTACTGTCTGGGCAGCGCGCTCGCCCGCCAAGAGCTAACGGTGTTCTTGCAGCAGCTCTGCGAGCGGGTTTCGAACGCGGCAATCCGCGGCCCCGTGACGCGCCTTCGCTCTGTCTTCATCAGGGGCTTCGATTCGATGCCGGTGGCCCTCGGAGGCTTCTGAGCTTGGTCGTTGCCTCGAGCGCGGACACGCGCGACTGGGTCGCGCTCGCGCCTGCGCGTGGCCCGGCTCTCCTCGCCATCTTCCCCTATGCGGGCGCCGGCGCCGGGATCTTTCGCACGTGGAGCGAGCGGCTCGCGTCCTCGGCGCGCGTCGTCGTCATGCGCCTCCCAGGTCGGGAGTCCCGACTGTCGGAGCCCCTCGTCTCGGACGCCGAGACCGTCGCCCGCGCTATCGCACCAGCGCTGGCGGAGCACATGACGCGGCCCGCCGTCTTCTACGGCCACAGCGTCGGAGCCCTGCTCGCCTATCTCGTGGCCCACGAGCTCGAGGCCGCGGGGCTCCCGGCACCGACCGCACTCGTCGTCGCTGCCCGCCCCGCGCCGCAGCTCCTACCCCTGCGCCCACCTATTCACGTCCTCGGAGACGACGAGTTCGTCCGGCACGTCACGCGGTACGGCGGTACGAGCCTCGACACGCTCGAGGAGCGCGAGCTTCTCGAGCTCTATCTCCCGACGCTTCGAAGTGACTTCGCACTCGCCGAGACCTACCGCCACAGCCCGCGGCCTCCGCTTGCGGCCCCGATCGTCAGCGTTGGCGGCGAGGCGGATCCCGAGGTCACGCCAGAAGCGCTCCGCGCGTGGGAAACGCACACGAACGCCGGCTTCCGCACGCTGCGCGTTCGAGGAGGCCACTTCCCTCACGGCGACGGCGAGGACGACATCCTCCGCTGCCTCTCCCTGCTCGTCCGGGACGCAGTAGCGGCCAATCCGGACCCAACCTCGGTGATCGATGGACTCGAGGGCTAGCGCTCCTTCCGGCGTAACGGACGACCGACTGCTCGACTTCAGGATCTTCCTGACAGGAAGGGCCGTGTCGAGCCTCGGCAACGCACTGACCCGGTTCGCGCTGCCGCTGCTGGTCTACCAGCTCACCGGCTCGGCCGTGAATCTCGCACTCACGGCCGTCGCGACCAACGTCCCCTACCTTCTCTTCGGGCTCCCGGCGGGCGCCTGGGTCGATCGGCTCGACCGCAAGCGCGTGCTCGTCGTAGCCGACCTCGTTCGTGGAGCAGTCGTCGGCACGGTCCCACTCCTGGCGGCGCTCGACAGCCTGCCGGTCGCCTGGATCTACGTCGTGGTCTTCCTCTCTTCGGTGGCGACGATCGCGTTCGAAGCAGCGCAGTTCGCTGTCGTTCCGAGTCTCGTCCCCAAGGAGAAGCTCGTCACCGCCAACGGGCAACTCCGTTCCGTGAACTCGGCGGCCGGCTTTCTCGGGCCCGCGCTGGGCGGGCTGCTGATCGGGGTCGTCGACGTTGAGCAGCTTCTCATCCTCGACGCGCTCTCCTTCGCCGTCTCGGCGGCGTCGATCGTACTGCTGAAGTCGTCGTTTCGGCTGGATGCCCGCCCCCGGGAGACCACCATCCGCCGAGACATCGTCGAGGGCATTCGCTACGTCTTCGGCGACCCCGTGCTGCGGAACATCTCGGTGATGATGGCGCTCGTCAATCTCGCTGCGGGTACCGTCTTCGCACAGCTCATCCTCCTGGCCAAGGACGCACTTGATGCCACGGACTCGCAGGTCGGGTACCTCTTCGCGGCCGGCGCGGCCGGCGCGACGGTGGTCGGGATGCTCGCAGGTTGGCTGCGCGATCGATTGAGCTTCGCTTCAGCGGCTCTCGGCTCGCTGATGCTGGGAGGTGTCATGACAGTCGTTCTCGGAGCGACAGATGCATATGTTGTTGCGCTGGTGGCGTGGGCCGTGTTCAGCGGGTTCTCGCTCTTCTTCAACGTGAACACGGCAAGCGTACGACAGGCGATCGCGCCGCCTGAGATGCTTGGTCGAGTGGTGACGGTTGCGCAGGTGGTCGCGTGGTCACTCAGCTCAGTCGGTGTTCTCCTCGGTGCATGGGCGATCGAATCCGTCGCGGGAGGAGTGGCGACCGTCTATGTGGTGAGCGGAGTTGCGCAGTTCGCAATTGCGCTCAGCTTCTGGGCACTGAGTCCTCTGCGCCACGCAGACGAGCTCGTAGCGCTCAAAGAGCAGGCGGCGTAGTCGACGCTCGAGACATCTATCTAGGGTCTGTTGCCTACACACCTGCGAGACGCCTGATTGCGTCCGAGCCTCCGGCGAGGCTGGCGGTTGTCGATACCCCAGCTCGCCGAGGAGGCCCGGAATGACCAACGCTACGCAGCCACCACGACGGATGCGCTTCTCGTACGAGTCGCGCTGCCGGCTCGTCTCACTCGTTCTTACAGGCCATAGCCCGCAGGCGGCCGCCTCCGCCTGCGGAGCGAGTCCGGCGACCGGCTACCGGCTCTGGCGCCGCTACCAGGAAGGCGGGTGGGAGGCACTTCGCGACCGTCCACCCGTGCCCAGACACCAGCCCCGCCGGCTCTCGCGCGAGCTCGAGGAGTGCATCCTCGCAGCACGTGAGTACGCGAAGGCTGGTCCGCTGATCGTCGCCGGCCAGCTCGGCTTGCCTGCCTCGACCGTGTGGAAGGTGCTCCGCCGCTACGGCGTCTCCCGTCTGCGCCGGCCTGCCCGCGGCCCGGTCGTGCGCTACGAGCGCGAGCGTCCGGGCGAGCTCGTGCACGTCGACATCAAGCGCCTCGGTCGCTTCTGGACGGTCGGCAAGGCGATCCTGGGCGATGGAGTCAACCGCTCGCGCCGTGCCGGTTGGCAGTACCTGCACCTCGCAATCGACGATCACTCCCGCCTTGCCTACGCGGAGCTGCGCCCGAGCGAGAGCCCCGCCGACTGCGTCGCCTTCCTGCGCGGTGCGGTCGCCTTCTACGCAGAACAAGGCATCGTTGTCGAGCGCGTGCTCTCCGATAACGGCAACGGCTATCGCTCCTTCGCCTGGCGCGATGCCTGTGCAGAGCTCGGGATCCAGCGACGCTACACGCGGCCACGCAGGCCGCAGACCAACGGCAAGGCCGAGGCGCTCGTCAAGACCCTGCTGCGCGAATGGGCCTACCGCTTCGCCTATCCCACGAGCGTGCATCGCGCTCGCGCGCTCTCGGGCTATCTGCGCTGGTACAACCGACACCGACCGCACAGCTCGCTTGGCGGACGGCCGCCGATCAGCCGCGTCTCACAGGTCTGTGGGTCCCACATCTAGGCGAAGACGTGCGGGACAGACCTAGGCGGCCGCCCCGATTGTGCCTATGTGCGGGAAGTCGGCTCTATGGCTCCCGCAGGAGCCAAAGCTGTGATGCTCGAGCCGACCGCGAGCGCGAGATCGCGCCATCCTTCGGGCGAGAAGAAGCTCTCCGTCTCGAGGACGACGAACTCGAAGCGTGCTGACGTCTCGATCGCCCATGAGCGAATCTCGGACCCGTGTTTAGATGCGATGCGTGCGGTTGCAACCGCGGAGACAGGCGTCGTGAGCAAGTCGCCCGCCGCGTACCGGTACTCGTCGACCAGTCGAAAGTCGGCGACGAGCGCGGGTCTCAGCAACTCCAGGAGCTCGTCGTTTCTGAGGATCGCCGGGTCCGTCGCATTCGCGTGCCGGAGCCTTTCGCGGAGGTCGAGCGCCCGCACGTCCTCCGGCGTCGGGCGACGGGCCCGGGGGCCCGGCTGCGAGGCGACGATGAGGCAGGCGGGACACCACCCGCCCTGCCTGCGCGCCAGGCTTCGGCCGACTTCGAACGCCACGAGCGCGCCCGAGCAGTGCCCGAAGAGGATGACGGGCACATCCGCATGGCGCTCGATCGCGCCTGTGACCTCACCGACGAACGTCTCCATGTCATCGATCGGGGCTTCCGCGTAACGACTCTCCCGACCGGGTGCCCGGATGGCACAAAGTTCGGTCCCCTGAGGGATGCAGTTGGCCCACGTTCGAAACGGCGCGGCTCCGGCGCCCGGATGCCCGAAGCAGAACACGCGGGCAGCTGGCGACTCCTCATGCCGCCACCACACGATCCAACGGTCGTTGTCGATCGTCAACGTAGGACGTCGTCCGGAGCGGTTGCTAGGGCATTGAGGTAGGAGACGCACGAGTCGAGCAACGACGGTGCTCGTGCGTCGGGGATCGCTGGCGTCGCATAGGAGATCACGAGACGCAGCGCGTCGCCCCGCTCGACCGGCTCGTACACGACAGCGGCCTCGGAGACCCCTGCCGATCGCAGCGGGAACGTCTCGGTCCCGAGCGCAGCGAAGCGCGGTGAGGTGGCGGCCGCGCTAACAGGGTTGTGCTGAATGCGGACATACGGGATCGTCGCCGGCCGGCCGTACTCGCCAGGGAACGCATAGGCCAAGAAGCAGGGCCAGGGAAACGTCTCCCGCCCGAGCGCACGGGTCAGTGCGGTGCGCATTCGCCGTAGAAGATCGCGAGCCGTGTCGTGGGCGCAGATGTCGGTGGTGAGGAGCAAGCGGTTGGCGAACCAGCCGGGAAGCGACTGCGACGCCGGCCAGCGACGGTTGGCGGCGTGGATGAACGCGCCGATGCGGTCGGCCGCGGACGCATCGGCGAGCGCGCTGACGAGGGCCGCGACAGCCGTGCAGAACGTGGTAGCGCCGTCGAGTTGCGCGTTCGCGCGAGCCGACTTCCAGATCTCCGGCGGGACGTCGACTGACGCTGTCAGGCGGCCGGAAGCCTCCACCTCCGCGGCGAGCTCCGGCAGCACGAGCCTGGGCGCCGACTCGATGGGATCGAGAAGATCCCGGCGGAGCTCGTTGACGATCGGCGAGACGACGTTCAGCGGGTATGTCTCCCGCTCCCACGCCGCGAAGTCCGCAAAGCGCAGCTCAATCTCCGGCGGTTCGGTTGGCCCGCCGCGCGCAATGGCCGTGTACGCGGTGGCCAGTTGCTGAAGCAGCACCCCCATCGCCCACCCGTCCGCGACGAGCTGTTCCGCGCATACGACGAGAACGTGGTCCTCCGCCGCGAGTCGCCACACTGCCGCGCGGCAGAGCAGACCGGACTCGAGGTCGAACGGCTCTCGGACGACTTCTGCGGCTTCGAGGCGCGTGCGATCCTCGCGCTCCTCGGCGGTCCTGTTCGTCAGGTCGTGCCAGTCCACGTGCGGCCGCTTCGAGTCCGCGACCCGGTGGTAGGGTGCTCCGCCGCGCCGGAAGAAGGCCGACCGCAGGACATCGTGCCTGTCCACGAGCAACGCCAGCGCATCTTCCACGGCATCCACGTCCAAGGCGCCCTCCAAGCGGAGCGAGAAGTGCATGTTCTTCGGCCTCGGTCCCGCCTGTAGCTCGCGTTGGAGCCGCTCCTCTTGATTCCACGTCACCGGGAGGTTGTCGTTGCCCAAAGAGCGGCGGCGCGGGACTGTTTCGGAGGAGTCAACTCTATGCTCTTCGATCGAGCGGATCCGGGCGGCGACCGCACGCGGTGTCGGGTGTCCGAACAGGTCTTCTAGCGGCAGCACGATATTGAGCTCCTCCCGCAAGGCGGCGATCAAGCGCAGCGCACCGAGAGAGTCGCCTCCCGAATCGAAGAACGAGTCGTCGAGCTCGATCGTGTCGGCATCGAGAACCTGCCGCCAGATGCGAAGCACACGTGCGTCGAGCAGCGCGTCGTCGGCCTTTCGAGGAAGCCGCGAAATCGTCTTCACCCAATCCCTAGCCGCCTGCCATCGCGAACAGAACGACGAGGCGGTCGTCGTCGGAGAGCGGTTCCTCAAGCCCGAAGTCGAGGTCTCGAACGCTGACGTCGTTCTTGAAGACCTGTACGAACCAGTTCAGGTCGCCGTCGGCGTTCAGAAGCTCTACGTCTGCAAGCGATGGATGGGTGCGGATCAGCTCGTACAAGGCGCTTCGGACGTTGTCCCCGGCAACAGCCACCTCCCGCGCGCCATCGACATGACTCCGAAGCCCCGGAAGCACGACGCGGACGGTCATGCGCGACTCAGCTTCCCCACGACACCGCGGGACTCTGCTGGACGAGAGTCAGCGCCGCCAGGCAGACCGCACAGCTGAAGGAGCCGTCGGCGATCAGCTCGCGCAGCTCGCGCAGAGCCACGATCTCGAACTCGACACTCTCTGTGGCCCCCGACGCCGGCTTCGTGACCGGTCGTGCCTCGAGGGCGACGAAGCAGTGGATTCGTCCCCGAAGGCGATGGGGTGCGGGGTGAAGAACGCCTGTCCGGTGCCAGTGGTCCGAGACGTAACCTGTCTCTTCAAGAAGTTCCCGCTGCGCGGCAGAGATGGCGCTGCCGTCGGACTCCTCGGTGACGCCACCCACAAAGTCGGCCACCGTCCGGCCCACAGCGGGTCGGAACTGATGAACGATCAAGGCTCTCTCGTCCTCGGTCAGCGCGATGACGTTCGTCCCGTCTCGCTCCTCGACGATGTAGAACGAGTTGAGAGAGCGGCCGTCTTCGCGTTGGTAATCCTCTTCGTGCACCGAGAACCAGGGAGTGGTGAGCACGAGGCGGCGGTTGGTTCGATCCCAACGCTCGGGGATGTCGGTGTGCGCGGTCACGGCCGGACGTAGTTGCTGCGTGTGAGGTCCGAGGGCTCGCCGGAACCCGCGCCGTCGTCGGTTGAGCAATCCTGGTCCCGCCCGCGAGCGAGCGCTGCAGTCAGAAGGCCGATGAGCTCCGCATGCTCCTCGAGCGATCGTGACGGATCCTCGTTGAGCGACGAAGAACACCCCCACTGGAGGATCTTCTCGATCAGGTCCGGGGAGGCGCAGTCGAAGCTCCCGGCGGTGACGCGGCGCGACGCTGAGGCGAAGATACGCGCCAGCTCGAGATCGGAGCGATCGTCGTTCAGTGCGTTCTCGACTGACTCGAATGCTTCGAGCACCAGATCGGGCTCGACTGCAGCCGGTTTGGCGACGACGAAAGCGTGGTCGAACGATGCTTCCCCGAGTTCGAGTGCGTTCAACATCGGGGTGACGCCGTGGTCGCTATCCCAGTCGAACTGGCCCTGAAAGGTGGTTCGGGTGTAACCACGCGGAAGGCCGGTGAACAAGATCGGACAGATTGCTTTCGCCTGCCGCAGCTCGTGAACCGCGATTTGCATCACATTCACCGGGCAGCTCAGATGTCGTACCGCGAAGAGCCGAACACACGACGGCTCCGCGATCCGCAATGCGTTGAGGAGCAACCCATGGGCTTCTCCGAGGTTCTGGGCAAGGATGAAGCGATCGGGCTCGTGAAGCGTTAGGAGACCGTCTCGGACCTTCGCGTCGATCTCCCCCGCCACGGGGCTGTTCTCGACGATGTGGGTGAACCGCACCGCAGCGACGGGTACGTCGCGACCGGAGACGGTCGCCCCTAGCCACCACTCGGCGAGCTTCTTCGAGCCTGCGTAGATGTCGGTGGCGAGATACTGCGCGGCCTTGCCCGTCGAAGCGACTACGACTTGGCCCACGGCGTAGTCGTTCGACAGTTCTACTATGTTTTTCGTTCCGACGAGATTCGTCGACAGGCTCGTGCGGACTTGGATCTCGGCTAGTCCGGGGAGGCGCTGCGCGGCGAGGTGGAAGACCAGCGCTGGACGCTCGCGGTCGAACACTCGCTCGAGGCCGCTGCGGTCTCGCGTGTCGACGCAGTAGCGAATGACTGGCACGCGGTCGCCTCGCAGATGTCTCGTCTGACTACCGTCGGATCCTCGTGCACTATCGACCGTGACGACGCGGCGTGCGCCTCCGTCTGCCGCCGTGGCAACCAGGCCGTCCCCGACGAAGCCCTCACCGCCTGAGATGAGAACCACCCGTTCCCGGAGGAGCTTGAGCGCGGCGTCGTCGACTGCGATCTGGCGTTCGTGGACAGATGCGAACGGATCCCTCGGATCCTCGGAGAGAACGACGAGCTCCTCGGCAAGCCGGCGGAGCTTCGCAAGGGCTTGGTCAGAGGGAGGCATTGATGCGGAGACGCGGTCTGCCTGCTCTGCGGAGATCAGCCGCATCTCCTGGATCAGCGAGCGAATAGCAGACTGGCTCCTGACTGTTTGAAGGTGAGCGTTCAAGCGAGCGGTCTTGTGTGGACGCGTCCGTCTCCAAGCCTGGAAGAACGTGCCAGACGGACTGGTACCCCTCGTCGGGCGCTCCGAGGGGGTTCTACATCTGACTACATAACGACGATGCGAGTGTAGGCAGGGTTGGCTCGTAGTGTCAACACGACATCACAGAGATCAGGCAATGCCGCCCTCCCGCCTAATGCGCCTGCGGCCGCGATTGCCATTTTGCGACCAAGCTCGCTGAGAGCACATCGGCGCGCTTACCCTTGTCCGCGCGGGGAAAGCGCCGGCGTCCCACAGCAGTAGGATCGCTTGGATGCTTCGTGCAGTGATCGTCGACTGGGCTGGCGTGCTCGCGCTCGAGCCAACGCCAGAGGCTCGCGCTCGGCTGCGCGGGCTCTGCGCAGTCGACGCCGACGACTTCGAGTCCGCTTGGCTTCGACATCGCCGCCCATACGACTGCGGCGAGCTCGACGCCGCTGATTACTGGCGCCTCGCGGGACTCCGCAACGAGACCCTCCTCGATCAGGTGCTGGCCGCGGAAGCTGAAGCCTGGGCTCGTCCAAACCGGCCGCTCGCCGAGTGGATACCCCGACTGAAGGCGGCCGGCTTCCGGACAGCCATTCTCTCAAACGTGCCTCGAGAGCAGTGGCTCCATGTCGCCCGCTTCTACCAAACGTTGCTCGAAAACTGCGACGAGCTCGCTCTCTCATTCGAGCTCGGGGTCGCGAAGCCGGACGAGCGAATCTTTCGGGTCTGCCTCGCCAACCTCGGCGTCAAACCGACAGAGGCCCTCTTTCTCGATGACCAACCTGAAAACGTGAACGCCGCAGCCGCACTCGGCCTTCATGCAGTGCGCTATACGAACGTGGAGGAACTGAGCGTGGAGCTTGGGGTGCGTTTCGACGGCGCGTTGCCGGGGCTTGTCGGAGATCCGGCGCACTAGAGTGGTCCTCGCCGGACGACTGCGACAACGGCGATCTATCCACCACGACAGGGGCGCCTTCCTTCAAGGACACCTGGCGCCGGAGGCGGTATGGGATCGGCTGCTGAAATCGCCGGACGCACAGCGTTCAAGGAGCGAAGAGCTCCGAGTGCACGTATCGCCATCTCGCGTGTGGCTCCGTCGCCGCGATACACTTTTATCTGCGTTCGCCGCGTCAGAAGAACGGGCGCGCCGTCCTGCGCTCCCACCGGGGCTCCGCGGATTCGCCGCCACTGAGCCTTCGGTGGCAAGGACACAGCATCCAGTCGCGCGCAGAGCGGCTTGATCTGGATCTGCAGCGGGACGGCGCAACTTGGCTCGGCGCCTTCGAGAGTGCAGGTCCCATAGTCTTCGGCCCAGTAGCCTTCGAATTCCGAGACGGCCCGTGGGGTGCACAAACTCGCGCCGCCGCAGAGACCGGTCGATTTGCAGGGAGATCGAATATGTGCACCCCACGCGCATGTGGTCAGCAGCCCAACGATAAGCTCCGTCGACAATCGCAAGCGAGGACCTTCGCGCGAACGCACGTCTAGCGATCCGAGCTCAACGCCCCGTGAAGGGTGCCAATAATCGTGTCGCCGCGCTTTTGGGCAAGGCCTGGGAGGATCGGCGGCATGGTCTTCTCGTTGCTCTACCTCGCGGTGCGGGCTCTGCTCGGCGCGCTCGTGCGTAGCCGTCGCGGCCTGCATGTGAAGGACGTCGAAATCCTGGTGTTGCGCCACGAACTCGAGATCTTGCGTCGCCAGGTCGTGCGGCCGAAGCTCCGAATGGTTGATCGGGCTCTGCTGGCGGCAGCGGCTTGCCACCTGCCGCGCTCGTCGCGCGGCGAGCATCTGGTGACGCCACGGACGCTTCTGCGCTGGCATCGGGTGCTTGTGCGCCGGAGGTGGCGGCAACCTGCCGGCCGGCGCGGCCGGCCGCAGCTGTCGGCGGAAGTTCGGGAGCTGGTGTTGCGGCTTGCGCGCGAGAATCCGCGCTGGGGCCATCGGCGGATCTGCGGTGAGTTGGGCAAACTCGGCGTTCGCGTGTCGCCGACGAGCGTCCGCCGCCTGCTCGCCAAGGCGGGCCTCGAGCCGGCACCGCGTCGGGTAGGGCCGAGCTGGCGCGAGTTCCTGCGCGCGCAAGCATCGAGCATCGTCGCCTGCGACTTCTTCACAGTCGAGACCGTGACTATGCGCCGCTACTACGTGTTGTTCTTCATCGCGCACGCGAGCCGGCGCGTCTGCCTCGCCGGCTGCACGACGAACCCCACCTGCGCCTGGGTCACACAGCAGGCGCGCAACTTCGGCCTCGACTTCGCCGACCAGCGCATGCAATTCCTAATCCGGGACCGCGACAGCAAGTACAGCGCGCCGTTCGACGAGATCTTCCGCGGCGAGGGCATCAGGATCGTGAAGACGCCGGTGCGAGCGCCGAAAGCGAACGCCATCGCCGAACGCTTCGTCAGAACCGTCCGCGCGGAGTGTCTCGACTGGCTGCTGATCGTGAACCGCCGCCACCTCGAACGCGTCCTGCGCGTCTTCGTCGACCACTACAACACGCAGAGGCCGCATCGTGGAGTTGGTCTCCGCCCACCAGATCCGACCAACCTGGGCGCGACACCGACGGTGGGTGAGACCCGTCGCCACGACCGGCTCGGCGGACTCATCCACGAGTACTACCGAGCTGCCGCGTGAGGGCGACACGAATAATGGCGCCCTTCAGGCTCCGTGATCAACGACAACGTCGAGGATCGCTCCTCGCCAGCCCTCGAGATTGACGACAGCCATCTCCTGTCTTCTGCGAAATTTGAGGATCGGGCCTGGTCCACTCACTCGCTCCTCCAACATCCAGCCCTGTCCCGTCAATCGTCGCCGGTAGAAGCGTTCAACCTCTTCGGCAGTCGTACCTTCTGGAAGTTCGAACGATGCCGTTGTGGTGAAGCCCGTCACCGGGCCCTCCTCTTCCTCGCGTACCTCGGCCGACGACATGCCGACTTCCACCGTCCCTGGGTACCTCGGCAAGCTCTGCAATAGCTGCTCGTTTTTGTTGATGTACGAGTCACGCCCGCTGGTACTACAGGCAGTCCCAGAAAGCGCAGCGATGAGAAGCAGAACGAGAAGAACCTGCGCCACCCACCGCTTCGCCTCGACAGAGCTCACCCGAGAAGGCGGAGTCAACGAGCACCCCCGGCCGGGGCGGCGCGTCGACGAAGCGGCACAAGGATCAACGCCCCGGCCGTCAGAAAAACTACGCCTGCGACGCGGGTCGCGAGTGAACCGGCATCCGTCCAGCCAGCCGATGCCGGTTCAATACGAACGTCGAACTCAACACCGGGATGATTCGAGCCACTACTCACGAATAGCGCAGCTCGATAGAATCCAGCGCGAAGCGCCCGGAAGCGGAAGGTCTCGGACATCGAGCCCTGAAGCAGGTCCCGTTTGTGCTCCTTGCGACCGATCAGAGAAATGGCGGCTGGATGCTCGGGCACAACCTCGACTCTAGTCGCAGCTCGGTCGCCGCGATTTCGCAGTGTATAGCTAACCTCGAACTCGTTGCCCGCCGCCACGGTGTAATGCTCCCTTTCGACACCTAGCTCGAGCCGAGCAGGCCCAGTACGCGTAACGACGATCCCCGAGCTCCGTCGTATCGCGAGCACCGCGATCTTGACGCCTCGCTCGCCCGCTGCAGTGCGCGGAACTGCTCTGCAGGCAGCCGGTCGAGACGCGCCTGGAGTACGCCCGTTAGCGTCTCGGGCACGCGGTACGTGCGGAGCATCTCCTCGTCCACGTGCCACATCGGTCCTGCCGAGATGACGCCGTCATCGATGAGGATCTTGATGAGCTCCTCGAGGTGCAGCGGGTTGCCGTCCGAGTGCTCGAGGACGCGCGAGACGAGCTCCTCGGGGATCCGGTCGGCGTAACGGAGGATGTGCGTGACGAGCTCGCGGACCTCATTGGGACGCAGCTGCTCGACGGGCACGACGCGGTGGCCCCGCGCGAGCCCGCCGTCCGTGACCCAGCCCGCGCGTTCGTCGCCGAGCCCCGGCCGCGCGGTCGCGACGAGGACGAGCGCGTGCGGTTGCTCGGCGATGACCCGCTCGAGGATGTCCATCGAACTGGTGTCGCCCCAATGCACGTCCTCGAGGACGACGACGGCGGGCATCTCGGCGCCGATCCGACTGAAGAGTCCGACGAGGTCGTCGAACGCGAGCCTGCGCCGCATGCTGAGGCCTTGTCGGTCCTCCTCGCCAAGGCTAGGGCCGAAGCCGAGGAGCCAGCCGAGCGTCGCCGGGAGATGCTCCGCGTCGCCGACGAGCTCGTTCAACCCGACGGTGAGCTTGCGCTCGACGGTCTCGGGATCGTCGTCGTCCGAGATCTCGAAGCGGCGTGCAAAGACGTCGCGAATGAGGCCGAGCGGACGGTCGGCGGTGTCGGGTCGGCCCCGCCCCTCGAACCAGCGTACGCGGATGGTCGACTCGGTCTCGATCCAGTCGCGGTACTCGTAGACGAGGCGCGATTTCCCGATTCCCGGCTCTCCGGTGACGACGACCACGCTCGGCTCGCCCGTCTCCGTCGCCGCGCGATGCGCCTCGACGATCCGTGACAGGTGCGGCCCGCGCCCGACCATTCGGGTCTCGAGTCCTTCGAAGCCGCGGGCACGCACCCGGAACGCCCGCGGCCGCAGCCGGTCGACGCGGTACGCCGACGCGGGCTCGCTGCGGCCCTTGAGCTCGAGGTCGCCGACGTGAGAGACATCGAAGACGCCCCGCACCTGGTGGTACGTCGAGCGACTGATGAGCAGCGTTCCCGGCTCGGCGGCGCTCTCGAGCCTCGCCGCGACGTTCACGGTGTCGCCGGTCGCCCGGAACTCCTCCGTCACGCCGACGTGTCCGAGGTGGACGAGCCCGGTGTTGATCCCGACCCGGAGCTGCAGCGTGCCAGCGCGCACGCGATCGGACTCGAAGTTGGGCATGGCCTCGAGCATCAACAGCCCGGCGCGCACGGCCCGCTCCGCCTCGTCCTCGTGCGAGTGCTCGCCTCCCCAGAGCGCCATCACGCCGTCGCCGAGGTGTTGCAGGACACGACCGTCGTGGTCGACGATGATCCGGCCGAGCTCGCCCCAGAGCCGATCCACGAGAGCGCCGACCCACTCGGGGTCGAGCTTCTCGACGACAGACGTGTAGCCCTTCACGTCGGCGAACAGGACCGTGACCTGCCGCCGTCTCGAGCGCTGGGACGTGGTCAGCTCGGCCAGACGTTGCCGCATCGGCCCGAGCGCAGACTCGACGACTGTGTCTCCGAGCTCCGCCCGCCGCTCCTCGAGCGCGCCGATCGCTTGCTCGAGCCCTTCGGCTTCGCTGCGCTCTCGGGCCTGGCCCACACGGTCAGTCTAGGAGGGTTTCGTGAGCCGGCCTAACTGCCGAGCGATCAGCGCACGGCGCGCTCGAGTGCCTAGGATGTGTGGAGTCCGGCCGGGACGTGCACGGGCTGAACGCCGCGTCCATCAGATTGGGTTCCGGGCGTCGCGGTTCCAACAGAGAGCGGTGTGTTGTGGTCGCGCGACTACGAGCACTCGTACTCGTAACAGATGGTACAGCTTCCGACAGTGATGCACGAGCCGCCACCCACCCGAATCGGTGGTCGCCCGGCTGGGCCAGTAGCGATAGGCCCTGCTTGATAGACGACGCGTGGCGGAAGTTGTGTCGAGCCTTCCTCGTCCTTGAGCTGCGCCTTACGCCTGCAGCTGATCGACACCCTCGTGATCCGACAGGTCATCGCCGCGACCCCTGCCCCAGCCGCCGCCTTTGAGTGCCCGTCGAACTGCGACTTGATCGATGCCGTTGCGACCTTGCCGAGTACTTCGGCGTCAGTCTCCTCGCTCTCTGTCATTGAGGCAAGCCCCGCAACGATCTGCGTTATCGCATCTTGGTCATGGCCCACGCTCATCTCGAACCTCCTTTTGTTCGGAACCGTACAAGGTCTGCGACGAGCCGTGTGGCATTGAGTCAACACTTGGATCCGGTATGTTGCCAACACCTAGTGCAGCGACGTTACGGAGGCATCCGTTGGCTCAAGCAAGGTTCGAGATCTTCGCAGACGCAGCGGGCAAGTACCGCTGGCGCCTCAAGGACGTAAACGGAGAGAAGGTTGCAACGAGTGGCGAAAGCTTCGACAGCAGAAGCAACGCGAAGCGCGCCGCGCAGAACGTGAAGCTGACCGCTCCCGACGCCGTGGTCGACGATTGAGACGGGCGAGCGAACGGGCCTTGAGAAGCGAGTGTAGGCGCGAGCCGTAGTCGTCGAATGGAGGCGAGTGTAGATGGATGTTGACGTGACAGCACGAGCGATCGTTTCTGGGTTTGTGAACGGCGAAGCTGTAAACGGGAAGGCATCGACCGTGTTCAACACGGGCCGTGGTGGTCGTTCGACCTGTGAGTTCTCAGATCTCCCGGACGGATTCAGACCGGCCACGCTGGGCACACACACCTGAACGACGCATCACACTTCTGCTGGTCTGAGCAGAATCGGTGACGATGTACTCAACCTCTACGACATGACGAGCGGGACGTACCGGGTGTTCAGAGCTGTGACCTATCCTCGCTATCCCGACAGCCTGATCTTGTTCGACGCAGAGGTGCATGCGGATGCTTCCGTGTGGTCAACGACCATCTATGTGAACGGCACGTACGACGGACCCGCTGATGTCGTGGGATGCAAGGACTACCGGATCGGCTGGATGGCGGACGATCACAAGCTGCGCGAGTCGGGCGCCGTCGACCTTGAGCTGTCGTCCGGTGAGCGCCTGCATCAACGCTGGTCATCGATCATCACTCCCTCGGCATACTCCGACGACGCTCTGGAGATTCTTGCGAGGTTCCCATCAGAAGGCGAGGTCGTCCACGTCTCCATCTCTCCGTTTGAAGTAGACGAGCGCTCGCTGCGCTACAAGTGGGACGGAACAGTCCGGAAGACCGCCGAAGCGGGCTGAGCGCCTATGACTGGAAGCAGTTGCGGTGGAGGTGGGACGTGAAGCTCCGGACAGGTCTAGTGGTTGTCGGGGCCGTAGCTTCGATTTTCACGGCCGACGCGTCCGCGGACACAATCTCTGGCTCCGGAGCCGCGGACGTACTCATCGGGACGCCTTCTCCTGACATCCTTTTCGGACGCGAGGGGAACGATCGAATCGTTGGCCGAGCTGGCAACGATTTGCTATCTGGCGGCCGTGGGCTCGACACGCTCGTCTGCGGCCCCGGATTGGACGCCGTTCTCGCGGATAGGGGTGATGTCATCGATTCGTCCTGTGAGCTTGTGGCGTCGGCCAGCCGGTTGCGCTTGCGCTCCGCAGAGCAGTCGTCGACGACGACACCAAGTGGAGGCGATGCACCGTCGGGCCCGGATGGCTCTGGCGCGGGCAACGGGACTGACTCGGGCGGAAGTGACGGTGGCGGTTCCCAGGCCGCCGACTCGGGTGCTGAGGATCAGATCCTTCTCGCCTGGCTTTTCCTGCCCGAAGGTGATCCTGATTGGACTGAGGGAGTGGTGCTCTTCCTGCTCGGCGTTGTGGGCGCGCTTGTGACGACATACCTCTTCCTTGGAGACTTCTTGCCCTCCATGGGTGGAAAGGCCGACTACGAGTCGGCACGCCTCGACTTGAAGGCCAGGCTCACGAAGCGAGACGATCTACAAGCGGAACGACAGAAGATTGCCGGAGAAACCCCGTTCCCAGCTGACCGCATTGAGGCGCTTGATCGCATGTCGACGGACTTGACGACCGAGATCAGCGACATCCGCGACGGCATGTCGAGCGAACGGTGGCGTCTGGTGCTGCTGGGGATCCCGATCTACGTCCTGCTGGGCGGGGCATTTGCCACTGTTCTCGCAACCTCGCTTCCCGAAGCGCTCCTAATCGGATTTGGCTGGGTTGCGGTGGCGGATCGGTTGGGGCTCAAACGCGAGCAACAGGTGCGAGAAGACATTCGAGGCAAGGAGATCGGGACCCTCGAAACCGAGGCGGACACGCGAACGGAGGAAGCGGTTAAGGCCCAGGAGGCGCTCCGTGCGCTCGAAGAGGACTTCGAGGCGCTCGAGGGTGACTACGAGCAGCTCGCGGACGAGCACAACACGCTCGAAGTTAAGCTCAAGGCCGTGGGGGATGCGAACGCTGAGCTCGCGTCTTACAGGCTGGCCGCAGATCGCCTAGCCGACAAGGTGGACGTGATGCAGCTGGGCAACCGCTCCACTAGTGAAAGGCAGCCCGGAAATTGAGGGTGCTCCAGTCGAGTACCAAGCCGAGTGAGAGGTGCTGAGACTCGTTATCTGGGAGGTGTGTGATGACCGTTGAGCAGCTCGTCGACGACTTCGCCGCAGGACAGCTTGATCTCGAGACCTTCAAGGAGCAGCTTGCTGAGACGGCCGAGAAGGAGGCCGCTATCCACGAGGCCGAAAGTACACCTGTTGCACCAATTAGACGCACGCGAGACAGGCGCCGACGCGGTCCGTTAAAGCTGAGTCCTGAAGCAGAGCGTGAACTCGAGATCTCGCGGCAACGCATCAAGCAGGCTGCTAACAAGGCCCGGAAGATCTGAAGCACGCGAGCCCGCGCGTGACCGCCGAGGTGTGCTGCGTAAACTCGGCAATAATGCTATGCGCGAATTACAACACTTCTAAGCGGTTTGTGCTCCGTAGCGATCGTTGTCGACGCTGGTGCAGTGAGTAGGCGGGAGCGGCACTGCTCGGACTCGATCATGCCGACTCGCCCGGATGCGTGCCCTGCTCGCCTGGCTGCGAACTTGCAGCTCAGGTTTCGCCCCAATCGATGGTGTCGTTCAGTCGACGCCCGGGGCAAGGCGCGAGATTCGGCGAGGGGACACTTCGTACGTCACGCGCCGGCCGGGACGCGACGGGATGTCGAGATGCGTGCACTCCAACTCGAGAAAATCGCGCAACGGCGAAGTTCGACTGACGCGACGCAGAGGATTCGAAGCCGATGCAGGAAGGCCGACTATCTGAACGCTTGTAAGCGTTGCGACTATGCGCGCAGCGGGCGTGCTCCGCGAGCGCCGCGCGCGCAACGTTTTCAGGAGAGGTGGAGCGAGCGCGAGCTCTCTTCACCAGGCGAGTCCGAGCTTGGCTACCTGGCGGGCAGCCGGGGTTGCACGCGGCGATTGCACACCCCATGTACCGAGGACGAAGGGAACACGACGCCCCTCTTTCTAACGGCTTCAGCACCCCGAGTAACTCGAGGAACTCGGCTTGACTTGTTTATCAGATTCGGCAGTTTTTGTCAACTCTCAGTTTTGATGAGTCATCACGACTGGCGTAGAGCTGCGGCACACTAGGATCCGTCGAACCGCGGTTGCATCGAGCCACGGTGCCGACCGTGGGTACGCACCAAGCTCAGTTCCTTGCAACGCTCGAAGGCTGTGTTCCAATCGGGTGGTTCGGAGTCGGCGCTACCCTTGAACAGGGAATCGTCGAAGCTCGCTCAGGCGAGCGGCCGCCCGGCGGCGTGTTGTACACCTAGCGCGCGCTCGAGCACTTCGAACGCACTCTCGGTTTCGCCGCGTTCCTTGAGCGCCGGCTAGATCCTTGTACGCCTGCATGAGATAGCGCGACGGCGGCTGTTGTTCGAGAACCTCGATCGCCAGCTCCAAGAGTTCCTTCGCTCGCTCGTAGTCTCCGAGTTTGAGGAAGGTTTGCCCGAGCAGGAGCTGTGCTCGGCCCGCGTCGACCGGTCGACGCCGTCGAGCGCACGGGCACGTTCCATTGCGAGGGCCGCCGCGCTCTGCGGGTCGCCGAGAACGGTCTCCAGACAGCGGTGACAGAGGGCCTCCGTGCCCCCATCACCGACGATGACGTGAATATGATCCGCCGAGTCGTACTACGCGACTCTATCGCCACGGTAAACCGGACAGTGGCGCAGCCAGTTTGGCAACGCCGATTCAACTTAACTCGCCGCTCACTCGGCGGCTTCGAGCTCTCCGGTGTCGCGGTTCAGTCTGAGGACGCGAGTAGATTCGAGCAAGTCGGAGCTCACCATCGCGGTTGTGACCGATTGCCCTTCGGCAGCGATCGGCTCCGCGTGCCGGTCGGCCACCAACACACGCCCCACCGCTGTGACGGAGCCGTCCTCGGAAGCCCACACGTGCACCTCGCTCAGTTCGTCCGCCATCAGCTCACCGTCTCGACGAATTCGACGAGAGTCACTCCTGGCCGCGGATTCCCGTTGCCGACCGACTTGTTGGTGAACCTGAGCAGATAGCCCCTTCCGTCCGAGTGATCATGCACGGCGAGAACCTCCAACTGGACAACAGGCTCGAACCCCGGATGGTTTCCGGGGAACGGTTGAATGTCGAAGGTCGCGAATTCGTCGTTGCGGTAGGGGTGGATGAAGAGTTGAAAAACCTCACCAGGTTCGAGCTGCTGGAGGGTGAAGACCCGTCTCGCTAACCCCACGTTGACTACTTTAGCTCATCCGTTGTCAAAACCCAGCCAAACTGGCGCCACGCCCTCTTATGCATTCCGGCAGCCCGCGGCGTGGCGCGCGAGTGCGTCTACGACAACAGTGGTGCGGAGCGAGCATGATCGACGAATGCGTCTCGATGATCGTTCCCATTCCGCCTCTGGTAGCGAACGACCTCGCTGCCGAAGGCGTCCCTCAAGTATCGCGGAGTCCACTTCGAGCACGCTGGCCACTCGCGCACGACGTCTTCAATGATCACCGGGCGATTGGTCGAGTAGTAGTCCCCGAGAAACGCCTCCTCCGACAGACCCGAGACACGGGGGATCCTGGTGAAGTCGTATACCTCGCCCTCGAGGTCGAGGAGCACCTCGCTAAGGGTCGTCCACTTCCTCAACTCGCGGGCAATGCGCTGCGCGGCTCGGAAAGCTGGACTCGTGCGTGTCTCATCGATGAGCTCCTTCGCTGCTTTCGGCAGATAGCCGGCCTTCACCAGCTCGGCGATGAGCTCGCCCTCGAGGACATCGAACGCGAGGTTGTGCGCAACCCACTCTTCCCAGGCGTCCGAGTCTGGGAGAACCAAGTCCCGCCTACTCGATTGCGATCCCAAACACAGACGTGCTCAAGTCGAGCGCGCTCCGGCTCGACATGTCCGCGTCGGGATGCTTCTCGAGATGCTCGAAGATCGTGTCGCGAATCTGGCTTTCGAGTTCGCGACCCGCCTCGGCGGCAGGCCGAGAGCGGAATGTCGATCACTATGAGAGCGGCGACGTCCTTTGGTGCTGCAGGCATTAGCCCGCCGCGGAAGAAGCTACGGGGACCGTGTGCCTTATGCGCGGGCGGGCGTGACACGAAGCTGGACATCCCAGATCCTCCGTTTTCTTGGTCTCACCGACCCGTTGACTCTTTCTCAGAGTCGCCTGACAAACAAGGCCGACCGCTGGGCGACCGACACGCGCATGACGTTCTAATTGAACTCGGGGCCTACGGGACATGAGCGCGACGCAGCTCTGCCGGCTTAGGTCAGCACACGACCGACCTGGTCCTGGAGCGCGAGTGCGCGTTCCAGGACCTCCAGCGCGCGGTCCGACTTGCCCTCTTCCTTGAGCAGGGACGAGTACTTCTTGTACGCGGTAAGGGTGTGTCTCGAGGCGGGTCGCTGCTCAAGTAGCTCAATCGCCAGCTCATAGACCTCAAGCGCACGCACGCGGTCACCAACGGCAACGAGAGTCTCTCCCAGCAGGAGGTAGGCGCGGCCAGCGTCCAACGGATGGGCGTCGCCCAGCTTCTGCGTTAGCTCCATCGCCAGGGCCGACGCCTGTTCATACTCGCCGAGCGCGGCGAGCGCCCGCGCTTCCTCAATCTGATATTGCGTCACCTCGAGTGGCGTGCCGACCGCGGCGATTCGCGGCCATCCTTCGCGCAAGAGCTCGAGCGCCTCGCTGGGATTGCCGAGGTCGAGATTGATGTGGGCGAGCATCTGCTGAATGTGCGCAATTGCATAGTCATCCTCGGTAGTGCGGAGGATGTCGAGCGTCTTCCGCGCATACTGCTCGGCGGAGGCATGGTTTCCCTGCTCTTGGAGAAGCCTCGACTCAGACCAGTAGAGCCGCGCGCGCGTGTACGGATCCGCGATCTCCCGACCACGAGCGAGTGCGTTGCCAATGACTCGTTCGGCCTCAGCGAAGTTTCCGCCGTCGGTCAGTGCCGACCCCAAGAGGACGGAGAAACGAACGTACTGAACCGGGTCGCTCGCGTAGTAGTCGACGCAACGCTGTAGAACCGCTATCGCGCGCGCCACTTCGCCGACTGACGCATAGCTTCGCGCCATTAGCTCAGCGAGCGAAGGCCGCTCCTCGGGCTGATTCCTGGTCATGGCGAGCGCCTCTTCCGCGAGTTCGATCGCACGTTGCGGCTCGCCCCGCCGCAGTGCAATCCCAGCCAAGCCTTCAAATGCCGCCGACCGCGACGGATCGTCCTCAGCCTGCTCGAGCACCTTGCTGTAGAGGGCGTACGCCTCCTCAACCTCATCGAGACGCAGCGCGATCTCGGCGTCTCGCAGCAAGTTCGAAGAACCGGCCTCCTCACCTACGGCGAGCCATGACGGACTCACCCCGAGTCGATCCGCGAGCTCCGTCAAGACGCCCATCGATGGGATCCGATCCCCCGCCTCGACCCGCGAAACGTACGCGGGCGAACACCCGCTATAGGCGAGTTGACGCTGGCTGAGACCAGATCGAAGCCGCGCGTCTTTCAGCCGTCTACCGACCGCTGCAGGATCGTCGACGTGTGTTGACTTTTTCCTAGGCATCTGTTTACCTAGTCAACACCGGGCGCCCGGACTGTCCGAATAACCAAGGAAAGGATGGTCCGGAATGAGAGTGCGGCTTCTTGCGCTCTTGGCAGCGCTGGGCGTGCTTGCCAGCCTCGTTGGCGACAGTACTCCCTGGCCCCATTAGACACCTCGCCTCTTCAGCATCTAGTCGTGGCGGGGTCGACCCGCCACGACTTTTTCTTTGATCGAAGCTCGTGACGACCGGTAAGAGTATTCGACTCGTAGTCTCCATTCGCCATTCGCGGTCAAGGCCCTTCCGCCGGTCGAGGCGGCTTGCGCTTGCTCTATCGAGGACACACCCGTTCGGCGGCGGCTATCAGCTTGCTCGGTCAGGCGCGGGCTCCGCGCCGCGCCGCAGTCGGCTTCGAAGCCCGATGTGTGGCTACAGCCGCAGAACCTGCGCATGAGGATGTAATTCTACTGGTTCTGTCGCCGCCCCGAACTGTAAGCGGGGATCTGACGTAACTCAGGTAGGTCTGTCAGCTGTCGAGCTCGAAGGGGTGGCAAACCGCACTGCTCGGAGTGTGCGGATCTGAACGCGCAGGGTAAGTGATCGTCCGGTCACCGCCTGCTCGCGTCTAAGAGCCTCCACCTTGTGGTGCGGGGTGGAGGCACTTAGTGCGGCAGCAATTGCCGGCCTGGGGGCTCAGCCGAGCGGCGAACCGACTTCGTCTGGGACCCCGATCGCGCGCTCCAGCAGTCCACGAAGTCTCGCCCGTACCCGAGCAAGCGGAACCCGGAGGGCGTTTCTGCGTCTATCCCTCGCGACGTGATCGAGCCGCGCGGTGTCCCCGGGCTCGGTGCCGCGCCATCGTTGGTCGCGACGCGATCCGCGCTGACGAGCGTGATCCGGCTCGTTACCGCCTCTGGCTAGGTGACTACTTGAAGACCGTGATCGGCTTGTCCTCGGGGCATACCGCCGTCTTCTTCTCACACTTCGAGAAATCGCCGTTGCAGCAATACGACTCGAAACCGAGCGTGTCCTCTCCGCCGCCAAAGTCGATGCTCAATGCGCCGATCTTGAGCACGCGTGATCTGGGCAGCTTCACGTACTGGTCTCCGATCTGCACGAAGGTCTCGCGCGAGCGGCGACTCCCAGCCTTTTCGGCCACTTGAACCCTCCGTTCTAGCTTCTGGTCCGCCGAGTATGGCACGAGCGCGACTGGGCGTCCCGCCGGTCGGCTTCCGTCCGCGCGCGTAGCGAGCCTCGTGTCGTGAAGTTCAACGCCGTACTTGCTGTCGCCGTCCTGGCCGCGTTCGTTGGGCTAGCTGCGTCATCTCCGAGTACGGAGCCGAGAGCTTCTCCCCGGATTCGTCGCCGGCTTCGCTGGCTCTCTGCTCGCGTTCCTTCTTGCGCTCGAGTGGGAGCGTGAACGAGATGCGCGGCGTGCCGAGCAGGACGCACCGCGCCTCACCGCGAGAAGGCAGACGGAGGTACGCCGCCGCCTCGAGCCCGTCGCGGCTGAACTCGAGTGGAACGCGAAGCGTCGAAGTAGCCGAAGAGGCGCTGAGCGCGAAAGTGGACGAGGGGCCACATCATCGCTGCCAATCCGCAGCTGCTCGAGGGCGTCGACGTCCGGCTCGAGGCTACGGCGGCGTCCGCCGAGATCGCGTCCGCGGTGGAGCAGGCGCTCGGCGAGCCGTCCTACCGTGAGGCGGCCGAGCGCGTCGCGGCGACGATCTCCGAAGAGACCGCCACCGTCCGCGTCTCCGCGAGATGAGGGTTCTGTTTGCGGATCAGACGACGTTTCGGAGCCGCGACGTCCACGAAACTGGTCGCCGATGCCCGTTGCGACGTCCACCGAGCGTCCACGCGCTGTCCTCGGCAGCGAGGGCGCCGAATGCCGCCAGTGCTCTGCCAAGCGACCGCCCCGCAGCATGAGTACCACGCCGGCCGCTGCGAGGACGAGCCAAGGACGAATGGCTGCGCGGTCAGACCTCCGTACCCGCGCGCGAAGAAACAGCCGTGCCGTAGACGTGAACCGGACACTGTGCGATGGTGGGCATCGTGGCGAGACCCTTCTATATGGCGTTTCTCACCGCGATCTTGCTCGCCGGCTGCGGTGGTAGCGCTCGCAGTGCGAACGACATCGCCGCGAGCCTCCGTCAAGCCGTCCGCCAGACAGAGGGCGCACCGCACCTCGAACCCGCCGCCGAGGACACAGCTGAGCGCGTCGTCTGCATGGTGCTCGAGGACGCGTCCTCCCAAGGCGTCGAAACCCTGGTCGAGCGGCTACGTACCGAAGCCGCTCTCGCGGCGATTCGAGCGGATCTCGGCCTTCAGGAATACGATTCGAGCGTCCCGGAGCGTCTCGTGGACGCAGCAGACGAGATCGATACTGCGCAGAAGGCCGCAGAGGTCGCGAGCCTCTTTTGCCCCTAGGTCACCTTGCGCAGGTTTCGGTGGCGGTCGTATAGGGACAGCGCCGCCCTCGGTCGCCACCGGGGGTGACAGAAGATGTTGAACGCGGGATCGTGCCGCTCGGGCTTGGCGATGGTCAACTTCGCCGAGGCCGACACCGTGAGGGTGCCGGAAACGCAATTCGCTCGTCGTCAAGCCGCGGTCTTGTACTCGTGAATGAGCCCTCCGAGGACGTCCCGGCGCCGAACACGGTCGAGAGCGACGACGGTCTCGGACCCTTGCGGCGATTCTTGGATTGGCGGTCGCTGGTGAAGGGAGCGATGGGGCCGATGTTCGTTGTAATGACAGATGTAGACTGCGAGGACGCCTTCAAGGTGGCGGCGGTTCATGATCAGGAGCCAGTCGAGGCACTCGCGGCGTACGGTGCCGATCCAGCGCTCGATGAACGCGTCCGCGCGTGGTGTCCGGATCGTCCGGATGCGCTCGGAGCGGAACACTTCGTCGAACGCCGCCGTGAACTTGTGTCCCAGCACGATTAGTGCACTGCGCCGGGACGTCCGCCTTTCCTCGGCTACCTATCCACCGAACGTGATGCCGAGCTCCGTGCGCCCGATCTCACGAACACTGGCACCGAAGGTAATGATCGCCTTCGGGACATCACCCTGCTCAATCACCGGCTTGGTGATGACATGGACGAACCCGCCGTCCTCGCTCAGAGCCACTGACGATCGTGTTCCCTCGCCGAACTCAAGCTCCACTGAACGCACGCGCTCGACAGCAACTCCAAAGATCACGAACTTCTGAGGATCTCCGTTGTACTGCACCGAACTCCACATGGTTGTTGATCCGAGAAACGGACTGCTTGCTGGATTGCATCCACCGCCACCACGGCCATGGATACTCTCCTGCAGGACGACGCACGTGAGGCCCGTCCCATCGTTTCCAACATAGACACGGTGGTCAACACCGCCGGCACGCTGAATTGCGATGCGGCGGGGATCCCCGGCAAGCTCGGGAACTTCAGCCAACGGCTCGTCCGTGGCCCGTGGGAGTCGCGAGAAGGCGCTCGGCTTGGGGCCGTCTCCAACGACCATGCGCGGAACTCTAGATCCGCCGCTAGAACTCTTAGACGCGACGACCGAGGCTTCTGAAACCTGAGCTGCGTCGGAATCAAAGCCTTCACTGCGGTCCCCGGCCACAACGTATGCCCCCACCCCACATGCCACGACTAGGACAGCTCCCGCAACTTTTATGCGACGACGATTAGACATCAGCCCTCCCTTCGATATGACTCGTCGAGACTCCTACACGCACCAAAACGTGTCCTCGTAGTACGTCACTCCCTCACCAATGTACGGTCCCCCGTCCCCGCCGCGACATCTAGGCAGCGCTCCGGAGCGAAACGACCAGGGAGCCGGCGTCGGTTTAACCTCTGTAGAACTCCGGATCGTCTTTGCGCATCAAGTTCGGAGCAGGAGGTCCGCCCGCTCGACCTCATTGTCGTCCTCGTCAATCGTCGTCAGCTCGTTCGACGCACGGACTCCTATAGGCGCTCGCTCCAAGCGCTCCTAACTCCTCCTTCGTTGACTGCGATCCCAGGGCAACGGAATGGCTCCGATCGTGGGACTGTCTTTCGCGCGTCTGCCGATCAGCCGTCGGCGGTGCTTCCTCCGTCGAGTCGATGCTCCGTCGCCACAATGATCACCGCCGCGTGTCTCTCTGTTGACAAAAAGCGACAGAAGTTGCATAGTCGCACTCCATGGCCTGCTTCACGTCGACTCAGCGGATCTGCACTCGGTTCCTATGGTGGACCTGGAACTGTCGAGACCGTCGGATCCGCTGCTGCACCGGTGAGGTTGACAAGTGGTGGTTCGTGTTCGGAATCGGTTGGGTGACCATCCGCGTTCGTAACAGCACGACGACCGAGACGTGGTCCGAGTTCGCTTGGGGCTTCATCATCGCCCATGAAAAGGGCTTCGGCACCGTCTGTCGCGAGGTGTGACAAGCGATGTTTGTTATCGGCTTTAACCTCAGGCGAGGAATCGAGCCTGCCGAAGCACACAAGAGTTTCGGGCCGCCGAGGGTACGCGGCATTGGAATTGGCTGGTCGCGCTCAACGCTTCTTTCGCGTGCTGATCTCAGCCGTGCTCTCAAGGAGGCTGCGACTCCCGCTGACAGCAATGAGTCGGCGCGCGACCAGACGACATGATGTCAACCGGAGAGCGGGATGCGCGATGCCGAACCAGCCGAGCAGCGGTCGGACTCGCCACTAGGGCGGTCGGAAGCGGACCGAAGAGATAGGAGGCAGGAGGTTGCCAGGAGGCACGAGGAATGAGCGGACGTCCGGGCAATCGGCCACGCGGGCTGTAAGCGATGATCTCTTCCGTGTTGTCTACGACTCTCCACGATCGCTTCCGGGCAAACAGAGATGGCTCACGCGCGATGAAGACGTTCGGGCGATCGAGAGTCTGCTTGGGCTCAAGCCGAGTGCCATCGGCGCTCCTCTTTGGGTCAGCGGCAATACCCGAAACTGCCAATGCGGCCGGGAGACCAACTGGCTAGACATTGTCTCGTCGGCCTTGGGAGACGTTCACGGGGTGGCGATGATCGCCAAGGTCATCCTTGGCGACAAGAAATTCGTGAACATTGAGGCACCGCGGGCAATCGCGCACTTGCGCTGCTATAGCTGCGGCGCCGAGATCCGAGACCTCCGAAGCTTCAAGTGTCACAACTGGGCATATGCGATCGGCGACCTGCGTCGTGTAGTCCAGGCCGCGACGACACGTTAGGGGGCTGAGCCGTACCAAGAGCTCAGGATGCTCGCATCTGGAATTGATCCGCTTTGGTTGACACCGACCCCACGGAACCTGGCTACAGCAATGGCGCTCGTGGCGGCCACGCCGCGGGTGTCCTTGGCACCGTAGCGGGTGGCGACCGCGCTTGAGCGGTAGGGCGGGTCGTCGAGGGCGGCCCGGGCCAGTGATGATCGTCTTACTCGGAGTGTTCGCAGGCGTTCTCGGGATAGTCACCGCCCGCCGCGAGCGCCTGAGCGTCACTCGCCGTCCTCGATGACGAGATCTACCGCTTGAGTGC
>Ga0136631_10000026_pt1 | contig 37892 bp, 43 predicted proteins | sample AntDrymUQ6012206_2_FD_104655 | JGI IMG/M metagenome (GOLD analysis project Ga0136631, IMG submission 104655) | Polar desert sand microbial communities from Dry Valleys, Antarctica - metaG UQ601 (22.06) | ecosystem: Environmental > Terrestrial > Soil > Desert | place: Antarctica: Dry Valley... | reverse complement strand
CCGGCCCGATCCGGCGAAATCGCCGAATCTAGTAACACGCCCTGACACGCCAGCCGCAGCGAAACCCCTGGAAATAATCGCTTTCCACAGATCCAGCACGATCCCAACTGTCGAACTCGGGAGTAGTGAAGGGCGACAATCTGACCCTGGCGCTACGCGCCCGCTCCGAACAGGACGTCGACGAAGTAGTTCGCGGGGAGAAAGCTGTCCGAGCGCGAAGGCGAGCCTTCGGGAAGGCTCGAGAGCCCGTCGCGGGAGGCCGACCCTCTTGCCGTGTGCTGAGCTGAGCCGCGGCGGCCGAAGTTGCCCACCGTGACCATCGCGTGGCGGCCGCCGACCCCGCGCCGTGGCGAGCCGACGGCCACGCCCACGCCGGCATCGCGGTAGGTCGGCGTCAGGATCACGTGGCGGTGCGGAGGGCTGGCCATGAGCGCGCGCACCTGGCCAGCGGGGGTGGCGCGCGGCGACCACGTGATCACCTCGCCGACCGCCCACGGCCGGCGGCTCAGGTAGCCCGACCCCCGGATGCGGTTGGCGAACGTTGTCCCCGACGGCGAGGTGTGGCTGACGAACTTGCGGCGCACCATCGTCGTCGCGTAGCGCCGGGCGACGCCGGAGAGGCGCGCGCTGCGGCGCACCGGTGCCAGCCCGCGGCGCGTGCGCTGCTCGTTGAGCAGGCACAGCGTCGCGCGCTCTAACTGCCCGGGCGTGGCGCTGCGCGGCGAGGCCTCGGCGCCGGCGCACCCGGTCGGGCCGGCCGGGGGGGCGCCGGGCGGCACCGGCAGCGGCGGCGCGGTGACCACCGTGTCGCGGATGATCGTCCACGCGCGCGTGGCCGGCGTGGTGTCGGCGAACAAGCCGATCAGCCGCACGTCGAAGCCGTGCGGGCCGGCGACCAGGCCGGTGAGCGTGACCGGAGACGCGCATGCAGCCCACGACCCGCCGTCGAAGCGGCACTCGAAGCGCCAGGCGAACAGGCCTCGGCCCGAGGCGCTGAAGGCGAGCGTCGCGTCGGTCGCGGTCGTCTCTGCCTCCGGGCCGACGGTGATGACCGCCCGGGGCGCCCCGGCCGCCGCGGCGGGCGCGCAAAGCGCCAGCACGGCGACGAGGGACAGTGCCCCGAGGTGCGCGCGGATCACCCGTGCAGGCTACCGCGGGCGCCGCACCACAGATCGTCACGGCCGCAGGAAGGCACCGACATCTCGCGCGCCTGTGCATCGCATACGCCTCCCGAACCGCGACACGGGCGTGCGGCTGATATGGGGCTGCGTTTGTCAAGGCGGCGGCGGTGATCGTGGCGCCGGTGGCACGGGCACGCGCTGCTTCTCCGCGAGGCTGCCGGGGCGCGGAGTGAGTCGGCGCCGTCGAGTCCGCACGAAATCCAACGCCTAGTGTTTGTCGCCACTGCCCCCGAGTGGGGGTGCCGGGATACCACGGGCGCTGTCGTCATCGACGCGGCGTAGAGGTCGCAGGTGGTCTGCCGGTGGCGCTGAATCGGTCGGCCGCGAAGCCGTACACGCCGACGGTGACGACCCGGCTGACCATGTCGGTCAGGAGACGGCGATGACGCGCCGCGAGCGAGTGGCCCCGCTCAGCCCTCCCAGCAGGCTCATCTGCGGATCCTGCAGGCGTTCCATGACCGCTTCGTGCGCCACCAGCCAGGCTGCCGTCCGCGTCGACGTGCTCGACCGACACGCCCATCGCCACCATCGCCGCTGCGATCAGCTTCGTGCGATGGCACTGCTCCGGGCGCAGTTCGCTGCAGAAGATCGCCGCGCCTGCATCCTGCTTTCACGCCACCCTCAGTCGCGCGAAGCCGCGCTGGAAGACCGGATGCTCGCGGCAGATCATGTAGTCGACGTGCTCGGCCTCGTCATAGCAAGCCTCATCAGCGGGTCGGCCGCCAATGGTGTCGCCCATGAACACGTATCGCGTCCCGGCGTGCTCAACCGCGGCGGCAAGGTTGTCCTTCCTGAAGCCAGGGTTGAAGCGCGAGTAAGGCGCGGAGCGCACGTCGACCAGATACCGCACCGCATGAGCCCGCAGAAGCGCGAGCACATCGTCCAGCTCGCGGTTGCCATAGCCGAGAGTCAGCAGCGATCGGAACACAGAGAACACCGCATCGGCCGCCTCGGATCCATCGCGAGATCCTTGACGAGCCGTGGGGGTTTTCGCCGCGACCTCGAGTACGTATCCTCTCGCGATGGACCACTTTGAGCTCAGCGAGCGGTGGTGCAGCTGGAAGGATCCCGACGCGATCTTCTCCGCCGCGCGTATGGCCATCGAGGCCGGACCGTTCGATCCGGCCATTTGCGAGGTCGTCTTCAACGAGGAGTTCGACCCGTTCACGGTTGACACGCTGGAGGAGGCCCGCGAGCACCTGCTCCGCAACCCCCGGATCATGTCGATGGACATCATCCTGTCGCACATCGACGAGGACGACGCGCGCCTGACGCTCCGCTACAGCGGCGAACGGCTCCAGCTCAACGGCTATGGCCGCGACTGGACCCGCGCGCGGGCGGCATACAACGCCGCGCAGGCAGAACTCGCGGGCCGCTATGGCATCACGACGTTCAAGCTGCCGGAGTTGCCCAAGGACACCGTCGCCGAGACGCGCAAGCGCCTCGAGATCGAGGCGCTCGAGGCAGCGCTCGAGAACGTCGACTGGAGCATCGAGAATCGCTGACTAAGCGTCGTCTCGAGCTGTCGTCGGGAAGCAAGCCGACATGGGGGCGGGCCATCCCGGGGTTGTCGCGCTGCGATCCCCGCCTCCTCCGGCGAGATCGCGCACGACCCGCCCGGTGGTGTGACGCCGTCATGTGGTAGCCGGCGTTCCCAAGGACTCGGGGCCGTTCTTGGCGTCGACTGAGGATCTGTCCGGGCGCCAGCCATCATGCGCGCCCGCATACTGGGCGAACGCTGCAGCGGGCTCGGCCACTGGCGCCAGCGCATCACCATCGCCTGACCCCCGGTCGTGTTGACGCAGATCGACGGCCGAAGCTGGGCGATGGCCATCTCAGCTGGCTGCTGCTCGCCCGTCTTGATCTGCGCACCACACTCAGCATGCCTGACCCGCTCCATCCTCGAGCAGCGGTCGGCCGGGGTGTCCAGCGCAGCCAGTGAAAGACCGAGCGCAGCGAGCCGCTCAGCGGTGCTTTGACAGGCCCCGGATGGCGAAGCTACGGCGTTGTTAAGCGGTGGCGTGTTGTGCGTCCGGGGCGCGGCTTGTCTTGCACGGGTGCGGCGCCTAAATCTGACGCTGTGACGCGCGAAGAGGCGATCGCCGAGGCAACGCGTAGGGGCTCACGACTTGGCAAATGACGTAGTGACACGCGTCAAACCGCCGTGTTTACGGGCGCTGGGCCTACCGGCAACCGCCAGTTGCTCAGTCGTGAGCCCTAGGGGCGCGTCGGAGCCTGACGCCGCGTGGATCGCCACGCAGCGTGGTAGCCGATGGACGGCCGTGCGCATTGGCGTCGCACGGTCGCCGAGGCAGACTGGTACGGCCACGGCGCCTCCGCCTCCGGCGCCGCGAGACGACAGCCCGTACAACGCTCCGGGCCAGCGCTCAGATGGGGACGCGAGTTGAGCAGAGGTTCTCGTCGTCTGAACTGGCTCGCGTCGTTGGTCGAGGGGGCCGCTCGGCTGGCGCGGCGGATGCGGCCGGCGGCGGCACGCAGCGCCTTGAGGATGTAGAGAATCCTCAAGTTCGATGCACGGTGCGCGCGGGATGAAAGCGGCGTTGCTACGGCTGTCTTGTGTTACCGACGCCGTGCATTACCAGCGCGCTTGTTGACCGCCACGGCGCGGAGAGGAGACGCTCGCGCAACGGGACCATGACGTGTTTGTGGAGGACCGACGTGAAGACCGAGCGCGTGACGACGCAGGGATCGGTCAAACAGCTTCGCGGTGGCTGCTTGTCACGACCGCATTTGGGGGATGGCCGCGTAGTCATAGCCTAATAGCCTGCGTCCGCAACGATTGGCAATCAAGGAGGAGGATGTCATGCGGTTATCTTTGTCGGTCGCGCGTCGATCGCGCAGTCTGCTCTTGTCGGCGCTGGGACTTGCGCTGGTGAGCATGCTTGTAAGCGCGCTGCTGTCCAGTGCCTGGGCGGCCACGCCAAAGAAGGCGGGGACGATCAGACCAAGCGGCACGGGCTACGTCGCGCAGACCATTGGTGGTCACGTCGCGATCGTGCTTTCGCGCGACGCGCGGCAGGTAACGCGCGCCTTCGTCGCGTACACGTACAAGTGCAGCGACGGGACGAGTATCACCGACTTCGAGTCCTTCGAGGCGATCCCGCTGCTCTCCAACCGAACGTTCAAGTCCAGCTACGACAGCGGCCAGCTGCCGAGCCCGATCGTTCCGGGAGCCACCTTCAAGGCTACGGGATCGATCGATGGCGTAAAGAACAAGCTCGGCACGAGGGTCATTGGTACGGCACGCTTTACGCTCTCGACCACGCTGGCCACCGGTGAGGCCGTGTCGTGTGACACGGGCACGATCCAGTACCGGGCCACGGATTGATGGCGACCGCCTCTTGCCCGCGCCGCTGAGGTCCGTCATGAATCTCGGCGGCACGGCGTTTGGCCAGGGTCGCCCTTGCTGGCACCGCGTAGGCCCTGCCCGGGTTGGGTCTGGCCCCCGGCGCGCCCGACAGGAACGCTCCTCCCGCCCGTGCGACATCCTCGGTGAGACCGCGTCGGCTCTGTTCCGCCCGAGGCTCGGGTTGCTCAGGTGATCACGTGTTCTGCTGGTAGGAGTGCGTGATGCGGCGCGTCCGCCGCGCTTGCAGGTGACGTGGCCTGTGAACTCCGATGGGGTGCTCTGCGACGCCGGTCGCCTGTCAGTGCACGTGTAGTGCTGGACCTTCCTGCAGCGCCCCTTCTTGCCGTTCTTGAGCCGGCATCTGTGGAACGCCCGGGTGACCTTGATGCCGTCTGCGCAGGTCGTGCCGCGCACCTTCAGGAGCGCATCGACGATGTACGTCGGTCCCAGGTTCTGTGCCCTCCTGAGGCTGAGCGGGCAGGTCTGACGACGCGGCGCCAGACACGGCCGGAGCCGCAAGGACAACGGCGATCAGGACGGCGCCGGCGAGTGGCGCGATACGGCGGCTGGGGCGGGACATGCGGAACCTCTCTGGCGGGATGGCTGACGGGCTACCAGGCGGACATCCCGAGCGTAGGCGAACGGCACGGTGCCACCCGAACCAGTCCATTGGCGCCGGCGAGTAAGAACGACGGTCGACATCCAGGCTTGATGATGAACCCGCCGCGACGCTACGCCTGCAGGTTCCCGCCATCCGGTGTGCAGTGGCGTGCGAGGCAGGGGCGCATCTCCACGCTGGTATTGGGTTCCCGCCGCGTGCAGGATGTCTCAGCCGTGCATTCGTCGGTCGACATCCACACGGGTCCCGGTCTGGGGACCGCGGCGGCCGAGACGGCGCCGCCTGCGCCACGCGTCCCGCTGCTGCTCATCATCGGCCCGCCGGGCGTCGGCAAGAGCTCTGCCGCGCGGGAGGTGAGCCGGATGCTCGAGGAAGCCTGGATCGCGTTCGCCTACGTCGACCGCGACGACTTCGGCGTCGACGGGCTCCTGCACGAGGACCCGCTCGTCGACCTGCAGCAGATCCTCCGCTCCGGCGTCGCCGGCGGCGCGCAGCGGCTCGTCGTCGCGTGGCGGATCGAATCCGACGACGAGCTGGGCCGGTTCCGGAATGCGTTGCCGTGGGCGGACATCACACGTCGTTCGGGGAGGTGCCGACCGGCCCCCGCGTCGTCCGCTGGCGAGTTCTTCGGGCCCAACGCGAAGAAGTCGCCAATCGATGGCGGCCGGACTCCCACCCCGGCCTGAGCGCCGGGACGGGACGATGACTGGTCAGCCGAGCGCCTCGCGCCCGTGCGGGGCGTCGAGGTCGACGATCGGCCCGGCGGGGACGATGCAGGTCGGGTTGATGTCGGGGTGGGTGGCGTAGTAGTGGCGCTTGATGTGATCCATGTCGACGGTCTGTGCGATCCCGGGCGTCTGGTAGAGGTCGCGCAGATACGCCGGCAGGTGGGCGTAGTCGGCGATCCGGCGCAGGTTGCACTTGAAATGGCCGACGTAGACCGGGTCGAAGCGCACGAGCGTGGTGAACAGGCGCCAGTCGGCGAGCGTGTGGCGGGCGCCGAAGAGGAAACGCTGGGACCCGAGGCGCTCGTCGAGTGCGTCGAGCGTCTCGAACAACGGATACACCGCCTCGTCGTAGGCCTCCTGCGAGCCCGCGAAGCCGGCGCGGTAGACGCCGTTGTTGACGGTCTCGTAGACGTGGCGGTTCAGCTCGTCGATCTCGTCGCGCAGCTCGGCGGGGTAGAGGTCGACCTCGGGATGGGCGGCGAACGCGTCGAAGGCCTCGTTGAGCATGAGGATGATGTCCGCGGACTCGTTGTTGACGATGCGGTCCGTCCGCGTGTCCCACAGCACCGGAACGCTGATGCGCCCGTCATAGCCGGGCTGGGTGGCGACGTAGGCCTCGGAGAGGTACGACCAGCCGTGGAGCGCGTCGTCCGTCGCCCCGGGGACGTCGCGAAACGCCCAGCCCCGCTCGTCGCGGATCGGGTCGACGATCGAGACGCCGATCGCGTCCTCCAGGCCCTTCAGCGCACGCACGACGAGCGTGCGGTGCGCCCACGGGCAGGCGTGCGAGACGTAGAGGTGGTAGCGGCCCGGCTCGGCCGCGTAGCCGGAGCTGCCGTCGGCGGTCACCCACTCGCGGAAGCGGGCGTTCTGGCGGACGAAGCCGCGACGGCTGGTTCGCGCGGCGGCGCTGCTCACGACGACGCCGCCGCGCCCGCGCTCCGCCGGCCGGCGCGCGGGTCGGGCAGGGGCGTGAGGCGCGCGGCGATCTCCTCGCGCCGCGGTTCGAGGAACGGCGGCAGGATGAGTTTCGTGCCGAGCTCCTCGACGGGCCCGTCGACGGTGAATCCCGGCTCGCGCGTCGCCAGCTCGTAGAGCACGCCCCCGGGCTCGCGGAAGTACAGCGAGTGGAAGTAGTGGCGGTCGACATAGCCGGAGTTCGGGATGCCGGCGTCGGTGACCGTCTGTATCCACTGCGGCAGGTCCGCGTCGGTGGTATGCCAGGCGATGTGGTGAACGGTTCCGGCGCTCTGGCGTCCGGCCGCGGCGGGCGCCGCGTCCCACGCGATCCAGCCGCCGCGCACGTCGCCGCGCAGCTCCCAGGCGTTCTCCTCGCCCTCGCGCGCCTCCGCGCCCATGAGCTTGTCGAGCACGAGCGCGCTGTCGTCCGGCCGGGCGCTGTAGGCGCGCACGCCCTCGAAGCCCTGCAGCGCCATCGCGCCGGGGACCTCGGGATGCTCGGCGATGAGCGGGGGATCCTCGGACGTGTCGACGACCAGCTCGTGCGCCAGGCCCTCGGGATCGGCGAAGCGCAGCGCGCCGTCGCCGCGCTCGGTCGCGACGCCCTCGTCGCCCAGGCGCGTCGCCCAGAAGTCGATCGCCTCCGGCGAGCCGACGCGCCACACGATGCGGTGGACCATGCCGGCGCCGGGGCGGCCGGGAGCGGCTCCCGGGTACTCGAAGAACGTGAGGTCGGCGCCGGGCTGGGCGTTCTCATCGCCGTAGAAGAGGTGGTACACGCTCGGGTCGTCCTGGTTGACGGTCTTCGCCGTCATTCGCAGACCGAGCACCCGCGTGTAGAAGTCGACGTTGCGTTGCGCGTCTCCGGTGATCGCGGTGATGTGGTGGATGCCGTCGAGGTTCATGGTCGTCCTTTGCGAAAGCGGACAGAGCTTCGTTCCCAGGACAACTATAGCCAAGAAGTAATTGCGCGTGCAACTACTGCTCAGGGCGCGGGCCGCACCACGAGCGCGCTGCCGCCGCCGCGGCGCGCGGGCTCGGCCGCGGCCAGCAGCGTGCGGCCGCCGAGGAGCTCGACGCCGGTCGCGGCGCCGATCTCGGGCACGCCACCGGTCGGCGGCGTGACGGTGAACGCATGTCCCCGAGCGCCGAGCGCAGCGGCCTCCGGCGACGCGACGAAGGCCGGCTCCGCGGTCGTCGCCGGGGTGTTGCGCTCGCTTGCCCGCGGCGCGGCGATCGCCGCGGGCAGCGAGCTGCCGAGGTCGATCCGGTCGACGAGCAGCCCGAGCACAGTCGTGATGATCGTCGAGCCGCCGGGCGAGCCGAGGCCAAGCCACGGGCGCCCGTCGCGCAGGACGATCGTCGGCGCGATCGAGCTGCGCGGACGCTTGCCGCCCTCGACGCGGTTGGGGTGCGTCGTCGACGTGTAGTTGAAGTCCGTCAGCTCGTTGTTGAGCAGGAAGCCGTACCCGGGGACGACGAGGCCCGCGCCGCCGGTCGACTCGATCGTGAAGGTGTAGGCGACGACGTCACCACGCCGGTCGGCCACGGTGATGTGCGTCGTCGTGCCCGCGCGGGTGGAGGTCACCGACGCCTCGCCCGCGCCCCCGCCGGCACCGTCGAACGGGTACGGGTCGCCCGGCGCGACCGGGCTCGTCGCGGCGCGATCTGCGATCAGCGCACGCCGCGTCGCGGCGAAGTCCTTCGACAGCAGCCCCGACAGCGGGACGTCGAAGAAGTCCGGATCGGCCAGGTAGGCGCCACGATCGGCGAACGCCAGGCGGGAGGCCTCGAGCTCCAGGTGCAGCGCGTCGGCCCGCGCCATCTTGTCCAGCTGGTAGCCCTCGAGGATGTTCAGCGCCTCGCCGATGGTCGAGCCGGCGCTCGACGGCGGGCCCATCCCGAAGACGTCGAGGCCGCGGTATGTCGTGTGCACCGGCGGTCGCTCGGGAGCCGTGTAGTCGCGCAGGTCGGCCGCGTCCATCACGCCCGGGCGCCAGCGGTGGTTCGCCGACGCGCTCACCGGCGGGTTGCGGACGGTCCGCACGATCGCGTCGGCAAGCGGACCGCGGTAGAAGCCGTCGGCGCCGCGCCGCGCGATCAGCTCGTACGCGCGCGCGAGATCGGGATTGCGAAAGACCGTGCCGACGTCACGTGGCGTGCCGTCGGGATCGAGGAACAGCGCGGCCGTCGCGGGCACGTCGTCGAAGTGGTCGAAGTTCTCCTGCGTCTGGGCGGCGAACGTCTCGTCGACGACGAAGCCTTCGCGCGCGACGCGGATCGCCGGCGCGAGCGCCTGCGCGAGCGAGATCGTCCCGTGCCGGCGCAGCGCGCGCTGCCACCCGCGCACCGTGCCCGGCACGCCGACCGACAGGCCGCTGTAGCGCGCGTCGTCGAACGCCAGCGCCGCGCCGTTCTCTAAGAACGCGTCCGGCGCCATCGCGAGCGGCGCGCGCTCGCGCTGGTCGAGCGTCGTGACCTTCCGGCTGCCGGCGTCGTAGGAGACCATGAAGCCGCCGCCGCCGATGCCGCAGGAGAACGGCTCCGTGACACCGAGGACCGCCGCCGCGGTGACCGCGGCGTCGGTCGCATTGCCGCCGCGGCGCAGCGTGTCGATCGCGGCCTGGGTCGCGAGGCTGTCGACGGTCGCGGACGCGCCGCCACGACCGATCGAGGTCGGCGGACCCGAGGCCTGGGCCGCAGGCGCCACCGCCAGGACGGCGAGCAGGACGGCGACGGCGACGGCGGCGGCGGCCAGCGGGCGCATGGGGCTCTCATGCCCGCGCCGCTCCTGCTTCACGCTTGGGCGTGTGCAACTCAGCCCGGGCCGGCCCGCCGGCACGCTGCTGCGCGACGATGCGGTCACGGCTCCTGCAGCGCCATCTGCGGTTCGCCAAGGCTCGTGAGCCCGTTCGCCGCCCGCACGCAGGTGCCGCCCCGCACCGCGCCGCCGTTGTAGGCCTGGCGCAGGCAGTTGCGCATCGCGAGCTGGCCCCAGTAGCTCGCGTGGCTTGCCTCCTGGAGCTGGTAGGGCCCGAAGATCGTCGAGGTCGTGCGGATCTGCGCGACCCACTCGGTCGTGTCGACCGCGCCGGCGCTCGTCCACGACGCGACGCCCTTCTCCTCGAGGAGCCCGACGGAGCTCTCGCACAGCCGGCGGCCGGTCAGCGCGCTCTGCAGATCGAGCACCTTGACGTTCGGCAGTCCGCTCGTCTCGGCGGCGTTGCGCGTCGTCGAGTTCAGCGTCGTCGCGACGGTGTCGTTGGCCCAGTCGGCATCGCGGTTCCAGACGCCGCAGCCGCCGACCGACTGGCGTGACAAGCCGCTCTCCGGATAGCGGATCTGCGCGCCGCGCGGGATCGGCGACCAGTAGGTCTGGGCGAGGATCATGTACTGCGTCGGGCTGTAGCCGGCGTTGGTCATCGCGGTGGCCACGTTCAGCAGCGCGTTGCGCACGTTCGTCGTCTCGGTCGCGATTCGCGCGGGCTCGAAGCGCGACGTCATGTCGCTGTCGTCGCTGCAGTAGTTCTTCCACCAGGTTGGGGACGTGAGCCAGTTCGTCACGCAGCGCATGACGATGTCGGCGAAGCCGTAGTTGTTGGCGCCGATCGTCACGACGACCGCCTTGACGTTGCGCGTCGCCGCGAGCCCCTCCAGCGCGCGCGCCTGGCCCTGGCGACCCTGCGCGTCGGCGTAGAAGTCGATGCCGGGCTTGAAGTCCTCGCCCGCCGCGGTGCCGTGCGTCGCGGTGGTGGCGCCCGAGCACGCGAGGTTGTAGCCGAGCACGCCGCCGCCGATGTACGCCTGCGCGGCCTTCGAGCGGTGGCAGCGCGCGATCGCCTCGCCGCTCGGCGTGTCCCAGTACGCCGTCGGGCCGAGCGCGTCGACGCGTGCGGGGTCCCCGTTCGTGTTCCCGGCCCAGCGCCCGGCCTCGCCGGAGATCGCAGAGTCTCCGAGCGTCACGACGGCGGGCGTGCCGACGCCGGGACCGTCCGCCGCCGCCGGGGCGGCGAGCCCCAGCGCGAGCGCGGTCGCCACGAGCACGAACCGGCCTGCACCCCTCATCGCACCGCTACCTCCAATGACGCTCGTACCGCCGCGAGAGTACCCCGCTCTCGAGGAGACTGCAACGTTCATTGGAGTCCGCTTGCGGCTCATGAACGTCTCGTCCGGGAACGGCAGAACACGCCAATGAGCAAGCTCAAGCCGGCCGCGGTGCTCGCGCCGCAACGCGCATGACGCCGCCCGGCCTATCCTCGACGGGTGAACACAGCCACGACATCGGAGCGCCAGACGCGCCTGGGCGAGCAGCGCCGCGGCCTGCCCGACGGGCCCGGCGTCTACCTCTTTCGGGACGAGCGGGGCAAGGTCATCTACGTCGGCAAGGCGAAGTCGATCCGCAAGCGTGTCGCGAGCCACTTCTCCAACTCGGTCACCCGCGGCGCCGTCGAGATGGTGGACCTCATCCACCACATCGACTTCCTGCTCGTATCCTCCGAGGCGGAGGCGCTGCTCACGGAGCAGAGCTTCATCAAGCAGTACAAGCCGCGCTTCAACATCCGCCTGCGCGACGACAAGTCCTATCCGTTCCTCGCGATCTCCATGGACGAGGACTTCCCGCGCGTGTACTTCACGCGCGAGCGCCACCGCCGCGACCGCCTGTACTTCGGCCCGTATTCGAACGCCAAGAAGGTCCGCGGCACGCTCGACCTGCTGCAGAAGGTCTTCGCCTTCCGCTCCTGCCCCGGCACCGAGCCCGGCCGGCGCAGCGGCTCGCCGTGCCTGGACTTCTTCATCAAGCGCTGCGGCGCGCCGTGCGTCGGCTACCAGTCCAGGGAGGAGTACCGCGAGGCGATCGACGGCGTCGTGGACTTCCTCTCCGGCCGCTACCGCCAGATCGAGCGCGACCTCGAGCGGCGCATGAAGGAGGCCGCCGCGGCGCACGAGTTCGAGCAGGCGGCGCTGGAGCGCAACCGCCTGAAGGCCGTCCGCAGCCTGCTCGAGCGCCAGCGCGTCGCAAACGAGGCGGTCGGCACGCTCGACGCCGTGGCGATCGCGGTCGACGGCACCGATGCCAACGCCCAGGTCTTCCAGGTCCGCGACGGCGTGCTGTCGGACCGCCAGTCCTTCTACCTCGCCAACGAGGCCTCCTACGACGTCGGCGAGGTCGCCGAGGGGTTCCTCCTGCAGTACTACGGCAACACGATGGCGATCCCGCCGCAGGTCATCGTCCAGCGCGAGGTCGCCGACCGCGAGGCGCTCGGCGAGTTGCTCGGCTCGCTGCGCGGCACGCGCGTCGAGGTCCGCGCCGCCGAGCGCGGCGACAAGCGGCGGATCCTCGAGCTCGCCGAGCGCAACGCGGCGCTCGCGCTCGACCAGGAGCGCCTGCGCGACGAGCGCCGCCGCCAGCAGCGCGTCGAGGCCCTCGACGGCCTGCAGGAGGCGCTGGGCCTCGAGGCGCTGCCGCTGCGGATCGAGTGCTTCGACATCTCCAACCTCATGGGCACGAACACGACCGCCTCGATGGTCGTCTTCGAGGGCGGCGCGCCGAAGAAGAACGACTACCGGCGCTTCAACATCCGCTCGACGACCGAGGGCGTGCCCGACGACGTCGCCGCGATGGAGGAGGTGCTGTCGCGCCGGCTCGCGCGCTGGGAGGCCGAGCAGGACGTCAGCCCGAACGACCCGAAGCGCAACGAGTCCTTCGCGACGCTGCCGAGCCTCGTCGTCATCGACGGCGGGCCGGGCCAGCTCGCCGCCGGGATGCGCGCGTTGCAGGGATTTCGCGACCGCGGCGTGGCGGTCATCAGCCTCGCCAAGCGGATCGAGGAGGTCTTCTTGCCCGGCCGCCGCGAGGCACTCGTGCTCGGCCACGACACGCCCGAGCTGCAGCTTCTGCAGCGGGTGCGCGACGAGGCCCACCGCTTCGCGATCACCCACCACCGCGCGCGCCGCGACCGGCAGATGACGGAGTCGGTGCTCGACGGGCTGCCCGGCGTCGGGTCCAAGCGCAAGCGCGCGCTGCTGACGCACTTCGGGTCGCCGGAGGCGGTGCTCGACGCATCGCGCGAGCAGCTCGAGGCGGTGCCGGGCCTGCCGTCGAAGCTCGCGGGCGACCTGTACGCCTACCTGAACCGGACCTCGGGATGACCGAGGCGCCCGGCAGAATGGCGGACGTGACCATCGCCACTGACGCGCCGCCGACCTCGAGCCTGCAGGACCTCGTCGTCATCACCGGCTTCTCGGGCGCGGGCAAGTCGACGGCGATGAACGTCTTCGAGGACGACGGCTACTTCTGCGTCGACAACCTGCCACCGGAGATGATCCGCGGGCTCGTCGACCTCCTGGTCCACGGCGGCTCGAAGGTGCGCCGCGCGGCGGTCGTCTCCGACGTGCGTGGAGGGCAGCTGTTCGACGCGCTGAGCGCGGTGCTCGACGACCTGGGCGAGCTCGGGGTGCCCCACCGCGTGCTGTTCCTCTCAGCCGACGAGGAGACCCTGCTCGGGCGTTACAAGGAGACCCGCCGGCGCCATCCCCTGAGCCCGACGGGCTCGGTCGCGCAGGGGATCGCCGCCGAGAGCGCCGCGCTCGCGCCGTTCAAGGCCGCCGCCGACCTCGTGCTGGACACGAGCGGCATCGGCGCCGCTACGCTGCGCCGCCGGATCGTCGAGGACTTCCTGCCGCGCCAGGGGCGCGCGAAGCTCGCCGTCACGTTCTCGTCGTTCGGCCACAAGCACGGCGCCCCGCGCGACGCTGACATCGTCTTCGACGTGCGCTTCCTGCCCAACCCGCACTGGGAGTCCAAGCTGCGCCCGCTGACCGGCTTCGACCCCCAGGTCGTGAAGTACATCGGACGCGAGGGCAAGCTGCAGGCCTTCTACGATCACCTCGAGCCGCTGCTGGACTTCCTCGTCCTGGAGTACATCGCCGAGGGCAAGGCGCACCTCGCGGTCGCGATCGGCTGCACCGGCGGGCGCCACCGCTCGGTGGCGATCGTCGAAGCGCTGGCCGCCCGCTACCGCGGCCGCGACGACGTCGAGGTCGAGGTCGCACACCGCGACGTAGGACGCTTGACGCGATGAGGGCAACATGATCGTCCACGTCGCCTTCGAGGTCTCCGACCTCGCGCGCTCGGCGCGCTTCTACGACGCCGTCTTCTACGCCCTCGGCGCACGGCGGCTGTTCGAGAGCGACGGCGCCGTCGCCTACGGGCACGACCACGAGCAGTTCTGGATCGTCGCGCGCGGGCGCAGCCCCGCACCCGGCTACGGCCACGTCGCCCTCGCCGGATCCGGGCGCGCGGCGGTCGACGGCGCGCACGCGGCCGGTCTGGCGCACGGCGGCCGCGACGACGGCGCGCCGGGCCCCCGGCCGCGCTACGGGACGCGGTACTACGCCGCCTACCTGCTCGACCCCGACGGGCTGCGGGTCGAGGTCGCGACGGGCGCTTACTAAAAATCCCTGCCCCGCACTGGCTCCGGCGCTACTCTCGTCCAGGAGGCATGGACAGCGACACGAGCACGGACGATGGCTGAGCGCGGCGCGGAACGCCTTCGCGGCGGCATCGACCTCGGCGGCACGAAGATTCAGACCGTGGTCGTCGACGGTCGCAACACCGTCGTCGGCGAGGCCCGCACGCCGACGCCGACGAAGGGCGGCCCCGGCGACGTCGCCGCCGTGATGGTCGGCGCGCTGAGGACGGCGGCCGAGGCCGCCGGCGTCGCAACGGCCGACCTCACGCACGTCGGGGTCGGCTCGCCCGGCCAGGTCAATGCGGCAGCCGGGACCGTGACGAGCGCCCGCAACCTGCCCGGCTGGGAGGCCTCCTACGCGCTCGGGCCCGAGCTGGCCGCGCAGTTCGGCACGCCGATCGCGCTCGGCAACGACGTCCAGGTCGCGACCGATGCCGAGGCCCAGCTCGGCGCCGGCCGCGACTACAGCTCGATGCTCGGCGTCTTCTGGGGGACCGGCGTCGGCGGCGGAATCGTCCTCGACGGCAGGCCATGGCTCGGCGGTGGCGGCGCCGGCGAGATCGGTCACGTCGTCGTCAAGCTCGACGGCGCACCGTGCCCGTGCGGTCGGCGCGGCTGCATGGAGGCCTATGCCGGGCGCAACGCCATGGAGCGCCGCGCCCGCGAGCTGCACGCCAAGGGGGAGGCGACCGAGCTCTTCAAGCTCGCGCACAAGCGCGGCCGCGAGCGCCTGACGAGCGGCATCTGGGCGGCGGCGCTCGAGCGCGAGGACGCGCTCGCAGGCAAGCTCATCGCGCGCGCCGTGGAGGCCCTCGGCGCCGGCGTGGCATCCGTCGACAACGTCCTCGACATCGAGGTCATCATCCTCGGCGGCGGCCTCGGCGTCCGGCTCGGGCAGTCCTACGCCGACAAGATCGCGGCCGCCATGCTGCCGCACCTCTTCAACGACCACCGCCCGCCGCCGGTCGTCGTCGCCGAGCTCGGCGACCTCGGCGGCGCGATCGGCGCCAGCCTGCTGACGCCGGCGGTGGCGGCGAGCGCCGCGTAGCCGTCTCGGCGCGCCTCAGTGACCGATGGGCCAGACGGCCTGCTGCGCCGCGCGCAGCTCGTCGTCGGGCGCGAACTCGAACCTCATCCGGTGCAGGGCCTCCGGCTCGGCCTCGATCCCGCGGGCGGCGAGCTCGGCGGCGATCCGCTGCCAGGCCTCCAGCCGCGCGCCCGTAGGGGCCTGGCGCAGGCGCAGCGCCATCTGGACGGAGAGCTCGAGCGCGGCGAGCTTCGTGCGCTCGATGCGCACGCTCGTCGACGCGGGCTGCGGATCGGCGACGCGCTCGCCGTCGTCGGTCGTGGCAAAGAGGCGGATGTCGACGGTGGCGAAGTCTGGGTCCTCGGGACCGTCGTGGTTCAGCGAGGCGGACGCGCCCACGCTGCGGATGGCGGCTGACATGTCCTCACGGTAGTCCGGACCGCGCCGCCGCGCTCTTCGACCGCTTGGCGGCGCGCTTCCCGGCCGGCGGCGGGGGCGGCTCTGGCTCGGGCTCCGGCTCTGGCTCGGGCTCCGGCTCGTGCTCCGACGCCGGCCGACGGCTCTGCTGCCAGTGGTCGAGGAGGATCTGAACCGTGCCGCCGACGGGGATGGCCGCGAGTGCCCCGATGACGCCCGCGACCTCGGCGCCGATGAGCACCGAGAGCAGGATCGCCAGCGGCGAGAGCCGCACGGTGCGCCCGTAGATGAGCGGCTGGAGCAGGTGGTTCTCGAGCTGCTGGTAGACGACGAAGAACGCCAGCACGACGATGCCCGAGGTCGACGAGTCGGTGAACGCCACGAGCGTGACGACGATCGCGGCGAGCGTCGCCCCCGCCAGCGGGATGAGATCGAGGATCGCCACGAGCAGGCCGAGCGCGAGCGCGAACGGTACCCCGAGCGCGAGGAGCACGACCGTCGTGACCGTGCCGGCGATGAGGCTGATGAGGAGGTTGCCGGTGACGTAGCGGCCGACCATCCGGTAGATGTCGTCGGCGATCGCCCGCCAGCGCGGCTGCGAGCGCGCGGGCAGCATGTCGATCGAGCGCTGGATCCAGCCCGGCCCCTCGAGCAGCATGAAGAGCCGTCATGAACGTGATCGTCACGACCGCGGCGAGAAACGTCACGACGCTGCGCGTGACGTCGAGCGCGGCACTCGCGCCCCCGGCCAGCGAGGTGGCGCCGCCGCCGCTCCCGGAGACCGCGTCGCGCACGCGATCGACGACGTGGTAATCGCGCTCGAGGAAGCCGAGCGGACCGCGGCCCGCGGTGAGCTGCTGCACGTAGCCGGGAACCGCGTCGATGAAGTCGCCGACCTGCTGGACGAGCGTCGGGATGATGAGCGCGCCGATGCCGGCGATGACGGTGGTGACGAGGAGGTAGACCACAGCGGCGGCCGCGCCGCGCCGGTGCAGTCCGTGGCGCTGCAGGGCGTCGACCGCCGGATTGAGCGCGAGCGCGAGCAGGAGCGACGCGAACGTCCAGACGAGCACCCGCTCGGCCTGCAGGACGACCCACACCAGGGCGACCGTGCCGAGCAGGATCGAGACGACCATGAAGACCGTGCGCGGGCGGACGGAGACGACGTGCTCAGGATCCATGATTCGCGCAATGGCGAGTACCCGTGCGACGGTGATCGCACCCGGCAGAACGCCTGGTTACGCGGCCAGGCCCGGTGCTGCGCCCCGGACATATAGGGTTGCGCCTCCCATCGGGCCGGGAAGGACACCGCCCGCGCGCCCCCAACGCCGAGTTCCGAACACCCGAGGAAGGACAGAACCCCCGAATGTCAGTACGAGTGGGCATCAACGGCTTCGGCCGTATCGGCCGAAACGTCTTCCGCGCCGCGCAGGCGGCGGGAGCCGATATCGACTGGGTAGCCGTGAACGACCTGACGGACAACGAGACGCTGGCGCACCTGCTGCGCTACGACTCGATCCTCGGTCCCTACCCTGGCACCGTCGAGCTGTCCGACGAGGGCCTCGTCGTCGATGGCAAGCAGATCATCGTCTGCGAGGAGCGCGACCCCGCGGCGCTGCCCTGGGGCGATCTCGGCGTCGACGTCGTCCTCGAGTCGACCGGCTTGTTCACGAAGCGCGACGCCGCTGCCAAGCACCTCGAGGCCGGCGCGAAGAAGGTCGTCATCTCCGCGCCCGCGACCGACGAGGACATCACCGTCGTGCTCGGCGTGAACTTCGACCGCTACGACCCCAACTCGCACGACGTCATCTCCAACGCGTCGTGCACGACGAACTGCCTCGCGCCGTTCGCCAAGGTCGTCCACGAGGCGGTCGGGATCGAGCACGGGCTCATGACGACGATCCACGCCTACACCGCCGACCAGAACCTCCAGGACGGTCCGCACAAGGACCTGCGCCGCGCCCGCGCGGCAGCGATCAACCTCGTGCCGACGTCGACCGGCGCCGCGAAGGCCGTCGGCCTCGTGTTGCCCGAGCTCAACGGCCGCCTGCACGGCTTCGCCGTTCGCGCCCCCGTCCCGACCGGCTCGCTCGTCGACCTCACGTTCGTCGCCGGCCGTGAGACGACCGTCGAGGAGGTCAACGCGGCCTTCGCCGCGGCCGCGGAGGGTCCGCTGCAGGGGATCCTCCAGTACACCGAGGACCCGATCGTCTCAAGCGACATCGTCGGCAACCCGCACTCGTCGATCGTCGACGGCCAGCTCACGGCCGTCATGCAGGGCACGATGGTCAAGGTCGTCGGCTGGTACGACAACGAGTGGGGCTACTCCAACCGCTGCGTCGACGTCCTCCAGAAGGTGCTGTAGGTGCGCACGCTGGACAGCCTCGGCGACCTCGACGGAAAGCGGGTGCTCGTCCGGGTCGACTTCAACGTCCCGGTCCTCGACGGCAAGGTGCGCGACGACGCCCGCATGCGGCGGGCGATCCCGACGCTCGAGGAGCTGCGCGACCGCGGCGCAAAGCTCCTGCTCGTCTCGCACTTCGGACGGCCGAAGGACCGCGAGCCCGAGCTGTCGCTCAAGCCGGTCGCCGAGCGCACCTCGCACCTGCTGCATACCGACGTCGTGCTCGCAGACGACCTCGACAACGTGCCCGACGACGACGTCGTCATGCTCGAGAACATCCGCTACGAGCCCGGCGAGACGAAGAACGACGATGCGCTCGCCAAGCGCCTCGCGGGCCTCGCCGACTACTACGTCAACGACGCCTTCGGCACCTCGCACCGCGCGCACGCCTCGACGGAGGGCATCGTCAAGCACGTCGAGCACTCCGCGGCGGGCCTGCTCTTCCAGCGCGAGGTCGACACGATCAGGCTCATCATGAGCCACCCCGATCGGCCGCTGCTGGCGATCATCGGCGGGGCCAAGGTGACCGAGAAGATCGGCGTCATCGACAAGTTCCTCGAGATCGCCGACGTCGTCCTGCTCGGCGGCGCGATGGCGACGCCGTTCCTCGCGGCGCTCGGTCACGACATCGGCGACTCGCTCTGCGAGGAGGATGGCCTGGAGCCCGCGCGCGAGGCGCTCGAGAAGGACGGCTATCCCGACGGCAAGCTGCGACTGCCCTCGGACCTCGTCATCGCCGACGATTTCAGCGGCCAGGCCGAGGTGCAGATCATCCAGGGCGTCGACGTGCCGGACGGCTGGATGCAGCTCGACATCGGCTCCAAGACGAGGACCGACTATGTCGCCGAGATCCGCAAGGCCCGGACGATCTTCTGGAACGGGCCGATCGGCGCCTACGAGCACAAGCCGTTCGCGGCCGGCTCGCTGGCGATCGCGCAGGCGATGGCGCAGACCGACGCGGTCACGGTCATCGGCGGTGGCGACTCCGGCGCCGCGCTGGCGGAGTTCGGACTCGCGCACAGCGTCACCCACCTGTCGACCGGCGGGGGCGCGTCGCTGAGGCTCATCGAGGGCGCGCCGCTGCCGGGGCTCGATGCCCTGCTGTCCTGAGGAGCCGATGAGTCGCACACCCTTCATCGCCGGCAACTGGAAGATGCACAAGACCGTGGCGGAGGCCGAGGAGTACATCCAGGCCCTCCTGCCGCGCGTCTCCGCGGTCGACGGCGTCGACGTGGCGATCTGCGTGCCGTTCACGGACCTGCAGGCGATGGTCGACTCGACGCGCGGCTCGCGCGTGGAGGTCTTCGCCCAGAACATGCACGAGGCCCCGTCCGGCCCGTACACCGGCGAGATCTCGGCCCCGATGCTCACCGAGATCGACGTCCACGGCGTCGTCCTCGGCCACTCCGAGCGCCGCCAGTACTACAACGAGACCGACCGCGCCCTGTCGCACAAGGTGCTCGCTGCGCTCAACGCTGGTCTGAAGCCGATCCTCTGCGTCGGCGAGAGCGAGGAGGAGCGCGAGCGCGGGGACACCGAGCGCAAGCTGCGCCATCAGGTCCAGGAGGGGCTCGAGCGCCTGACGGTCGAGCAGATCGCCGAGGTCACCATCGCCTACGAGCCGATCTGGGCGATCGGCAGCGGCGTCGTCGCGACGCCCGAGCAGGCGCAGGAGGCGATCGCGTTCGTCCGCGCGCTCATCGGTGACAAGGCGCCCGAGGCGGCACCGGTCGCGCGGGTGCTCTACGGCGGCTCCGTGAGCCCCGACAACGCGGCCGAGCTGCTCGCGCTGCCCGACATCGACGGCGCGCTCGTCGGCGGGGCATCCCTGGAGGCGGACTCCTTCGCGCAGATCGTGGACGCCGCGGTCGCGCTCGCCGCGTGACCGGGCTGCCTTCGGTCTGCATCGTCGTCCTCGACGGCTGGGGCCTGGCCCCCGACGGGCCCGGAAACGCCGTCGCGCTTGCCGACACTCCGGTCTTCGACGCGCTCTGGGCGCGCTATCCGCACACGACGCTCACCGCAGGCGGACTGGCCGTCGGGCTGCCCGACGGCCAGATGGGCAACTCCGAGGTCGGCCATCTCAACCTCGGCGCGGGCGCGGTCGTCAAGCAGGATCTGACGCTCATCGACGAAGCCGCCGAGCAGCCGGACTTCGGCGGCAACGAGGTGCTGCGCGCGGCGCTTGCGGACTCCTCGCGGATCCACGTCGCCGGGCTCGTCTCCGACGGCGGCGTGCACTCGAGCATGGATCACCTGCGGGCGCTCATCCGGATGGCGGCGTCGCACGGCGTCGAGGATCTCGTCATCCACGCGTTCACCGACGGGCGCGACACGCTTCCGACGTCCGGCGCCGAGTTCCTCGAGACCGTCGAGGGCTGGTGCGCCCAAGCCGGCGTCGGTCGCGTTGCCAGCGTCGTCGGGCGCTTCTTCGCGATGGACCGCGACAACCGCTGGGAGCGCGTCCAGAGCGCCTACGACCTGCTGGCGCACGGCATCGCCGAGCACGAGGCTCCGACCGCCGCGGACGCCGTGCGGGCGGCCTACGCCCGCGGCGAGACCGACGAGTTCGTCGCGGCGACCCGTGTAGGTGAGGAGGGCATGATTCGCCCCGGCGACTCCGTCATCACCTTGAACTTCCGCCCCGACCGCATGCGCGAGCTGAGCTGCGCGCTCGCGGCACCGGAGTGCCCGGAGGTCGACCGCCGCGGCGCCCGTCCGGTCAAGCGCTACACAACGCTCACCGACTACGGCGGCATGGTCCGCGACCATCCGATCGCGTTCGTGGCGGCGCGCCCGGTGGTGACCGTGCCACGCGTCATCAGCGCGACCGGCGGCCGCCAGCTCCACGTCGCCGAGACCGAGAAGTACCCGCACGTGACGTACTTCTTCGGCGGCGGCAAGGAGACCCCGGAGGAGGGCGAGCGGCGCGCGCTCGTGCCCTCGCCCCGCGACGTTCCGACGTACGACCGCAAGCCGCAGATGAGCGCCCTCGAGGCGGCTGAGGCGTTCGTCGACGCCTGGCAGGAGGAGGACTTCCGCTTCGCGATCATCAACTTCGCCAACCCGGACATGGTCGGCCACACGGGCGTCATCCCGGCCGCCGTCGAAGCGGTCGAGACGGTGGACGCCTGTCTCCGGCGCATCGTGGAGACGGTCCACGCGACCGGCGGGGCCTGCATCGTCACGGCCGACCACGGCAACGCCGACAACATGCTCGAGCCCGACGGCTCGCCGAACACCGCGCACTCGCTGAACCCCGTGCCGTTCGTCGTCACCGTCGAGGGCGCGCGGCTGGACCCGGGCGGTGGGATCCTCGCCGACGTCGCGCCGACGGCGCTCGAGTTGCTCGGCATCGACCAGCCCGCCGAGATGACCGGTCGGTCGCTGCTCACCGCGACGTGATCGCCCTCGCCGCGGGCGCGGTCTTCCTCGGTGCCGCGCTGCAGTCGGCCACCGGCTTCGGCTTCGCCCTCGTCGCGGCGCCGCTGCTGTTCGTGATCCTCGGGCCGCAGGAAGCGGTCACGGCGGGCGTGCTGCTCGGGCTGGAGCTCAACCTGCTCACGCTCGCTGGGGAGGGCCGCCGCCCGCGCGTCGAGCGCGGCGACGCGCTGGCACTCGTCGGGTGGTCGCTCCCGGGCCTCGTGCTCGGCGCGCTTGCGCTGCGCGAGCTGCCCGACCACCTGCTGTCGCTGCTCGTGGCGCTGGCCGTGCTCGCGGGCCTCGCGCTGCGCCTGCGCGCGCGCAGGCCGGGCGCCGGCGCGGCGCCCACCGCGCCGCCGCGGCCATGGCAGACAGCCGTCGCGGGCGCAAGCAGCGGCGCGCTGGCGACCTCGACCTCGCTGAGCGGACCGCCCCTCGTCTTCTACCTGCTGGCCCGCGGGATCTCGCCGGTGCAGGTGCGCGACACGCTGGCGGCGGTCTTCGTCGCGCTGTCGCTGATCGGTACGCCCGTGCTGCTGGCGACCGGCACGTTCGCGGTGCCGGCCGCCGTCGGCGTGCTGCTGCTGGCGGGTGCGGTCGGCCAGCTGCTCGGCCGCCGCGCGTTCGCCCGGCTCGTCGGCGACCGCTACGAGAACGCGGTGCTCGCCGTCCTGGCCGCCACGGCGCTCATCGCGCTGGCGACGACCCCGCTGTGAGGCGTCGAGCCCGTCGCCGGGCGGCGCCTGCGCGCTGCGCTGAGGCTCCCGCCGCCATCGATTGGCGACTTCTTCGCGTGGGGTCAGAAGAACTCGCCAAAACATGCGCTGAGGGCCCGTGGAGCGCCTTCCAACCCAACCCTTCAGTGATGCAGTTCGTCCCGCCACCGGCGACGCAGCGGACCGTTCTCCGCAACGCTACGAGTCGTCGGCCCGCGGCTCGCCACCGGCGCTGTGCCCGTTGCGCCGCTGCGCACCGAAGCCCTGCTCCAGTCCCTCGCCCGGAGCGTCTCGCGGCTGGGCATCCGGCACCTTGACGCCCCACCCGTCGAAGCGGCAGCCGCCGTGCTTGGCGCCCAGTGTGACCATGAACGTCACCCAGTCGTTGAGCATCTCGACGGAGGCGGTCGACGGCTTGGTGTGCCCCACGACCCGCCAGTGCCGCTTCAGCAGCGACCCCGCCGCAACCACCTCGCAGGAGAAGCTCGTCCGCTGGCGCAGGACCTCCACGAGGTGCCGGGCCGCCTGCTTGCCCGGTGCCGTGAAGGCGAAGTCGATGACCAGCAGCGTCTTGGCGTCGACCCCGCGAGCCTCGAGCGCGGTCCACGTCCGCGGGTTCATCGCCAGCTGCTGAGCGAGCAGGCGCTTGAACCTGTCGTCGGTGTGCTCGTCGGCGTGCGCCATCCCGACACCCTAGTGAGCCGTCCGGGAACACTAGATACCGAACTGCGCGACGCGCTGCGCGACCCAGTCGGTCATGAGCGGCAGCGTTCGCGGATCGAGGTGGTGTCCGCCCCGGTGCTCGTGGTACTCGACCGCCAGACCGGTGCGCTCCAGGCGCGCGCGGGCGTCGCGGGCGAACTCGACGGAGATGACGGGGTCGCGGGCGCCGTGGGTGATGAAGACCGGCAGCTCGCGGCGGTGCTCGAGGTCCGGCTCCCACCCCTCGACGGTCGGGATGAAGCCGCTCATCGCCAGGACCCCGGCCGGCGAGGGGCGCCCGCGGCCGAGGGCCGTCGCGTAGGACATGACGCAGCCCATCGAGAAGCCGCCGACGATCGTGCGCGACCACTCGATGTCGCGCTCCAGCAGCCAGGCGTCGAGCAGGCTGGTCAGCGCGGCGTAGGCGGCGTGGAAGGTCGTTGGATCGGGGAAGCCGACGCGCGGCACGTGGTACCACCAGCGCCCGCCCTGGGGCGGCGTCAGCGGTGCTCCGGGCGTCAGGCCCACGAGGCGGCGCTGCGGGTCGAGGACGTCGAGCACCGGCACGAGGTCGTGCTCGTCGGCCCCGCGGCCGTGCAGGAGCACGAGCGCCCCCTCCGGCTCGCCGGACGCCTCCCGGACGACATGGACGAGCCGCTCGCTCACGACCGGCCGGCCCGACCGCGACGCGGGTTGGCGATCGGCGTCAGCAGCCGCTCGAGGCGCGCGCGGGCATAGAAGTCGACGTTGCGCGGCACGTCGCCGGTGATCGCCGTGATGTGGTGCAGACTCTCGAATGTCATCGCTGCTGGAACGTTAGGCCGCGGCGCGATCTCGGATATGCTGACCCGCCGAAGATCGTTGCGTACGCAACCAGAAAGCTCTATCGTTGTGGACATGGCGACAACGACCGACCGTCCTGAGGCGCGACTGCTGACGGCGCCCGAGCTGCGCGCGTGGCGCGGCATGCTGCGCGCGCACGCGGCGCTCGCCAAGGCGCTCGACGCCCAGCTCGAAGCGGCGCACGGGCTGCAGCTCAGCTCCTACGAGGTGCTCATGTATCTCGCCGACGCCGAGGACGAGCGGATGCGGATGTGCGACCTCGCATCCTCGATCCTGCTGAGCCGCAGTGGCCTGACCCGGCTCGTCGACCGCCTCCAGCGCGAGGGCCTGCTCGAGCGGGTCGCCTGCCACGACGACGCCCGCGGGGCGTTTGCGAAGCTCACGCCGCTCGGGCGCGAGCGACTCGCCGCCGCGCGCCTGACGCATCTCGCCGGCGTCCGCGCGATGTTCCTCGACCTCTTCACACCCGAAGAGCTCGAGCTGCTCGGCGGGGCCTGGAGCCGCGTCCTCGAGGGCGCGGGCTACGACTGCTGCAAGCCCTGACGGACCGCACACCGTGAGAGCCCGTCGTCGCCGGGAGGACGGCGAGGGGCATCACAGACTTGACACGAGACGACTCAGGTTTTATACCTCTACCACGTCAGAACACTTGGACCGCAGGAGGTATGACATGGCACTTGTACGCTGGGACCCCGCGCGTGAGCTCGACACGCTGCAGGGCGAGATGAACCGTCTCTTCTCGAGCTTCTTCGACACCCAGACGACCGGCAACGGGACGAGCGCCCGGCGCTGGATCCCCGCGATGGACCTCGTCGAGACCGACGAGCACTTCGTCCTGAAGGCCGACCTGCCGGGCGTCGTCGAGTCCGACGTCAGCATCGAGGTCGAGCGCAACGTCCTCACGATCGCCGGCGAGCGCAAGGCCGAGCACGAGGCCAAGCACGAGGGCTACTACCGCCTCGAGCGCGCGACCGGATCGTTCTCGCGCGCGCTGACGCTGCCCGAGGGCGTCGACGCGGACGCCGTGACGGCGCGCTTCGACAACGGCGTGCTCGAGGTCCGCATCCCCAAGCCTGCGCAGGCCAAGCCGCGCCGCGTCCGGATCGACGTCGACGGCGCCGAGCCCAAGGTGATCGACTCCGAGTAGGAGCGACCCATACCCTGCGGGGCGCATGAGCGCCCTGCAGATCCTGCACCGGGACCCCGGCTCGCTCGCGCGGGCCGGGGTTCTGCGTACCGCCCACGGCACGGTGCGCACGCCGGCGTTCGTCCCGCTGGCGACGAAGGGGACCGTCAAGAGCCTGGAGCCGCGCGAGGTCGCGGCGCTGGGCTACGACATGGTGCTCGGCAACGCGTACCACCTCTTCCTCGACCCCGGCGCCGAGCTTGTCGCCCGCTTCGGCGGGCTGCACGACTTCATGGGCTGGCATCGGCCGATCGTCTCCGACTCCGGCGGCTTCCAGGTCTTCTCGATGGGCCACGGCACCGTCGCCGACGAGATCAAGGGCCGCGCCCCGACGGGACCGCACCGCAAGGGCCGCGTGCTGGCGATCGGTGAGGACGGTGTGCGCTTTCGCTCCTACATCAACGGCTCGGAGCAGTTCATGGGTCCGGAGACGTCGATGGAGGTGCAGGCCGCGCTCGGCTCGGACCTGGCGCTCGTCTTCGACGAGTGCACGCCGTTTCAGATCGACCGCGACTACACCGCCCGCTCGACCGAGCGCACGCACCGCTGGCTCGACCGCTGCCTGGCCTGGCACGCCGAACGCGGTCCGTCCGGCCAGCTCGTCTACGGGATCATCCAGGGCGGCGTGCACGAAGACCTGCGCATCGCCTCCGCGCAGGAGGTCGCGGCACGGCCGGTCGACGGCATCGCCGTCGGCGGCTCGCTCGGCGCCGACAAGGCGCAGATGTACGAGGTCGTCGCCTGGGCGACCTCGGCGCTCGACGAGGCGCGCCCGCGCCACCTGCTCGGCGTCGGCGACGTCGACGACCTCATCCGCGGCGTCGAGCTCGGCATCGACACGTTCGACTGCGCGATGCCGACCCGCCTCGGACGCCACGGCGTCGCGATCGTGCCCGAGCCCGCGGCGCGCTGGCGCGTCGACCTCACCGCCGCGCGCTGGCGCGAGAGCGACGAGCCGATCATGGACGGCTGCCCGTGCCCGGCCTGCAGCGGCGGGCACTCGCGCGGCTACCTGCGCTACCTCCTGCGCAATCGCGAGCTGACGGGGGTCCGGCTGCTGACGCTCCACAACCTCGCGTTCATCGCGCGGCTCATGGCCGAGCTGCGCGACGCGATCACCGCGGGAACGCTCGCGGAGCGCGCGGCGGCGCTGCGGGCGGGGGCGGCACCTGCGGCGCGGGCTCCGGCGGCACCTGCGCCGGCACCTGCGCCGCAGGCTCCGGCGGTTGCGTAGCTCAGCGCGTGTTGTCGTCGACGAGCCGCGTCATCTGGTCGACGAGCTCGTCGGTCGACGCGCCGTTGATCCGGCGCACGTCGACGGACGACGAGCCGCCTCCGGAGTTGCCGATCGCGTACGCGAGGCCGGCCGCGACGAGCGCGGCGAGCAGCACCCACGCGACCAGGACCGCGGCGCCGCTTCGACGTCGCGCGACCTCTGGGGACGGCTGTGCCCGCGGTGCGACGGGCTTGCGCTCGTAGGCCGGCGGCGGCCCCGGCTGGGGCTGCAGGCGGCGCGACGGTGAGCCGCCCACGGCACGCGTGGCCGCGGTCGGCTCCCGGCTCGCCAGCAGCGCGGTTGCGGCCGTCTCGTCGTCGCCGGCGAGCGCAGCCGGGGCGATGCCGCGTGCGCCGTCGTGTAGCGCCGCGCGCATCTCCTCGGCGCTCGCGTAGCGCTGTTCGGGCTGGAGCGCGAGTGCCCGCTGCACTGCGAGCGCCAGCGCGACGGGCACCTCCGACGCGACCTCGTCGAGCCTGGCCGGCTGCTGGCGCTGTTGCATGAGCGCGAGCTCGGTGAGCGACGCGGCCTCGTAGGGGAGGCGCCCGGCGAGCAGCTGGTACGTCACGACGCCCAGGCCGTAGAGGTCGGCCGCCGGACCGACGTCGCCGCCGGTGGCCTGCTCGGGGGCGAGGTAGGCGGCGGTACCGAGGACCGAGCCCGCCTGCGTGATCTGCGACGTCTGGCCGGCCATCGCCTTCGCGATCCCGAAGTCGGCGAGCTTCACGGCGCCCTCGTCGGAGCGCAGGATGTTGCCGGGCTTGACGTCGCGGTGGACGACGCCCATGCGGTGGGCGTGCGCGAGGCCGCGGCATGCGCCGTCGAGAAGCTCCAGCGTGTCGGCGACGCCGAGCCGCGTCTCCTCGCGCAGGATCTCCGCGCCCGAGCGCCCGCGGATGTACTCCATGACGATGTAGTGGCGGCCGCTGGCCTCGTCGAGGCCGAAGTCGAAGACCTGCACGATGTTCGGGTGCACGAGCCGCGCCGCGGCCAGCGCCTCGCGGCGGAAGCGCGAGATGAACTGGCTGTCGTCGGCGAGGTGCTCGGCCAGGAGCTTGACGGCGACCTCGCGCTCGAGGCGGCGGTCGACGGCGAGCTGGACCGTCGACATGCCGCCGAAGCCCAGGCGCGCGCCGAGCTCGTAGCGTCCGGCGATGACCATCACGGCACCACCTCCGGCGGTGTCCCGCCGCCGGGGCTGACGGGCGGCGGCACGGGCACCGGCTCGGGCGGCGGCGGAGGCTCCACGGTCGGCGGCGGCGTCGTCGTCGTGGTCTCCGGCGGCGTCGTCGTGGTCTGCGGAGGCGTCGTCTCGGTCTCTGTCGGCGTCGTCTCCGAAGGCGTCGTCTCGGTCACGTCCGGCGCGGTCTCGGTCTGTGTCTGCACGCGGTTGGCGTTGCACTCCTCGACGGCCGAGCGCTGGAGACGGTCGGCGCCGTCGCGAAGGGCCTTGACGAGCCGCGCGGCGACCGAGCGCGGGAGGTCGTCGATCGCGGTGTCGACCTGGCGCAGCTGCCCGTCGAGCTCGTCGCAGCGCCCGTCGGCGACACGCTGGCGGACGTCCTCGAGCTGGCTCTTGAGGTCCGACGCGTCGGCGGCCGGAATCCCGCCGCGCGTGCTCTCGCCGCACGCGGACAGGACGGCGGCGCCGACGCCGAGCAGCAGCGCGATGGCGTAGGGGAGGGCGCGGAGCATCGTCATTGACCGTATCCAAGCCGCTCCGCCAGCGAGTCCGGCAGGCGCGCGGCACGGATTGCCGCCGCGGCCCCCGCGATGTCGTACTCGACTCGCCGCCAGCTCGCCCGCCGGCGATCGAGGTCGAGCATGAGCCACGCCGCGCGCGGGTCGCCGTCGCGCGGCTGGCCGACCGACCCCGGGTTCAGCAGCCACTCGCCGGTGGCGATGTCGAGTTCGTCGCCGTGGCGGCGCGGCTCGCCGGTCGCGACCTCACCCTCGGTCCGCACGAACGACAGCGCGACGTGCGAGTGGCCGATGAGCGCGACGCGCTGGCGCTGGACGTCGAAGCACAGCTCCGCGAGCAGCGCACTGAGGACGTACTCCCAGACCGGGTCGCGGGGGCTCGCGTGGTAGAGCCCGATCGCGCCCTCCTCGCCTTCGGGGCGCAGCGCGGAGAGGAACTCGAGGTTCGCGTCGGTGATCGTCTCCTGCGTCCAGCGAGCGGCGATCGCGGCGCCGGTCGAGAACTCGTCGAGGCCGATCTCGCCGGTGACGCCGAGGTCGTGGTTGCCGGCGAGGCAGATCGCCGCGTGCCGGCGGGCGAGCTCGACGCAGGCGTCGGGCTCGGCGCCGTAGCCGACGAGATCGCCGAGGCACCACATCTCCTCGGCGCCGGCGTCCTCGGCGTCGGCGAGCACCGCCTCGAAAGCGTGCCGGTTGCCGTGGATGTCGGAGAGGATCGCGACCTGCATCTCGTACAGTGAGATCGTGGACCGGGCACGCCTCCGCTGGGCAGTGGCCGTTGGGGCCGCCGTTGTGGTTGCGGAGCTCGCCGTCGTGCTCCTGCGGCCGCGCGATGGCGTCATCGAGCCCGCTGTAGTGCGTGCGCAATCGTACTTCAGCGACTCCGAGATCGAGCGCGCGCGCGACTACCGGCGCCCGCAGCTCGCTCTCTACGGCGGCGTGCTGGCCGTCGAGCTCGGGCTGCTCGCGCTGCTCGTCGCGCGGCCGCCCGCACGCCTGCGCGGGCCGTTCGGCCGGCCGGTGCTCGCCGGGGCCGTCGCCGGCGCGGCGCTCTCGATCGGCATATCGGCGGCGGTCCTGCCGCTGAAGATCGTCTCGCGCGACCGCGCGAAGGACGCCGGCCTCGTGACGCAGTCCTGGACCGGCTACGCGCGTGACACCTCGGTCTCGTGGGGGATCGGCGCGGTCATCGCCGGCGCCGGTGCGGCGGCCGCGCTCGGGCTCGTCCGCCGCTTCCCGCGCGGGTGGTGGGCGCCGGGGTCGGTGCTCGTCGTCGCGTTCGGGGTCGCGAGCATCTACGCCGGGCCCGTCGTGCTCGACCCGCTCTTCAACACGTTCAAGCCGCTGCCGGCGGGGCAGGCGCGGTCCGACGTGCTCGAGCTCGCCCGGCGGGCGCAGGTCGACGTCGGCGAGGTCTACGCGGTCGACGCCAGCCGCCGCACGACTGCTGCCAACGCCTACGTCACCGGCCTGGGCAGGACGAAGCGCGTCGTGCTCTACGACACGCTGCTGGAGAACTTCTCGCGCGACGAGCTGCGCCTCGTCGTCGCTCACGAGCTCGCGCACGTCCACTACCGCGACGTGCCGCACGGTCTGCTCTACCTCGCGATCGTCGCGCCGTTCGGGCTCTTCGCGGTGTCGCGCATCACCGGTCGCCTCGCGGACGAAGGCGCCACCCCCGGGCCCGCGATCCTGCCAGCGCTCGCGCTGAGCGTTGCCGTCATGGCGACGACGATCTCGACGATCTCCAATCAGCTCAGCCGCGACGTCGAGGCGCGCGCGGACTCCTACGCGCTGCGCCTCACCGGCGAGCCCGAGCCGTTCGTCTCGTTCGAGCGGCGGATCGCGCTGCGCAACCTCGCCGACCCCGACCCGCCCGACTGGCAGACGTTCCTGCTCGCCACGCACCCGCCGGTCATCGACCGGATCGGCATGGGCGTCGCCTACGAGCGCGAGAAGCGCCGGTAGGCGGCGAGCTCAGCCGGCGATGATCGCGATCTTGCGTCGGTGCGGGACGTCGCTGCGCGCGAGCGCGTACAGCCAGACCGCATCGTGATCCTCAGGCGGCAGCCGAGCCGGATTGATGAGCTCGTGCTCGATGTCGTCCATGCCGACGCCGTCGGCGACGGCAGCCTCGATGTGCGTGCGCAACTGGGGTGGGATTCCGTTCATGTGGGTTCGATGCTCCCCTACTGATGGACGGGGCGCAAGTGCGAAGTCACAGGACGGCTACGACTCGTCGGTCTGCTGGCTCCCGCCGCCGCCGAACTCGGGCAGGTTCTTGCCCTCGCGCGTGCGGTACTTCGAGTAGGAGTCCTCGAGCGCGTCGGTGAGCTCGCGCATGAACTTCGGCGAAAGGTTGACGCGCGACACCACGATGCCCGGGATCTCGTCGGCGTCGATCTCGTGGTCGACGCGCGCGAACGTGATCGTGAACTCGTAGTCGGAAAACGAGACGTTCGCGAAGTTCGCGTACACCCCGCCCATGTCCTCGGGCGAGAAGTGGATGTTGATGTGTCGCTCAGGCTGGTCTTCGGCGGCCATCGCAGAATTAGTATCGCAGCGTGCGCATCATCGTCCTCGCGGTCGGACGCCTGCGTTCCCCCTACGTCGACGACGTGCAGCACTACCTCAAGCTCCTCACGCGCCACGCGAGGGTCGAGATGATCGAGGTTCGCGAGGAGGAGCGGATCGGCGGGCGCATCCCCGACCGTGCCTTCGTCTCGCTGCTGGACCGTGCCGGCGAGCAGTTCGACTCGCTCTCCTTCAGCCGCTTCCTCGAGGTGCGCCGGCAGTCCGGCCGCGACGTCTGCTTCGTCGTCGGCGGACCGCTCGGGCTGCAGCTCGACGACGTCGACCACCGCTTCTCGCTCGGCCCGCTGACCCTGCCCCATCAGCTCGCGCGCGTCGTCCTGCTCGAACAGCTCTACCGCGGTCACAAGATCCTTGCCGGCGAGCGCTACCACTACTGATCGGTCTCGTAGCCCACCCGGCCGTTAGGCTGGCAATCGTGCCCGATCCCCTCGCAGAGCTCCGCGACGCCGTCGACGCCGCCTCGGGCGCCGTCGCGGGGGGCAACGGCGCGCCGCGGTCGCAGCCGAGGCTCGAGCGGCCCAAGCAGGCCGGCTTCGGCGACTACGCGACGAACGCGGCAATGCTGCTCGCGCCGGCGGCGGGGGCACCTCCGCGCGAGGTCGCGGCTCGCCTGGCGCAGGAGCTCGAGGCGCGGCTCGGGCCGGCACTCGATCGGGTCGAGGTCGCCGGGCCGGGCTTCTTGAACCTCTTCCTCTCCGACCGCTGGTGCGTCGGCGCGCTCGCGCACGTCCTGGCCGCGGGAGGCGCGTTCGGCGGCGGCTTCGCGGATCCGCGCGAGCGGGTGAACGTCGAGTTCGTCTCGGCGAACCCGACCGGCCCGATGACCGCCGCCGGTGGCCGCCACGCCGCCTACGGCGACTCGCTCGCGCGGCTGCTGGAGTTCGGCGGCCACGATGTCGCGCGGGAGTACTACATCAACGACTTCGGCAGCCAGGTGCGGCGGCTCGGCGAGTCGATCCAGGCCCGCGCCCGCGGCGAGGACCTCCCCGAGGGCAGCTACGAGGGCGAGTACGTCTTCGAGCTGGCGCAGCGGATCCCGAACGCCGCCACCGACCCCGTCGAGGTCGTCGCCGAGCGCGGCGTCGAGCTCCTGCTCGAGAGGATCCGCGCGTCGATGCACAAGATGCGCGTCGACTTCGACATCTGGTTCTCCGAGCGCGCGCTGCACGAGGGCCAGCCGACGCCGGTCGTCCACGCCTTCGACGAGCTCGACGCGCGCGGCGAGACGTATCGCAGCGACGGCGCGCTGTGGCTGCGTACGAGCGCCCACGGCGACGACAAGGACCGCGTGCTCGAGCGCTCGACCGGCGAGCACACGTACTTCGCGTCGGACATCGCCTACCACCTCGACAAGCTCGAGCGCGGCTTCGACCGGCTCATCGACGTCTGGGGCGCCGACCACCACGGCTACACGGGACGAATGCACGCGGCGTTCGAGGCGCTTGGCCACGGGTCCGGCGCGCTGGAGCTCGTCATCATGCAGTTCGTCAACCTCATCGAGCGCGGCGAACGCGCGTCGATGTCCAAGCGCCGCGGCGACTTCGTCACGCTCGACGAGCTCGTCGCACAGATCGGCGTCGACGCCGCGCGCTTCTTCATGCTCCAGCGCTCGCACGACACGACGGTCGACCTCGACCTCGACCTCGCGCGCGAGCAGTCCGGCGAGAACCCCGTCTACTACATCCAGTACGCCCACGCGCGGATCGCGTCGATCCTCAAGAAGGCTGGGGCGCAGCGCGTGGACGCGGCGCTCGCGGAGGCGCCCGGCTTCGGCGGCGCGATCGACCCTGCCGAGCGGACGCTCGTCAAGAAGCTGCTCGCGTTCGCCGACGAGGTCGCCGAGGCCGCCGACCGGCGCGCGCCGCACCGCGTCGCCGCGTACGCGCTCGAGCTCGCGCAGACGTTCACGGCGTTCTACCGCGACTGCCAGGTCGTCGGGGCCGAGGGCGAGGGCGTCGGGTCGTTCCGGCTGGCCCTGAGCGTGGCGGCGCAGCGCACGATCGCGCGGTCGCTCGACCTCCTCGGCGTCAGCGCGCCGGAGAAGATGTAGCTCGCTACCCGCTGTAGCGCGCGAGGTCCTCGTCGAGGCGGCGGGCGTCGGCGCCGCTGAGCGGCGGCGGCGAGCCGTCCGTCTCGGGACCTGCGGGCGCTCGCCGGCGCCAGCGCGGCAGCAGCAGGGCGAGGCCGGCGGCGAGGAGGGCGACGAGCGCCAGTGGGACCGCGTAGGCCGTCAGGCCGACGCCGTCGCTCTCGGGCAGCGCCAGAACGTTGCGACCGTACTCGGCGACGAGCGCCGCCTTGATCTGCTCCTTCGTGCGGCCCTGGTCGATGAGGTCGCGGATGAACGCGCGCTCGCGATCGGGCTGGGGGCCCTCGGCGATGTTCAGCGGGATCTTGCACGTCACGCACATGACCTCGTCCTCGACGTCGACGAGCGAGGCCTTCGGTGCGGCGAGCGCGATGCCCGGCGTCAGCAGCGCGACGCCCAGTGCGAGCAGGACCGCGACGCGCCTCACGACTGCTCTACTTCGGCGTGCGCCGTTGCTCGCCGGGGGTGAAGGGCAACGGGCATCGCTACGACGACAGCGCCTCGTCCAGCGCGCGGTCGATGAACGCCCGGCCGATCTGACCGCGGAAGAGGTCCACGATTCGGCCGTCCTTGCCGATGACGAACGTCTCGGGGACGTTCGTCGTGCCGTAGCGGCGCGCGAGCTGCGTGCCGACGTCGCGGATGTTCGGATAGTCGATGCCGTGCTCGCGCACGAACGCGAGCGAGTCCGGCGTCGAGTCGTCGTAGGTCACGCCGAGGACGGTGCCGGCGCCCGTCTGCTGCAGGCGCTTCTGGGCGGCCGCGAGCACCGGCGCCTCCGCCTTGCACGGCGTGCACCAGGACGCCCAGAAGTTCAGCACGACGACCCTCCCGCGCAGCGCGGCGACCGACGCCGTGCCCTGCCCGCCGAGCATCGGCAGCTCGCTGCTCGGCGCCGGCGGCCGCTCGCCGCGCGCGACGGCCTGCTCGATCGACGTGTCGTCGGTACGCGAGACAAGGCCGTACACGAGCAGCCCGACGAGCCCGGCGGCGACGACGGCTGCGAGCACTGGGACGGCGAGGCGCCTCATTGCATGCAGCGTAGAGCGACCCACCCGCAACCCGCGTCGGCACCCTAGAATCAGCCGCGCTGCGGACGTAGCTCAGTTGGTAGAGCGCGAGCTTCCCAAGCTCGAGGTCGCGGGTTCGAGACCCGTCGTCCGCTTGGCCGCGTTCGGCTCGATGGGTGCCGTGCTCGCGATGTTGCTCGCGTAGGTTCGCTGGCGCTGCAGCCGGAGAATTACGGAGAATCGACGAGCCGCATAGGCTGGTGGCGCCCATGGTCACGCGCGGCCGGCCGCCCAATCCCGTAGACCCAGACGCCTCTCACGCGGCGCGGCTCGGCGCCGAGCTTCGGTCGCAACGCCAAGCGCGCGGCCTCACGCTCCAAGCGCTTGGCGACCTGACCGGCTTCACACCTCAGCACGTCTCAGAGGTAGAGCGGGCGAAAGCGGCCCCGACGCCGCCGTTCGTCGCCGCATGTGACCGCGCGCTTGAGGCACAGGGAGCGCTCTTGGCGCTGCTGCCAGCCGCCATGCACGAGCGAGATGTTCAGCGCCATGAGCCCGCCGCCGCCCGTCGCGCCGGCCGCGACCCGTCGCTACGCTGGGAGGCGTACAGCGACGTAGGAGACGAGGACGTGGACCCGACCAACCGCCGCGGTCTACTCGGCGCGGGCGCCGGAGCCACCGCCGCGCTCGGGCTCGGCGCCGCCGCTGCGCCGACGCATGCCTACGAGGTAGATCCCGAACTCGTGTCGCACTGGACGACGCTCTTGCGACTGCTGGACCGCCACGATGCCGCGTTCGGCCCTCACGACGTGCTGGCCGCCGTCCGGCGCGAGCTGAGCCTGATAGCGGATCATCGAAAGCTCGCGGCGAGCTACGTCGTGAGCTGTTGGGCGTCGAAGCCCTGTGGGCAGAGTTCGCGGCATTCCTGAGCAATGACACCGGACAGACGCGCGCCCGTACCGCGTGGACAGACCGGGCTCTTCGACTTGCTCAGGAGGCCGGGACGACCCCGGACGCCCTCGCCCTGGCCCGTATGCGCCAATGCCAGTGGGCTGTGCAAGAGCTTGATGGGCGGCGCGCGGTCGCGTTCGCACAGGAAGCGCTGGGTGTTCCCGGCACGAGCGAGCAGACGCGCGCGCGCTGCGCGCTGAGGGCCGCCCACGGCTACGCCCTTGCCGGCGATGCCGTGGCCTGCGAGCGCCACCTGGCGGACGCCTATGCGGCTTTGTGGAGCGGGCCGGCTTCCGCTGCCCCACCCGGTGCGGCCACCCCCAGCATCGTCCGCGCCAATGAGGCGCGCTGTTGGGCTTGGATGCAGCAGCCGCACAAGGCAATCCCGCTGTACGAGGATGCCCTTCGCGAGTGGCCGCGCGACCAGATGCGGGACGGAGGGCTGCAACGAGCGCGGCTGGCGCGGGCCTGCGCCTCCGCCGGCGAGCGCGACCGCGCCAGAGCCGAGGGCCGCAAGGCGCTGGCGATCGCGCGCTCTACGAAGTCCAGCGTCGCCGCGCGCGAGCTAAAACGGCTCGGCGTCGAACTGCGCGCAGCCTGAGGGGGTAGCGGAGGGAGTAGCAACCCTGCGCTAGGACGATGCACGCTGCCGCACCCTAAGGCCCCGTAAACACTGGCGACCCGGCCTGCCGCACGCTGCGGTAGGAGCTTCCCAAGCTCGAGGTCGCGGGTTTCCAGAGCAGTCGCCGCTTGGCGGCGTGTACCACGAACGCTTCCATATATGACGGGAGCGTTCGTGGCCGAGGTCACGGCTCCTCTCGATGTTCTGAGCGCGCGGTCGCAAGGCCGCACCAGTGGCGACTTCTTCGCTGTCAACCTGAGGAAGTCACCGATCGATGCCGGCGGATACCGGCGACCGCGCCGATTGGGCGACTTCTTGGCTGCCAACCCGAAGAAGTCGCCAAACGACGCGACGGTGTCAAAGCCAGGCCCGCGGCGCGTCCCGGACACGGCGCGCAGCTCTCCTGCACCGCCGTGCGCCGGGGGAGTTCTCCGTGATGGCGGCTTCTTTCCGTCAGGGCGAGGCTCGGTGCTGGCTCTTGATGCGCCCCGCAGAAGGCGATCCCGTTGTACGAGGGCATCCTGAGCGAATGGCCGCGCGACCGCACACGCGAGGGTGGACTGCACCAGGCACGGCTGGCGCTCGCCTGCGCCGCGGTGGACGAGCACGACCGCGCCAGAGCTGAAGGCCGCAAGGCGCTGGCCGTCGCGCAGGCGACGCGATCCAGCGTCGCCGCGCGCGAGCGGAAACGGCTCGGCGTCGAGCTGGGCGCAGCCTGAGGGAGTAGCGCAGGGAGTAGCCCGTGGCCCGGTTGGCCTACGTGCCCGCGCCCAGCGCCGCGTCGAGCGTCCCGGGGTCGATCCCCTCCACCCGCACGAGCTTGTCGCGCGAGCGCTCGCCGCGCACGATCGACACCCTCGACGGCGCCACGCCGGCCTGCCTGGCGATGAGCTTGCACAGCGCCTTCTTCGCCCGCCCGTCGACCGGCGGCGCCGACACGCGCACGAGCAGCACGCCGTCGCGCAGGCCCACGATCTCGTCGCGGCCGGCGCGCGGCTGCAGCCGGACGGTGACCTGCGCGTCGCTCAGCTCACAGGACGGATCATCGCGGGCGCGGGGTGTCCGCAGATCGCGGACAGCCGATGACCGCAACGCCGTCTAGGTTGCGGACATGGACTACAAGCTCGAGCTGGTGAGCGTCCCCGTCTCCGACGTGGACGCCGCGAAGGCGTTCTACACAGAGAAGGTCGGCTTCACCGCCGACCACGACCACCGCGTCAACGACGAGATCCGCTTCGTGCAGCTGACCCCTCCCGGGTCGGCCTGCTCGATCGCGATCGGCACCGGGCTCACCCCCGCCGAGCCAGGTTCGGTACAGGGCCTGCAGCTCGTCGTCGCCGACGCCGCCGCCGCACACGCCGAGCTGTCCGGCCGCGGCGTCGACGTCAGCGACGTCCAGGAGTTCCCGTGGGGTTCGTTCGTGTTCTTCAGCGACCCGGACGGCAACGGCTGGGCGATTCAGCAGCTGCCCGCCGCCGCGTAGCCGCAGGACCGACCCAGCGTTCGTGCGAGGAGCTTGACGAAAGCAGCCGGCACCGATTAGGGTTCCCTAACTTAGGAGGACCTAATACAGCGAAGTAGGCCGGATGCCTGCTGTGCGGGCTCAACGATCTGCAGCGAAGGAGTCGGATGATCATGTGCAGGGACGTGTCGCGCTGATGACGGTCCGGGTGCTGTTTCGCTGCGAGCAATGCGACGCGCTGCCGGACCCCGCAACGGAGCGCACGCTGGGAGGCCAGCTGCGTGACCGCACGTTCGGCGAGTGCCAGGACGCGCAGCCCGGGGGCTGGCTGATCTGGACCGCCGGCGGACCGCTCGGATCCAAGCGCTACGCCTGCCCGCAGCATCGCGACGACCTCATCGCGTACCTGCGCAGGCACTACGGCGCGATCCGCTGCGGCGTGTGGAAGGCCGAGCCCTACCCGGCCCTGTGGCCCGACGGGTTCAGCGGGTCGACGAGCGCGAGTTCGCCAAGTTGCTCGCAGGCGACCAGCAGGCCGCGGCGCGGGCTGCCCGCGTGCCCGAGCCTCGCTGATCGGCCAGCACCCGTACTGCCCACAGACGGGCAGGCTCGCTCCTTCCCGGACCGAGGTGATTCACCACATCGATCGAACGGCTTTGCGCGATGACGCCTTCGACCGGTCGGGGATCGCGGTCCAGGAGCGCGGGGAGATCCGTCGTGTGCTGCTCGAGGTGCCCGGCGCCGATGTTCTCTTCGGTTACCACCCCACCCTGACCGAGGGCATTGAGACCCGCAAGGAGGCACTTGCATGTCAGCGACGCACACCGCGATAACCACCGAGCCGGTGGTGACCTGCGGCGAGGAGCACGAGGACTGCGGGATCCGTGACGTCCTGGACCGCATCGGCGACAAGTGGACGGTGCTCGTAGTAGTCGAGCTCGCGGCCGGCGTCCGCCGGTTCCGCCAACTCCAGCGAGCGATCCCCGGCATCTCTCAGCGGATGCTGACGCTGACTGTGGTTTGCGTCTGACTTCGCGCCACACATCGCTCGTCTGATCAGTCCGCATGTGGGAGCGTGTCGGGCCTGTCGAGGAGGAGTCGATGATGACCGGCCAGTCGAACGGTACCGGGCCTTCGG
>Ga0136631_10000025_pt1 | contig 38249 bp, 39 predicted proteins | sample AntDrymUQ6012206_2_FD_104655 | JGI IMG/M metagenome (GOLD analysis project Ga0136631, IMG submission 104655) | Polar desert sand microbial communities from Dry Valleys, Antarctica - metaG UQ601 (22.06) | ecosystem: Environmental > Terrestrial > Soil > Desert | place: Antarctica: Dry Valley... | reverse complement strand
GTGCTGTTCGTCTACGGCTTCGATTGGGGGGTTGCGGGGTCGGCATGGGGGACGGCGATCGCCCAGCTCGGGATGGGGGCGGCGTTCGTGGTGGTCGTGTTGCGGCGCCTTGCTCCGGGCGAGGCGCGCGTGCGGCTCGCGCTCGCGCGGCGGGTGCTGTCGCTCGGCAAGTGGATCTTCATCCGCACGGCCGCGCTCATGCTCTCGTTCGTCCTCGCCGGCGCGGTCGCCACGCGCTTCGGCGACGCCTCGATCGCCGCGCACCAGATCGCGTTCCAGCTCTGGATCTTCCTCGCGCTCGTGCTCGACGCGGTCGCGATCGCGGGACAGATCATCGTCGGGCGCGAGCTCGGTGCCGGGCGTCGGGATGAGGCCTACGGCGCGAGCGCGCGGATGATCTGGCTGTCCGTTGCGCTCGGCGGCGTGTTCACGGCGCTGATGCTCGTGCTCGCAGGTGTGCTCCCGCGTGCCTTCACGGGAGACGCTTCGGTTCTTGCCGAGGCAGCGCTCCTGTGGCCGATCTTCGCGCTCATGCAGCCGCTGAACGGCGCCGTGTTCGCACTCGACGGGATCCTGATCGGCGCGAGCGACGGCCCGTTCCTCGCGCTGTCGATGGTGGTGGCGTTCGGCGTGTGCGCGACGATGCTCCTCGTGACGCTCGAAGCCGACTGGGGGATCCGCGGCGTGTGGGCGGCACTCTTCGTCCTCATCGTGGTACGTCTGGGGTTGATGACGACCCGATTCCGGCGAGGTCGCTGGCTCGTGACAGGGTGGGCCTCGTGAACGTCCTCGGCGGCGAGCTCGAGCTCTGCTCGGTCGACCCGGTGACCGGTTACTTCCGCGACGGCAACTGCCACACGGCAGGCTCGGACCTCGGGTTCCACGTCGTGTGCGCCGTCATGACGGAGGAGTTCCTGCAGTTCTCGGTGGCCGCGGGGAACGACCTCGTGACGCCGCAGCCGCAATGGATGTTCCCCGGGCTACGGCCGGGCGATCGCTGGTGTGTGGTCGCTTTGCGCTGGCAGGAAGCGCACGAGGCGGGGGTCGCGCCGCCGGTCATCCTCGAGGCGACGCACGCTTCGGCGCTCGAGTTCGTCTCGATGGCGGATCTCGAGGCGCACGCGGCGCGGTAGCGGGTCAGACCCCCGATACGGCTTTCCGTGGTTGAGGGCGGATCGGTTTCGGGGTCAGACCCCGTCTGGGGTTCGCCGTTTGCGCCAGTAGCGCTCGATGCCGCGGAAGTGGTGCCAGTACGGCGCGGCTCGGTCGTACGCGTCCGCCAGCTCCGCGTCCGTTTGAGACACGTCGTGGCGAGCAGCGGCCACGAACGTCTGCTCGTCCATGCCGTTCTCCACCCACTCGGCCCAGCGCGCGAGGGTCTCACGCAGTTCCGCCAAGTGCGCTTCGACATCGTCGTACGCGCCGAAGTGGATGAGCGCGAGACGGTCGGGAGAGCGGCGTTCGATCTCGATGATCGTCTGCTCCCACGCATGGAGGTCGAACTCCGGGGGAGGGCATGGCGGCATCACGAACGCGCCCCGTCCGACCCGCACACCCGCGGCGTCACCCGCGTAGAGGGTGCCACTGCCGTCGAGATACGACACGTGGTGCCAGGCGTGGCCGGGCGTGGGGAAGCATGCGAGCCCCACGACCTCGTCGCCGACGACATGGACGTTCTCGGCGGGAACCGGGACAAGCTCGCCCCAGAGCTCGTCGAACGCATCGCCGTAGAGCCGGCGGGCGCTCGCCTCGAGCTTCGACGGATCGATGATGTGTGGCGCGCCGACCTCCGAGAGGTGCACCTGCAACCCGGGCTGCTCGCGGACGAGCGTGCCCGCCGCGCCCGCGTGGTCGAGGTGGATGTGCGAGAGAAGAAGGTGCCTGATGTCACCGAGCTCGAGCCCGTGCTCGCGGAGCCCGGCTTTCAGGTGCTCGACGCAGGTCGCCGGGCCACAGTCGAAGAGCGCCGGCCCGTCGTCCGTCTCGACGACGTAACAGCCGATGATTCCCGGCGCCGAGTGGTGGAGGTCGATCGGTGTGACGGTCATCCCGCGAGCGCGGCGTCGAGATCCTCGAGGAGGTCCTCGGCCGACTCGATTCCGACCGACAGGCGGATCAGCGTCGGCGGCACCGCAAATGGCGCAGCGGCGGTCGATGCGTGCGTCATCCGGGCGGGATGCTCGATCATGCTCTCAACGCCGCCGAGGCTCTCGGCGAGCTGCCAGATCTTCGTGCGCGCGACGAGGTCGACGGCCTCGTGCTCGTCCTCGACGAGGAACGAGACCATCCCGCCGAAGCTGCGCATCTGCCGCGCCGCAATCGCATGGCCGGGATGTGACGGCAGGCCCGGGTAGAGCACGCGCTCGACACGGGGATGCCGCTCGAGGTGCGCGGCGATCGTTGCCGCGTTCGCACAATGACGATCCATGCGCACGGCGAGCGTTTTCACACCGCGGAGCACGAGCCACGCGTCGAACGGCCCGGGCACGGCGCCCAACGACTTCTGCAGGAACGCGAGCTGGTCCGCAAGGGTGTCGTCGTTCGTCGCGACGAAGCCGCCGACCACGTCGGAGTGCCCGCCGAGGTACTTCGTCGTGGAGTGGAGCACGGCGTCTGCGCCGAGCGCCAGCGGCTGCTGGAGGTACGGCGTGGCGAACGTGTTGTCCACGACGACGAGGGCCCCGACCGCGTGGGCCGCCTCAGAGGCTGCCGCGATGTCGACGAGGTTGAGTGCCGGGTTCGTCGGCGTCTCGAGCCAGACGAGCTTCGTCTGCTCGTCGAGATGCTCGGCGAGGTCGGTCGAGATCTCGTCCGGCGTCAGGAACGTGAAGCGGTAGCCCTTCGGCTCGTAGACCTGCGTGAACATGCGGTAGATGCCGCCGTACACGTCGTTGACCGCCACGACATGATCGCCCGGCGAGAGCAGGTGCATGAGCGTCGTCGCCGCGCCGAGACCGGAGGAGAACGCGCGGCCGTGCGCAGCGCCTTCGAGCGAGGCGATGCACTCCTGCAGCGCCGTTCGCGTCGGGTTCCCGACGCGTGCGTAGTCGTAGCCCTTGTGGACTCCGACCGCCTCCTGCACGTACGTCGAGGTCTGATAGATCGGCGTCGTGATCGCGCCCGTCGCGGCGTCGGGCTCCTGGCCGTCGTGGATCGCGCGGGTCTCGAAGTGCACGTGGGGATGCTACTGACGCGCTTGCGCGCCGAGCCAAGTGGCGAGGCTTTGGAGCGCCTCGTCCGCGCGGGACGTGTCACCCCACGCGCCGAGCACCGCGAGCGTCTTCGTCTTGCGGTCGAAGCGCGGCTCGATGCGGCCGACGAGGCGGTCGCCGACGAGGATCGGCAGGACGTAGTAGCCGTACTCGCGCTTCGCGGCGGGGACGTACATCTCGAGCCGGTAGTGGAAATCGAAGAGTGCCCTGGCGCGATCGCGATCGTGGATCAGGCGGTCGAACGGCGAGAGGAGCGTCACGCGATCAGGGACCTCGACGCTACGCACCGCGGGGTGAGCCTCCCAGCCGGCCTTCGTCAGTCGCACGCCGAGCGCCCGGAAGCGCTGCTCCGTCAACACGCGGTCGGCCTCGCGCACGGACATCGTCTCGACCGGCGGAAACCAGCGCTCGGCGAGATCCCACAACCGCTGCTTCCCCTGCCGACCGGCGACCGCGACGACGCCGTACGCGTGGAGGATCTCGAGCATGAGCGTGACCTCGCGGCTGCCCCACCAGCGATGCGGCTCGTCCGGTCTCGGGACGGACTCATGTTCGAGCTCGCGCGAAGGCATCGGTCCGTTTCGGTCGAGCTCGCGCAACACGTACCGCTTGAAGCGCACATTGCGCTGGAGGAACTCGTGACTCCAGCGCTCGTGCGCGTAGTGCCGGCTCCGCCTGCGGCGCCGCATCCGCGCCTGGACGAGGGGCAGCGACTCGATCGGCCAGATGTACGCGTTCCACTCGAAGAGCTTCTTCTCGACCCACAGCAGCCGGTCGAGCTCCGCGACGTCGTACGGTCCGAGCCGGCTCCAGAGGACGAGCTGCTGCGGTGGTGCGACGGTGGAGATCGGGTCGATCTGCAGGAAGCCGAGCTGCCGCACGGTGTCGAGGATCGTCGTCGCCGAGCCGTCGAGCGACTGTGCGCGAACCGCGATCCGCCTCGCCTCGTCTGGGGTGACGATTCTCATCTCCCCGAATTCCTACCCGTAGGACGCCGGGCTAGGGTGGCGCAATGGCCGAGTGGGATGCCGACATCGAGATCGGGGAGCCGCTCGTAGCTGCCCTTCTCGAGGAGCAGTTCCCGGAGCTCGACGCGAACTCCGCGCGTCTGCTGGGCGAGGGTTGGGACAACTCGGTCTGGGTCGTCGAGGACGAGTGGGCGTTTCGCTTCCCGCGCCGCGAAATCGCCATTCCCGGCGTCGAGCGTGAGCTCGCCACGCTGCCGCGACTTGCACCGCTCCTCCCGGTGCCGATTCCCGTGCCGCGGTTCATCGGAGTGCCGAGCGACCGATTCGCGTGGCCGTTCTTCGGTGCGCCACTTCTCGCAGGCATCGAGCCGGCCGACGCTGGGCTCACCGAGTCCCACCGAATCGAGTTGGGAGCAGCGCTCGGCCGCTTCCTTCGCGTCCTCCACACGTCGGAGGTGCGCGAGGCAGTCGACCCGGAGGGGCTCCTGCCAGTCGATCCGCTGCGCCGTGCGGACCCATCGAAGAGGGTGCCGCTGGCGCGGCAGCTTCTAGCAGAGCTGAAGTCTTTGGGGATCGCTCGCTGCTCTGCCACGGGCGTACTTGACGATGCGTCGCGCCTCGATGCTCCGACCGACACTGCGTACTTGCACGGCGACCTTCACCTCCGTCACGTGCTTGTCGAGGGGGGATCGCTCGCCGGAGTCATCGACTGGGGTGACACGTGTGTCGGCGATCCGTCGATCGATCTCCAGATCGCCTGGAGCCTTCTTCCGGCCGGCGGCCGGGCGGGATTCTTCAGCGAGTACGGTCGGATCGGAGAAGAACGAGAGTTGCGCGCACGCATGCTCGCGGTCGGGCTGTGCGCAATGCTCGTCAAGTACGCGCACTCAGTCAAGTATGCGAACCTCGAGAAAGAGGCTCTCGCGGGGCTCGAGCGAGCGCTGATCGACTAGTCCGGAACGCGGCCGCCGAGGATCGCCGCGAGACGGGCGGGATCGATGTTCCCGCCGCAGACGATGCAGACGACGCGCCCCGACCCCGCGTGACCGGCGAGGGCGGCCGCGACGGCGAGGCCTGCCGCGCCCTCCGCGACGATGCGTGCGCGCTCGGCCAGCACGCGCACGGCGTCGGCCGCCTCGGCGAGCGGGATCGCGAACGCGTCGGAGACGAGTGGCTCGGCGCGCTCCCACATGTCCGGGAGCAGCCCACCCGAGCCGGCCCCGTCGATGAACGACGGCGTGTACTCGACCGGAACGGGCGTCCCACCGTTCGCGACGGTCGCGGCGACAGGCGCTCCGGTCTCGGGCTCGACGACCACGACTCGTGTCTCCGGGCGCAACGCCGCGAGCGCGCTCGCGATTCCGGTCGTCAGCCCACCACCGCCCCACGGGATGACGACGGCGTCGATCCCGTCGAGGTCCTCCGCGAGCTCGAGCCCGATCGTCCCGTTGCCGGCCATGACCCGCTCGTCGCGCACCGGGTGGACGAAGGTGCCGTCCACGCCCTCCATGCCGCCTGCCTCCATCGCTGCCCACCACTCCTCCCAGGTGACCATGACGACATTGCCGCCGAGGCGCTCGACGGCGGCGAGCTTGCCGGGAGACGAGTTGTGGGGGGCGACGATCGTTGCGGGCACTCCGAGTTCCCGCGCCATCCAGGCGACGCCCTGCGCCATGTTCCCCGTGCTCGTCGTGACGAGGCCGGGAGCGAGCTCCTCCGGCGACATGGCGAGTGCCGCGTTCCCCGCGCCGCGGATCTTGAACGAGCCGATCGGCTGCAGGTTCTCGAGCTTGAGCCAGATCTCCGCGGGCGCGTCGTCGACCTGGAGCCGGACGAGCGGCGTGCGCACGGCTGTGCCCGCAAGGCGTTCGCGCGCTGCCTCGATCTCCGCGAGCGGGATCAGAAGTCGACCTCGACGCCCACCCCTCGCTCGCGCGCGCGGCGGACGACGAGTTCCGCGGCTGCGAGGTCCTCCACGCCGATGCCGTACGACTTGAACACCGTCAGCTCGTCCTCGTGCTCGCGTCCGGGATGCATCCCGGCGAGCACCTCACCTAGCTCTGCCTTGATGTGGCCGGCTCCGATCGATCCGTCGGCCGCGGCGAGGCCGTAGTCGCCGCCCTCGTTCAGCGCCGACTCGCGGCGGTCGACGAACAGCGACGCACCGACCATCGTCTCGGTGTCGAGCTCCCGATTCGGGCCGAAGGCGCCAACGGCGTTCACGTGGGAACCGCGGGCGAGCCAACGGCGCTCAACGACCGGCTCGCTCGCGCTCGTCGTCGTACATACGACCTCGGCGCCGAAGAGCGCCGCGTCCACGGAGAGCGCGACCGTCGCGCCGACCTGGCCGGAGAGCTCCTCCGCGGCTTCGAGCCGTCGCGCCCAGATGCGGATCTCCGGGTCGTCGAGGACGGCTCGCATCGCGTGTACGTGCGCTCTCGCCTGGACGCCGGCGCCAAGGATCGCGACCCGACCGGCTCCGGGTCGCGCGAGCACGCGCGTCGCGACGGCCGATACGGCCGCAGTACGAATCTCCGTAACCGGCGATGCGTTCATGATCGCGACGAGCTCGCCGGTCCGGCCGTCGTGAAGGAGGACGGCGCCCTGGTGCGCGTCGAGTCCGCGCGTCGGGTTGTCCGGAGTGACCACGATCTCCTTGAGCGCGTATGCCGGAGTCGCACCCCCGCGATGAGCTGGCATGAGTCCGATGAAGCCCGGTGCATCCGGTGGCCGGGCGACCGAGCGGAGCGGCTGGTGGAGCTCGCCGCGCGCGAGCGACGCGAGGACATCGGTCATGGCCTCGACGCACGACTCCATGTCGAGGAGCTCGCGGACGTCGCGCTCGTTCAGGACGATCACGGGAACAAGCCTCCCAGATACAGGTGTTCCTCTGCCGAGAGCTCGAGCGCGAGTGCTTCGCGCACGGGCGCGAGCTGCTCCGCGCGCGTCGGTCCGACGACGACAGCTGTGACTTCAGGGACGTCCAGCAGCCAGCCGAGCGCGAGTCCGGCCATTGAGACGCCACGTCCGAGCGCCTCGCGCTCGAAGGCCTCGAGCGCATCGAAGACGGCGTCGTTCGCGAACTGGCGATAGGCATCGGGACGCTGGGTCATCCGCGAGCCTTCCGGGTACGCCTGGCCGCGCTGATAGCGGCCCGCGAGCCAGCCGCCCGCGATCGGGCTGTGCACCTCGTACCCGAGTGCGTGCTCGCGGCAGACCGGGAACACGGTGTCGGCATCGCCCTGGTCGAGAAGCGAGAAGGAGTTCTGTACCCACTCGTAGCGCGCCAACCCTTCGAGCGAGGAGATCTCGACGGCTTCTGCGAGCTGCTCGGCCGAGTAGTTGGACGCGCCGACCGCGCCCACCGTGCCGGCTCGCACGAGCTCGTCGAACGCCGCGAGCGTCTCCTCGGCCGGCGTATCGGGATCGGGTGCGTGCGGCATGTACAGCGGTATGCGGTCGAGACCGAGCCGCTCGAGGCTCGTCTCGATCTGTCGCCGGATCCGCTGCCGCGACAGCCCACGTTCCGCGCCTTCCGCCATCGGATTGAAGGTCTTGGTCTCGACGACGACGGCGTCACGCACTGCCGAGTCCTTCGACGCGAGCCACTCGCCTATCCACGTCTCGCTGCGTCCGCCGCCGTACGCGTCGGCCGTGTCGAACGTCGTGATCCCGAGCTCCCAGGCTGCGTCCATGATCCGCGGTGCCTCTTCTCGCGGGATGCCGTGCCCGAAGAAGGCGGGCGCCGAGCCCACGCCGCCGAAGTTCCCGCAGCCGAGGATGATGCGCGTGACCGAGATCCCACTTCGGCCGAGCTCTCGCCGCTCGATCACGCGGGATCCAAGGCCGGACTCGCGCGCGGCCCGGCAATGCGGGCGAGCAACAGCGCGCCGAGGAGCGGGCCTACGGCACAGACGATGAAGACGCCGTCGTAGCCGACCGCGGATGCGACCACGCCGAGGCTCAGTGCGCCGATCGCGAAGCCGAGCTCGGTGAACGCCGTGAACGTTCCGACCACGGAGCTCCGCTCGTTCGCCGGAGCGCTGTTCACCGCCAGGGTCATCAGCGCGGGGAACGCGAGTGCCTGTCCGAACGCGAGGACGACCGTTCCCGCGTAGAGCCCGGCGGGCGTGTTCCAGACGCCGATGGTCAGCAGGCCGGCCGAGATCAGGACGAGGGCAGTGCCCGATGTTCGCTTCGGGCCGAGCCGGTCCGGAATCTGGCGGCCGACGATCCGCGTCGCAACCACGACGGCCGAAAAGACGAGGAACACCAGCCCCGCGCCGTCCATGCCGAGCTCGCGCGCATAGAGGGCGGCGAACGTGCCGAGGCCGGCGAAGCCGAGCACCGTGAGAGCCAGGACGAGGCCGGGCCCGATCGCCGCCGGATGGACGAGCCGCGAGGGCGCGAACGCCTCTCCGACCGCTCGTTCCGGCGCAGTTTCCGGAAGCGCGAGTCCGATAGCCGCTGCGACGAGGCAGAAGGCGGCGGCGAGGAGCCAGACGGAGTCGAAGTGATCCCCGCGGAGTACGAGCTCGCCGAGGATCGGACCGAGAGCGAGCCCGCCCCACAGACCGAGGCTGTAGAGGCTGAGGGCCTCCCCGCGTCGTTTCTCCGGCGCGATGTCGGTGACCATGGTCGCGGCGCCGACGAGGAGCATCGCCTCGCCCACTCCCGTGAACAGCCGAAACGCGATCAGAGTGCCGAGCGAGTCGGAGAGCGCATACAAGGCGACGCTCACCCCTGCGACGAGCGCACCGGCGACGATCAGGACGCGGCGGCCCTTGCGATCCCCGATCCGGCCGGCGACCGGCTGGAAGAGGAGGAGCATCGGACTGACCGCTGCCACCGTGAGCGCAACGCCGAAGCTCCCGGCGCCGAGCTCGTCGTTCGCGTACACGGGCAGGATCACGAGCAGCATCCCGATCGACATGCACAGCGCGAACTCCGCGAGCACGGTGAGAACGAAGGACTTCGTGAGGACACGATCGGGCGGCACGCTCCGATCCAAGCAGAACGCTCCGGTCTGACCGTCTGCTAGAAGCAGCCCGTGCACCCCACCGAGCACGAGGCGCGGTACGAAGCGCGTCGCGAGGCCGCCCCTGTGGCGGTCATCGCGGTTGCGACGTACGGCCTTCTCGCCCTCGCGAGCTGGAGGAACGGCTGGGACGTGATCGGTCTTCCGTGGTGGTCGTGTCTCGTGCTCGCGCTCCCCGGTGCTGTGCTCTGCCTCGACCTGTGGCTCGGCGCGGATCGGCTGAGATTGGCGGCGACGCGAACTGCGTCCCTCGTCCTCCTGGGGGCCATCGTGCTGGGGAATATCGTCGCCGTCGGCGTCCTCGTGGGCGCACTCGTCACGGTGAAGAACGACGACCTCAGCGGGGGGCAACTCCTGTTCACGACGGCGGCGATCTGGTTCACGAACGTCATCGTGTTCGGTCTCTGCTACTGGGATCTCGACGACGGCGGTCCGTTCGAGCGTGCGCGTCACGAGCGCTCGACCCCCGACTTCCGATTCGCCCAGGACGAGACGCCGGAGGTCGCCAGGCCGGGCTGGCGACCGCGCGTCTGGGACTACGTCTTCGTCGCCCTCACGAGCGCGACCGCGTTCAGTCCGACGGACACGATGCCCCTGACACTCAAGGCGAAGCTCCTCGCGGGCGTCGAGGAAGTGGTCTCGGTCGTGCTCGTCGTCCTCCTGACCGCGAGAGCCGTTAGCGTCCTCGGCACGTGACCGAGATCAACCTCCAGGAGCTCCAGCTCGCGGCGCGCAACCACGGCATGCCGCTCGAGGCGCTGCGCTGGGACGTCACGCCGGTTGGGCTCCACTACCTCCTCACGCACTTCGACATTCCGTACGTCGATTCTGCGTCGTGGCGGCTCGAGGTCGGCGGCCTCGCCGAACGGCCGTTGTCGCTCTCGCTCGACGACCTCCGCGCGCGGCCCGCAGTCGAGGTCGCCGTGACGATGGAGTGCGCCGGGAATGGACGCGTGCACATCGAGCCCCACGTCTTCAGCCAGCCCTGGCTCCTCGAAGCTGTCGGAACGGCGCGCTGGCGGGGCGTCACCGTCGCTTCCGTGCTCGAGGACGCGGGCATCCGAGACGGCGCGATCGAAGCGCTCTTCACCGGCCTCGATCGCGGCATCGACGGCGGGGAGGAGCAGGTGTACGAGCGGAGCCTGCCGCTCGACGAGCTTCTCCGCGGCGACGCGCTCCTCGCGTACGAGGTCAACGACCAGCCGTTGCCGCCGCAGCACGGCTATCCCCTCCGGCTGGTCGTCCCGGGCTGGTACGGCATGACCAGCGTGAAGTGGCTCTCGCGGATCACCCTCCGGGAGGAGCCGTTCGAGGGCTATCAGATGCGGCACGCATATCGCGTGCGCTACGAGGAGGACGAGCCAGGCGTTCCGATCACCACGATTGCTCCCCGGTCGCTCATGGTTCCGCCCGGGATTCCCGAGTTCCGGAGCCGCGAGCGACTTGTGCAGGCCGGGGCATGCGAGGTCGTCGGGCGCGCCTGGTCGGGCGAGGCGGAGGTCGTCGGCGTCGATGTCTCGGCGGACGGTGGCAAGACGTGGGCTCCGGCGGAGCTCGGCGATGCGAGTCTCGGGCGCTGGGCGTGGCGGTCGTGGCGCTTCTCGTGGAACGCGGAGCCGGGCGAGCACGAGCTCTGCTGCCGCGCGCGCGACGCGGCCGGGAACGAGCAGCCGCTAACGCCGTCCTGGAACCTGGGCGGCTATCTGAACAACGCCGTGCAGCGCGTGCCGGTCACGGTGGAGTAGCTCCGAATGACGAAGCCCGCCTTGCGGCGGGCTTCGTGGGGTGAAACGGGCTTTCGCCCGCGCTTGGCCGACAACCGCTGGCCATTGTACGTCGAGGGCGCGAAGGGCGCCGGACTCGAACCGGAACCGACTCACATCGGTCGCCTTGGTTGTCGACCAGGCATCCCGCCTCGGGATCTCACCCTCCGACGCCGATCGTCACGATAGATCCGATGTCAGCGGTGGCCAGGCTGCGTTGCCGACTCGGCCCACATGCGGCACACATCCGTGACTTATCGTGTCGCCGTGCGAGCTCTCGTGGCAGCTGGCGCCGTTCTCGCAGCAGTCAGTCTCACTACGACTGCCGGCGGCAGCGCCTCCGCGCCGGCGTCGTTGCGCCTCGACGGCGTTCCGTTTCGCCCCGAGCTCGCACTCACCTCGGCGCAGCAGCAGCGCGGGCTCATGTTCCGCAAGAAAGCGCCCGCGGACGGGATGCTCTTCGTCTTCACGCGCGCGACTTCGGGCGGCTTCTGGATGAAGAACACCCTCGTTCCGCTGACGATCGTGTTCTTCGACACTGCCGGAAAGAGCGTTCGCAGACTCACGATGACGCCATGTCGGAAGGATCCGTGCCCGATCTACGACCCGGGGCGCCAGTACCGCTACGCACTCGAGCTACGTGCGAACGACCCGCGGCCGGCGAAGCGCCTCGGCCCAGCGAGTGAGCTCAAGCGGCTCGTACGGCTCGGCGGCTGATCCAGAGGTGCGGCGCCGGCTCACCCTCGGACTCACTGCGGCTCTGTTCGCCGTCGCAGTCCCGGGAGGGGAAGCGCAGCAGCGCGTCGTCGTCGTCGTCATCGATCCCGGCCACGACCTGCGCGCGAACACGCAGACGGAGCCGATCGCGCCCGGCTCGTCGATGCGCAAGATCAAGGACGGTGGCGGCACGAGCGGAGTCCTCAGCGGGCTGCGGGAGGCCGATCTCAATCTGAAGGTGGGCCTGCGACTGCGGTTGCTGCTCGAGCGCTCCGGCGTGACGGTCGTGATGACGCGGACGCGTACGGCGAACACGAGCATGGGCAACATCGCGCGCGCTCGGATCGCAAACCGCGCCGGTGCAGCGCTCTTCCTGCGCATCCACGCCGACGGATCGACCGATCCCACGGCGCGCGGCACGCACACGCTCTACCCGGCGCTCCGGCGTGGCTGGACGGACGACGTCTACACAGAGAGCAAGCGCGCAGCTCGCGTCGTCCAGGCGAGCCTCCGTTCTGCCCTCGGCTTCCCGGATCGCGGCCTGCAGGAGCGCTCCGACTTCACGGGCTTCAACTGGGCGGACGTCCCGGTGATCCTCGTCGAGATGGGGTTCATGACGAACCCGACCGAGGATCGCCTGCTCGCGACCCCCGCGTACCAGCGTCGCGCTGCGCTCGGCCTCTGCCACGGGACTCTCCGGTACGTCGGCCGCTCACCGGCAACGTGCGGCGGGCGTTAGCGCCAGTCGATCGAGACGATCTCGACGGGCTGCGCGACACCCTTCAAGGTCTCGGTCCGCGCTTCCGACACACGGAACGCCGCTCCCACGCCGTCGAGCGTCTCGGAGCTGACGAGGATCTCGCCCGCCGCCGCCGCTGCACCGATGCGTGCCGCGACGTGGACGCCTTGTCCGCCGTAGTCGGTCGAGTGCTCGGTGCGGAACGCGCCTCCCGCGTGCGCGCCGATTCTCACGTCCGGCGCGACGATCTCGGCGGCGAGCGCGCGCTGGATGGCCACCGCCGCCTCGATCGCGGCCTTCGGGTTCTCGAACGACGCGAAGAAGCCGTCGCCGGTCTGCTTGACGACCTCACCTCCGTTCTCGGCGATCGCATCGCGAACGAGCTCGTTGTGGCGTGCGAGCAGGCGCTTCCACTTGTCGTCGCCGAGGGTGTCGAGCAGCCTCGTCGAGTCGACGATGTCGGTGAACAGGAATGTGCGGCGCGTCTCGACGCGTCCGAGCTGCTCCTTGATTCGTGCGACCTCGGGCTCGGCTCCGAGCCGCTCGAAGGTCGCGAGCGCGCCCTCGAGCTCGACCGTGCTCCCGTGCTCGTCGCCGGCTCTCCGGTACGCAGTCCCGAGGGCGGCCCGCACACGCGCGGTCTCGTACGGCGCACCGATGCGCTGCCACTCGTCCCGAGCGTGCTTCAGCGCTTGTATCGCCCCGCCCCAGTCCTTGTCCGCAAGGAGGATCTGCCCGCGGGAGAAGTGCACGATCGCGTCGAACGCCGCCGCCCGGCGCTCGCCGATCTTGTAGGCGTCGACCGTCTGCTCCATCTCGTCCGCCGCCGTGCGCGCGGTCTTGAGATCGCCCGCGGCAATGGCGATCTCGACCTGCGCGGGGAGCCGACGCAGCCGGAACAGGGGTCCCTGTGCTTCGTCGAGCGAGCGCTTGACCCCGGCGGCTGCGGCGTCGACCTTGCCCTCGGCGAGCCGGACGAGCGAGAGCCCTGGCTGTGGCTCGCGTCCGAATTCGCTCGAGATGCGATAGGCGTCCTCGGCTCCTACGAGGTCGCCGCGGCGCCGGCGGATCTCGCCGATCTCGTACCAGCCGGCGGCCGGGATCATCTGGTCGAAGTCCTTGAGCTCTTCGCAGGCCGTGAGCGCCTGCGCCTCCGCTGCCGACCAATCGCCTCGCAGCCGCATCGCCTCCGCGCGGTGGACTCGGCAAGCGCCGGGGAAACCCGTGACGTCCAGCGTGTCGCACCAACGATTCGCCGCTTCCGTCCACTCCGCCGCACGGCGGTAGTCGCCGACGTCCTGACAGGAGCTGATCGTGATGCAGTACACGAGGCCGGCCGAGTGGGCGCTGATGTCGCCGCAGAGCGCCGACGCGCTCGCCTCGTCGAGGAGCGCGAGACCCTTGTCGATCTGGCCCGCGCTGATGAGCGTCCGCCCTTTCCCCGACAGCGAGAGCATCTGGCCGTCACGGTCCCCGACGCGCTTCGCGAGCTCGTACGCCTCGTCGAACATCGCGACGGCGGCCTCCAGCTCACCGGAGATCATCACGCCGAGCGCCTTGGTCAGGAGCAGATGTGCGTGCTCGGGCGCTTCGTCGACGTCAGCGAGGAGGCGCTGGGCGTTGGCGAACCAGCCGGTCGAGACCGCGAACGAGCCCTTGCCCTCGTAGTCCCACGCGAGGGTCAGCGCCAGGCGTGCGGCGCTCCGCGTGTCTCCGTCCGAACTGTGCGCCGCGAACGATTTCTCGCGGTGACGGATCGCCTCGTCGATCTTCCCGCTCCACCACGCCGCCTCGCCGAAGCTCTCGAGGTCGGACGCCGTCAGGGCGCCGGCGTCGGCGCCGACGTACGCCGAGTACGCCGCACGCCAAGCCTGCCTCGCGGCGGCAGCGCGTGCATCGTCGAGGGAGTCGAGGATCTGGGACACGACGTCACATTGTGAACCTTGGCTCGTGCCGATGCCAGGCTCAGAACGCGCCGGCGTAGCCGTTCAGTGCCGGCTGCCCGCCGAGGTGTGCGTACAACACGCGCGAGCCGGGAGCGATGCGACCCGACTGCACGAGGTCGATCGTGGCGGCCATCGACTTCCCTTCGTAGACAGGATCGGTCAGCACGCCTTCGAGGCGCGCACACAGCCGGATGGCGTCGAGCGTCTTCTCGTCGGGTATTCCGTACGTGCCCGCATGCCACTCGTCGAGGAGGACGATCTCGGCGTCGTCGAGATCACGCCCGAGCTCGATCGCCTCGGCCGTGAACCGCGCGATGCGCGCGATCTGATCCCACGTCTGCTGCACGGTCGCCGAGCCGTCGATCCCGAGGATGGCGCGCTCGGCGTCCTGTGCGGCGAAGCCGGCGACCATCCCGGCCTGCGTCGAACCGGTCACCGAGCACACGACGATCGTGTCGAAGAAGATACCCAGGCCCCGCTCCTGCTCGGCCACCTCGTCGGCCCAGCGCGCGAAGCCGAGACCGCCGAGCGGGTGGTCGGAAGCGCCGGCCGGGATCGCGTACGGCCTGCCGCCTGCCTCCTCGACCGACGCGAGCGCGTCCTCCCAGCTGCGCCGGACTCCGATGTCGAAGCCCGACGGGTCGAGCCGTACGTCCGCGCCCATGATCCGCGAGAGGAGGATGTTGCCGACCGTGTCGTAGACGGCGTCCGGCCACTCGACCCAGTGCTCCTGCACGAGCACGCAGCCGAGGCCGAGCCGTGCCGCGACGGCTGCGACCTGCCGCGTGTGGTTCGACTGCACGCCGCCGATCGAGACGAGCGTGTCGCACCCCTGCGCGAGCGCCTCCGCGACGAGGTACTCGAGCTTGCGCACCTTGTTGCCGCCGTACGCGAGCCCCGAGTTGCAGTCCTCCCGCTTCGCCCAGACCTCGACCTCGCCGCCCAGATGCTCGCTCAGGCGCTCGAGCCGATGCACGGGCGACGGCCGAAGAGGAGCGGAACGCGGTCGAAGCGCTCGAGGCTCATGCGCCGATCCTACGAAGTGCCGAGCGCGGCACGCACTGCGGGCGCGACCTCGCGGCCGAGGAGCTCGATCGAGCGGAGGATGCCCTCGTGCGGGGTTCCGCCGATCGTGAACTGCACCAGGAAGCGGTCGTGTCCGAAGATCTCGTGCTGGAACAGGATTTTCTCGACCACATGCTCCGGCGTTCCGACGAAGTTCGAGCCGCGGAGCGACGCGGCTGCGTCGTAGTCGGCGCGCCCCATGGGTGGCCAGCCGCGCTCCTGGCCGATCTTGTTCATCGCGGCCGACACGTACGGGAACGAGTCGTCGAGCGCTTGCTGCGCCGTGTCCGCGATGTAGCCATGCGAGTTGATGCTGAGCCGTGGCGGCTCGCGGCCGGCTTCGGCGGCGGCGCGCCGGTGGAGCTCGGCGAACGGCTCGAAGCGTTCCGGGAGCCCGCCGATGATCGCGAGCGCCATCGGCAGGCCGAGCATTCCCGCACGCACCGCCGACTCCGGCGTGCCTCCGACGGCGACCCACACGGGAAGCGGCTTCTGCTTGGGCGGCGGGTGCACCTCGTAACCCGCCGCAGAGGTTCCGGAGTCTCGGATGTGCAGCAGCTCCGCCAACTTCTCCTCGAACAATCGGTCGTAGTCGCGGAGGTCGAAGCCGAAGAGCGGAAACGACTCGATGAACGACCCACGCCCGACGATCATCTCCGCGCGCCCGCCAGAGAGCAGATCGAGCGTCGCGAACTGCTGGTAGAGGCGGATCGGGACCGCCGAGCTGAGCACCGTCACCGCGCTCGTCAGCCGGATGCGCTTCGTACGCGCTGCCGCGCCTGCGAGCACGACGGCCGGAGCGGACACCGCGAACTCCGGGCGATGGTGTTCTCCGACCCCGAAGACGTCGAGCCCGACCTCGTCGGCGAGCTCGACCTCCTCGATCAGCTCGCGCAGGCGCTGCCCGGCCCCTTCGCCCTCCCGGATGTCCGCGAACGTGAAGACGCCGATCTCCATGACGAGGTTCTACCGCCGATCGTAGGCGTCGAGTCGAGTAGCGACCTCGGCGGCAGTCACGTCCTGCGGCAGGCCGTCGTATCCGCTCCAGATGCTGCTGCTGAGCGCAGCGAGGACGTCGTCCTGCCTGCAATGCAACGTGCGGGAGGCGCGCAGCTCCGGATCTTGCTTCGAGAAACCGTCATGTGCCCACACCGTCACTGCGGTGGCGAGGTGCGCCAGCCTTTGGCGGACAGCTCGAGCGTCGACGTACTGCTGGAGCGCCTCGCTCGGCGGCGCTCCAGAGAGAAGCGCGCGGGACACGTCGTGGACGTCCTGCAACGCCATCGCGAGACCCTGGCCTCGAAGTGGGTTCTCGAAGCCGGCTGCGTCACCGATGAGGACGACTCCCTCCGCGAGAGGTACCCGCGCTCGGCTGTCGGCGCCGGGGAATGTGGCGCACGGTCCGGCGGGATGCGCCATGTGCCACTCGCCTGCACCGTTCAGGCAGTGCAGCCGGCAAGCATCCAAGAAGCGTCGGGCTGCATCCTTTCCCGCAAACCGAGTGCGCTGCTCGGTCGGGAAGTTGAAGTACAGGCGCGCACGCCCGTCGTTCTGCGGGAACGCCAAAAACAGCAGGTCCGACTCGCGGGCTGCGAGGTTGGCGTCGATGTCCATTCCCTCGACTCCGTCCACCAGGACTCCCGTGATCTGATGCGCCGTCGGATCGAGCTCGAACGGGATCGATGCGTGCAATCGGACAGACGATCTCCGCCCGTCCGCACCGACGGCGAGTGCGGCGCTCGCCTCCAGCACCTCGTCGCCTTCGCCCACCCAGCGTGCGCTCGGTCGTACACCTACTGAGACTTGGACGTCTCTCACGCCGAGGCGGACGTCCGCGCCTGCGGACGTCGCCGCATCGAGCAGCGCTCTGCAGGCGACCGGGTGCGCCAGGTTGACCGATCCCTCCACGCCGCCGAGGACCATCCCGACGTCACTGGTCTGAGGAGTGCCCGATCGCTCGTCGTGGGCGACCATCCACCGGACGACCAGCGCGCCGGCCGCGATGAAGACGGACTCGAGGTCGAGGTGCTGCGCCACCCGCACGCCCCACGGCCAGAGCAGCTCGCCACGAACCTGGTCGCGAAACTCCGACTGTCGCTCGAGGACGAGCACGTCCGCGCCCGCTCTCGCCATGACCGTCGCCAGCGAGCCTCCTGCGATGCCCCCTCCCACGATGATGAGATCGAAGTCCTGCACGTCGCGCGATTATCGAGGTGTGGTCTGTCGCGGTGCATGTCGGATAGCGTGCTCGCCCATGAGCGACGACACGAACGACGAGAGAGACGAGAAGAAGCCCGACCACGCCCCGCCCGCCGGCGCCGAGACCACGGCGACGTGGGGGCGAGGCCGCAAGGCGATCCAGTACACGGCGACCGGCAAGTGGACGGTGCTGCGCAAGAAGGAGAAGCCCGCGGCGGAGATCTTCTCGGTCGCGTACGTCGCCGGAGGCGGCGACGGCGCGCGGCCCGTGACGTTCGTCTTCAACGGCGGCCCGGGGGCGTCCTCGGCGTACCTGCACATGGGCGCAGTCGGGCCGCAGCGCGTCGACTTCCCGTCCGACGGCACGCTCCCGACGATGCCGGCCAAGCTCGTCGAGAACGAGTCCTCGTGGCTCGCCTTCTCCGACCTCGTGTTCGTCGACCCTGTCGGAACCGGCTTCAGCCGTGTCATCGAACCGGAGAAGAAGGGCGACGGCAAGGAAGGAGACGGCAAGCCCGACGACGCTCCCGATCCGAAGGAGTACTTCGGCTACAAGCGCGACCTCGAGTCGCTCTGCGAGTTCATGGGCCGCTGGCTCTCCGAGAACGGCCGCTGGGGCTCGCCGGTCTTCATCGCCGGCGAGAGCTATGGCGGTTATCGCGTCGGGCGCCTCGCGCGGATGCTCCAGGAGACCGCAGGTATCGGCCTGAACGGCGCGATTCTCATCTCACCCGCTCTCGAGATCACCGGACTCGCTCCGACCGACTACGACGTGCTCGGCTGGGTGGACCGAGTTCCGACAATGGCTGCAGCGGCGTTTCATCACGGACGCTCGCGAGCCTTTCGCAAGAGCACGTCGCTCGACAAGGTCTTTCGCGAGTCCGAGGAGTTCGCCACCGGTGACTACGCGTCGTTCCTCACGCGCGGGGCGTCGATACCGGCGAAGGAGCGCACGCGGATACTCACGCGCCTCGCCGACATCCTCGGCCTGCCGCTCGACATCGTGCTGCGTGGCGAGGGTCGTGTCGGGATCCTCACGTACGTCCGCGAGCTTCTGCGCGACGAGCGCAAGGTGCTCGGTCTCTATGACACGACGATCACGACGACCGACCCGTTTCCGGATCGAGACGAATTCGCGTGGCCGGACCCGACCCTCTCCGGCATCAGCCCCGCCTACACGATGGCCGTGAACCGGATGCTGCGCTCGGAGATCGGCGTCGAGACCGATCGCGAGTACACGCTCCTCTCCTACGAGGTCAACACGGCGTGGAAGAACGACGTCGAACACCATGCCTTCGCGCCGCCTCCCGGCGCGACCGACGACTTCCGCTACGGGATGGCCCTCAACCCGCATATGAAGGCGTTCATCACCCACGGCCAGTACGACCTCGTCACGCCGTACTACGCGAGCGACCGCCTGCGAAACCTCATGCGGCTCGACCCGCAGATGGCCGAGCGGTTGACGGTTCAGCACTACGGCGGCGGGCACATGTTCTACGCGTGGGAGACGAGCAGGCACGCGTTCACGGCCGCGATTGCCGCGTTCGTCGACGACGCGATCTAACCGCTGTCCGGCAGGTACGCGTCAGCCAGGCGCTTCGGAGCGCGCAGAAGCCAGCTCTCTTCGATGCGCTCCGTCAGTTCGGCCTCGCCGACACGCTCGAGCCGCACGAGCAGGATCGGGTGGCCCTCGTAATGCGCGGTCTGGAAGAACACGCCTGAGCTCGCGGCGATCACGAGCTCCTTCTCCTGCGGATCGATCCGGAGCGCGAGCGCGCCTTCGGCACGTCGGTCGGGACTGATCCAGGCGAAGAGCTTACTGCCGACCTTGAACGCCGGCTGACCGTAGGTGGTCGACTCCTCGGCGCCAGGGAGCGAGGACGCGATCCGGCGGACGGTGTCCCAGTCGGCCATGCCGGCAGCCTAGTTTCGGAACGAGGTTCGACTGGCACGATTCCTAGAGTTCCCGCGATGGAACCAGCCGAGTCGCGGCTGTCGAGCTCATCCTGCCGATGCGCACGGTCGTCGTCGTCGCGGCGGCGATCGGGCTCATGGCTGCGTTCGCGCTCTGGGCCGAAGAGGGCCTGACAGTGCGATCATCATGCTGATCGTCGTTCTCGCATACCAGCAGCTCGAGAACAATGTGCTCACGCCGAAGATCCAGGGCAAGGCCGTCCAGCTCTCGGCCTTCTTCATCATCATCTCGGTGACGCTGTTCGGAGCGCTGCTCGGCGTCCTCGGCGCGCTGACTGCGGTGCTTGCCGCTGCGAGAGCGGCCGCGCAGATTGCATAGCAACGGCTTCGGCCTCTCGCCGTGACTCAGTCATGGGTGGCGGATGACCGCGAACCGCTCGTTGTACGCGTGAACCATCGCCTCGGCGTCAGCAGTCCGCTTGATCGTTCGAAGCGGTGAGAAGAAGAGCGGCAGGACTGCAAGCGAGGCGCCTATCGCTCCGATCGCCATCGTCGAGCGCAGGCCGATGAAGGTGCCGAGGACGCCTCCCAGGAGTGCCCCGAGCGGGATCATGCTCTGGACGACGAAGCGGCGTGAGGCATTGGTTCGCCCGAGGAGATGGTCGGGTGTTATCGCCTGAATCAAGCTGACTGCAGTCACGAAGTAGTTCAGGACGAAGAACCCCCAGAGCACGTTGGCGATCACGAGGAACGGGATCACGAGGTTGCCCGTCGCGAGCGGGATGAGCAGAAGTCCGAGACCGCCCGTCGTCGCAACAATGATCAGCCCAGGGCCGATTCCGAGGGTGCGGGCGACGCGGTTTGCAGTCAGCGCTCCAATGAGCGAGCCGACGCTTCCTATCGAGAAGATCAGCCCGATCGTCGTGGCGGAGAGATCCAGCACACGGACCGCGTACACGAGATAGATCGCGAAGAGCATGTTGACGAAGAGGTTGCTGACGGCGACGAAGAGAATGATTGGTCGTTGAATCGGATGGGGCAGCGTGAAGCGGAGGCCCTCGGCGATCTCGGCACGAAACCCCGCACGGGCTTCGCGCGGTCTCTCTGGCGTGCGCTCGCGACGCTTGATTCGGGAGAGGGACAGCGCGGATGCGACGAAGCTGATCGCGTCCAGGAGAATTGCGTATGGCGCGGTCAGGGCCGTGACGAGGAGGCCAGCCAGGCCGGGCCCGGCTACCTGGGCAGCCGAGCGGCTGACTTCGAGCTTCGAATTCCCCTCCCCGAGCTCATCGCGCTCGACGATGGAGGGGAGGTACGACTGGTACGAGAGGTCGAAGAACATCGTGAACGTGCCCACGATCAGGCCGACAGCGTAGAGCTGACCAAGCGTCAGAACGTCGAAAACGTACGCAAGCGGGATCGAGCCGAGTGCTACGGCTCGACCCCAATCCGCCGCGATCATGATCGGCCGGCGCGGTAGCCGGTCGATCCAAACGCCTGCAGGCAGGCTGAAGAGGAAGAAGGGGAGCCAGTCGACGACGGCGAGCGCTGCGACCTCGAACGTGCTGGCGTCGAGGACGACGATCGCCACGAGTGGGAGCGCGAGGCCGGTGATCTCGCTTCCGAGCTGGCTGATGGTCTGTGCCGACCAGAGCCATAGGAAGTCGCGGTTGTGCCACACTGTGCCGCGCTGCCGGAGCCTGGTCCCTAGAGCCCACATGCGATGCGACCCTAGCGCTGCCAACCGCCCAGGCACGATAGGGCAGATGGCAGAATCGGTTTGGGACTATCCCCGCCCCCCGCGTGTGGAGCCGGCGCCGAGGCGCGTACGCGTCGAGCTCGGCGGCGTGCTGATCGCGGACACGACCCGCGCACACCGCGTGCTCGAGACGAGCCACCCGCCCGTCTACTACGTGCCGCTCGCCGACGTGACGCCGGGCGTGCTCACCCCGTCGGGTGGGCGCACGACGGATTGCGAGTGGAAGGGCATCGCGTCGTACCTCGACGTCTCTGCCGGCGGCCAGCGGGCCGAACGTGCCGCCTGGACGTACCACGACCCACGACCGGGCTTCGAGGAGATTCGCGACGCGGTCGCGTTCTATCCCGGCCGGATGGACGCGTGCCTCGTCGACGACGAGCGGGTCGAAGCGCAGCCCGGCGATTTCTACGGCGGCTGGATCACCTCCGACATCGTCGGCCCGTTCAAGGGCGAGGGCGGCACCTCCGGCTGGTAGCTACGCGTGGCTCCTTGGAGAGGTCTCAAAGGAGCCGGAGCAGCGCGCAGAGCAGCACGGCGGCTGCGCCGACCGCACCTGCCACGAGCAGCGTGAGGACGACGCCTCGCCGGAGCACGAAGAGGAAGACGGCAGCGCCCGCCAGCGCGGCCCACTGCCACGTCTCCTGCAACGCCAACGAGAGCGGGATCGCGTCCGAGGATCGCGCCGATCGCGGCAGGCCCGGCGCCGTCGAAGAAGCGCCGCACGTCTGCATTCGCGAGGAAGCGGTCGAAGTTTCGGGCGCCCACGAGGACGAACGCGAACGACGGCGCGAATGCGACGAACGCCGCGACGACCGCGCCGGGAACACCGGCGGCCGCGTAGCCGACTGCTGCAACCGTGTGCGTGACCGGCCCCGGTGTCACCTGCCCGAGCGCCACCGCGTTCAGGAACTCAGTGTCGGTCATCCAGCCGTACCGCTCGACCGCGTCGGCCTGCATCAACGGGATGATCACGAAGCCCCCGCCGTACGAGAGTGCGCACTCGAACTGCTCAGCCGGCATCCAGCGCCGACGTTCGACGACGAGCTCTCGCAACAGCGCGATGTGCGCCGGTGGTCCACCGAAGCCGATGACCCCGATTCGCCCCCACGCACGTGCGACCGCTCCGAGCGCTGGGCGGCCGCCGGCGAGCTCGCTCATGAATCGCGCACCCTAGCGCCGGGTTCGTATCCATGCGGTTATCGTCAGCACCGTGACCGAGATGCGGCTTTACGACCTGCGCGTGACCGTCGAGCGGATCGAGGGACGCTCGGTATGCGGGCTCGAGGTCGGCGACTACTTCGAGGTCACGGAGTCGAGTCGCGTGCGTATCCCCGACGGGAAGCACTTCTGCCTCTTCGCGATGCAGTCCGTGCTCGCGCTCCTGCCCGCGAAGATGAGGCGACTCGCCGCCGAGGACTGGCTCGAGCAGGACTCGCTCGTCACCTGCCCCGATCCCGACGAGCGGCTCGTCATGTGCATCGAGCGGATCGGCGAGCGGACGCTGGTCACCGAGGAGCTGACGTAGCGCGCGAGCTCGGCATCGGGCTCCGTACGGATCAGGAGCCCGCGACGTACGAGGCGATCGCTCGGCGCGCGGAGAACGCGGGCATCGACGTGATCTCGGTCTTCCACGATCTGCTCTATCAGCCTGCGATCGGGCCTCTCCTGCTGATGGCACGCGTGACGGAGCGGATCCGCCTCGGCCCTGCCGCGCTGAACCCCTTCACGCTTCACCCGTACGAGATCGCGGGTCAGATCGCGATGCTCGACGCGGTCTCGGGCGGACGCGCGTACCTCGGTCTCGCAAAGGGCGCGTGGCTCGATCGGCTCGGGCTGGAAGAGGAACGTCCCCTGTCGGCGCTACGCGAGGCGGTCGAAATCGTCCGCGCGCTCCTCGCCGGGGACGCGGCAGGAGTCGACGGCGAGCGGTTCACGCTTGCTCCCGGCACCGAGCTCGCGTACCCGCGCGTGCGCAACGAGGTTCCGCTTCTGATCGGCACGTGGGGGCGTGAGACAGCTCGCTGGGCGGGAACGGTTGCGGACGAGGTGAAGATCGGCGGAAGCGCGAACCCCGACCTTCCGCCGACCGTGCGCAGGTGGATCGACAATCCCGAGGTGCGTCTCGTACTGGGCTGCGTCACGGTCGTGGACGAAGACGGCGAGTGGGCGCGCACACACGCCGCGTCCGCCGTGCAGCCGTACCTCGACGTCGTCGGCCGCCACGATCCGACACTCGAGCCAGGAGACGTCCCGCGGCTTGAGCGCTTCTGTATCGCAGGCACGCCGGAGGACGTAGCAGCACGCGTCGTCGAGCTCTGGGAAGCGGGAGCCGACCGCGTCGAGCTCGGGACGCCTCAGGGCCGTACACCTCTCAGCGGAGTCGAGCTCATCTGCGACCGCGTCCTACCGCTCGTCCGCTGACGCATCGCCGCCAGGCGCTCGATTGCAGGCGAGCTCGTCGTGCGTCATGATCCGCCTCCCTCGCGAAGGAGGTTCAGATGCCGCCGATAGCGCACAGCGTCGAGATCGATCGAACTCCGGAGGACGTCTTCGCGTACGTGACGGATCCGACGCAGTTCGCAGAGTGGCAGGATGCGGTCGTACGCGCCAGTCGGATCGGAGACGAACCCGTGCGTCAGGGATCGAAGATCTCGCTCACCCGCCGCATGGGCCCGCGCGAGCAAGTGATGACGAGCGAGCTGACGGAGTACTCGCCACCGCGTAGCTACGCCTTCCGCGTGCTCGACGGGCCGGTGCGCGCTCGCGGGCGCGGCACATTCGAGCCGCTCTCCAACGGGGAACGAACGCGCTTCACGTTCGAGCTCGACTTCGACGGGCACGGGATCGGCAAGCTGCTCGTGCCACTCGTCGTCCGTCGGTCGGCGGCGAAGGAGCTGCCGGAGTCTCACGAGAACCTGAAACGCCGACTGGAGCGCTCGGCACCCGGCTAGGCCTCGGTACGCCCGCGTGCGCAGCGGGCTCGCTATTGCTCCGGGCGGGTGGACGGCGGGCTCGGATTCGTCCACATCGTGAGGGCCATCGGCCAAAACGCGACCACGCCCGCCACGCCGATCACGATCTGCGCCGCACCCGCGGGGATGAAGCGCGCTACAGCCATAACGACGAGGGCGCCCGCGGCGACCCGCGTCAGCCTCTTACTCAGCACCCGGCTCTGAGAGACCGCGATCGCGAATCCCACCGCTCCGAAGGTGAAGGAGACTGCCGCCGTCACGAAGATAGGGATGAACCACGGAATGAGCTCGCTCTGAGCTGCTTCCACGTCGCCGCCAGTCTCGGCCGCCGCGAGCAGCGCGAACTCCATGCCCGTGAGAATGGGAAACAGTCCGCAGGCGAGCACCGCGAATGGCAGCGCTCTCGCGCTCCAGCGATCTTCGCCGGCACCGCGCAGGTAGCTCCGAAGCGCAATGAAAGCGAGCGCCAGCAAGGCATATCCGACACCGACCGCAAGATGTGCGAGCGCCCAACGCGTCGTATCCGAGGCTGCTGACTCCGCCACCGCTGACTGATCTGTGGCATTCGCGACGTAGGGGTGGTACGCGAACCCGAGAAGCAGGAGGGCGGGCGCAATCGCGGCGATGGCTGCGCGGAATCGTGCATACCTCGTTGTGGACACGGTCACCTCTCCAATGTTGCGGTCCGGGGAGTATCCAACGTTGCATGCTGAATTTCCAGACTGCGACTCGACCCAGCACGCAGTGCCTAGGATGACGACCGTGCCGAGCACGTCCCCAACTGCTCGGCCGGCGATCGAAGCGCAGCTCGAGGCCTACCGCGTCGAGCTCACCGGCTACTGCTACCGAATGCTCGGCTCGGTCGACGCCGAGGATGCCGTGCAGGAGACGTTCATCCGCGCGTGGCGCGCGTACGAGCGCTTCGAAGGCCGCTCGGCGCTGCGCTCGTGGCTGTACCGCATCGCGACGAACGTCTGCTACGACGTGCTCGAAAGCCGCAAGCGCCGCGCGCGCCCCATGGATCTCGGGCCGGCGGGCGAGCCGATCGTCGAGAACCTGCGCACGCCCGACCAGCTCTGGATCGAGCCGATGCCGGACGCCCTCGTGGTGCCCGACGGCGATCCGGCCGCGATCGTCGGCGCGCGTGAGTCCGTGCGGCTCGCGTTCGTCGCGGCGCTTCAGCAGCTCCCGCCGCGCCAGCGGGCCGTGCTCATCCTCTGCGAGGTGCTGCGCTGGAAGGCCGCCGAGGTCGCGGAGCTCCTGGAGACGAGCGTCGCCTCCGTGACCGGCGCGCTGCAGCGTGCCCGCGCAACGCTCGAGGCGAGCGACGCCACGCCATCGACGACATCACCGTCCGTCGATGCCGCGAGCGAGGAGCTCCTGCAGCGGTACGTGACCGCGTTCGAGCAGTACGACATGGACGCCCTTACCTCACTGATCCACGAGGACGCGACGCAGTCGATGCCGCCGTTCGACCTCTGGCTCACGGGCCGCGACGACATCTTCACGTGGTGGGTCGGCCCCGGGAATGCCTGTCGCGGCTCGCGTGTCGTCCCGGCCGTGTCCGCGAACGGCGCGCCCGCGTTCGGGCAGTACAAGCCGCGCGAGGACGACGAGGGCTACGAGCCGTGGGCGCTGCAGGTGCTCGAGATCGAGTACGGCCGCATCGTCGAGCTCACGTTCTTCCTCGACGTGGAGACCGTGTTCCCGCGCTTCGGCTTGCCGCTCGAGTATCCCGGCTAGGCCGTCACTCGTCGAAGAAGGCTTCGACGATCTCGGCGTCGCCGGGCATCCGCTCGCCGAAGACGAGGAGCTCGAGCCCGTCCGAGCCGGCTTCGAAGCCCCGCGTCACCTTCGGTCCGACGCGAATCGCGTCCAGCCGCTCGACCTCGACCTCGTCGTCGTCCAGATGAAACACTCCGCTACCGGAGAGGACGATGTACACCTCCACGGCCTGTTCGTGCCGGTGGCCGAAGGCGTGATGCTTGCCGGGCTTGACGATCTGGTACGAGACGCCGAGCGTGTCGAGTCCGAGATCGGTTCCGGGGAAGCGCGCCTCCTGGGACTCCGAGAAGCCGCCCTGTACCGCCATGTCCTCGACATCGCCGAGGTTCTTGAGTGTGAAGTCGGTCATAGCAGGAGGGTTGCCCGCACTGGCTCGGCCGAAACCCAGCGTCTGGCTCCCGAAGACTCCCTGTGGTCGGGGCGTGCGCTCTGCGAGCACGTGCGTCAGGCCCATGAGCTCGACGACCTCCAGGAGGGCGGCGGACGCATTTTGCAGTCTCACCTCGCACCCGAGCCGGCGCGCAGCAAGCTGAAGGCGGGCTAGCGCGTCGACCGTCACGGCGTCGGGATCGACGCTGGCGACGTCACACGCGACGACATCGCCACTCGTGCGAAGGAGCGCACACACGCGGTCGCACAGACCGGGAAGGTCGGCGTGGGTGATCGGGCCGCGGATGGCGAAAGCGACCTCGTGCGGCCCGGATGTCGGCATCCCTGCAGAGACCCGCGCTACCGACAATTGTCATCGCGCTTGTCGAGCTCGAGCTTCCGGACGCGGTCGATCTGGCGTGCGCCGAGAGCAATTGATAGGACGTGGTCGGAATGCTCGAGGCAAGCGATGAGTTGTAGAAGGCTTATCGGTCTCTCTGTAAAAGCGATGACGTGGGGGTAGAGCGATGACGGAACACGACGTGGGAACTGACAGGGGGCGGCGAGCCGCTCACGAAAGACTTTCGACCGGAGCGCTCGCAAGCTGGATGCGCGCCTGCGCGGACCACCCGTGGCGCGTCATGATCGCCTGGGTCGGGATCATCGCCGGGCTCATCCTCCTGGTCGCCACCGTCGGAGGGAGCCTGAAGGACGAGTTCACGATCCCGGGCTCCGAGACGCAGAAGGCAACCGATTTGATCGAGGCAGAGTTCGCGTCCGAGCAGGGCGGCGTGCTCAACCTCGTTTTCGCTGCGCCAGAAGGCGAGCGGCTCGACGAGCCGGCGGAGCGCAAGGCTGCGATCGCGGCGGCAATCGCGAAGCTGGGAACGCCTGACTTCAAGACGATCGGACCAGACGAGCGAGCGGGCGTCGAGAGCGTGGGAGACCCCTTCAGCGAGGACACCTTCTCCGAGGACGGACGGATCGCGTACGCGGAAGCTCAGTTCGACCGCGTCATCTACGACGCGGATCGCGAGGCGGTCCTCGCCGTCCAGGACTCCGTCCGTGAGGCCGTCGCCGCGCAGGGCGTGGTCGTCGAGTTCAACGGCGACGCCGAGTTCCCGCCGATCGAACAGGGGACGCAGGAACTCCTGGGCTTGCTCGCCGCCCTCATCGTGCTGCTCGTCGTCTTCCGCACGCTCGTCGCGACGGCGATCCCGCTGGCGCTCGCGATCGTCGCACTCATGACGGCGTTCTTGCTCCTCTTCATCCTCGCCGGGCTCACCGACATCAACACGATCACCCCGCTGCTCGTGTCGATGATCGGCCTCGGTGTCGGCATCGACTACTCGCTCTTCATCGTCACGCGCTTCCGGCAGTTCCTCCACGAGGGGTTGTCGCCGCGTGACGCTGCCGCCGAGGCCGGTGCCTCGGCAGGTCGCGCCGTGCTCTTCGCCGGGCTCACGGTCGCCATCTCGGTGACCGGCCTCGCGTTCTTCGGTATGGACTTCATCACCAAGCTCGGAATCGGGTCTGCGCTCGGCGTCCTCACCACGGTGTTGATCGCCAACTCGCTCCTTATCGCCGTGCTGGCGAAGCTCGGGCACAAGGTGGACCGGTTGAAGGTGCCGTTCCTGCGCCCGCTCGACGACTCCGAAGCTGCGCGGGAGAAGACGCTCATCGCTCGCTGGGGCCGGTTCGTGACGGGCCATGCGCGTGCGGTGTTCGTCGTGGTGCTGCTCGTTCTGCTCGTGGCAGCGGGGACGTCCGCGCTCGTGCGGCTCGGCGCCTCCGACCAGGGCACGCAGCCGTCCGAGCAGACGGCCCGTCGCGCCTACGACCTGCTCGCCGAGGGCTTCGGCGCCGGCTTCAACGGGCCGATCCCGATCGTGGTCGACGTAAACGGCGACGAGAGTGCTCCACAGCGAGTGTTCGACGGCGTGCAGGGCCTCGAGGGTGTCGCGTCGGTGGGTGAACCGCAGTTCAACGACGCCAAGACCGTCGCGATCGTCTTCGTCACGCCGTCGTCGGCGCCGCAGGACGAGGAGACGGGCGTGCTCGTCGACCGGCTCCGAGGAGACGTGGCGCCGGCCGCGACCGAGGGCAGCGAAGCGGTCGTCTACGTGTCCGGTCTGAACGCGGCGTTCAAGGACATCGCCGACCGGATCTACGAGCGACTGCCGCTCTTCCTGCTCTACATCATCGGCGTGACGTTCCTCGTGCTCGCGATGGCGTTCCGATCGGTCGTGATCGCGCTCACCGCAGCGGTGACGACGCTCATCTCGGCGTTCGTCGGCTTCGGCGTGCTCACGCTGATCATCCAGGAAGGGCACCTGCTTTCCCTGACCGGACTCGACCGAACGGGGCCGATCGAGACGTTCGTCCCGCCGATCGCGTTCGCGATCCTCTTCGGGCTCTCGATGGACTACATGGTCTTCCTCATGAGCCGCATCCGGGAGGAGCACGTCCACGGCCTGACCACGAAGGAGGCGGTCGAGCACGGGATCGCCGCGATCGGGCGCGTGGTCGTCGCGGCCGCGTTGATCATGGGCACCGTGTTCGCGGCCTTCATCCTCACGGCCGACCGCATCTCGAAGGAGTTCGGCCTGTTGCTCGCGGTCGCGATCCTGACCGACGCGCTGCTCGTGCGGATGACGCTCGTCCCGTCCTTCCTCACGATGCTCGGCGAGAAGTCGTGGTACATGCCACGCTGGCTGGACCGGCTCCTGCCGAACATCACGATCGAGCCGCCGCACGACGGGGCACCGGCGCCCGCACCGGCGGCACCTCGCGCGGAGCCGAGCGAAGCCTAGATGGTTGACGCCACGATCTCGCGCGTCCGGATGCGCGATCTGGCGCGTCCGGGTCGCTTCCGCCCCGCGCACTGGGGCCTGGCTTCAGCCAGACCCCAGGACGTGCGCGAGGCGTGCGCTTCGCGCCCCGGAGCCGCCAGATCACGCCCCGGAGGCGGCGATCTCGTGGCATCAACCATCCACCGATGAGTTTCGCGGTCGTAGGGCGTCTCTAACGGGACACCCGACGACCGCGAAAGGACGCACCATGATCCTCGACTCACGCTCCCGCTGGCTTGCCCTTCTGATCGTCTGTCTCGGCGATCTGATGATCGTCCTCGACGTCACGATCGTCGGCGTCGCGCTTCCCTCGATCCAGGAAGACGTCGGTTTCTCGGACACGTCGTTGGCCTGGGTCGTGAACGCGTACCTGCTGACGTTCGGCGGGTTCTTGTTGCTCGGCGGCAGACTCGGCGATCTGTTCGGCCATCGCCGGCTGTTCCTCGCGGGGATCGGACTCTTCACCGCGGCGTCGCTCGCGTGCGGCCTCGCGAGCTCGCAGGCCGCGCTTATCGGCGCTCGAGCCGTTCAGGGTGTCGGAGGCGCGGTCGTCTCGGCGGTCGCGCTCTCGCTCATCGTCACGCTCTTCACCGAGCCTGGCGAGCGCGCGAAGGCGATGGGCGTCTTCGGGTTCGTCGCCGCGGGTGGTGGTTCGATCGGCGTGCTCCTCGGCGGAGTCCTGACCGACCTGCTCACGTGGAACTGGATCTTCCTCGTGAACGTGCCGATCGGCATCGCGGTCGTCGTGTTCTCGCTGCTCGTGCTTCCGGGCGGCAGCGGGTCGGTTTCAGGCGTGCGGCTCGACATCGCGGGCGCCGTCACCGTGACGGCCTCGCTGATGGTGGCCGTGTATGCGATCGTCAACGGGAACGGAGCCGGCTGGACGTCCGGACAGACGCTCGGGCTGCTGGCCGTTGCTGCTGCGCTGCTTGGCGTGTTTCTCTTCATCGAGTCACGGGCGGAAGCGCCGCTCATGCCTCTCGGGCTCTTCCTGCATCGCAACCTCGCGGTCTCGAACGTCGTGGGCGTGCTCTGGGCCGCCGCGATGTTCGCCTGGTTCTTCCTCTCCGCGCTGTACCTCCAGCTCGTCCTCGGCTACAGCCCGCTCGAGGTCGGTCTCGCCTTCCTGCCCGGCAACATCATCATGGCCGTGCTTTCGCTCGGCCTGTCCGCGAAGCTCGTCATGAGATACGGCATTCGGAAGCCGCTCGGTGTCGGCCTCGGCTTCGCCGCGGTCGGTCTGCTGCTTCTCGCGCGCGCGCCCGTGGACGGCACGTTCGTCGTCGACGTGCTCCCGAGCATGATCCTGCTCGGGCTCGGTGCCGGAATGGCCTTCAACCCCTTGCTGCTCGCCGCGATGGGTGACGTTTCGCAGGAGCAGGCGGGTCTCGCGTCGGGCGTCGTCAACACGGCGTTCATGATGGGCGGCGCCCTGGGGCTTGCCGTCCTGGCAAGTCTCGCTGCGCTTCGGACGGAGACGCTGGCCGACGGCGGGAGCGGGAACCTCGAGGCCCTCACGGGCGGCTACCACGCTGCCTTCCTCGTCGGCGCGATCTTCGCGGCGGGGGCGGCGATCCTCGGCGCGACGCTCCTGCGCCCGGCGACAGCTCCCGCGCTGGACGCGCACGGCAGTGACCTCGAACCCGCGGCCGAAGCAGCCTAGGATGGACGACGTATGGACCTCAAGCTCGAGCTCGTCCTCATCCCGGTCTCGGACGTCGATCGCGCGAAGGCGTTCTACACGGAGAAGCTGGGCTTCTCGCTCGATGTCGATCACCAGCCGAGCGATACGTTCCGCGTCGTGCAGCTGACTCCGCCTGGATCAGCGTGCTCGATCACGATCGGGATCGGTGTCACCGAGGCGGCGCCCGGAACGTACCGGGGGACGCACCTCGTGGTGGACGACATCGACGCAGCACGCGAGGAGCTCGTCTCGCGCGGAGTCGAGGTCGGCGACGTACGCCACTTCGATCGCGAGAAGGGCGAGTGGCAGCCAGGCTCGGATCCGGAGCACAGCGACTACGCGTCGTTCGCCGAGCTCTCCGATCCCGACGGCAACACCTGGGTTCTGCAGGAAGTCAGGAAGGGCAAGCCGACCGAGTAACCCTTCGGTAGGTGACGAATCACCCTAGGGAGGATGCGTCCGGCCGCTCCGAGGAGTATCACCTGGGTGACTCCGAGGAGGGACGCGATGCTCGTCAGGACGATACTCAGCTGTGTTGCCGTGGCCGTGCTCGGCGCGACTCTCAGTGGCGCTGCGGCCGGAACAGTGTCCGCTCCCACAGGCGAGGAGCAACGTCTCCTTCCGCTCACGCGGATCTATCGCGGTGAGGACGGAAGCGTGCTCTACCTTCGTCAGCTCGGGAACGCGGTCTACGGGTTCGGCGAGCATCCCGGGTTGAAGTACGCATACGTCCTGACCGGATCGATCAGCGGCGATCAGATCGCCGGCAAGTGGTGGGACGTCCCCAAGGGGAAGCTCAGGCGCGTCAACGCCGGCGCGCTGCAGCTCCGCTTCACGCAGGCGGGCGCGCGAGTCGTGCGCACGGGTGGTACCGATCTCGGGCCGGACGTGTTCACGGCGATCCCTCCCACTGCAGTCCCGTGGCCGAACATGCAGGTGGCCGGGTTCCAGGCGACCGCGCAGAACGACCTGGACGGCGTCTTCGAGGGTGACGACGCGAGCCGTCACTACGTGCGCGAGTTCGGTGCCGACACGGTGTGGGTCGCGGAGCGCTCCTCGCAGCCGGGCGAGCGCCCAGGTTGGGCGACGGTGTTCATCGGCAAGCGCGACGGTTCGAGTACTGGCTTCGCCGGCACGTCCGTCGACGTCCCGAAGGGACTCGAGCTCGAGTCGGCACCTTTCGGTGCGGCACTCGTCGGTGCCACGCGTGACCTGATCGTGAGTCAGGCCGGCTTGCAGCGCACGAAGAGGCTCGAGCCCGACTACGCCCTCGACTGGGATCGCTTCGCGAGCGGCATCGGCTCGACGCTCACCGGCCGGACCGTCGGCTATGCGTACGCGATCGCGCGCGACGGTGCCTTCATCCGGTCGGGTGCCGGAGGTAGTCGCCGCCTGTCGATCGACGGCGGCTCGCGGACCTTCACGACGGATACGCAGGCGCAGACCGCGAGCGCAGCGAAGACGATCAACGCGACGGCGCTCATCATGGCGCTGAGGGCGCGCGGGCTCACCGTGGACTCGACCGTGAAGGGCTTCCTGCCGAAGTGCCTGAAGCTCGGCAAGAACATGTCGACGCTCACCTTCCGGCACATCCTCACGCACACGAGCCAGCTCCCGCTCGTGGGCTGCAACGGCGGCAGCCCGTTCGACTGCCTCGTGAAGATGCTCGCCGAGGGCCGAACACAGCCACCGGGCAACGTCTACAACACGCACGCGTACGACTTGCTCCGCTGGTTCGTCCCGCTGATCAACGAGACCGCCGGGATGAAGCAGCAGTTCGAGAGCTTCAAGTGCAAGAACTCGAGTGGCGTCCTCAACAGGAAGGTCTCGGAGAAGTTCAACCGCTACCTGTTCGACAAGGTGCTCGACCCGGTCGGAGCGCGAGCGAGCTACTACCCCTCGGGCGACTTCTCGCTCAACTACGACTTCGCCGATCGGACGAAGAAAGGCGAGGCACCGCGCGTCGACTACTCCGAACGAGCCGGGAGCGGCAAGCTGACCATGTCGGTGCTCCACTACGTGCGCTTCCTGAGCGCGCTCGAGGCCGGTGAGATTCTTCCGACGTCCGTCGTCGAGTCGATGAAGAGCGGCCGGCTGGGCTTCGATTCGACGTGGGGCGGGCGCGCCGCCGGCGGCTATCCGTGGAAGAACGGCGGTTGTCCGGACTTCGAGAACAAGGGGCGCGGGTGTCAGACGGCCGCGATGATCTTCCCGAGCGGCATCGTCGCGTATGTCGCGGTGAACTCGAAGAACAACGGCTTCTCCGGGAGCATCCAGGGTGTCCTCGCCGCGGCCTTCGATGCCGGCCTGAAGTAGATGGTGCCTGGGGTCTGGCTTCAGCCAGACCCCAGGGCGGGCGTCAGTCCGGGAGAAGCGGCATCGAGGTCCCTGGGTCGCGGCCGACGAGCACGGCCCGCCTGACGGCGTCCGTACCGAAGCGGTCACGTGCCTCGTCGAGCGCGGCATCCAGCGCGTCGGGACGCCAGTCCTCGGTCAGCACGAGCTGGATCCTGTCTGCGTCCTCGAGATTCGTCAGCGAGAGACCGACGAGCGTGAGACCCTGCGCGACGATCAGCGGCATCGCGCTCGCGAGGAGACCGCGAGCCGCCTCGAGGATCGCATCCGTCTGACCCGTGGCTCGCGGCATCGTGAAGGAGCGTGTCGCGCGCGTGAAATCGTCGAAGCGCAGGCGGAGGATCACCGTGCGGCAGACGCGTCTTCCCGAACGCATTCGCCTAGCGACCCGGTCGACGATCGCCACGAGTGTCGCGTCGATCTCCTCGAAGGTCTTCGGCCGACGACCCAGAGCGCGCTGCGAGCCGATCGAGCGCCGACGGCGTCCGGTCCGGACGGGCCGCGGGTCGCGGTTGTGTGCCAGCGCGTGGAGGTGCCGTCCCGATGAGCGCCCGAGCAGCGCGACGAGGAGCGTCTCGTCGAGCATGGCCACCTGGCCGACCGTTCGCAACCCACGGTCGTGGAGCTTTCCGGCCGTCACGCGTCCGACGCCCCACAGCCGCTCGACGGGCAGTGGATGGAGGAACCCGAGCTCGTCGTCCGGCGGCACGACGAGCAGGCCATTCGGCTTCGCCACGGCACTCGCGACCTTCGCGAGGAACTTCGTCCGCGCGATGCCAACCGTGATCGGGAGACCGACCTCGTCGAGGATCCGCTCGCGTAGCCGAGCGGCGATCTTCGGAGGCTGACCGGCGAGACGTTCGAGCCCGCGCACGTCGAGGAATGCCTCGTCGATGGAGAGCCCCTCCACGAGCGGCGTCGTGTCCTCGAAGACCGCGAAGGCGGCCTTGCTCGCTTCGCTGTAGGCGGACATCCGCGGCGGCACGACAACGGCGTGCGGGCAGAGTCGGCGCGCCTGGCGGCCGCCCATCGCTGTCTCGATGCCGTACGCCTTCGCCTCGTAGCTGGCCGCGAGCACGACTCCGCCGCCGACGACGACTGGCCGCCCGCGTAGGCGCGGATCGTCACGCTGCTCGACGGAGGCGAAGAACGCGTCGAGGTCTGCGTGCAGAATCGTCGCGGAGGCCAAGCGAACATATGTTCGCATTGCCGAGACGTCTCGGCAAGTTAGATTGAGGCGTGGCTCGCGCCGAACACTGGGACGAGGCGTACACCACGCGCGGTGTCGATGGCGTGAGCTGGTATCAGGCCGCTCCTGCGGTGTCGCTCGAGCTGGTGGAGGCGCTCGGGGTCTCGACGGAGGCGGCCGTCATCGACGTCGGTGGTGGGGCATCGTTTCTGGCAGACGAGCTCGTGGCGCGTGACTTCACCGACGTCACCGTGCTCGACGTCTCGGCCGCGGCGCTCGACGCGACCTGAGGGCGGCTTCCCGCAGACGCGCCCGTGCGGTGCGTCCGAGCGGATCTCCTCGAGTGGCAGCCGGATCGCCGCTACGAGCTGTGGCACGACCGTGCCGTCTTCCACTTCCTCGTCGACGAGCACGATCGCGAGCGCTACCTCGCGACGTTGAACGACGCACTCGCACCCGGTGGGCGTGTGATCATCGCGACGTTCGCCGACGACGGCCCCGAGATGTGCTCGGGTCTGCCGGTGCGGCGCTATGCCGCGGAGGATCTGACGGCGGCGCTCGGCGAGGGCTTCGAGCTCGTCGAGACGCGGCGCGAGGTGCACGTCACCCCACGCGGCGCTTCGCAGCCGTTTACCTGGGTCGCGACGCGGATCGGCTAGGGAAGCCAGCCGTCGCGGTACGCCGTCGGCTCGCGCGCGCCGTGCTTTGCGCGGATGGCAGCGTAGGCCTCGTCCGGCACGTTCGTCTCCTGCTCGACGCCGGCCTCGTGACGAAGCGCCGTCGCGTCGACCGTGTAGCCGCCCCAGTCGGGCCCGTCCTGGTGCTGGCGGGCGCCGACGGCGACGACGATGCAGGGCCCGTCCCCGGCGCCGACGATCGTGTGCTTCGCGTTGGGCGGGCAGTGCACGAAGTCCCATTGGCGGAGCGGACGCTCCTCGCCCTCGATGATCAGCAGCGCCTCACCGGCCACGACGAGGAAGTCCTCCTGATCCGCCTCCCAGTGGTACATCGCCATCGCCTCGCCCGGCTCGAAGACCTGAATGTTGATCCCGAGCTGGAGGAAGTTCTGCTCGCCTTCCAGATCGCAGAATGCGCCGCGCCCTTCGACGTAGTACCAGCGCGAATCGCGTGCACTCAGCACGTACCAGCCGTCACCGGCCGGAACGAGCCCGTGCTCCGTCTTCTCGGGCGGCGCCTCTGGAACCATGCGCGGCAGCTTGCCACAATCGAGGTAGCGTTCCGCCGATGACCGGGTTGCTGCAGGAGATCGACGCGCTGGCGGCGGAGGGCTCATTCGCGGGTGTGGTTCGTGTGGATCGTGGCAACGAGGTCGTCGTCGAGAGGGCGTACGGGCTCGCGGATCGCCGGTGGGAGATCTCGAACCAGCCGGACACGCGCTTCGCCATCGCGAGCGGCCTGAAGGGCATGACCGCGCTCGCCGTCGTGAGCCTCGTCGAAGACGGGACGCTCGAGCTCGCGACGACCGTGCGCTCGCTGCTCGGTGATGATCTCCCTCTGATCGCGGACGATGTGACGGTCGAGCACCTGCTTGCGCACCGATCGGGAATCGGGGACTACCTCGACGAGGACGCGGGAGGTGCGATCACCGACTACGTGATGCCCGTCCCGGTGCACCAGCTCGGGATCGCGGAGGAGTACGCGGCCATCCTCGACGGCTATCCCGCGAAGTTCGCGCCCGGTGGGGGCTTCGCGTATTGCAACGGCGGTTACGTCATCCTCGCGGTGCTGGCAGAGCGCGCGAGCGGCGTCTCGTACCACGAGCTCGTCACCGAGCGCGTGTGCGGGCCGGCCGGAATGCGTGACACTGCCTTCCTGCGGTCCGACGAGCTGCCTGCAAATACGGCGGTGGGCTTCCTCGCCGCCGACGGTCTCCGGACGAACGTGCTCCACCTGCCCGTGCGAGGTGTCGGCGACGGTGGGATCTACACGACCGGGGCCGACGTGCGGGCGCTGTGGAAGGCGTTCTTCGGTGGAAGGATCGTCTCGCCGGACTGGGTTCGCGAGATGACCCGTCCGCGGAGCGACTCGGCCGATGGCACGCAGCGCTACGGCCTCGGTTTCTGGCTCCACGAGTCGACCGACACGGTGATCCTCGAGGGGTACGACGCAGGAGTGTCGTTCCGTTCGCTCCACGACCCGCACGCCGAGGTGACGGCAACCGTCATCTCCAACTGGAGCGACGGGGCCTGGCCGATCGCGCGGTTCCTCGACGAGCGCTTCGGCGCGACATAGAGTCGCCTCATGGCGCACGATCGAGAGCAGCTCCAGGGCTTCGCTCGCAGTTACACCGAGGCCTGGTGTAGCGGCGAGCCGGCGCGTGTGGTTCAGCACTACGCGTCCGCCGCCACGATCGCGATCAACGGCGGCTCACCAACGCCCATCCTGGACGTCGCCCAGTCATTCATGGCTGCGTTCCCCAGCATAGAGCTTCAGATGGGCGACGTCATGATTCGCGACGACGAAGTCGTCGAGTACCACTGGACGCTCATCGGCGATCACTCTGGAACCGGCCACCACGTCTACATCAGTGGGTTCGAGGAGTGGACGATCGCGGAAGACGGCCTCGTCGCGGCATCGCTCGGCAACTTCGACCAGGCGGAGTACGACCGGCAGGTCGCGCACGGCGTGGACGACTAACCCGCGTCGCGCGGTGATCGTTCGCATCGTCGTGGCAGTGCTCGCCGGCCTCGCCGGCCTCGCGGGGCTCGGGCGAGGCGAGGCAGCGCGCGCTACGTCCAAAGCCGACGAGCTCACGCTCGAGCAGCAAGTCGGGCAGCTTCTCGTGCTGAGCTTCTCCGGGACGACGGCGCCGGAGTATGTACGCGAGGCCGTGCGGGAGGGCCGAGTCGCAGGCGTGATCCTGTTCGGCGGCAACATCGCCGGGCCGAGTCAGCTGCGCGAGCTCACGGGTGTCCTGCGCCGCCAGGGTGGCCGCCCGATCGTCGCGGTCGATCAGGAGGGCGGAACGGTGCGGCGGCTGTCCTGGGCAGGGCCGTTCGCGGCTCAGCCGGAGCAGTTCCGCCGAGCAACCGTGCGCGCCGAGGCGGCTGCAGCCGCACGACAGCTGCGCGCTGCCGGAGTCACGGTCACGCTCGCGCCTGTTGCCGACGTGCCGAGCGTCTCCGGCGCCGCGCTCGCCGGCCGCGCCTTCTCGAGCGACCCGCGAGCGGCGAGCGATGCCGTGCGCGCCGCAGTCCGCGGCTGGCGATCCGGCGGAGTCGCAGCGACCGCGAAGCACTTCCCCGGCATCGGCGGCGCGCCGGCGAACACCGACGATGCGGTCGTCACCATTCGGCGCTCGCGCGGTGCGCTCGATGCGGTCGACCTCCCGCCGTTCGCTGCAGCGATCGACGCGGGCATCCCGCTGGTGATGGTCGGGCACGCGCGGTACACCGCGCTCGACCGCTCCCGCATCGCCTCGCACTCGCGGCCGATCATCGAAGGCGTTCTGCGCCAGGAGCTGGGGTTTCGCGGCGTGGTCGTCACCGACTCGATGGAAGCGCGCGCCTCGCTCGCGACCGGCAGCATCACGAGAGTGTCCACGCGCGCGATTCGCGCGGGTGCGGATCTCCTGCTGCTGACCGGTCGGGGCTCCTACCGACCGGTGTACGACCACCTGCTCGCGGTCGCGAGGAGCTCGCCCGCGTTCCGAGCGCGCGTGCAGGAGTCGGCTGCGCGCGTGCTCGAGCTCAAGCGCCGTGG
>Ga0136631_10000024_pt1 | contig 39042 bp, 17 predicted proteins | sample AntDrymUQ6012206_2_FD_104655 | JGI IMG/M metagenome (GOLD analysis project Ga0136631, IMG submission 104655) | Polar desert sand microbial communities from Dry Valleys, Antarctica - metaG UQ601 (22.06) | ecosystem: Environmental > Terrestrial > Soil > Desert | place: Antarctica: Dry Valley... | reverse complement strand
GATGGGGGCGACGGCAGCGTGCGGTTGTGGGATTCCGCCAGCGGCCAGCTCACCCGCACCCTCGAGGGCCACACCGGCTTTGCGGTGAGCGCGGTGGCGTTCTCGCCCGATGGCAGGCTGCTGGCAAGCGCTGGCGGCGACGACGGGAGCGTGTGGTTGTGGGATTCCGCCAGCGGCCAGCTCACCCGCACCCTCGAAGGCCATGGCCGCCCGGTGACCGCGGTGGCGTTCGCACCCGACGGCACGCTCGCAAGCGGCGGCGATGGGAGGGTGCGGTTGTGGGATTCCGTCAGCGGCCAGCTCATCCGCACCCTCGAGGGCCACACCGGCTTTGCGGTGAGCGCGGTGGTGGCGTTCTCGCCCGATGGCAGACTGCTGGCAAGCGCCGGCGGCGATGGCGGGAGGGTGCGGTTGTGGGATCCCGTCAGCGGCCAGCTCACCCGTACCCTGGAGGGCGACAATGGTGAGGTGAACGCGGTGGCGTTCCTCCCCGGCGGCCGAACTCTCGCAAGCGCCGGTGCCTTCGACGGGGCCGTGCGGCTGTGGGAGCGCAGGCGGGCTCCGTGGGGACCCCTCGCGGGGGGCGTCGGGTGGCGTCCGAGATGGGCAAGCGCGCAACCCAGCGGACGGGATGCGGTCGACGCGATCGCGTTCTCACCAGATGGCCGCACGCTGGCAAGCGCCAGCCGCGACCGCGTCACGCTCTGGGACGTCGCCAGTCACACAGCGCTCTGGCGCGCGCGCACCGGAATCCCCATCGCAGCGCTCGCATGGAGCGCAAGCGGGATCGCCATGGCCATGGGCACCGCCGTCACCGTGTTCGACTTGAGTGATGGCCGATCGAGTAGTGCCCAGTCAGCGGTCGTACCGGAGGGCTCATCAGTCGTCCGCTGACTGCGCTTTTCGCTCAGCTCAGCCATGCGGACAGCTCCTTCAGTGCTTCGGGACGCACGTAGTAGTAGGCCCACAGGCCACGCCGGTGGGAGTCGACGATGCCTGCCGCACGCAGCTTGGAGAGGTGATGTGACAGCGTCGGCTGCGACACGTCGAACAGCGGCACGAGCTCGCAGACGCAGACCTCGCCGGCGTGCCGGCGCAGGACGTCGACGAGCTGCAGGCGAATCGGGTCGCCCAGCGCCTTGGCGACACCGGCCATGCGAAACCGCGTGCGTGCGCTGCACGTCGGGGTAGACGACCGGCTCGCAACAGCGCTCACCGGCGGCGCGCTTGCGCTTCGGTGCCAGCTCCAGATCGACGGGCATCGATCTATAAATATCAATTGGCGTCATGGCGTCCCCTGGCCTGCTGCGCCGATCCATCGCCGAGGGCCTCGGCGCGTTCGCGCTCGTCTTCGCCGGCTGCGGCGCGATCGTCACCGACGCGACCCGCGACGGCGTGCTCGGCGCGACCGGCGTGGCCGCCGTCTTCGGCCTCGTCGTCATGGCCATGGTCTACGCGACCGGGCATCTCTCCGGCGCGCACATCAACCCCGCCGTCACGGTCGCCTTCACGCTGACGCGCCATTTCCCGCCGCGCGACGCGGTCGCCTACATCGCTGCGCAGCTCGCCGGCGCGACCGCGGGGGCACTGCTGCTGCTCGCGGTCTGGAGCGCGAAACCGTCGGCGCTCGGCGCGACCGTCCCGAGCATCGACACGGGCCCGGCGTTGCTCTACGAGATCGTGCTGACGGCCGTGCTCATGTTCGTCATCGTCGCCGTGGCCACCGACGCCCTCGCGGTCGGGGCCGGTGCCGCGATCGCGATCGGTGGCGCCGTGGCGCTCGACGCGCTCTTCGCCGGCCCACTGACAGGCGCGTCGATGAACCCCGCTCGCTCGTTCGGTCCGGCGCTCGCTGCGGGGGAGTGGACCGAGTTCTGGATCTACGTCGTGGGTCCCGTCACCGGCGCCGCGCTCGGCGCGGGCGCATACCAGTTCATCCGCGCGCCGCAGGTCATCTGATGGCGCCGCGCCGCAGGTCATCTGATGGCGCGCGTGCTCTTCGTCTGCCTGCATGACGCCGAGGTGCGCGCTCCGCGACGTCGCGCCGTGTCGAGGAGCTGCTCGCAGAGCTCGACACGGCGCGGTGACGGCCGATCAGGAAGGAAGCGGCGCTCCGGTCGGCTGCGGCTCGTCCGCGCCGGCCTCGTGGACCGCGGGCGGCGGGCCGGACGGCATGCTGAGCACGGTCGACTGGACCTTCGCTTCGCCGAGGCTCTTGCCTGCGCCAAGCACGCCGCGGCCGAGGCCGAGGCCCGCGATCGCGAGCGCGAAGCCCTTCACGTCGTCCAGGTAGGCGTGGAACGTGTACGTATCCGGGTTGAGCAGCACGACGCCGCCGCCCACCCCCAGCACGATGACCGCGGCGACGATCATCAGCACGGTCATCGGTCCCCACTCGTCCAGCTTCAAGGTCATGGTGTCCTTCCTCTCATCTCAAGTTGTGCGCGCGCGCAGCGACCGGATGCGTCGCCTGCGCTGTCGTGTCCAGCCCTTGCCGTCGCCGCCCTCGTTCCGCGGCCTCGCCACACGCTCGATCTCGTCGGCCTGCTGGGCCATGACGCGGGCCGCGGCGGCCGGCGTCCTGAGCTCTGCGGCCCGTTGGGCACGAAGTCCGCGGGGTTGCCGCCCACGGCGACGAAGGCGGCGCATCGTCAGCCAGGTCAGCGCCGCCTCCGGTCACAGCCTGCCGCCGGGGATCGGATCGGTGTTGGCGTTGGTGAATTGGCCGTTGCGCTGGACCCCGAGCGGGCGTCCGTTGATCGTGACGGGCCTCATGTCTCATAAAGAGCGTGCGCGCCTTCTCGATACACCAACTTTGGGGCGAGCCGGACGGAGCGCCCGAGGAGAGACACCGCGCCGCCTCCTACCATGGATGCATGGCCGTCCTCATCGCCTCCGACCTCAGCAAGGACATGGCGGGCTCCGCGCTGCTGCGCGGCGTGTCGTTCAAGCTCGAGCGGCGCGAGCGGCTCACGGTCGCCGGGCGCAACGGCGCGGGCAAGACGACGCTCCTGCGGATGCTCGCGGGGGAGACGTCCGTCGACGGCGGCGAGCTGTCGTTCGAGAAGGGCTGCAAGGTTTCGCTGCACGACCAGCGTCCGCCGCGCGACCGCAACCTGACGCTGCGCGACTACGTGCTCGGCGGCTGCGCGGAGCTCATGACGCTCGAGGCCGACCTCACGCGCCTCGCCCAGGCGATGGCGGACGGTAACGAGGCCGCCTTCGACGCCTATGCGCGCGCCGAGGCCCGCCTCGAGCACGCCGGCGGCTGGACCTGGCGCGACCGCGCGACCTCGATGGTGCGCGGCCTGGGCTTCGACGACGACGCCGACCTTGACCGCTCGCTCGAGACGTTCTCCGGTGGCGAGCTCACGCGCGCGTCGCTGGCACGCGCGCTCGCGGGCGATCCCGACCTCCTGCTGCTCGACGAGCCGACGAACCACCTCGACATCGAGTCGCTCGAGTGGCTGGAGAGGACACTCGCCTCGCTCGACGCGGCGGTCGTCCTCGTCGCCCACGACCGCTGGTTCCTCGAGGAGGTCGGGACCGCGGTGCTCGAGCTCGAGGCCGGCCGCGCGCGCTTCTTCCCCGGCACGTGGACGGCCTGGCGCAAGGAGCAGGCCGCGCGCGAGATCGCCCTCGGCCGCGCGATCGACCGCCAGCAGGCTGAGATCGCGCGCCTGGAGCGGTTCGTCGAGCGCTTCCGCGCGAAGGCGACGAAGGCCCGCCAGGCGCAGTCGCGCGTCAAGCGCCTGGAGAAGATCGAGCGCATCGAGCGCGACCCGCGCGACCGCGAGGCGCTGAGGTTCGACTTCAAGGCACCCGAGCGCTCCGGCCGCGTCGTCTTCGAGATGACCGGCGGGCGCGTGGAGGTCCCCGGCAAGGTGCTGCTGGACGACGCCGAGATCTGGCTCGAGCGCGGGGAGCACGTGTCGCTCGTCGGTGCCAACGGCAGCGGCAAGACGACCCTCATCGACACGCTCGCCGGGCTGCGCCCACTCGCTGCCGGCAAGCTCAGCACCGGCCACAACGTCAAGCTCGGCCATCTCTCCCAGCACGCCGACGAGTTCGGCCGTGGGGTGGGTGGGGACGGACATCGCGCGCGGACCGTCATCGAGGCGTGCGTCGTCCACACCGGGCTGACGCCGAACAAGGCGCGCGCGCTGCTCGGCCGCTTCCTCTTCAGCGGCGAGGAGGCCGAGAAGCCGCTCGACGGGCTCAGCGGCGGCGAGCGCCGGCGCCTGTCGCTGGCGATCGTGGTCGCGTCGGGCGCCAACGTCCTCATCCTCGACGAGCCGACGAACCATCTCGACCTCGAGAGCCGCGAGGCGCTCGAGGACGCCCTGCTCGCCTACGAGGGCACGCTGCTGCTCGTCTCCCACGACCGCGCGCTGCTGGAGGCCGTCGGCACCCGCACGGTCGCCGTGCAGGACGGGACGCTGCGCTCCTACGTCGGGGGCTGGCAGGAGTACCTGCGCGTGCGCGAGGAGCGCCGGCTGGCCGGGCGCGCACCCGAGCGGCGCTCGGGTGCGCCCGCCAAGACCCCGAAGAAGGCCAAGCCGCGGCCGCCGGCTGTCGCCCCGGGCTGTGCCGGCGAGCAGCTCGCGGCGGCCACGGTGGCCGAGGCGCGGCGCGGCAACGGCGCCGGCGTGACGAAGGGGCGCTCGAAGAACGCGCGCCGCCGCATCAAGGACCTCGAGCGCGAGATCGAGCAGGCCGAGGGGGCGCTGAAGGCCGTCGAGGCCGAGCTCGCCCTGGCCGAGGCCTGGGCGACGCCGCAGCGCAGCGTGGCGTCAAGCGAGCGCCACGTCGCCGCAAAGCGCGCCGTCGAGGAGGCGTTCGCACGCTGGGAGGCGGCAGCGTCCTGAGGACGGGGTCGAAGACCACCTCGCGCTGACGCAGCACGAGGTGTGATGCGTGGGCCCTTGGGGGGCTATTGGTGAAGTGCGGCCGCGCATAGGTTCGTGGCCATGAACTGCGACCAGAAGAACCGCTGATGGATGCCTGGCTGATCTGGATCGCGTTGGCGGTCATCCTGGCGGCCGGCGAGGTGATGTCGCTGAGCTTCTTTCTTGTGCCCTTCGCCGCCGGAGCGATGCTTGGCGCGCTGGCGGAGTTGGGCGGATCGGGCAGCGTCGCGGCGCTGAGTGTCTTTGTGGTCAGCTCGGGGTTGCTGCTTCGCGGAATGCGACCGATCGCGCGACGTCATCTGTTCACGCCGATGCCACTTCGCACCGGCACGGCTGCGCTCGTCGGTCAGACGGCGGTCGTCACCGCGCGCGTGGACGACACCGCGGGCGCCGTGAGGCTCGGCGGTGAGATCTGGACCGCCCGGGTCTACCACGACGGCGAGGTCATCGCGGCGGGTCGCCGCGTCGACGTCGTCGAGATCCGGGGCGCGACCGCGCTCGTCATGGACACCGACTAGGAGGTTGGGATGCAAGCCGGCCTGATCGTGCTCGTCATCATCGCCCTGTTCGCGCTGCTGCTCGCCGCGCGCACCGTGCGCATCATCCCGCAGGCTCGTGCCGGCGTCGTTGAGCGCTTCGGCCGCTACCAGCGCACGCTGTCGCCGGGACTCGGCATCGTCGTGCCGTTCATCGATCGCGTGCGACCCTTGATCGACCTGCGCGAGCAGGTCGTGACGTTCAAGCCGGCAGGGGTCATCACCGGCGACAACGTGGGCATTCAGATCGACAGCGTCCTGTACTTCACGATCACCGATCCGAAGTCCGTCAGCTACGAGGTCGCCAACCCGCTGCAGGCGATCGAGCAGCTCACGGTCACCACGCTGCGCAACGTGATCGGCGGCCTGACGCTGGAGGAGGCGCTGACGAGCCGCGACGAGATCAACTTGCAGTTGCGCACCGTGCTGGACGACGCAACGGGTCGCTGGGGGATCCGCGTCAACCGCGTCGAGGTCAAGGCGATCGACCCGCCGGCGACGATCCAACAGGCAATGGAGAAGCAGATGCGCGCCGAACGCGACCGCCGCGCGGCGATCCTCACCGCGGAGGGCTCCAAGCAGTCGCAGATCCTCAACGCCGAGGGCGAAAAGCAGGCCGCCGTGCTCAGCGCCGAAGGCCAAAAGCAGGCGGCGATCCTGCGCGCACAGGGCGAGGCGAAGGCGATCGACACCGTCTTTCAGGCGATCCACGACGGCGATCCCGACCAGGGCCTGCTGTCCTACCAGTACCTGCAGATGCTGCCCAAGCTCGCCCAGGGCCAGGCGAACAAGATCTTCATCATCCCCTCGGAGTTCAGCCAGGCCCTTGGCAACATCAGCGGCGCGATCTCAGGCGCCGCCCGTCCCGTACCGGCGCCGATACCGCCGGCGCCGTGAACCCCAGATGTCCCGGCGACTGCGTCCTGTGACGCCTGCAGAGCCGAACCCGTAGAACCGGCGTTGCCGCCGCGGCGCCGCGGGCGTAGTGTCACTCGGGCCAGCCGTCGACGAAGGGACGTACCGTGGTTGCTCTCGCGACTGCCCAGTGGGCCGCGGATCGTTCGCGGCCGATTCTTGACCACCGACCTCTCGTCCATCCGCTGCGTCGTCACGGGCGGGGCGGTCGTCCCGCCCCTGCTGGCACGTCGCGTCGAGGCGGCGTTCGGCGCGCCATTGAGCATCGTGTTCGCTCAGACCGAGGCGTCTCCCGCTGGTCTTGCCGCCGTTCTTTGACCCGGGCGCGGCGTCGGCGATGCGCCCGGCGGCGTGGTAGGCGAGGGCGAGGTTCTTGCGGGTGCTGCGGGTGAGGGAATCCTCGGCGCCGAGGATCCGCTCGCTTTGCGCGAGCAGCGGCTCGAGGATCGCGATCGCCTCGTCGACCCGCCCAGCGTCGAGATATGCCAAGGCGAGGCTGCGGCGGGTCGTGAGCGTGTGGGGGTGGTCGCGGCCCAGGATCCGCTCGCGGTCGGCCAGCAGCGCCTCGTAGATCGTGATCGCCTCGGCGATTCGGCCGGCGTCCTTGTAGGCACGGGCGAGGTAGTGGCGGGAGAAGAGCGTTTCGGGGTGCTCGGGGCCGAGGACTCGCTGGCGGTCGGCGAGCACCGGCTCGTAGATCGCAATTGCGTCGTCGACGCGCCCCTCGTCGAGATAAGCGCGGCCGAGGTTGTTGCGGGCCCTGAGCGTTTCGCGGTGGTCGGGGCCGAGGATCCTCTCGCGGTCGGTTAGCAGCGCCTCGCAGATCCTGAGCGCTTCGCCGACGCGCCCGGCTTCGAGGTAGGCAAGGGCGAGGTTGTGGCGGGTGGTGAGCGTTTCGGGGTGCTCGACGCCGAGGATTCGCTCGTGGTCGGCCAACAGCGGCTCGAGGATCGCGATCGCCTCGCCGCTGCGCCCCGCATAGTGGTATGCCAGGGCGAGATGGTCGCGGGTGGTGAGCGTGTGAGGGTGCTCGGGGCCGAGGACGCGTTCGGCATGCCGGAGGGTGATCTGCGCGGTCGCAAGTCCTCGCTGGCCGGGCTCCAGCGCGGTTGAGGTAGTCGGATGCGCGGTTGAGCAGGTTGATGAGCTGGGGGCCTGCTTCGCCGGGTTGTTGGAGTGCGTCGGCAAGCGCTAGGGCGTGTGCGAGCAGCTGCTCGCACAGCGGCCAGTTCGCAGGCAGTCTCACGTCCTCTGGAAACGCGTCGTCCAAGGCGGCGAGGGCGCGCAGCGCCGCGGTCTTGTCGTTGCGGGCGGCGGCGTCGTCGCAGACAGTTTTCTGCAGCAGGCGATGCACGCTCACGCTGTCGTCGTCGACGGTCGCGAGGCTGAAGCGCGCCAGCGCGTTTAGCGCGTCGGCGAGGCGCTTTCGCCCGACCGCAGTGTCCGCATCGACGAGCACCACAAACAGCGATCTCGGGATCGCATCAGGTCCCAGATGCGCAGCCATGTCGAGCGCGCCGGCGGCCACCGGAGCATCCGTGCTCGCGGCCTGGATCGAGGCCTTCCAGGTCGACGCGACCGTCTGCGCGTAGGACAGCTCCGGGTGGCTGTCAAATAGCTCGCGGGCCGGCAGCTCGCCCAGCAGCTCCAGATAATCGGTAAAGCTCGTGCCGCTCTGACAGTACGCGGCGGCGTGCGACAGCGCGAGCGGCAAACATCCCAGGGCCCCGGCGAGTCGCCTGGCAGCCGGCTCGTCGTCGCGCCTGCCGGCCCGATCGGTCAAGTAGGCGGTCGCGGTCTCTTCGTCGAAGACGTCGATGGTGAGCACCGGCCCGAACTGGCGCAGCGCGCGATCGCGCGAGGTCAGGAGCACCCGCCCGATGCCGCTGCGTGGTCGCAAGCCATCGAGCTGCTCAGCGGACTGGACGTTGCGAAACGCGAGCAGCCAACGCTGCTCGCTGTCGCCCAGCCACTCCAGCGCCAGCTGCGCGGCCTCACTCCGGCGATAGCCCGTCGACGTTCTCGCCGAGCTTGGCGGCGAGCTGCGCGAGGTCGGCGATCCCGCCGTCCTCGGCACGGATCCACGCCACGACGTCATAGCCATCGACACGCTGCTGGACGTAACGGGCGGCGAGCTGGCTCTTGCCGATCCCGCCGAGCCCGGTGATGGCCTGTGTGATCACCACGCGATCGGCAACCCCCAACGCGTCGTCGAGCGCGTCGAGCTCCTCCTCACGGCCGGTGAACGACGCCGCAACCGCCGGCAGGTTGAACCGCACGCGGCGTCCCGTGGCTCGAGCTCGGTGCGGCGCGCGTGCTGGGACGCTCGTCAGCAGGTACCGGGTGAGGTGCTCGCGCAACAGCGCTCAAACTGGCCGACAGACTCGTAACGCCACGCGAACTGCTCGCTGGGCAGGTCACGCTGAAACTCAAGCACACGCTGCCACTGCGCAAGCTCATCAGGCGACTTCGGGGCATAGGCGCGCGCGCAGAAGTAGACCATCACCTCCGGGCGCCGCGCTCCTGCCAGGCAGACCACGCGCGGCGCAGCTCATGCTCGGTCCCCGAGGCCGCCTCCCCGGTCGGCGTGCCAAAGCGCTTCCAGAACACACCCACCACCACGTCGGCGTCCTCGATGTCCATCAGCTCGTCGATCAGCTCCTGCGAACCCTGCAGATGCATCCCTGGCCGCGCGTCTGTCTCCCACCGCCACAACGACAGCCGACACCCACGGTCCGCCGCCACCCCGCGATTGAGTTCATCGACCACCGTCTGCGCCACCGCGCGCTCCTGCGCGACATCGCCCGGCGACACCACCACAATCCTCACGACCCCGATCTGCTCGCCGGCCTTGCCCATGACCAGATCACCCTAACCCGCGCTCGCACGCTCGCCGTGCGTGAGTAGGCCGGCGTCGACGCAGCAGCCGTGGTGCCGCGCGCTGTCTGTGGCTGCGCGCGGAGGGCGTCGAACGCGCGGGCGACGGCACCTCATGATCCGGCGCGGAGGCCCGGCTCGTCGGCGTCGTGTAGTGGTCGCGATGAGCACGACCGTGGAAGGCAGCCGCGCGTCGGTTGCGGCGGATCCCGGAGAGCATCAGATCCCCGTGGGCGTGGACTGCACGATTCTGACCAGCGAGAGGGAGGTGTGGGGGTGGTGACCGAGCAGCGTTACGCCTGGGGGCGCGCGTATCGCAGTGGGCGGCTGGTATGCGCCCGCGTGCAGGTCACGATCGGCCGCGACGGCGATCGCCTCGGCCTGGCGCGACACGAGCGCCGCTACGTCCTGGCGCGGTTTGCGGAGCGCGTGGATCCCGCGTTGCGCGCCGAGCTGGTCGCGCTGGTGCGTCATCGTGGAGCGGCTGCGCGGCCGCATCGCCGAGAGGCTGTCGCCGATCGCGATCGTCGTCGACGATCCTCGTCGAGGGCGCCAGCGCATCGTTGGTCGCCTGCAACCGCCCCAACTGCGCTGTGGCGAGCTACGCGAGATCGAGTTCAGCGTCCGTGAGCCGAGGTGAGCCACGAGCCGACGCACCGCCTCTCCGACGATGAGATCGCGGTGCTGAAGTTTGCCGCGCATCGGCAGTTGGCGCGGTGGGCCAAGACACGTCAGCTGCCACCGCGCCGGCAGGCGCAGCGCGCCGCGCTCATCCGCGCCGTCCGCACCCTGCAAGATCCGGCGCTCACCCACGGCTGCGAGCTGCGCCCCACCAGTCAGGACGACTAGCCAACGTCGACCGCAGAGGCGCGCCGTGCTGTCCTCGGGATGTTCGCTACGACCGAAACGAGCGCTGCCTGGGGCGTCAAACGCAAGATAGAGCCGCTCCAAGCCACAATTCGTCCGAATCTTGCGCCAACGCGCAACGCGTCGGCCTTGGCCGCAGCGCCGCGCCATGCCACCGTGTCCTGCATGAGCCCAGGGCTGCCATGGGGCCGGCGCTACCTCATGTGCCCGCCCACCCACTTCGAGGTCTCCTACGCGATCAACCCGTGGATGGACCTGTCGGTCCCCGTCGATCGCGAGCGCGCGCAGTGCCAGTGGGACGCGCTCGTCGCGACGCTCCGCGAGGCGGGCGCCGAGATCGAGCTGCTCGCGCCGCTGCCGGCGCTGCCCGACCTCGTCTTCACCGCGAACCTCGGCCTCGTCGACGGCGCGACGTTCATCCCGGCCCGCATGCGCCACCCCGAGCGCCGGCCGGAGCCCGCGCACGCGGAGGGCTGGTTTCGCACGCACGGTTTCGAGATCCGCCGCCTCGGCGAGGACGTCGTGCAGGAGGGCGCCGGCGACGCGCTGCCGTTCGGCACGACGCTCGTCGCGGGCTACCGCACGCGCTCGTCGGCGTCGGCGTACGTCGAGCTCGCGCGCCTCGTCGAGGGGCGGATCCTGCCCGTCGAGCTCCTCGACGAGCGCTTCTACCACGTCGACATCGTCTTCTGCCCGCTCGACGAGCGCACGGCGCTCGTCGCGCCGGGCGCGCTGGACGCCGACGGCGCGCGCCTGCTCACGGCGCTCGTGCCCGACCCGATCATGCTCACCGACGACGAGGCGGGGGCGTTCTGCGCGAACTCCGTCGTCGTCGGGCGCACCGTCGTCATGCCGGCCTGCTCGCCGCGCCTGCGCCGCGAGCTGCGCGCCCGCGGCCTGGAACCCGTCGTCGTCGACGTCTCGGAGTTCCTCAAGGCCGGCGGCGGCCCGCGCTGCCTGACGCTCGCGCTGGACACGCGGCTCGGCCACGAGGACGCCGCCGCCGTCGCCGAGCGCCACACGGCCCACAACTATCACCCGCTGCCGGTCACCATCACGCACGCCGAGGGCGTCTGGGTCCACGACGATCGCGGGCGCCGCTACCTCGACGCGCTGTCGGCCTACTCGGCCCTGAACTTCGGCCACCGCCACCCGCGGCTCGTCGCAGCCGCCCGCGCGCAGCTCGATCGCGTGACGCTCACGAGCCGCGCGTTCTCCAACGATCAGCTCGGGCCGTTCGCGCGCGACCTCGCCGCGCTTTGCGGCAAGGACCGCGTCCTGCCGATGAACACCGGCGCCGAGGCGGTGGAGACCGCGATCAAGGCGGCGCGCAAGTGGGGCTACGACGTCAAGGGCGTGCGGCCCGACCGCGCGACGATCCTCGTCTGCGAGAACAACTTCCACGGCCGCACGACGACGATCGTGTCGTTCTCCGACGACCCGCTCGCGCGCGCCGGCTTCGGCCCCTTCACGCCGGGCTTTGCAAGCGTGCCGTTCGGCGACGCCGAGGCGCTCGCCGCGGCGCTCGGCGAGGACGGGGAGGTCGTCGGCTTCCTCGTCGAGCCGGTCCAGGGCGAGGCCGGCGTCGTCGTGCCGCCCGACGGGTACCTGCGCGAGGCGCGCCGGCTGTGCAGCGAGCACGGCGTCCTGCTCATCGCCGACGAGATCCAGTCCGGCCTCGGGCGCACGGGACGAACGTTCGCCTGCGACCACGAGGGCGTCGTGCCCGACCTCTACGTGCTCGGCAAGGCGCTCGGCGGCGGGATCGTCGCGCTGTCGGCGGTCGCCGGCGACGACGACGTGCTCGGTGTCTTCGGCCCCGGCTCGCACGGCTCGACGTTCGGCGGCAATCCGCTCGCCTGCGCGGTGGGGCGAGCGGTGCTCGAGCTCCTCGCGACCGGTGAGCCGCAGGCCAACGCCGCCCGTCTCGGGGCGCGGCTGGACGCCGCGCTGGACGCCGCCGCGCCGGCCGAGCTGGGCGAGATCCGCTCGCGCGGGCTGTGGTTCGGCCTGGACCTGCATCCGCGCGCGCGGCGCGGCGCCCGCGCCGTCTGCGAGGAGCTGCTTGCCGCCGGCGTGCTCGCCAAGGACACGCACGAGCGCACCATCCGCCTCGCGCCGCCGCTGACGCTCACGACCGATGAGGCCGACTGGCTGCTGGAGTGCCTGCTCGCCGTGCTCGCCGCCCCCGAACGGTTGCGCCTCGCCGCGCCGCCGCGTCGCCCGGCATCCTTCGCCGCATAGACGACATCGACCGCCGCATCGTCGCCGAGCTGCTCGAGGACGGGCGCCTGAGCCTGGCCGAGCTCGGCGAGCGCGTGAACCTGTCCTCGCCGGCGGTCAAGCGGCGCGTCGACCGGCTGCGCGCGACCGGCGTCATCACCGGCTTCACCGCGCGCGTCGATCCCGCCGCGCTCGGACAGCACACCGAGGCCTTCGTCGAGGTCCACTGTGAGGCGAACATGAGCCCGAGCGCGCTGCGCGAGACGCTCGCCGGCGAGCCCGAGGTCGTCGCTGCCTACACGGTGACGGGCGAGGCCGATGCGCTCGTGCACCTGCGCGCGACCGATGTCGGCCATCTCGAGGCGACGGTCGAGCGGATTCGGGCCAATCCGGAGATCGCGCGGACGAAGACGATCATCGTCCTGAGCCGGCTCATCACCCGCGGTGACTGATGGACGACGAGACGCCGTCGCCTGCCCGCCGTGCATAGACTTGCCGCCCGAGTGGGTAGGGGCTCGGCCTCAAGCCAACGGACAGGCGGTGACGGTGGCGATCGCTTCGGCATCGATCCCAGACAACGATGTGAACGATGTGCGCCCTCTCGAAGCGGTCCTCGGGTGATCCCAATCCCAATCCCGATCCCGAGGGCCGGCGACCCCGTGGAGATCTCGTAGCCGCTTCCTGCACACGATCGCCCGTGACGTCGGCCCTGCGCCGCTCGCTTCCCGCCGTCCCGGCGTCGGTGCCGGTGCTGCGCTCGGCCGTCGCCGAATTCGTCGTCGCCGCCGGCGTGCGCGAGCCCCAGCTCGCTGCGGTCAAGCTCGCCGTCTCCGAAGCCGTGACGAACGCCGTCATGCATGCATACGGAGACGCCGACGAGCCGGGCGAGGTGCGCGTCGCCACCTGCCTGCGCGGCGGCACGGTGCACGTGACCGTCAGCGACGACGGCATCGGGATGATGCCCCGGCTCGACAGCCCGGGCCTGGGCGTCGGGCTGCCGTTCATCGCCGACAACGCCGATACGCTCGACATCGACAGCACCGAAGGGGGTGGCACGGAGCTGCGGATGACGTTTTGCGTGCCGGGCGCGGCGGGAGAGCTTCGCGCATCGTGACGGCCGCGGGGTTAGCAGGACGGCAACACGAAGCGCACCGGCGCGCCCTACGTTCCGGCCGCATGCACATGCTGCGCAAGGCGCTGCTGCCTTCTCTCGCCGTTTTCGCATGCGCGTGCGCGTTCGTCGTGCAGTCGCCCGGCTGGGCGCAGACGTCGTACATGGCGCTCGGCAAGGCGCTCTGGCACGGCACCGCGCAGATCGACGAGTGGCACTGGGAGAGCCACGACATCGCCTGGTCCGACGGCCACTACTACTCCGTCAAGCCTCCGGGGCTCGTCCTAGCGACGTTCCCACTCTATGCGGGCCTGCGGGCCGCCGGTGCGCAGGAGCTCTCGCACGACGCGCGCATCAGGGCGGAGAGCGGAGGGGCCTCGCCTTGGGCGGCACGCGTGCCCCCGATCGCCTACTACGGCTACAGCCGCAGGCAGGCCATCGCCGCCCGGACGGCGATCGCCGACGATGCTCCGATGACATGGGCGCTCGGTCTGCTCGGCGTCCTCGCGCCCGCGCTCGTGCTGCTCGTGCTCGTAGCGCGCAGCGCCGACCGCGTAGCGCCCGGGACCGGGACGGCGGCGGCGCTGGCGCTCGGCACCGCCACGCTCGTCCTGCCCTTCGCGACGCTGTACTTCTCCCACGTCCTCAGCGCGCTGCTCGCCTTCGCCGCGTTCGTCATCGCGTGGCGCGAGCGCGACGGCCCGCCCCGCCACGGCCGGCTCGCGCTCGCCGGGCTGCTCGCGGGGCTGGCGATCGTCTGCGAGTACCCGCTTGCGATCGCCGCGCTCGTCGTCGGCCTCTACGCGCTCGCGCGCCGCGGCGCGGGGATCGCCGGGCTCGTCCGGCGCGGGTCGACATATGGCGCCGGCGTCGCTGCCGGCGTGGCGCCGCTGCTGGTCTACCAGTGGTGGGCGTTCGGCTCACCGCTGCACATGACGTACGCCAACGCCGTCGCGAAGACCGGCATGAGCGGCCACGACGTCCTCGGGCTCAACGACGGCGGCTTCTTCGGGATCACTGCGCCGCGGCTCGTCGACGGCCTGTCGCTGCTCGTCGGCGGGCGCGGGCTGCTGACGCTCACGCCGGTCCTCGTCATGGCCGCCGCGGGCGTCGTGGCCATGTACCGCGAGGGCCACCGCGCCGAGGCGCGCGCGATCGGCGCGCTCACGCTCGCCTACCTCGTCTACAACGCCGGCTACTGGCTGCCGTTCGGCGGCGGCTCGCCCCGCCCGCGCTTCCTCATCCCGATCCTGCCGTTCCTCGCCATCGGCCTGGGCCCCGCCTGGCGGCGCTGGCCGGCGCAGACGCTCGCGCTCGCGGTGATCTCGGCGACGACGATGGTTACGGCGACGATGAGCTACCCGATGATCGGCGTCAACGACGCGGGCGTATGGCTGCGGCGGATGCTCGACGGGAGCCTCTACCAGCACAGCGTGCTCGACCTCGCCGGCATCGCGCACGGGCTGCCGGCGATCCTGCCGTTCGCCGTCCTCGTCGCGATCGCGCTGGGGCTCGGCGTCGCGACGCTCGGGCGCCGGCTCGCGCTCGGCGCGGGGAGGGTGCCGGCGACGGTCGCCGTCTGGGCGGTCTGCGCGATCGTGCTGCCGCGCCCGCTGCAGCTGCCGTCGCAGGAGGCCATCATGCTCATCGTCGGGGCCGGTGCGGCGGGACTGCTCGCCGTGGCGGCCGCCCGACTGGTCGCGCAGCGCGGCGCGTCAACGCAGCACGCTCCCGCGCCGCTCGCGCTCGAGGCCCAGCCCGCGCAGCGGCCGGGCTGAGGCACGCGCGAGCGCGGTGCCACGCGCCCGCCCGAGGTGCAGCGTCACGCTGCGGACGCCGAGCCGCCGCAGGAAGCGCACCGAGCGTGCGTCGGGAAAGTCGGCGACGGCGCGCATGAGCGTCGCGTACTGGCGCGGGATGAAGCTCGCGCGCCCGTTGACGAGCCGCGGGAAGCCGTCGGTTGACCACAGCACGTAGCGCCGGTTGTCGAACGCCCCCATCGGCAGGTGCAGCGCCGGCTGGGGCGCCGCGCGCTGGCCGGGCGGCGCGAGCGGCACCGTCGGATGGTCGGCGAAGCCCCAGCCCTCGGCGAGGACGGCCGCGCAGAGGGCGATCGTGCAGGCGCCGGCCGCCAAGGCGCCGCGGCGCGCGCGCACGCCGGCGGCGATCGCCTGGGCCCCGCTCGCGGCCAGCAGCGCGAGGCACAGCGTCGTGAACGTGTGCAGGCGGCCGGGGACGCGGATGCCCTGCCAGCCGGGCAGCAGCTCGTAGAGCCAGCGGTAGGGATACAGCCACGACCAGTCGCCGAGCGCGACGCCGAGCGAGAGGACCGCGCAGCCGAGCGCCGCGAGCCCGAGGCCGATCCGCAGGCGCCGCCGCAGCGTGCGGGCGCGCAGCCCGAGCAGCGCGAGCGCGAGGATCGCCAGCCCGGGAAAGAGCGTCTGCTCGGGGACGAAGGTCAGGCTGTCGCGGACCGGCGCGGCGGCGGCGCCCCAGACCCGGCTGGACTCCGGGGCGGCGAGGAACTTCTGCGGCGGGCCGGAGAAGGCCGCGACGTCGGTGAGCGTCCGCCGCGCTTCGGGGTGGTCGTGCAGGACGCGCAGGTAGGGCCGCGCTAGCAGTCCCGCCACGAGCGCGAAGCACAGCATCCCGGCGCCGGTCGCGAGGAGGACCCGCCGCGCCGGGCGCGGTCGCCCGCGCCGCCACCAGGCGACGGCGGCGGCGAGCGTTCCGGCGGCGAGCAGGTAGACGAGCGGCAGACCGAGCGTGAACCCCAGCGAGAGCTGCCAGGCCGCGACGACCCAGCCGGCGAGGATCGCCGCGGCCGAGCCGCGGCGGTAGCCGCGCACGAGCAGAAAGAGCGCGAGCGCGATCCCGCCGCTCGAGATGACGTGCAGATGGCCCTCCTGCTCCAGCCGCCACGGCGCGTAGGCGAACGCCGCGCCGGCGACCGCCGCGCCGGTGCGCCCGGCGCCGAGCTCGCGCGCGAGCAGCCAGGCGCCGGCGAAGCACAGCGCGTAGGCGCCGAGGAAGAGCGCGTCGTAGCGCGCCACCGCGGCATGCGTCCCGGAGCCGACGAGCCCCGCTGGCGCGTAGCCGACGAGCGCGTCGGAGAACGCGAGGCTGTCGCGCAGCGGCCAGAAGGTGTTCGCCTGAAAGAGGCGCAGGGGCTGGTGCAGGAGCGCGTGCCCGTCCCAGGCGACCTGCCAGGCCTGCACGAGCGGGTCGCCGAGATCCTGAGCGATGTCGCGTCCGAGATGCAGTGGCAGCGGCCAGTGCATCGCCAGCGCCAGCAGAATCGCAAGGACGCAGCAGGCCAGCAGCTCGCGTGCGGTCGGTTGGGGGCTCGCCCCGGGATCGCTCGTCATCCCCGCCAGCTCAGCGCTCGGCGAACGTCACGTCGCGCGCGCGGTCGACCGACCACCGTCCGCGCCGCCAGGAGATCGTCGTGCCGTCGGCCAGCCGCGCCGCGGCACGGCCGAGCGGCGGCTCGCCCCACAGCGTCGCCTCGAGCGGGCGCTCACCCTCGGACGAGTCCCCCAGGCCGGTGGCCACATGTTCGGCGGGATAGGTCACGACGATCGAGCCGGACCGTACCCAGACGGGGATCGTGCTGCGTGGCGCCGGCGCGAGCACCTCGTCGCCGCCGCGGACGCGCTGCCCCGACCAGGTCTCGATCCAGTCGCCGCGCGGCAGCGCGACCTCGCGCGAGCGCGCGCCCTCGTCGAGGACGGGCGCGACCCACAGTGCGGGCCCGTAGCCGTAGGCGTCGGCGATCGTCCAGGCGCGGTCGTCGTCGGGGTCGACGAGGTGCAGCGGGCGGATGATCGGCAGCCCGCAGCGCGCCGCCGTCGCCGCGGCGGCGCGGACGTAGGGGACGAGCCGCTCGTGCAGCAGGACGTAGGCGCGGTAGATGTCGAGCGTGCGCTCGTCGTACGTCCACGGCTCCTGGACCTGACGCCCGTGGGCCTGCATGAGCGGCGTGAAGCAGCCGAGCTGGACCCAGCGGACGAGCAGCTCCGCCGGGCAACGCTCGACGAGCCGGTGGCCGAGGTAGCCGCCGACGTCGTGCGACCAGTTCGAGAAGCCGCTGGCGGCGGCGGAGATCGTCGCCGCCACGAGCACGCGCAGCGACCAGAAGTCCGACACCTGGTCGCCGCCCCACAGCATTCCCGTCGCCTGCTGGCCGCTCCAGCCGCTGCGACCGAAGAGCACGCCGCGGCCGGGGTGGACCTCGTCGAGCGCGCGCTGCATCGACGCCCGGTAGCGCCCGCCGAGCGCCCACGCCGTCTGTGCGCCCGTGCTGCCGTCGGCGAAGCGCACGCCGTCGGGGATGTAGTAGCCCTCGCCGTCGTCGGCCTTGATGCCCTCGACGCCCAGCGCCAGCGCGCGCTTGGCCTGCTCGCGCCACCACGCCTCGGCGGCCGGCGACGTGAAGTCGATCGGAGAGCCGGTCCCCATCCACCAGCGCGCGACGAACGGCTCGCCGTCGGCGTCGCGGACGTAATGGCCGCCGGCAGCGCCCTCGGCGTAGTTGGAGGCGGGGGCGCGATGCAGGGCGCGCGACGCGCGGTCGGGCGGCATCTGCCCGTCGGCGGACTCGACGTTCACCCACGGCGTCACCCAGACGACCGTCCGCACGCCCGCCGAGCGGAACGCGCGCACCATGCCGGCGAAGTCGGGGAACTGGTGCGGGTTGGGCTCCCAGGTGTTGTATTGCGTCTCCCAGGGCGAGTCCAGCACGACGGCGTCGAGCGCGATGCCGTTGCGCCGGCAGCCGTGGACGTCGTCCTCGACGTCGTCCTGGTGGGGATAGACGTCGCGCGACTTCCAGAAGCCGTAGCCCCACTCGGGCAGCAGCGCCGGCAGCCCGGTCGCGCGCAGGTAGCGGCGCAGCCGGGCAGCGGGGGAGGGGTCGGTGAAGAGCCACAGTCGCAGCGGTCCTGCCCGCGCGCGGGCGGAGACGACGGTGCGGTCGTCGCCGAGCTCGAAGCGCATCCCGTTGCCGTGGCCCTGCGCCCAGACGGCGTAGCCGCGCGAGGACTGTAGCCACGGCGCCGGCGCGTAGTCGCCCTGTGGGATGCCGCCGACGGCGAGCATGTCGGGCGGGCAGTCGGGGCCTGTGTAGGCGCGGTCGGCGCCGAGCTGGATCTCGTGCCCGGCGTGGTCGACGCGCAGCGCGTGGCGGGCGCCGAGGCCGGCGAAGCGCTCCTCCGGGCGCCCGTCCCAGTCGGCGGCGAGGCGCAGCGGCTCGCCGTCGAGCTCGAGCTCGACGAGCACCGTGTCCGGCGCGGGCAGCGTGATGCACAGGCGTCCGCGCCGCCCGCCCTCGCCCTCGCAGCGGACCCCGAGTACCACGCCGTCCGCCAGGAGCTCGACGACGTTGACCGTGACGACACGCTCGGGGATCTCGAGCTCCTCGGCCGCGATGACGCCCTCGGTGAACTGGATGAACTGATCGCAGATCTCGCCGTCGGCGCCCCACAGCCCGAGCGCGCGCACGAGCCGCCGTCCTCCGCGGCGCACGTGGACGGCGAACGGCAGCTGCGTGACATGTACCTGCAGCGCCTCGCGTTCGAGCACGAGGACGCCGGCCACCGTCGCGGTCCGAACCGGCATGGCGGGAGCTTCCCTACCTGGCCGGTGAATCCGGTAGTCGTTCACATGAAGGTCACGTGAGGGCCCCAACTCGTTGACGAGCGAGCGCGGCCCGCAGCGCAACGTGCGTCGCAGACTGCGACAGCAATCCGAACAGGGAGCGACGATGAGCCCCTCCTCGACCAGCCGGGTCGACCTGCACTGCCACTCCACCGCATCGGTGGTCTCCAAGCTCGGTGTCCAGCGTGCGCTGGGCCTGCCGGAGTGCGCGACCCCGCCCGAGGACGTGTACGAGCTCGCCAAGCGCCGCGGGATGGACTTCGTGACGATCACCGACCACGACGCGATCGACGGCGCGCTGCAGCTCGCCGGCCGCTACGACGACGCCTTCGTCTCCGAGGAGCTCACGGCCTGGTTTCGCGGCGAGTCGCAGGCCGTCCACGTCCTCTGCTGGGGGATCACCCCCGACGACCACGAGCGCCTGCAGGCGCTCGTGGTCGTCGGGGGTGATCCCCCAGCAGAGGACGTGGACGGCCTGCGACTCGCCGCGAAACCAGGCCGTGAGCTCCTCGGAGACGAAGGCGTCGTCGTAGCGGCCGGCGAGCTGCAGCGCGCCGTCGATCGCGTCGTGGTCGGTGATCGTCACGAAGTCCATCCCGCGGCGCTTGGCGAGCTCGTACACGTCCTCGGGCGGGGTCGCGCACTCCGGCAGGCCCAGCGCACGCTGGACACCGAGCTTGGAGACCACCGATGCGGTGGAGTGGCAGTGCAGGTCGACCCGGCTGGTCGAGGAGGGGCTCATCGTCGCTCCCTGTTCGGATTGCTGTCGCAGTCTGCGACGCACGTTGCGCTGCGGGCCGCGCTCGCTCGTCAACGAGTTGGGGCCCTCACGTGACCTTCATGTGAACGACTACCGGATTCACCGGCCAGGTAGGGAAGCTCCCGCCATGCCGGTTCGGACCGCGACGGTGGCCGGCGTCCTCGTGCTCGAACGCGAGGCGCTGCAGGTACATGTCACGCAGCTGCCGTTCGCCGTCCACGTGCGCCGCGGAGGACGGCGGCTCGTGCGCGCGCTCGGGCTGTGGGGCGCCGACGGCGAGATCTGCGATCAGTTCATCCAGTTCACCGAGGGCGTCATCGCGGCCGAGGAGCTCGAGATCCCCGAGCGTGTCGTCACGGTCAACGTCGTCGAGCTCCTGGCGGACGGCGTGGTACTCGGGGTCCGCTGCGAGGGCGAGGGCGGGCGGCGCGGACGCCTGTGCATCACGCTGCCCGCGCCGGACACGGTGCTCGTCGAGCTCGAGCTCGACGGCGAGCCGCTGCGCCTCGCCGCCGACTGGGACGGGCGCCCGGAGGAGCGCTTCGCCGGCCTCGGCGCCCGCCACGCGCTGCGCGTCGACCACGCCGGGCACGAGATCCAGCTCGGCGCCGACCGCGCCTACACAGGCCCCGACTGCCCGCCCGACATGCTCGCCGTCGGCGGCATCCCACAGGGCGACTACGCGCCGGCGCCGTGGCTACAGTCCTCGCGCGGCTACGCCGTCTGGGCGCAGGGCCACGGCAACGGGATGCGCTTCGAGCTCGGCGACGACCGCACCGTCGTCTCCGCCCGCGCGCGGGCAGGACCGCTGCGACTGTGGCTCTTCACCGACCCCTCCCCCGCTGCCCGGCTGCGCCGCTACCTGCGCGCGACCGGGCTGCCGGCGCTGCTGCCCGAGTGGGGCTACGGCTTCTGGAAGTCGCGCGACGTCTATCCCCACCAGGACGACGTCGAGGACGACGTCCACGGCTGCCGGCGCAACGGCATCGCGCTCGACGCCGTCGTGCTGGACTCGCCCTGGGAGACGCAATACAACACCTGGGAGCCCAACCCGCACCAGTTCCCCGACTTCGCCGGCATGGTGCGCGCGTTCCGCTCGGCGGGCGTGCGGACGGTCGTCTGGGTGACGCCGTGGGTGAACGTCGAGTCCGCCGACGGGCAGATGCCGCCCGACCGCGCGTCGCGCGCCCTGCATCGCGCCCCCGCCTCCAACTACGCCGAGGGCGCTGCCGGCGGCCATTACGTCCGCGACGCCGACGGCGAGCCGTTCGTCGCGCGCTGGTGGATGGGGACCGGCTCTCCGATCGACTTCACGTCGCCGGCCGCCGAGGCGTGGTGGCGCGAGCAGGCCAAGCGCGCGCTGGCGCTGGGCGTCGAGGGCATCAAGGCCGACGACGGCGAGGGCTACTACATCCCCGACGGCGTGCGCTTCGCCGACGGCAGCACGGGCGCACAGACGGCGTGGGCGCTCGGCGGGCGCTACCGGGCGTCGATGCAGCGCGCGCTCGACGAGGTCCACCCCGGCCGCGGCGTGCTCTTCGGTCGCAGCGGCTGGAGCGGCCAGCAGGCGACGGGAATGCTGTGGGGCGGCGACCAGGTGTCGGACTTCTGGTCGCTGCGCGTGCTCGTGGCGGCGACGATCTCCGCCGCCGCCAGCGGCTTCTCGAACTGGTCGCACGACGTCGGCGGCTACCTCGGCCACCGGCTCGTCGAGCGTTGCCCGGCGGAGCTGCTCGTCCGCTGGGTCCAGCTCGGCTGCTTCACGCCGCTCATGCAGGCCCACGGGCGTCAGGTCCAGGAGCCGTGGACGTACGACGAGCGCACGCTCGACATCTACCGCGCCTACGTCCTGCTGCACGAGCGGCTCGTCCCCTACGTCCGCGCCGCCGCGGCGACGGCGGCGCGCTGCGGGCTGCCGATCATCCGCCCGCTGCACCTCGTCGACCCCGACGACGACCGCGCCTGGACGATCGCCGACGCCTACGGCTACGGGCCCGCACTGTGGGTCGCGCCCGTCCTCGACGAGGGCGCGCGCTCGCGCGAGGTCGCGCTGCCGCGCGGCGACTGGATCGAGACCTGGTCGGGGCAGCGCGTCCGCGGCGGCGACGAGGTGCTCGCGCCGGCGCCACGCAGCACGATCCCCGTCTGGGTACGGTCCGGCTCGATCGTCGTGACCTATCCCGCCGAACATGTGGCCACCGGCCTGGGGGACTCGTCCGAGGGTGAGCGCCCGCTCGAGGCGACGCTGTGGGGCGAGCCGCCGCTCGGCCGTGCCGCGGCGCGGCTGGCCGACGGCACGACGATCTCCTGGCGGCGCGGACGGTGGTCGGTCGACCGCGCGCGCGACGTGACGTTCGCCGAGCGCTGAGCTGGCGGGGATGACGAGCGATCCCGGGGCGAGCCCCCAACCGACCGCACGCGAGCTGCTGGCCTGCTGCGTCCTTGCGATTCTGCTGGCGCTGGCGATGCACTGGCCGCTGCCACTGCATCTCGGACGCGACATCGCTCAGGATCTCGGCGACCCGCTCGTGCAGGCCTGGCAGGTCGCCTGGGACGGGCACGCGCTCCTGCACCAGCCCCTGCGCCTCTTTCAGGCGAACACCTTCTGGCCGCTGCGCGACAGCCTCGCGTTCTCCGACGCGCTCGTCGGCTACGCGCCAGCGGGGCTCGTCGGCTCCGGGACGCATGCCGCGGTGGCGCGCTACGACGCGCTCTTCCTCGGCGCCTACGCGCTGTGCTTCGCCGGCGCCTGGCTGCTCGCGCGCGAGCTCGGCGCCGGGCGCACCGGCGCGGCGGTCGCCGGCGCGGCGTTCGCCTACGCGCCGTGGCGGCTGGAGCAGGAGGGCCATCTGCACGTCATCTCGAGCGGCGGGATCGCGCTCGCGCTCTTTCTGCTCGTGCGCGGCTACCGCCGCGGCTCGGCCGCGGCGATCCTCGCCGGCTGGGTCGTCGCGGCCTGGCAGCTCTCGCTGGGGTTCACGCTCGGTCTGCCGCTCGTCTACCTGCTCGCCGCCGGAACGCTCGCCGCCGCCGTCGCCTGGTGGCGGCGCGGGCGACCGCGCCCGGCGCGGCGGGTCCTCCTCGCGACCGGCGCCGGGATGCTGTGCTTCGCGCTCGTGGCGGGACTGCTAGCGCGGCCCTACCTGCGCGTCCTGCACGACCACCCCGAAGCGCGGCGGACGCTCACCGACGTCGCGGCCTTCTCCGGCCCGCCGCAGAAGTTCCTCGCCGCCCCGGAGTCCAGCCGGGTCTGGGGCGCCGCCGCCGCGCCGGTCCGCGACAGCCTGACCTTCGTCCCCGAGCAGACGCTCTTTCCCGGGCTGGCGATCCTCGCGCTCGCGCTGCTCGGGCTGCGCGCCCGCACGCTGCGGCGGCGCCTGCGGATCGGCCTCGGGCTCGCGGCGCTCGGCTGCGCGGTCCTCTCGCTCGGCGTCGCGCTCGGCGACTGGTCGTGGCTGTATCCCTACCGCTGGCTCTACGAGCTGCTGCCCGGCTGGCAGGGCATCCGCGTCCCCGGCCGCCTGCACACGTTCACGACGCTGTGCCTCGCGCTGCTGGCCGCGAGCGGGGCCCAGGCGATCGCCGCCGGCGTGCGCGCGCGCCGCGGCGCCTTGGCGGCCGGCGCCTGCACGATCGCCCTCTGCGCGGCCGTCCTCGCCGAGGGCTGGGGCTTCGCCGACCATCCGACGGTGCCGCTCGCGCCGCCCGGCCAGCGCGCGGCGCCCCAGCCGGCGCTGCACCTGCCGATGGGGGCGTTCGACAACCGGCGCTACGTGCTGTGGTCAACCGACGGCTTCCCGCGGCTCGTCAACGGGCGCGCGAGCTTCATCCCGCGCCAGTACGCGACGCTCATGCGCGCCGTCGCCGACTTTCCCGACGCACGCTCGGTGCGCTTCCTGCGGCGGCTCGGCGTCCGCAGCGTGACGCTGCACCTCGGGCGGGCGCGTGGCACCGCGCTCGCGCGTGCCTCAGCCCGGCCGCTGCGCGGGCTGGGCCTCGAGCGCGAGCGGCGCGGGAGCGTGCTGCGTTGACGCGCCGCGCTGCGCGACCAGTCGGGCGGCCGCCACGGCGAGCAGTCCCGCCGCACCGGCCCCGACGATGAGCATGATGGCCTCCTGCGACGGCAGCTGCAGCGGGCGCGGCAGCACGATCGCGCAGACCGCCCAGACGGCGACCGTCGCCGGCACCCTCCCCGCGCCGAGCGCGAGCCGGCGCCCGAGCGTCGCGACGCCGAGCCCCAGCGCGATCGCGACGAGGACGGCGAACGGCAGGATCGCCGGCAGCCCGTGCGCGATGCCGGCGAGGTCGAGCACGCTGTGCTGGTAGAGGCTCCCGTCGAGCATCCGCCGCAGCCATACGCCCGCGTCGTTGACGCCGATCATCGGGTAGCTCATCGTCGCCGTAACCATCGTCGTCGCCGAGATCACCGCGAGCGCGAGCGTCTGCGCCGGCCAGCGCCGCCAGGCGGGGCCCAGGCCGATGGCGAGGAACGGCAGGATCGGGATGAGGAAGCGCGGGCGGGGCGAGCCGCCGCCGAACGGCAGCCAGTAGCCGGCGTTGTAGACGAGGTAGGCGAGCGTGAGCGCGCCGATCGCGCGCGCCTCGGCGCGGTGGCCCTCGCGGTACATGGCCACGACGCCCGCGGCGGCCATGACGAGGACCGGCGTGAGCGTCAGCAGCCCGCGCCCGCCGACGAGCAGCGACAGGCCGTCGACGAGCCGCGGCGCAGTGATCCCGAAGAAGCCGCCGTCGTTGAGCCCGAGGACGTCGTGGCCGCTCATGCCGGTCTTCGCGACGGCGTTGGCGTACGTCATGTGCAGCGGTGAGCCGAACGCCCACCACTGGTAGACCAGCAGCGGCGCCACGCCGGCAGCGACGCCGGCGCCATATGTCGACCCGCGCCGGACGAGCCCGGCGATCCCCGCGCCGCGGCGCGCGAGCGCGTAGAGGCCGACGACGAGCGCGGCGATCGCAAGCGGGTACTCGCAGACGATCGCCAGCCCCGCGAGCAGCCCGGCGAGCGCGAGCCGGCCGTGGCGGGGCGGGCCGTCGCGCTCGCGCCACGCGATGACGAACGCGGCGAAGGCGAGCAGCGCGCTGAGGACGTGGGAGAAGTACAGCGTCGCGAAGGGCAGGACGAGCGTGGCGGTGCCGAGCGCCAGCGCCGCCGCCGTCCCGGTCCCGGGCGCTACGCGGTCGGCGCTGCGCGCTACGAGCACGAGCAGCACGAGCGCGGGCGCGAGGACGCCGAGCAGACCGAGCGCCCATGTCATCGGAGCATCGTCGGCGATCGCCGTCCGGGCGGCGATGGCCTGCCTGCGGCTGTAGCCGTAGTAGGCGATCGGGGGCACGCGTGCCGCCCAAGGCGAGGCCCCTCCGCTCTCCGCCCTGATGCGCGCGTCGTGCGAGAGCTCCTGCGCACCGGCGGCCCGCAGGCCCGCATAGAGTGGGAACGTCGCTAGGACGAGCCCCGGAGGCTTGACGGAGTAGTAGTGGCCGTCGGACCAGGCGATGTCGTGGCTCTCCCAGTGCCACTCGTCGATCTGCGCGGTGCCGTGCCAGAGCGCCTTGCCGAGCGCCATGTACGACGTCTGCGCCCAGCCGGGCGACTGCACGACGAACGCGCACGCGCATGCGAAAACGGCGAGAGAAGGCAGCAGCGCCTTGCGCAGCATGTGCATGCGGCCGGAACGTAGGGCGCGCCGGTGCGCTTCGTGTTGCCGTCCTGCTAACCCCGCGGCCGTCACGATGCGCGAAGCTCTCCCGCCGCGCCCGGCACGCAAAACGTCATCCGCAGCTCCGTGCCACCCCCTTCGGTGCTGTCGATGTCGAGCGTATCGGCGTTGTCGGCGATGAACGGCAGCCCGACGCCCAGGCCCGGGCTGTCGAGCCGGGGCATCATCCCGATGCCGTCGTCGCTGACGGTCACGTGCACCGTGCCGCCGCGCAGGCAGGTGGCGACGCGCACCTCGCCCGGCTCGTCGGCGTCTCCGTATGCATGCATGACGGCGTTCGTCACGGCTTCGGAGACGGCGAGCTTGACCGCAGCGAGCTGGGGCTCGCGCACGCCGGCGGCGACGACGAATTCGGCGACGGCCGAGCGCAGCACCGGCACCGACGCCGGGACGGCGGGAAGCGAGCGGCGCAGGGCCGACGTCACGGGCGATCGTGTGCAGGAAGCGGCTACGAGATCTCCACGGGGTCGCCGGCCCTCGGGATCGGGATTGGGATTGGGATCACCCGAGGACCGCTTCGAGAGGGCGCACATCGTTCACATCGTTGTCTGGGATCGATGCCGAAGCGATCGCCACCGTCACCGCCTGTCCGTTGGCTTGAGGCCGAGCCCCTACCCACTCGGGCGGCAAGTCTATGCACGGCGGGCAGGCGACGGCGTCTCGTCGTCCATCAGTCACCGCGGGTGATGAGCCGGCTCAGGACGATGATCGTCTTCGTCCGCGCGATCTCCGGATTGGCCCGAATCCGCTCGACCGTCGCCTCGAGATGGCCGACATCGGTCGCGCGCAGGTGCACGAGCGCATCGGCCTCGCCCGTCACCGTGTAGGCAGCGACGACCTCGGGCTCGCCGGCGAGCGTCTCGCGCAGCGCGCTCGGGCTCATGTTCGCCTCACAGTGGACCTCGACGAAGGCCTCGGTGTGCTGTCCGAGCGCGGCGGGATCGACGCGCGCGGTGAAGCCGGTGATGACGCCGGTCGCGCGCAGCCGGTCGACGCGCCGCTTGACCGCCGGCGAGGACAGGTTCACGCGCTCGCCGAGCTCGGCCAGGCTCAGGCGCCCGTCCTCGAGCAGCTCGGCGACGATGCGGCGGTCGATGTCGTCTATGCGGCGAAGGATGCCGGGCGACGCGGCGGCGCGGCGAGGCGCAACCGTTCGGGGGCGGCGAGCACGGCGAGCAGGCACTCCAGCAGCCAGTCGGCCTCATCGGTCGTGAGCGTCAGCGGCGGCGCGAGGCGGATGGTGCGCTCGTGCGTGTCCTTGGCGAGCACGCCGGCGGCAAGCAGCTCCTCGCAGACGGCGCGGGCGCCGCGCCGCGCGCGCGGATGCAGGTCCAGGCCGAACCACAGCCCGCGCGAGCGGATCTCGCCCAGCTCGGCCGGCGCGGCGGCGTCCAGCGCGGCGTCCAGCCGCGCCCCGAGACGGGCGGCGTTGGCCTGCGGCTCACCGGTCGCGAGGAGCTCGAGCACCGCTCGCCCCACCGCGCAGGCGAGCGGATTGCCGCCGAACGTCGAGCCGTGCGAGCCGGGGCCGAAGACACCGAGCACGTCGTCGTCGCCGGCGACCGCCGACAGCGCGACGATCCCGCCGCCGAGCGCCTTGCCGAGCACGTAGAGGTCGGGCACGACGCCCTCGTGGTCGCAGGCGAACGTTCGTCCCGTGCGCCCGAGGCCGGACTGGATCTCGTCGGCGATGAGCAGGACGCCGTGCTCGCTGCACAGCCGGCGCGCCTCGCGCAGGTACCCGTCGGGCGGCACGACGACGCCGGCCTCGCCCTGGACCGGCTCGACGAGGAAGCCGACGACCTCCCCGTCCTCGCCGAGCGCCGCGGCGAGCGCCTCGGCGTCGCCGAACGGCACGCTTGCAAAGCCCGGCGTGAAGGGGCCGAAGCCGGCGCGCGCGAGCGGGTCGTCGGAGAACGACACGATCGTCGTCGTGCGGCCGTGGAAGTTGTTCTCGCAGACGAGGATCGTCGCGCGGTCGGGCCGCACGCCCTTGACGTCGTAGCCCCACTTGCGCGCCGCCTTGATCGCGGTCTCCACCGCCTCGGCGCCGGTGTTCATCGGCAGGACGCGGTCCTTGCCGCAAAGCGCGGCGAGGTCGCGCGCGAACGGCCCGAGCTGATCGTTGGAGAACGCGCGGCTCGTGAGCGTCACGCGATCGAGCTGCGCGCGGGCGGCTGCGACGAGCCGCGGGTGGCGGTGGCCGAAGTTCAGGGCCGAGTAGGCCGACAGCGCGTCGAGGTAGCGGCGCCCGCGATCGTCGTGGACCCAGACGCCCTCGGCGTGCGTGATGGTGACCGGCAGCGGGTGATAGTTGTGGGCCGTGTGGCGCTCGGCGACGGCGGCGGCGTCCTCGTGGCCGAGCCGCGTGTCCAGCGCGAGCGTCAGGCAGCGCGGGCCGCCGCCGGCCTTGAGGAACTCCGAGACGTCGACGACGACGGGTTCCAGGCCGCGGGCGCGCAGCTCGCGGCGCAGGCGCGGCGAGCAGGCCGGCATGACGACGGTGCGCCCGACGACGACGGAGTTCGCGCAGAACGCCCCCGCCTCGTCGTCGGTGAGCATGATCGGGTCGGGCACGAGCGCCGTGAGCAGGCGCGCGCCGTCGGCGTCCAGCGCGCCCGGCGCGACGAGCGCCGTGCGCTCGTCGAGCGGGCAGAAGACGATGTCGACGTGGTAGAAGCGCTCGTCGAGGAGCTCGACGGGCAGGATCCGCCCCTCGACGAGGCGCGCGAGCTCGACGTACGCCGACGCCGACGAGCGCGTGCGGTAGCCCGCGACGAGCGTCGTGCCGAACGGCAGCGCGTCGCCGGCGCCCTCCTGCACGACGTCCTCGCCGAGGCGGCGGATCTCGAAACCGTGCGTGCGAAACCAGCCCTCCGCGTGCGCGGGCTCCGGCCGGCGCTCGGGGTGGCGCATGCGGGCCGGGATGAACGTCGCGCCGTCGACGAGGCCGAGGTTCGCGGTGAAGACGAGGTCGGGCAGCGCCGGCAGCGGCGCGAGCAGCTCGATCTCGGCGCCCGCCTCGCGGAGCGTCGCGACGAGCGCGTCCCACTGGCACTGCGCGCGCTCGCGATCGACGGGGACCGACAGGTCCATCCACGGGTTGATCGCGTAGGAGACCTCGAAGTGGGTGGGCGGGCACATGAGGTAGCGCCGGCCCCATGGCAGCCCTGGGCTCATGCAGGACACGGTGGCATGGCGCGGCGCTGCGGCCAAGGCCGACGCGTTGCGCGTTGGCGCAAGATTCGGACGAATTGTGGCTTGGAGCGGCTCTATCTTGCGTTTGACGCCCCAGGCAGCGCTCGTTTCGGTCGTAGCGAACATCCCGAGGACAGCACGGCGCGCCTCTGCGGTCGACGTTGGCTAGTCGTCCTGACTGGTGGGGCGCAGCTCGCAGCCGTGGGTGAGCGCCGGATCTTGCAGGGTGCGGACGGCGCGGATGAGCGCGGCGCGCTGCGCCTGCCGGCGCGGTGGCAGCTGACGTGTCTTGGCCCACCGCGCCAACTGCCGATGCGCGGCAAACTTCAGCACCGCGATCTCATCGTCGGAGAGGCGGTGCGTCGGCTCGTGGCTCACCTCGGCTCACGGACGCTGAACTCGATCTCGCGTAGCTCGCCACAGCGCAGTTGGGGCGGTTGCAGGCGACCAACGATGCGCTGGCGCCCTCGACGAGGATCGTCGACGACGATCGCGATCGGCGACAGCCTCTCGGCGATGCGGCCGCGCAGCCGCTCCACGATGACGCACCAGCGCGACCAGCTCGGCGCGCAACGCGGGATCCACGCGCTCCGCAAACCGCGCCAGGACGTAGCGGCGCTCGTGTCGCGCCAGGCCGAGGCGATCGCCGTCGCGGCCGATCGTGACCTGCACGCGGGCGCATACCAGCCGCCCACTGCGATACGCGCGCCCCCAGGCGTAACGCTGCTCGGTCACCACCCCCACACCTCCCTCTCGCTGGTCAGAATCGTGCAGTCCACGCCCACGGGGATCTGATGCTCTCCGGGATCCGCCGCAACCGACGCGCGGCTGCCTTCCACGGTCGTGCTCATCGCGACCACTACACGACGCCGACGAGCCGGGCCTCCGCGCCGGATCATGAGGTGCCGTCGCCCGCGCGTTCGACGCCCTCCGCGCGCAGCCACAGACAGCGCGCGGCACCACGGCTGCTGCGTCGACGCCGGCCTACTCACGCACGGCGAGCGTGCGAGCGCGGGTTAGGGTGATCTGGTCATGGGCAAGGCCGGCGAGCAGATCGGGGTCGTGAGGATTGTGGTGGTGTCGCCGGGCGATGTCGCGCAGGAGCGCGCGGTGGCGCAGACGGTGGTCGATGAACTCAATCGCGGGGTGGCGGCGGACCGTGGGTGTCGGCTGTCGTTGTGGCGGTGGGAGACAGACGCGCGGCCAGGGATGCATCTGCAGGGTTCGCAGGAGCTGATCGACGAGCTGATGGACATCGAGGACGCCGACGTGGTGGTGGGTGTGTTCTGGAAGCGCTTTGGCACGCCGACCGGGGAGGCGGCCTCGGGGACCGAGCATGAGCTGCGCCGCGCGTGGTCTGCCTGGCAGGAGCGCGGCGCCCGGAGGTGATGGTCTACTTCTGCGCGCGCGCCTATGCCCCGAAGTCGCCTGATGAGCTTGCGCAGTGGCAGCGTGTGCTTGAGTTTCAGCGTGACCTGCCCAGCGAGCAGTTCGCGTGGCGTTACGAGTCTGTCGGCCAGTTTGAGCGCTGTTGCGCGAGCACCTCACCCGGTACCTGCTGACGAGCGTCCCAGCACGCGCGCCGCACCGAGCTCGAGCCACGGGACGCCGCGTGCGGTTCAACCTGCCGGCGGTTGCGGCGTCGTTCACCGGCCGTGAGGAGGAGCTCGACGCGCTCGACGACGCGTTGGGGGTTGCCGATCGCGTGGTGATCACACAGGCCATCACCGGGCTCGGCGGGATCGGCAAGAGCCAGCTCGCCGCCCGTTACGTCCAGCAGCGTGTCGATGGCTATGACGTCGTGGCGTGGATCCGTGCCGAGGACGGCGGGATCGCCGACCTCGCGCAGCTCGCCGCCAAGCTCGGCGAGAACGTCGACGGGCTATCGCCGGAGTGAGGCCGCGCAGCTGGCGCTGGAGTGGCTGGGCGACAGCGAGCAGCGTTGGCTGCTCGCGTTTCGCAACGTCCAGTCCGCTGAGCAGCTCGATGGCTTGCGACCACGCAGCGGCATCGGGCGGGTGCTCCTGACCTCGCGCGATCGCGCGCTGCGCCAGTTCGGGCCGGTGCTCACCATCGACGTCTTCGACGAAGAGACCGCGACCGCCTACTTGACCGATCGGGCCGGCAGGCGCGACGACGAGCCGGCTGCCAGGCGACTCGCCGGGGCCCTGGGATGTTTGCCGCTCGCGCTGTCGCACGCCGCCGCGTACTGTCAGAGCGGCACGAGCTTTACCGATTATCTGGAGCTGCTGGGCGAGCTGCCGGCCCGCGAGCTATTTGACAGCCACCCGGAGCTGTCCTACGCGCAGACGGTCGCGTCGACCTGGAAGGCCTCGATCCAGGCCGCGAGCACGGATGCTCCGGTGGCCGCCGGCGCGCTCGACATGGCTGCGCATCTGGGACCTGATGCGATCCCGAGATCGCTGTTTGTGGTGCTCGTCGATGCGGACACTGCGGTCGGGCGAAAGCGCCTCGCCGACGCGCTAAACGCGCTGGCGCGCTTCAGCCTCGCGACCGTCGACGACGACAGCGTGAGCGTGCATCGCCTGCTGCAGAAAACTGTCTGCGACGACGCCGCCGCCCGCAACGACAAGACCGCGGCGCTGCGCGCCCTCGCCGCCTTGGACGACGCGTTTCCAGAGGACGTGAGACTGCCTGCGAACTGGCCGCTGTGCGAGCAGCTGCTCGCACACGCCCTAGCGCTTGCCGACGCACTCCAACAACCCGGCGAAGCAGGCCCCCAGCTCATCAACCTGCTCAACCGCGCATCCGACTACCTCAACCGCGCTGGAGCCCGGCCAGCGAGGACTTGCGACCGCGCAGATCACCCTCCGGCATGCCGAACGCGTCCTCGGCCCCGAGCACCCTCACACGCTCACCACCCGCGACCATCTCGCCCTGGCATACCACTATGCGGGGCGCAGCGGCGAGGCGATCGCGATCCTCGAGCCGCTGTTGGCCGACCACGAGCGAATCCTCGGCGTCGAGCACCCCGAAACGCTCACCACCCGCCACAACCTCGCCCTTGCCTACCTCGAAGCCGGGCGCGTCGGCGAAGCGCTCAGGATCTGCGAGGCGCTGCTAACCGACCGCGAGAGGATCCTCGGCCCCGACCACCGCGAAACGCTCAGGGCCCGCAACAACCTCGGCCGCGCTTATCTCGACGAGGGGCGCGTCGACGACGCAATTGCGATCTACGAGCCGGTGCTCGCCGACCGCCAGCGAGTCCTCGGCCCCGAGCACCCCGAAACGCTCTTCTCCCGCCACTACCTCGCCCGTGCCTACAAGGACGCCGGCCGAATCGCCGAGGCGATCACGATCTACGAGGCGCTGCTGGCCGACCGCGAGCGGATCCTGGGCCGCGACCACCCCCACACGCTCACGACCCGCCGCAGCCTCGCCTTGGCATATCTCGACGCTGGGCGGGTCGACGAGGCGATCGCGATCCTCGAGCCGCTGCTCGCGCAAAGCGAGCGGATCCTCGGCGCCGAGGATTCCCTCACCCGCAGCACCCGCAAGAACCTCGCCCTCGCCTACCACGCCGCCGGGCGCATCGCCGACGCCGCGCCCGGGTCAAAGAACGGCGGCAAGACCAGCGGGAGACGCCTCGGTCTGAGCGAACACGATGCTCAATGGCGCGCCGAACGCCGCCTCGACGCGACGTGCCAGCAGGGGCGGGACGACCGCCCCGCCCGTGACGACGCAGCGGATGGACGAGAGGTCGGTGGTCAAGAATCGGCCGCGAACGATCCGCGGCCCACTGGGCAGTCGCGAGAGCAACCACGGTACGTCCCTTCGTCGACGGCTGGCCCGAGTGACACTACGCCCGCGGCGCCGCGGCGGCAACGCCGGTTCTACGGGTTCGGCTCTGCAGGCGTCACAGGACGCAGTCGCCGGGACATCTGGGGTTCACGGCGCCGGCGGTATCGGCGCCGGTACGGGACGGGCGGCGCCTGAGATCGCGCCGCTGATGTTGCCAAGGGCCTGGCTGAACTCCGAGGGGATGATGAAGATCTTGTTCGCCTGGCCCTGGGCGAGCTTGGGCAGCATCTGCAGGTACTGGTAGGACAGCAGGCCCTGGTCGGGATCGCCGTCGTGGATCGCCTGAAAGACGGTGTCGATCGCCTTCGCCTCGCCCTGTGCGCGCAGGATCGCCGCCTGCTTTTGGCCTTCGGCGCTGAGCACGGCGGCCTGCTTTTCGCCCTCGGCGTTGAGGATCTGCGACTGCTTGGAGCCCTCCGCGGTGAGGATCGCCGCGCGGCGGTCGCGTTCGGCGCGCATCTGCTTCTCCATTGCCTGTTGGATCGTCGCCGGCGGGTCGATCGCCTTGACCTCGACGCGGTTGACGCGGATCCCCCAGCGACCCGTTGCGTCGTCCAGCACGGTGCGCAACTGCAAGTTGATCTCGTCGCGGCTCGTCAGCGCCTCCTCCAGCGTCAGGCCGCCGATCACGTTGCGCAGCGTGGTGACCGTGAGCTGCTCGATCGCCTGCAGCGGGTTGGCGACCTCGTAGCTGACGGACTTCGGATCGGTGATCGTGAAGTACAGGACGCTGTCGATCTGAATGCCCACGTTGTCGCCGGTGATGACCCCTGCCGGCTTGAACGTCACGACCTGCTCGCGCAGGTCGATCAAGGGTCGCACGCGATCGATGAACGGCACGACGATGCCGAGTCCCGGCGACAGCGTGCGCTGGTAGCGGCCGAAGCGCTCAACGACGCCGGCACGAGCCTGCGGGATGATGCGCACGGTGCGCGCGGCGAGCAGCAGCGCGAACAGGGCGATGATGACGAGCACGATCAGGCCGGCTTGCATCCCAACCTCCTAGTCGGTGTCCATGACGAGCGCGGTCGCGCCCCGGATCTCGACGACGTCGACGCGGCGACCCGCCGCGATGACCTCGCCGTCGTGGTAGACCCGGGCGGTCCAGATCTCACCGCCGAGCCTCACGGCGCCCGCGGTGTCGTCCACGCGCGCGGTGACGACCGCCGTCTGACCGACGAGCGCAGCCGTGCCGGTGCGAAGTGGCATCGGCGTGAACAGATGACGTCGCGCGATCGGTCGCATTCCGCGAAGCAGCAACCCCGAGCTGACCACAAAGACACTCAGCGCCGCGACGCTGCCCGATCCGCCCAACTCCGCCAGCGCGCCAAGCATCGCTCCGGCGGCGAAGGGCACAAGAAAGAAGCTCAGCGACATCACCTCGCCGGCCGCCAGGATGACCGCCAACGCGATCCAGATCAGCCAGGCATCCATCAGCGGTTCTTCTGGTCGCAGTTCATGGCCACGAACCTATGCGCGGCCGCACTTCACCAATAGCCCCCCAAGGGCCCACGCATCACACCTCGTGCTGCGTCAGCGCGAGGTGGTCTTCGACCCCGTCCTCAGGACGCTGCCGCCTCCCAGCGTGCGAACGCCTCCTCGACGGCGCGCTTTGCGGCGACGTGGCGCTCGCTTGACGCCACGCTGCGCTGCGGCGTCGCCCAGGCCTCGGCCAGGGCGAGCTCGGCCTCGACGGCCTTCAGCGCCCCCTCGGCCTGCTCGATCTCGCGCTCGAGGTCCTTGATGCGGCGGCGCGCGTTCTTCGAGCGCCCCTTCGTCACGCCGGCGCCGTTGCCGCGCCGCGCCTCGGCCACCGTGGCCGCCGCGAGCTGCTCGCCGGCACAGCCCGGGGCGACAGCCGGCGGCCGCGGCTTGGCCTTCTTCGGGGTCTTGGCGGGCGCACCCGAGCGCCGCTCGGGTGCGCGCCCGGCCAGCCGGCGCTCCTCGCGCACGCGCAGGTACTCCTGCCAGCCCCCGACGTAGGAGCGCAGCGTCCCGTCCTGCACGGCGACCGTGCGGGTGCCGACGGCCTCCAGCAGCGCGCGGTCGTGGGAGACGAGCAGCAGCGTGCCCTCGTAGGCGAGCAGGGCGTCCTCGAGCGCCTCGCGGCTCTCGAGGTCGAGATGGTTCGTCGGCTCGTCGAGGATGAGGACGTTGGCGCCCGACGCGACCACGATCGCCAGCGACAGGCGCCGGCGCTCGCCGCCGCTGAGCCCGTCGAGCGGCTTCTCGGCCTCCTCGCCGCTGAAGAGGAAGCGGCCGAGCAGCGCGCGCGCCTTGTTCGGCGTCAGCCCGGTGTGGACGACGCACGCCTCGATGACGGTCCGCGCGCGATGTCCGTCCCCACCCACCCCACGGCCGAACTCGTCGGCGTGCTGGGAGAGATGGCCGAGCTTGACGTTGTGGCCGGTGCTGAGCTTGCCGGCAGCGAGTGGGCGCAGCCCGGCGAGCGTGTCGATGAGGGTCGTCTTGCCGCTGCCGTTGGCACCGACGAGCGACACGTGCTCCCCGCGCTCGAGCCAGATCTCGGCGTCGTCCAGCAGCACCTTGCCGGGGACCTCCACGCGCCCGCCGGTCATCTCGAAGACGACGCGGCCGGAGCGCTCGGGTGCCTTGAAGTCGAACCTCAGCGCCTCGCGGTCGCGCGGGTCGCGCTCGATGCGCTCGATCTTCTCCAGGCGCTTGACGCGCGACTGCGCCTGGCGGGCCTTCGTCGCCTTCGCGCGGAAGCGCTCGACGAACCGCTCCAGGCGCGCGATCTCAGCCTGCTGGCGGTCGATCGCGCGGCCGAGGGCGATCTCGCGCGCGGCCTGCTCCTTGCGCCAGGCCGTCCACGTGCCGGGGAAGAAGCGCGCGCGGCCGGCCTCGAGCTCGAGCACCGCGGTCCCGACCTCCTCGAGGAACCAGCGGTCGTGGGCGACGAGGACGACCGCCGCGTCGAGCGAGGCGAGTGTCCTCTCCAGCCACTCGAGCGACTCGATGTCGAGGTGGTTCGTCGGCTCGTCGAGCAGCAGGAGGTCGGGATCGCCCGCGAGCGCGCGTGCCAGCGACGCGCGCGTGAGCTCGCCACCGGAGAACGTCTCGAGCGAGCGGTCAAGGTCGGCGTCGTCGTCGAAGCCCAGGCCGCGCACCATCGAGGTCGCGCGGTCGCGCCAGGTCCAGCCGCCGGCGTGCTCGAGGCGGGCCTCGGCGCGCGCATAGGCGTCGAAGGCGGCCTCGTTACCGTCCGCCATCGCCTGGGCGAGGCGCGTGAGGTCGGCCTCGAGCGTCATGAGCTCCGCGCAGCCGCCGAGCACGTAGTCGCGCAGCGTCAGGTTGCGGTCGCGCGGCGGACGCTGGTCGTGCAGCGAAACCTTGCAGCCCTTCTCGAACGACAGCTCGCCGCCGTCGACGGACGTCTCCCCCGCGAGCATCCGCAGGAGCGTCGTCTTGCCCGCGCCGTTGCGCCCGGCGACCGTGAGCCGCTCGCGCCGCTCGAGCTTGAACGACACGCCGCGCAGCAGCGCGGAGCCCGCCATGTCCTTGCTGAGGTCGGAGGCGATGAGGACGGCCATGCATCCATGGTAGGAGGCGGCGCGGTGTCTCTCCTCGGGCGCTCCGTCCGGCTCGCCCCAAAGTTGGTGTATCGAGAAGGCGCGCACGCTCTTTATGAGACATGAGGCCCGTCACGATCAACGGACGCCCGCTCGGGGTCCAGCGCAACGGCCAATTCACCAACGCCAACACCGATCCGATCCCCGGCGGCAGGCTGTGACCGGAGGCGGCGCTGACCTGGCTGACGATGCGCCGCCTTCGTCGCCGTGGGCGGCAACCCCGCGGACTTCGTGCCCAACGGGCCGCAGAGCTCAGGACGCCGGCCGCCGCGGCCCGCGTCATGGCCCAGCAGGCCGACGAGATCGAGCGTGTGGCGAGGCCGCGGAACGAGGGCGGCGACGGCAAGGGCTGGACACGACAGCGCAGGCGACGCATCCGGTCGCTGCGCGCGCGCACAACTTGAGATGAGAGGAAGGACACCATGACCTTGAAGCTGGACGAGTGGGGACCGATGACCGTGCTGATGATCGTCGCCGCGGTCATCGTGCTGGGGGTGGGCGGCGGCGTCGTGCTGCTCAACCCGGATACGTACACGTTCCACGCCTACCTGGACGACGTGAAGGGCTTCGCGCTCGCGATCGCGGGCCTCGGCCTCGGCCGCGGCGTGCTTGGCGCAGGCAAGAGCCTCGGCGAAGCGAAGGTCCAGTCGACCGTGCTCAGCATGCCGTCCGGCCCGCCGCCCGCGGTCCACGAGGCCGGCGCGGACGAGCCGCAGCCGACCGGAGCGCCGCTTCCTTCCTGATCGGCCGTCACCGCGCCGTGTCGAGCTCTGCGAGCAGCTCCTCGACACGGCGCGACGTCGCGGAGCGCGCACCTCGGCGTCATGCAGGCAGACGAAGAGCACGCGCGCCATCAGATGACCTGCGGCGCGGCGCCATCAGATGACCTGCGGCGCGCGGATGAACTGGTATGCGCCCGCGCCGAGCGCGGCGCCGGTGACGGGACCCACGACGTAGATCCAGAACTCGGTCCACTCCCCCGCAGCGAGCGCCGGACCGAACGAGCGAGCGGGGTTCATCGACGCGCCTGTCAGTGGGCCGGCGAAGAGCGCGTCGAGCGCCACGGCGCCACCGATCGCGATCGCGGCACCGGCCCCGACCGCGAGGGCGTCGGTGGCCACGGCGACGATGACGAACATGAGCACGGCCGTCAGCACGATCTCGTAGAGCAACGCCGGGCCCGTGTCGATGCTCGGGACGGTCGCGCCGAGCGCCGACGGTTTCGCGCTCCAGACCGCGAGCAGCAGCAGTGCCCCCGCGGTCGCGCCGGCGAGCTGCGCAGCGATGTAGGCGACCGCGTCGCGCGGCGGGAAATGGCGCGTCAGCGTGAAGGCGACCGTGACGGCGGGGTTGATGTGCGCGCCGGAGAGATGCCCGGTCGCGTAGACCATGGCCATGACGACGAGGCCGAAGACGGCGGCCACGCCGGTCGCGCCGAGCACGCCGTCGCGGGTCGCGTCGGTGACGATCGCGCCGCAGCCGGCGAAGACGAGCGCGAACGCGCCGAGGCCCTCGGCGATGGATCGGCGCAGCAGGCCAGGGGACGCCATGACGCCAATTGATATTTATAGATCGATGCCCGTCGATCTGGAGCTGGCACCGAAGCGCAAGCGCGCCGCCGGTGAGCGCTGTTGCGAGCCGGTCGTCTACCCCGACGTGCAGCGCACGCACGCGGTTTCGCATGGCCGGTGTCGCCAAGGCGCTGGGCGACCCGATTCGCCTGCAGCTCGTCGACGTCCTGCGCCGGCACGCCGGCGAGGTCTGCGTCTGCGAGCTCGTGCCGCTGTTCGACGTGTCGCAGCCGACGCTGTCACATCACCTCTCCAAGCTGCGTGCGGCAGGCATCGTCGACTCCCACCGGCGTGGCCTGTGGGCCTACTACTACGTGCGTCCCGAAGCACTGAAGGAGCTGTCCGCATGGCTGAGCTGAGCGAAAAGCGCAGTCAGCGGACGACTGATGAGCCCTCCGGTACGACCGCTGACTGGGCACTACTCGATCGGCCATCACTCAAGTCGAACACGGTGACGGCGGTGCCCATGGCCATGGCGATCCCGCTTGCGCTCCATGCGAGCGCTGCGATGGGGATTCCGGTGCGCGCGCGCCAGAGCGCTGTGTGACTGGCGACGTCCCAGAGCGTGACGCGGTCGCGGCTGGCGCTTGCCAGCGTGCGGCCATCTGGTGAGAACGCGATCGCGTCGACCGCATCCCGTCCGCTGGGTTGCGCGCTTGCCCATCTCGGACGCCACCCGACGCCCCCCGCGAGGGGTCCCCACGGAGCCCGCCTGCGCTCCCACAGCCGCACGGCCCCGTCGAAGGCACCGGCGCTTGCGAGAGTTCGGCCGCCGGGGAGGAACGCCACCGCGTTCACCTCACCATTGTCGCCCTCCAGGGTACGGGTGAGCTGGCCGCTGACGGGATCCCACAACCGCACCCTCCCGCCATCGCCGCCGGCGCTTGCCAGCAGTCTGCCATCGGGCGAGAACGCCACCACCGCGCTCACCGCAAAGCCGGTGTGGCCCTCGAGGGTGCGGATGAGCTGGCCGCTGACGGAATCCCACAACCGCACCCTCCCATCGCCGCCGCTTGCGAGCGTGCCGTCGGGTGCGAACGCCACCGCGGTCACCGGGCGGCCATGGCCTTCGAGGGTGCGGGTGAGCTGGCCGCTGGCGGAATCCCACAACCACACGCTCCCGTCGTCGCCGCCAGCGCTTGCCAGCAGCCTGCCATCGGGCGAGAACGCCACCGCGCTCACCGCAAAGCCGGTGTGGCCCTCGAGGGTGCGGGTGAGCTGGCCGCTGGCGGAATCCCACAACCGCACGCTGCCGTCGCCCCCATC